>OLPX01000026.1_pt1 | contig 177561 bp, 152 predicted proteins | sample 1672491 | NCBI WGS metagenome assembly OLPX01 (sample SAMEA3136692, study PRJEB25190) | human gut metagenome | biome: human gut; feature: human-associated habitat; material: faeces | place: Austria | collected 2013
AGGAAAATTCTCTAGCTGCTCTTCCGATCGTTTATTTATTTTTTATCATATACTCGAAATCTACAGTTGGCCAACACACAAATTAAAATTCACACAACACTATTTCTTTTCGTCTCAATGTTTCCTGCACATCGATGACTCTCTGATTCTTACTTCCCTTCCAATGAAGTTTTCCATCAAATTCTTCCTGTACAAAAGGTCCATCTACGATCACATCGCAATATTTCACAACATCCAGTGTCTTGATTTCATCCCAGCAGAATCCTGTATACAGCCAGATTGTCTTATTTGGAAATGTTTCTTTGATCTCTTTTGCCAGAACTGCAACTTCTACATGGTTTGCTGGATGAAGTGGATCTCCTCCGCTGAATGTGACACCTGAGATATAGTCTGGTTTGATCGCTTCAAATAATTCTTCTTTTGCTGCATCATCAAATGGAATTCCCCCTTCGATATCCCATGTGACTGGATTGTGGCAGCCTTTGCATTTGTGGGTGCATCCTGCAACCCATAGGACGGCTCGCAGACCGTCCCCATTTAGCATATCATCTTTCGTAATATTATGGTAACGCATTTTACATGGATTTCCTTTCCGCAATTTCTGCCATTTTGGCATCGTTAAGTCTTGTATCTCCTTTAACTCTGGAATAAGAGAGATATCCGTTCATACGATCGATCTTTGTGAGATTTTTACTTCCGCATACCGGACACACATCCATCTCTAATTCTTCGTGTCCACAGTCATCACAGTATGCTAAAGACAGGTTAACTCCTTCATAGAATCCTTTATCCATCGCTCTTCTTACTAATGTTTTCACTGCTTCTTTGTTATAGTTGATCGGATATTTTACATACTGGATCTTTCCACCATTGCATAATTCCCAGAAACGTCCTTCAAGATCTTGTTTCTCGATCGGTGTGATGTCTTCTGTGACATGGCAGTGGAAGGAATTGCTCACGTATTCTCTGTCAGATACATTTTCAATAACACCGTATTTCTTACGGAACTGTTTTACCTGAAGACCGCATAAGTTTTCTGCTGGTGTTCCATAGATCGCATATAGATTTCCGTCTTCCTTCTTAAATTCTTCTACTTGTTCATTAATATAGCGCAATGTTTCTAATGCAAACTCGCCATCTTCTGCTAAAGACTTATGGTTGTATAACTGCTGTAATTCATTCAACGCTGTGATTCCAAAGGAAGCTGTTGCACTCTTTAAGATTGGTTTGATCTTATCATGAATTCCCAGATGTCCACCTAAGAATCCCCCTTCACAATATGCCAACGGATTCGTAGAGGCTTTCATTTCTCCTAAATATTCATAAGTCCTGATATGTAATTCACGGATCAGATTCAGATAATAATCTAATACTTCATGGAAATCTTTACCTTCCTGTTTTGATTTTGCATAGATCATTGGCAAATGAAGGCTGACCGCACCGATGTTAAATCTTCCGACAAAAATCGGCTCATCTTTTTCATCTGCCGGCTTCATACCGCCTTCTTTATACCATGGAGATAAGAAAGCACGGCATCCCATCGGACTGATGATCTTTCCGTATTTCTTGTACATGCTTGCGATATATCCCTCTCCTGTTAAAGATAACCAGTCTGGATACATAGTCTGTCTGGAACAGCGGATTCCTGCTTCAAATACATCTTCCAGCTCACATCCCGGTCCATGAAGATTCTTGTCATATAAGAATACAAGTTTTGGGAATAACACAGGCTTCTTGTGTCCTTCTTTTCCCTGTCCTCTTCTTCTCACGTCTAACATGGAGATCGTTGCCATCTTGGCAAATCTTCCAGTTCCTGTTCCTGCTGTCATTGTGATAAATGGATAGTCTCCACGGCTTGATGATACACTGTTAAATTTGTACTCTAATCCCTGGAACCCTTGTTCAAATTCACGTTTGACATCTTTCATCGCTTCTTCTTCTGCGCATTCTCTGGATAATCCAAGTCCTTCGTATCGTTCGATTCCTGCTTCATAGGATTTCTCGGCATATGGTTCTAAGATCAGTTCGATATTCGGTACCGTAAATCCACCATACTGCTGGCTTGCAGCGCTTAATACGATATCTCCGATCACGTCAAAAGCAACATCTAATGTCTTTGGTTCGTTGTACCAGAGATTTCCCATCTCAAATCCGCCTTTTAACACTTCCTGTACATTAAACAGACAGCAGTTCATCGTATCACGGCGGGCAGACATATCGTGAATATAAATATATCCGTCACGGCATGCCTGTATTTCTTCCGTTGTCATGAAAAATTTCTGATAGAGTTCTTTATTTAATTCATTAAAGATCAGGCTTCGTTTGGTAGAAACCAGTGCACTGTCTGTGTTGCTGTTTTCCTTATCCCCAATGTACATGATAGACTGGCTCTTCTTGTATACTTCATCTAACATCTGTACAAAATCCTGCTTATAGTTACGGTAATCTCTGTAGCTCTTTGCTACCAGTGGATTGGTCTGTTCTAATGCACCTTCAACCACATTATGCATATCTGAGATCGTAACTTCCTTCTTGCGCATCTGCTCCACTTTTTCCGTGACAAAGTTGCAGATAAAATCAAGTTCTTCCTCTGTAAATGTTACCAGCGCACGATATGCTGATTTATTCACTGCCACTACGACTTTTTGTACATTAAATTCTTCTCTTGTTCCGTCTTTTTTAATTACCTTGATCATAATTCTCCCTTCTCTATCAAATTCTCTTATCTTTCACTCATTATATTGTATACTAGATGTAGTATTTTATTTTTCTTTTACACACTAGATAGTGTAGCTTTTCAAGTTTAACACCGCTATCTGGTAAAGTCAATGTTAACTTTTTATCTCTTTCCATTTATCTGTAAATTCTTCCAAGAGTAAGATTCTTACTATCCTTTATTTTCAGTTTTTTTGACAGATATTCTCCGAATGAGATCGACAATTTGTCTTCTTTTTTAAAAATATCAGAAAGATTGCGATCTGTTTTTAATACATAAACAGACTTCGCGATCTGAGGTTCATTTACTAATTCTTTGATGATCTTTTCATCTTTTTTTCCATTTGCAAAAAGCACGACTTTTAGATGTCCAAAATTTAACTGCTGACTTTTATATTGTTTCCATTTCTTATTTGCATCTTTTAAGGACGTTGCCAAAAATGTCACCGACCTTGATGGTATTTTTGTTCCAGAATCACTCTGTGCCTTGTCGAAATCCGCATACGAATAACGAACCAATACTTTCTTTTCATTGAGCCGTTCAAATCCCATCGCCAACACAAACCTATGATCTTCCACATCTTGTTGTTTGCTGCATCCTTGTATGCAAAATGCAATTAGCAGCACCAAAAGATACCCTCTATATTTTTTCATCTTTCTGTTCCTTTCTCCACATCAGAAATAAAATAAGTGGAAAAAACAATCCGATCACCAGATTCCCATAGATAAAAACAAAAAAATACCGTCTGATCCATGTTGCAAATGTTGTCATGATCCATGGACTTATGACATAAATTCCACCATATGATAAAATCAATCCCACGATCCTTCCTTTTGAAAATGCATGTTTAATACTTTCATTTCCATAAAATAAGTAACCGCTGAATACGCAAAAGACACCTACGATCCAAAATGCGATCAAAAAAAGATCCAGTCTTGCCATGATCCCTCCTGGCATTGCCACTCCCTGTGCCATAGACATCACAGGTTCTGGATCGACCATCGTAAGCTTCTTTCCAAGGGAACCTACAGTACTTGCAAACACCCCAAGAAAAAGGATCATCAACCCTGCAAATGACCGCATCCTGATCGGTCCATCTTTCATATCTCCACGGTAAAACCATACGAACTCGATCGGATGTATCAGAGCAAATACGAGAATGCTTCCATTGATCATCTCATTGCCACGCCAACTCCTGACCGCCAACTCATCCCATGAAAGATTTGTCATACTCAAGATCAGTACGAAGATCAGCGGTAGTAATACAAACCAAAAAATTCCTTCCATTACTCTGCCTCTTTTTGTTAAACCTCCCTGATTCATCAGATAAGCCAGAAGAAGCAATGGTAATCCAATAAAAAATGTTGATTTGTCTGGGAGAAGATATTTTTTTGTAAGATACAAAATACATAAATAAAAAAAAGCTCCATTCAGCAGAAATCTCACATAATAAATGATGGCTGCAAAACGATATCTTTTTAGTACATTTTCAATAGAAACCCCTCTTGCTGCATGATCTACGATCCACAAATAAATTCCTGCCATCACACTTGCCATGACCACCACAACAATTCCTGAATGATATGATTTTTGTAGTGCGATCTGTGGAAGAAACATTGCAGCTGCCGAAAATATTTCAAGGATCATGATCCGATTCCCCTGTCTTGCCGTGATCATCTGCGAATTATTTTTCATCCTCGTCCTCCTTCTGCCTTACCCTCGCCCCTTCTTTTGTGAATTCTGGACGGTATCTCATCCGCTTTAGTGGATAACGAACCATAAAATCCTGAAATGCTGTGGATAATCTTCCTCTTTCTTCAACCATTGGATGTGCATATGGAACTCCATAATTTTCCAGATAAAATAAATGGATAAATATCGCAAGGAATCCTAAAAAGAATCCATATAATCCCCAAAAGGCACACAGAATGATCAGAAAAAACTTCATCAGACGAAACGCACTGGTGAATAACTCATTCGGAATCGAAAATGTAGCGATCGCAGTCAATGCCACCACGATCACTACGATCGTACTGACAAGATGTGCATCAACTGCTGCCTGTCCAACAATCAGACCGCCAACAACACCCATCGTTCCTCCGAGCTGTCCCGGAAGTCTGATCCCTGCTTCTCTTAATAACTCAAACGATAATTCCATCAGCAGTACCTCCACGATCACCGGAAATGGAACTCCTTCTCTCGCCGAGATCAACGCCAGCAAAAAAGGCGTTGGCAACACCTCCGGATGAAATCCTGCAATTGCCACATAAAATCCAGGAAGCCCTATGGAAATGATCGCTGCCACATACCGTAAGATTCTTACGAATGTCGTAATTTCCCAACGATTATAATAATCATCACTTGCCTGAAAGAACACATTGAATGTTACGGGCAACAATAAAACCATTGGCGAATTATCAAGAACAACTGCAATCCGGCCCTCCATGATACTACTCGCAACCTTATCCGGCCGCTGCGTCAGCTGATATAACGGAAATGGAGTTTTACTGTCTTTTTCCAGATATTGCTGTAACATTCCATTATCAAAAATTCCATCGACACAAATCTTATCCATCTGTTTCTGAATTTTATTTAAAATGTCCTTCTGTACCAGATCCTCAATATACATCAATGCATAATCCGTTTTACTTCTCGTTCCGATCTGCTTCTGGATCACTTTTAACCTCGTATCCCGTATCCTTCTACGGATCAATGCCGTATTCATCCTCAGACTCTCCGTAAAACTATCCTTGGGACCAACGATCGCCACTTCCTGATCCGCATTCTGTACCCCTCTTGTCGGGAATGATTTGCTGGAAAATAAGATAGCCCTTGCTTCTCCATCCAGAAATAAAACCGTATTTCCAGATAAAACCGCTGTCATAGCATCTTCCATTGTATTGATCCATTTCCAGTCTGCGGATTCGATCACATATTGGCTGATTGCTGTTCTTTCCTGCGGAAAAGAATCCTGAAGCAACGGTCTGATGACGGATTCCTGAAGCATTTCTGTATTTACTAAGCCGTCCATGTATACAATATATATGCTGATTTTGTGATCGATTCCGATTTTGAATTGTTTTTGTACCAGATCGTTGCAATCCTGCATAATTTGGGTTGTGTATTTTATGTTTTCTTGGATATCTGGAGAGATGTTTCCTTTTAGTTTATGGGTTCTTGTGTGGAAGTGATCCATGGGTTTTTTGTCCTCTTTTCTTTTTTGAGGATAGTATGTGGTATTTTAGGAGTTGTATACATTTTCCATCATTTACCGACTTCTTTCCGATTTGTTAAAAAAAGCTGTAAACAGATTCTGTGAAAATGTTTACAGCTTTTTTTAATGATTTAGGATCTTTAATCCTGAATCTTATTATTTTCTAATAATATCAGTTGCACTGAAGACTTTATCACCTTTGCCTGCTTTCACACCCTTAGCTTCTAACAGCTCGGATACTGTACAAACTTCATATCCTTTCTTCTTAAGGATCGGTAATACTTTCTCTACTGCTGCAACAGTTGGCTTATGAATATCATGCATTAACACGATATCTCCGTCTTTTGCATGTTTTAAGATTGTTTTAACAGTCGCATCTGTGTTCTTTGTCTTCCAGTCTAAGGTATCAACACTCCAAAGGATCAGTGGTGTATCAATTCCTTTTTTAACATTCTCATTGATCGCTCCATATGGAGGTCTTACGCTGACTGGTTTGCTTCCACATGCTTTGTAGATTGCATTCGCTGTCTTGTCTTCCTGTGCTCTTACCTGTGCAGCACTTAACTTTGGAAGGTATGTATGATTCCATGTGTGGCTTGATACTTCATTACCTGACTCTAAGACTTTCTTGACTGTCTCTGGATAATAATTTGCATTCTGTCCTAACATGAAAAATGTTGCTCTTGCATTGTTCTTCTCTAATGCTGCTAATACTCTTTCTGTATTTCCTTTTAATGGACCATCATCAAATGTAAATGCGATCAGTTTCTTTGTCTTATCGATCTTTCTTGGAACGTAGAGTGATTTCTTCAATTCTTTGTCTGTTCCTTTACCGAGCAGATCATCATTTGCCTTTACCATGTATTCTCCCATGGATTTGTTCACTGATGCATAACTTGTTCTTCCAAATCTTGTCGTTACAAAAAATATTCCTGCTGCGATCACCAGGATAATGATCAGTAGTGCTGCAACTCTTCCTTTGTTGATGCGTCTTCTTTTTCTTCGTCTTGCCATTGTACCCTTCTTCTTTCCTTATGATTTTAATAATTGAAATGTATCTACATCCACAAGTCCAAGGTCTGTCAGTCTTAATGATGGAATCACTGGAAGTGCCATAAATGATAATGTGATAAATGGATCAATATCTCTGGATATTCCTAGTTTCCATGCCTTCTGTAACAGCTCATCGATACCTTTCTGGATGTCTTTCGCCGGTTTCTGGCTTAAAAGCCCCGCAACCGTCAGCGGTAAAGTACCTAAAACTCTGCCTTCAGATACCAGTGCGTATCCTCCCTGAATCTCCTCTATCGTCTGTACAGCTTTGATGATATCTTCGTCATTATCTCCTGCCGCAATGATGTTATGTGAATCATGTGCTACAGATGTTGCGATCGCACCGTTGGTTATCCCATATCCCTTGATCGGTGCCGCAGCTGCATTGCCTGTTCCGCGGTGACGTTCAAATACACATAGTTTAGAATATTCACTATCTGGAGTAAATAACCCATCCTTTGATGGAACCTCTTCCTGTAAAAACTTCGTGACGATCTGCCCTGGGATCATTCCGATCACAGGGATCTTTCCTTCTGCTTTTACCTGAATCTTATCTTTGGAGATATTCTTTAATACAACGGTGTGAAGCATAGATTCATTCACTGGTTTTGCTTCTTTTGTAAAGAATTCTGTGTTCACAATTCTTCCTTGTTTGTATACAGAATGTACTTCGACACTCTCCAAAGAATCAAGGATCACGATGTCCGCATCTTTTCCCTCTTCTAATACTCCGATATCATTTAAACCATATGTCTTTGCAGCATTATATGTTGCCATCTTTACCGCTGATATTGGATTCATTCCAAGCTGGATACTCTTCTTTATATTGTAACTAATATGTCCTTCATTTTCAATAGTATCAAGATGTTTATCATCGGTACAGAACATAAAATGTGCAATAAATTCTGGTTCTTTGACAAGTCCCGGAACTATATTTTCTACATTCCTTGCTGCACTTCCTTCACGAACTAAGATTTTCATGCCTGCAAGACATTTTTCTTTGGCTTCTTCAAAAGATGTACATTCATGATCTGTCATAACTCCTGCTTCCACATATGCCTTTAAGTCTTCTCCGCTAAGTCCCGGTGCATGTCCATCAATGACCATTCCTTTACACAGCTCTAATTTCTTCATGATCTGCTCTTCTTTGCTTAGAACCGCTGGATAACACATCACTTCTCCAAGTCCTAAGACAAGCGGATGTTCCTTCCACTGCTTCATATCTTCCGCCGTAAAGTCTGCCCCATTTGTCTCAAATGGTGTCGCTGGAATGGATGAAGGCATCATGACATAGATTCCAAGTGGGGCATCGCCTGCTGCATCCAGAATGTATTCCATCGCTTCATTTCCTTTGACATTGACAAGTTCATGGGGATCTGCGATAACCGTCGTTGTACCATGCGGCATAACTGCTTTGGAAAATTCCATTGGTGTCGCCATACTAGATTCAATATGTACATGTGCATCAATGAATCCAGGTGTGATATATTTTCCTGTACAATCTATTACATTCTCCCCTGAAAAATGACCAATTCCTGCGATTTTTCCATCTTTGACTGCAATATCTGCCTGAAGGATCTGTTCATTTTTCACATCAACGACATTTCCATTTTTAAAGATCACATCATACATCATTCTTCCTCCTTAAATTTTACGATTCCTACATAGTATTTCTTATCTGTATCAAATAGCATATTCCAGTCGATTTCTTCGCACTCTCCATAATTCGACCAGATCAATTTCTCTTCTTCCTCATCAAATCCTGTGATCGTCACCCAGTGCCAGTTATCTTCTCTTAATTCATGCGCCGGATGTCTTAAGATCAGAAATGCAACTGGATGGTCTTCCTTTAATGCTGGCAAGATAAAATCCAATGCCTGTTCTCTACTTTTGGGTAAAAATAGCTGTTCTGAACTTAATGTGATTCCATGATCTTTTGCATATCTTTTGAAATCTTTCGCAAATCTCCCAATCAGTGGATATCCCATAAATCCAGGTTTCATATAGCGATACATCGTCTGCATCAAATTTAAATATTGTTCATAGTCTGCTGCTTTCTGACTATCTTTTATCGGATATAAATCTTTAAAATCTTCCCGACTGAGTGCATAAATAGCTGCAATATTGCTGCCTGTCACACTTCCACATCCTGCCAGGCGCTGAAAATCTCCTGGAAACCATTCCTGATTGCCGCCATATCCTATGGTTTTACCGTCCTTTATGATCTGTGGACAGTGAAGTTCTTTCCTCATAGTCTGTCCTTCCTGTTATACTCTTAAATTCATTGAATTCTTTTATTTCTTTATGTTAAGATTGTTATCATTAGCAGATATGATCATTTACAATTTACAGAAAGGATGAGAACATCTATGAAAAATATCCTGATATCCTTATGTCTTGCACTATTTATCATCAGTGCATCCGTAACGATAACATTAAACTTCCGACCTTTATATTATCATGATATTTCCTCTTTGAAAATAGAAGAAACTTCCGGTTTTTCCAAAAAAGTGATTCGTGAAAATTATGATGCTTTGATTGATTATAATCAGTTCTTTTATTCTGGCAAATTAAAACTGACCTTACCTATGTCAAGAGAGGGCAAGATTCATTTTGAAGAAGTAAAACGAATCTTTGTCGGTATCGAATGCCTTTGCGTGATCACACTGATCTTATCTTGTTTCCTCATAAAGAGAAAAATAAGATCACGAAATATTGATTTTTTGAGATCAGCTTCTATTATAACTGTTTTATTACCCGTAATTGTTGGTATTTTATGTGCGGTCAACTGGGATGCCGCTTTTACTTTGTTTCATGAGATCATGTTTCGAAATGATTATTGGATTTTTGATGAAGCTACTGACCCTGTGATCATGATCCTTCCAGATGCATTTTTCCTTCACTGCGCCGTTATGATCATCTTACTAATCTTAATTGGTAGCTTACTTTGTATGGGATTTCGTTCTTTTTTTCGACACAGGTTTATGCTATAATGGATAGATATTAATTATTTGTTTCGGATGTTACATTTTTATTAAGCTAGGAGTTTAGCAATGAGACTTTCAAAAATAAAAACAAAGGAAATCCGATATGTAGTCTGGAAATACCGATTAAAACGATTTCTTCCACATATCTTAACACTTTGCCTTGCTGTTATTGTTGCTGGCGGAGCTTTTAGTGCTTATTCGGTATATCATAAAAAGCATCAAAAGCAACTGGCAAAACAATCTGAGGTCCAGCGTGAAAAAGATGTTAACACTGCTCGTAAAAAGGCACAAAAAGAAAAAACAACACTGAAACCTTGGTATACTTACCACAGCATTGCCCATGCAATGGGCGGGCTTGATGGCAAAGATTATTTGAATTCCATCGATGGCTTTTACCCTGCTTATCAGAAGGGTTATCGTGTCTTTGAAATGGACATCCTTCTTACTAAGGACAACGTTGCGATTGGTAAGCACCAATGGGGTCGGAAACTTTCTGATCCAACCAGTAAAAAAGGCGACCCAGTCAGTTACCGTAAATTCAAAAATACTAAGATCTATGGGAAATATACACCAACTTCTTTCCTTGATGTATTGAATCTCATGGAAAAATATCCTGATTTCTATCTGATGACAGACTCAAAAAGCACAGAGCCTGCAGATGCAAAAAAGGAATTTAATGTTCTTGTACAGACAGCTAAAAAAGTCGGTAAAGAAGACCTCTTAGACCGTGTGATCGTTCAGGTCTACAATCAGAGAATGTACTGGGCTGTAAAAAGTGTGCATCCATTCAATCATTTTGTATACACCACTTACAAACAGCCAGATGCAGCATTTTATAAAGTCGTAAAGTTCTGTAAACAAAATGGTATTGAAGCGATCACTTCTCCTAAGAATGATATCAATGATTATCGTATGGAACTGCTTGCAAAACAAGGAATTTATTCATATACACATTCCGTGAATAATGCTTATTTTGCGAAAGAGTTTATGAAACTTGGGGTTTATGGAGTATATTCTGATTTTCTTAGCCCAGCACAGGTGAATAATAGTTATATTAGGGCGAATTGTCCGAAGTTTGCTTCACGGTATGTGAAGACGATATTGCCGGGGATCAATCAGTAAATCCTGTAGGTAGTCTTTAGTATATGTGACAGAAATAAGATAAGAACAAATATTTCTGTCACATAAAACTGAAGACTATTCAAACCACTACACAGTGTGTATGTTATATGATATCGGTTATTGTATTTACCAACTACTTCGTAGATCTGACCTTGGATTAATTCCTATGAATTTTCAATCACATACTCATCAAATAATGGTAATGTAAAGTATACATATCCTCTCATTTCACCTGATAAAATTCCTTTTTTTATCAAACGTTTTCGATATGGATTAAATTCATTCGTTTCCATTCCTAAACGTTCCCGGATATCTTTGATCTTCCCACCATCAACCTCTGCAATTCCTCTTGCTACTATCCTGTCCTTCTGTGATAATTCTGACCAGATCTTATCATAAACAAATTCACTCAAATACTGTTCATATTCATCAATGACTGCTTCGTAATCACCCTCATGATTCCATGTTAAATATCCAAGAACCTGAAATGCAAATGGATAACCTTTTGTAAGTTCTGCCATCTTAGCTGCTTGTTCTGATTCGATTTTAAAAATTGTTTTATATTTATTCATAATTGCCCGATTATTTAACGGTTTTAATTGTATCTTTGGTGCTCTATATAAGAATGTAAGATTCTTTTCATTCTGTAACTCATCGATGTTCTCATATAAGCCTGTTGCTAATAAAAATACGGGTAGATCCTGCCTTACAAAAAACTGAAAAGATCCAGCAAAAACCTGCATAAATTCATTATTCGTAACTTCATCAATTGTGATCAAAAGCCTCTTCCCATTCTTTTTCATCTTTTCCAGAATTGCTATGATCGCAGTCTCTTCATCTGTAATTGGTGACATTCCTTCAATTGCTACTCCAAAACCGAAAAATGACAGATCAATTTTGGCAGATTTAATGATTCCAGCACATACCTTGTTGCTATTTAACTTTGATAAAAGTCCTTTCAATAAATCTGTTGCTGGATTCAATTCTATTACGATCCATTGATCATTTTCTCTCAATTTCTGTGAAATCTCAGTCATCATTACAGTCTTTCCTGACCCACGCACTCCTGTAATAATAAACATCTGCTGATTGATCTGTTCTGCTGTAAATGTATCAATGATCTCTTTCGTCTGTACTGGACGTTCCACTGGTTCTAACGGACTTTTTCCAAATGTAAGTGTAAAAGGATTTTGCATTTCTTATCACCTCTTATCCTTTTTACTGTTCTTTACTGTTTTTATACTATTTTACTGTTCTTTACTGTTTGCGTCAACATCCCAAATCTTGCAGCATTATGATCAAAATTTAAGCCTCATCTGATTCCACTTCACTCCTCCATGCTCAGACTCAGATACTCCCTCATTCTCAAATCCAAATTTCGCATAATAATGCACCAAATGATCCTTACAAGTAAGCACTAATCCTTTTCTTTCCTGCTTTCTTGCATCTTCGATCGCACATTTGATCAACTCTCCTGCATACCCATGTTTTCTGTATGCAGGTATCGTATTCACCCCAAAGATCATCTGCCACGCTCCACTTTCATTGTGCAACTGAGCTTTTGCATACATCTCATCTGTCAGATCTTCTTCATCCGTTACAAATCCATCTACAAACGCAATTAATTTATCTCCATCAAACATCAGCCAGAAATGATCAGCATAGTATTTTAATCGTTCTGCTAATTCTTCTCTTGTTGCTGCTTCCGCTGGTGGAAAGCATTCTGCCTCTACAGATGTTACTGCTTCTAGATCTTTGATTGTTGCGGTTCTTATATTCATATTTTCCCCTTTTTTGTTCCTTGTAGTTTATTATATGATGTAAGTGTCAAAAGTATAAAAATCTATCTACCACTACATAAATTGGAAACCAATAACGTTTAACATACACATCCTCTTGAATTTTTTAATCTTGTAATTGTCCACACTTTAGAATTCTGGTATATGATAAAAAATAAATAAACGATCGGAAGAGCAAAATTCTCTAGCTGCTCTTCCGATCGTTTATTTATTTTTTATCATATACTCAAAATCTACAGTTGGCCAACTACAAAAATTAAAATTTAATACTCTTCCTTAATATTACGGATCACTGTCATTTCCTGATTTGTAATATGTTTCTTCATGATCTTGCGTGCTTCTTCTTTCTTACCTGCTCTGATCGCATTCACAAGCTCTTTATGCTCATTCAACAATACAATATGGTAATCTGTATCCTTTACATATTCCAGACGATAACGGTAGAACTGTTCTCTTAAGTTTCCAATGATCTGAATCAGTCGTGGATTCCCTGTTGCATCGAAGATGATGTCATGGAATTCCATATCGCTGTCTGCGATGGCTGCATTATCTCCAGATTCGATTGCTGATTCGAATTCTACTAATGCCTGATCTAACTTCTCCTGTCCTTCTTCATCCATACGTTCCGCTGCAAGTTCTGCTGCTAATTCTTCTAAGGAACAACGTACTTCTAAGACATCTCTTAAATCTTTTTCTGTGATCCTTGCAACTTCTGCTCCCTTTCTTGGGATCATGACTACAAGTCCTTCCAGTTCCAGTTTACGGATTGCTTCTCGGACAGGTGTTCTGCTGACTCCTAATCGATTCGCAAGTGCGATCTCCATCAGACGTTCTCCTGGTGCAAATTCTCCTGTGATGATCGCCTGTCTTAATGTATTAAATACCACATCTCTCAATGGCAGATATTCATTCATGTTTACCTTTAATTTATCGCTCATAGTTTCTTCTCCTCCTGCTTTCTCCAATGTATCTTCCATACTGCTTTCTTATTTGTGAAAATACATTATTGTATCGGTCTTACTACGTATGCCTGTTTGATGTCCTCAATACTTCGTAATGATTCCATTGCATCGTCCGCTGTTTTCTTATCCTCAAAGATCGCAAAGATCGTTGGTCCACTTCCACTCATTAAAGCTCCCTTTGCTCCCTGATCCATCAGATGTTTCTTAACTTTCTCAATGATCGGATATTCCTTGATCGTGACTGTCTCCAGTACATTCTCCAGACGATTACAGATTCCTGTAAGATCTTTCTCTTTCAGGCACTCCAGCATTCCATCGATATCCGGATGCTTCGAAAGTGCTGGAAGATCAAGGTTCTTATATACAAATGCTGTTGATACACTGATCCCTGGTTTTGCGATCAAAATATAGCAATCTGGCATCGCATCAACCCTTGAAAGTTTCTCTCCGATTCCTTCTGATAGTGCTGTACCACCCCAGATACAGTATGGAACATCTGCTCCAAGCGTTACTCCTATCTCACATAATTCATCGATTGATAATCCTAGATCAAACAGCTGATTCATTCCTTTTAATGCTGCTGCGCAATTAGAACTTCCGCCAGCCATACCTGCTGCTACCGGAATCCGTTTGCTGAGATTGATCTCAACTCCATCTTTAATATGATACTTATCCTTTATGAGTTTTACAGCCTTATAAACGAGATTACGTTCATCGGTGGGCAGAAACGAAAGATTACAGGTCATCTCAATCTTGTCATCTTTCCTTTTCTTCATTGTAAGCACATCATAAAGTCCAACCGTCTGCATGATCATACGCACTTCATGGTATCCATCTTCGCGTCTTCTTAAAACATCCAGACCAAGGTTGATTTTTCCATATGATTTTAGAACAATACTATGATCCATATGCACTCCTTTATCTTATGTGAAATAGTTTCTATCTCACACCTTGTATACAGAATATTATAGTATTGTTCTGAAAAAAATGCAATCCTTATTTACTAAAATATTTTCATTTCTTTTACGATTAAAAGCTTATCTCCTGGTTTGATATCGGAAATGTCCTCATTTTGCTCCCGAATGCTCTCAACCGTTGTAAAATACGCCTTGGCAATAGACCATAGAGTGTCTCCTTCTTTGACGATATACCCAACGATCCCTGGGATCTCACGTATTTTGTCGTAGTTTAGCGGTCCTTGCTTCATATCCGTCATAATCCGCTGTCTGACTCTGTGAAAAGCGATAAAATCGAATAAAACAGAAGCTCTGATCTCTATCTCTTCTCCTTCTGTTGGAATCGCTGTCATCTGATCTACCCGCACATCCAGCTGATAGTCCTCATTTCCAGTCAGATTCTTCGTCTCAACAAAAAATGTAAACGGCTCCATATAAGAACTGCTCATCACTGGTGTCATATCTTCTGTGGACAGATACAAGACATCTGCCATCCACACACCTTCCACAGATAATCCTTGTGCTGTCATTTCCACATCGTCTACGGTTGCACTTCCTTTAACGGATAACACTTGCAACAGCTTTCCTGACTCTTGTTCCAGCCGAAAGCGTTTGTCTGCTTTCATCACCGCTTGGTTCTTTCCTACCAGTGTCTCAAAATCGAACATATGATATTCTGGAATTAGCGTTTCTTCCATACTATATCCGTCATCAATATATGAAATCTTATGATCTTCATAAATTTTAATATCACAGTCGATCGTAACATCCAAAGAAATAATTCTTTCTTCTCCATCCTCATCAGGTCTTATCTCCAACTGCTGTCCTCCGAGTGTCATCCCGATCCGTCCGATCATTCCTGGCATACATTCATAACATTCCAGCTGCGTATCTACCGGAATCTCCCATCTCGCATACTGTACCGGCATCTGGGCATCTTCTCCAAGATATAATACAAATATATGCATTGCACCCTGAATCTCGATCATGTGCTCTCCAATTTTTGCCTGCAGATTTTCCATATCTACCTGTGTCCATAAAATCTGATAAATGTTCGCCTTATTTGCAGGAAGTACCAATTCTTCTTTTAATCTCGCGATATCCTTTTTATTTACGATCAGATCTGTGATCTGTACATCTTTCTTTAACACGGATACATTTTCTTCATGAATTTCAATGATCCCTTTTTCTTTCATTTCTTCCGTGATCTGAAAGGAAAACGTCAATAATACACGAATGCTTATTTTCCTTGAATTGATCAAAATCGTATTGATGTCATCGATCGTATATTTTACTTTTACATAATCCGATGGGAGCACTCCTTCTATATGTACATATTCCTCAAACGGAAGTGAATATTCCAGCGATTCAAGATATGCTGACGTATCATTTGTACCATATAGCCCCTGAAATACAAATTCCCCCTTGATCCTTACCCGGTCAACCATCATTTCCGTTTCCTGTATCTTTACGATTCCTCTGGTCTGGATCATCTTTTCTACATCTGGTTTTGTATCTGCAACATTGCAGTCCTGATCGATCGTGATCTGCATCTGTTTCTTCGCTTTCGCCACGATCCCATAAAATTCTTTCTTATCAAAATCCATAAAAAAATTCCTCCCTGTCTGTATATACAAATATATTCAGACAAGAAGGATTCTATGCATCACCCATTAGTTTTCTAATAACATCATACGGACATCTCTTGTGATCACGTCCTGGTAGCTGAAACTTACAGTTTTATTCTGGTCATTGCCATCTGCATTCTCTAACTCTACCAAAAAGATATTAGGATATGTCTGTGTGATCACTCCCTTAGCTGTTACAAATTTATGTCGTCCTCTGTTTGCACTAATCTTGATTTTGCTGCCAATCTGATTCTTGATGGATTGGCGTACTCTGTTAAGATCTAATTGTGTCATAAATTCACCTCTTCCATATACAGAATATTCTGGAAATTCTATATAATGATTTTAATATTATAACATTTTGCCCAGTTTTTGTCAAATTTATGCATACAATATCTAGTTTTATCACTATTATTACCAAACAAGAAAACTGTACACCGATGAGGCGTACAGTTTTCTTAACATATTATATGGAGTTTATTTTTATATGGAGTGTTTTAACTATTATAGACATCCTTGTCTAATTCATTTTCTTTATAGCTGACGATCACTGTTGTTCCAGCTACCGGAATCGCAGGTGTTCCCATTGCTACACAAATAAACAGGAATGCAGCTGTGATCAGCTGGGTTGGTGTGATATTAATCCCAGCTGCTGTTGCACCGCATACATAAAACCCTACGAATGTTCCAATTGTCTTTCCTGCGATCTTTCCAAGTCTCTTTGAATCTGCCATGCTGCATAATGCAAGGCTTAATGATGATAAAACAAGTGGTACGATTGAAACGGTAGCATCACAGACTATCATATCTTCTTAATAAATCAACGTGATCCCTTTTTCTTTACAAAATTCAACCCATTGATCTGACGGTCTTTCATCGGTTACCAGATAGGTTACCTTATCCCAGTCTAAAAATTGTACAAATGCCGTTCTCTCAAATTTTGTATGATCTGCAAGAAGAGCTACTTCTAGTGCCTGTTTTACCATCTCTGTCTTGACATCTGCTTCTCGTTCGCTGGAGTCCATGATACCTTTGTCCATATCAAGTCCTTTACAGCTGAGCAGTGCAAGATCCACATGATACCTTCTAATATTTTCTTTTGCTAAGTTCCCTTGCAGAGAGAGGGAGTCCTCATTGAACACGCCGCCTGTTGAAAGAATATGAATCTCTGATCCTGTCATCTCACGGAAAATCTCTGTTGATGAACTCAGTACGGTAATATTACGGTTTGCCTTCAGTAAACGAATGGCTTCCATGACAGTTGTACTGGCATCTGCTGCTATCGTTCTCTTCTGATCTAATACTTCCTTAAAGAGTTGCGCGATCTTAGCCTTTTCCTTTTGATTGATCGATGTTCGCTTGTAAAAATGGATATGTTCCTTCTGACTTGCACTGTTCAATACAGCACCACCAAATGTTCTCGTCAAAAAACCTTCCTTTTCTAGCTTCTCAAGATCTCTCCGAATCGTCTCTTCCGTTACCTTGTAAATCTTACTTAATTCGGATACTGTGACTTTCTTCTCATTCTTAACTTGTTCTCTTATATGTTCTAAACGGTTCTTCACGGGACACCCCTCCCTTATAAATTATCTAGCATAGTATAATCCTTATTTGTCATATACTTCTTAAATGTTCTGTGACTTTCTTTTATTCTATCATTGATATTGTGGAATTCAAAGACTTTTTTCCATGTTTTCCAACATTTTCAATTTTTCTCTCACAAGGGATCTCTTTCTGATTTTTATTTATCGATTTCTTCTGCGGTTTTCTTTTTATTCCTTTCTTTTTTCTGTAAAATACAGATTTTTTATGTTGTTCCAAATTTAGTTCATTCTGGATCGGAATCTTTTCGTTAATTAATAAATTAACATAATTGTCAGATAATTAATAAAATTATTCCTTGATTTCACACAATTTGTCTGTTATGATTGTCTCATCACTTAATAATGGAAGGTAAAACTTATGGGATTTTTAAAAGGTAAAACAGCCATCATCACTGGTGGCGGAAGATCTGTATTAAAAGATGGAAGCTGTGGGTCTATTGGTTATGGAATTGCAACTGCATACGCAAAGGAAGGTGCAAACCTCGTTATTACAGGAAGAAATAAACAGAAACTTGCCGATGCCAAAGAGGAACTCGAGAGATTATACAATATCAAAGTTCTACCAGTCCAAGCCGATGTAAGTGCCGGTGCTGACAACGAGACAGTCGTGCAGCATGTCATTGATGAAACAATCGCCAAATTCGGACGGATCGATGTTCTGATCAATAATGCACAGGCATCTGCTTCTGGAGTTACTTTAGCTGATCATACGACTGAACAATTTGATCTCGCACTTTATTCCGGTCTTTATGCCGCATTTTACTATATGAAAGCATGTTACCCTCATTTGAAAGAGACAAAAGGCTCTGTCATTAACTTTGCATCCGGTGCCGGATTATTTGGAAACTATGGTCAATGTGCTTATGCTGCAGCGAAAGAAGGAATCCGTGGTCTTACCAGAGTTGCCGCAAATGAATGGGGTCCTGACGGCATCAATGCTAATATCATTTGTCCACTCGCATGGACAGCACAGCTTGAAAATTTCCAGCAGGCTTATCCTGAAGCCTTTGAAGCTAATGTTAAAATGCCTCCTGCAGGACATTATGGAGATGTTGAGAAAGAAATCGGAAGAGTATGCGTTCAGTTAGCTTCGCCTGATTTCAAATATATGAACGGAGAAACACTTACCTTAGAAGGTGGAATGGGATTAAGGCCGTAACAAGACCTGCTGAGGATAGAATGTATTTTTTACCTTTGGCATCCTTTTATATCAGCTATATGGAAAAATGCGGAGACATTTGTTTAATCGATCGTCTCCGCATTTTTATGCTTTTCGCTATTTTATTTTGTTCACTGACTCTGACAGATTATTCTTCATCGTCATCATCTTCCACCCACTGGGCATATCCAGTATTATATGTCGATGTATTTTCTTCTTCTGTCTTGATCTCAGAATCTGTTTTCACCTCTGCTTCTGAAATTTCTGCATCATTTTCAGCTGTCTCTGATACATTTTTATCAGACTCTTCTACTGGATTCTTGTATTTATTGAAGATTTCCATGAATTCTTTTCCTGTGATCGTCTCACGCTGGATCAAAAACTCTGCTGCTTCGTCAAGAATGTCCATATTTTCACGAATGTATGTGACTGCTTTGGCGTAAGCTTCTTTTAACATCTTCATGACAACTTCATCGACTTTCGCTGCTGTTGTCTCTGCACAGTTCATAACTGCACGTCCATCTAAGTATCGGTTTGTAATGGACTCTAAACCGATCAATCCAAATTCATCAGACATACCATACTGTGTTACCATCGCTCTTGCGATCGCTGTGGCACGCTCGATATCATTGGATGCTCCTGTTGTGACAGAGTTAAACTTCACTTCTTCTGCCGCACGTCCACCGAAGAATGATACAAGGTCTGCTAACATCTCATCCTTCTTATTTAAGTATTTTTCTTCTTCTGGACGCTGCATTGTATATCCAAGTGCTCCCATGGTACGAGGTACGATTGTGATCTTCTGTACTGGTTCTGATTCTTTTTGCAATGCCATAACCAGTGCATGTCCGACTTCATGGTATGCAACGATGTGTTTCTCTTCATCGCCAAGAATTCTGTCTTTCTTCTCTTTACCAGCAATGACAACTTCCACTGCTTCAAATAAGTCTTTCTGTGAAACAGCCTTTCTTCCTGCCTTGACAGCTCCTAGTGCTGCTTCGTTGATCATGTTTGCAAGATCAGATCCAACAGCTCCACTGGTTGCCAGTGCGATTTCTTCAAAATCAACGGTCTCATCCATCTTCACATCTTTGGCATGTACTTTTAATGTCTCAATTCTTCCCTTTAAGTCTGGGCGTTCTACAATAACACGGCGGTCAAAACGTCCTGGACGAAGAAGGGCTTTGTCTAAGACTTCTGGACGGTTTGTTGCTGCAAGAATAATGATACCTTTGGATGTATCAAATCCATCCATCTCTGCAAGTAAAGCATTCAATGTTTGTTCACGTTCATCATTTCCTCCACCATGCATTCCATTATCACGACTCTTACCAATAGCGTCGATCTCATCGATAAAAATAATACATGGTGCCATCTGCTGTGCCTGTTTAAATAAGTCACGAACTCTGGATGCTCCGACTCCGACAAACATCTCTACAAAGTCAGATCCAGAAAGTGAAAAGAATGGAACTCCTGCTTCTCCTGCTACTGCTTTGGCAAGCAATGTCTTACCAGTACCCGGAGGTCCTACAAGCAATGCACCTTTTGGCAGCTTCGCACCAATCTCTGTGTATCGTTCTGGGTGATGAAGAAAATCTACCATCTCTGTCAGTGTTTCCTTCGCTTCTCCCTGTCCCGCAACATCTGCAAATGTCACTCCTGTCTTCTTCTCAACATATACCTTCGCATTGGACTTTCCAACCCCCATCATTCCGCTGCTTCTTCGCATCATCATGACAAGGAATCCAAAGATCACGATCGTAGGGATCAAGCTGATCAATATCGATAAGAAAGTATCCATCGGATCTTCTGGTTCCTGTTCAAATGCGATCTTACTCTTGATCAGACGATTCACCAGTTCATAATCTCCGCTGATCCTCTGTACCGTATATGTTGTCTTGTAAAAAGGATTTCCCTCGTTCTTTGGTGTCACTTTCAACTGGCTGTCTGTGACCTTTACACTTTTTACCTGATCTTTATCAAGCATTGTGACAAATTTATTGTACGAAATCGTTTTCTCCGTTCCGTTTCTCCATTTTGTTAAAATCGAATTAAAAAAGAAAGTACCAAGAATTGAAACGATCAGGAAGATTGCAAGAATCTTCGCGTTTTTCTTCTTGTTATCTTTATCATTTTTATCATTCTTATTATTCTGTTGATTATTCAAATGTCAGCTCCTCCTTTGATTCATAAGCACCATTATATGTTTTCTGATTTTATAAATCAATAAAACTATTCTAAACTTTTTATAATTTTAGTGAAAAATCACATCTTTTTCGTAAAACTGGCTTTTTAGTACAATATATGGATAAGATTTTCCATGCTTCTGGTGCTCTTTTGTAACCCCTGTCAGTATCGTATCAATATAAATATGTGTCCGGTCTGCACTAAATTCTCTAACCTTGATCTTATAGCCGCTCCCCGGCTGTCTTCCATATCCGATCACATAATAAGTAAAACCACCTGTCGTATATGTAAAATGAAATGCTTCCCTCTTTTGTTCATCGATCAGTTTGCCTAATTGTACCGGGATCACACTTCTTCTACAGACAACATATACAACCTTCTGTTTTTTCCCTCGTTCATCCTTTTTGATACATCCTGTCAAAATCACACATAAAATAATACTAAAAATAAATATCCAGATTCTTTGTTTCATGGATCTCTATCCTTTTTATCATTTTATGCAAATAGATTTAAGATAATACTTCCCGGATCATTATCGGTTTCGTTGGTTTTTCTTCTATTATATGGTAGTTTTCTCTAAAATGAAGAACTGCCTGTTTTACTTTTTCTTCATCATTTCCATAAATCGTTGCAAGCACATCGCCTTTCTTCACAGGATCCGCAACCTTCTTTGAGAAAACAAGTCCGACCGTTGGATCGATCACACTTTCCTTCGTTTCTCTTCCTCCACCAAGGATCAAAGAGCAGATTCCCATTTCCTGTGCATCAATACTTCCGACAAATCCATCTTGTTCTGATCGTATTTCTTCTATAATATCTGCCTGTTCAAATAACTCTGGATGATCGATGTATTTCGTATCACCACCTTGTGCAGCAACAAATTGTTTGAATTTATCCAATGCTTTCCCACTTTGAATAGATTCCCGGACTCTCATAAGTCCTTCATCAAAATCCTTTGCTGCACCGCCAAGGATCAGCATATGCGAAGCCAGTGTCTCAATAAGCTCCACAAAATCATCTGGTCCATTGCCTTTTAATGTGTCGATCGCTTCTTTGACTTCCAGAATATTTCCAACTGCCATTCCAAGAGGTTCATCCATATTCGTGATCACAGCCGTCATCTTCCTTCCGGCACTCTTTCCAATCTCTACCATCTCTTTGGCAAGTTGCATCGCATCAGATTCTTCCTTCATAAATGCACCGCTTCCGGTCTTTACATCCAACAAGATCGCATCTGCTCCTGCTGCCAGCTTCTTACTCATAATACTGCTTGCGATCAAAGAAATCTGATCCACCGTTGCGGTCACATCCCGCAATGCATACAACAATTTATCTGCTGGTGCAAGATCCTTCGTCTGCCCCATGATTGAAATACCAATTGAATTCACTTGTTCTTCAAACGCATCATCTTCAAGCTGTGTTGAAAAACCTGGAATACTCTCCAGTTTATCGATCGTACCCCCAGTATGACCAAGTCCACGCCCAGACATCTTAGCAACCGGGATTCCAAGCGAAGCAACAATCGGTGTCAACGCCAAAGAAGTCTTATCTCCAACCCCTCCCGTACTATGCTTATCAACCTTGATCCCCTGAATCTGAGACAGATCAAGCATCTCACCACTTCGCGCCATTGCCATCGTAAGCTCATAAGTTTCTTCTTTATCAAGCCCTTGAAAACAGATCGCCATCAACAAAGCTGACATCTGATAATCCGGTATCCTGCCATCTGTGTATTCACGGATCATCCATTGAATCTCATCTTTCGTCAAAGGTTTCCCTTGTCTCTTTTTTAGTATCAGATCATACATTCTCATAGATTCGGCCTCCTTTGCTTTTTGTTGTATATAGTATAACACAAAATTTGTAGGTAGGCTTACGTGTATGTGACAGAAATAAAAGAAAAACAAATATTTGAAAGAATCAGGTGGCAACTCCGCATTTTTGAGAGCGTTTTTTACAAATCGCTGATCCGTGCCTGTTCCTTTGGAAACTCCCTCGCTGCGAGCCAAAATGCCCGCAGCAACGGTCAGACATCCAACCACAGGCACTGCGAATTTGTAAAAAACGCACTCAAAAAGTGCTCATGTTTGCCACCTGGATTCTTTCAAATATTTGTTTTTCTTTTATTTCTGTCACATACACCTGAAGTCTATTCAAACCACAACACAGTGTATATGTTATACGGTATTGGTATTTATAATAAACACTGTCTACCACTACAAAAATTGAAAAACAATAACATTTAACATACACACCCACTCAAGTTTTCCAATCTTGTAATTGCCCACACTTTAGACTTCAGGTATATGATAAAAAATAAATAAGCAACCGAAAGTGATGCATTGGAATTTTGCCATATTTTGAATAAATTCGCAGCCCAATTGGACGAATGTCTGAGCTTCAAAGACTTTGGTCTTAGACAAACTCCAGAGCGAGTTTTCGTAGGAAATTGGGCGAATCAGCGATTTGTTCAAAATATGAGCAAAATTCCACCGCATCGCTTTCGGTTGCTTATTTATTTTTTATCATATACTCGAAATCTACAGTTGGCCAACTTACAAATTAAAATTTCTTCTTCCGATTCTTAAGCAGCCCGATAACTACCACAATTGCTGCCATATCAATCACAAACACAATCCATTTTCGTGTTTTAAACGTCGTTTTTTCTTCTATATCATCTACCAGACTTGTTTTATGATCCATTTGTTTTAGCTTCTCTGAATTTCTAATCTCTTCAATCGTTAAATATTTCTTCATATTCCACCTCGCATCATAAATCTTTTTGCTTTGGTAATAAACTTTGCTTCCATCTGTGTTACAGGAGAATTTTTTCATCATTCCATCTGTGTTAACGAAGTATTTTAACATAATACTTTGGACATCCGGATTTTTATTATATGCTTTTACGGCTAGTTTCTGATAATCATCACTGTCTGTTTCATATAACCCGTTGGAAATGGTCCATTTCCCTTTTGTCTTCTTTAATGATGCAATCACATGATCTCCTTCTTCAACTGTTGTTTTCTCATGATAGGATGACGTATATTTTATATTTTCATTCTTCATGATGACATATCGATGATCTTCCGTTCTTTTTGCAATTGCTTCTGATGTTGATTCTGTGTTGATATAATCCTTTGCACTTAAAACAAAATAGTTATCTGAAACATAAGTTACAGATCCCACAAACAAAACATCTTGATTTTTATTGTTCATGATCCTGTTGATCTCTGTATCTGCGGATACGAACTTTATATTTCCTAGCATCATGAAGAGGCAGATAAAATAAACTGTTATACGTCTCATCCTGCAATGCACCTCCTTATGTTGTTATTATACATCGAGCGGTGTTGCGAAATATAACGGAAAATGTGAAATATACTTATGATTTTCTTAAATTCTGATTTGTAATAGTGTTTCATGTATGAGATAGAAATAAGATAAGAACAAATATTTATAATATATCGGTGGCAACACGCAGATTTTAAGAGCGTTTTTTACAAATCGCTGATCCGCGCCTGTTCCTTTGATAACTTCCTCGCTGCGAGCCAAAATGCCCGCAGCTACGGTCAAACAATCAACCACAGGACGCTGCGAATTTGTAAAAAACGCACTTAAAATCTGCTAATCGTTGCCACCGATATATTATAAATATTTGTTCTTATCTTATTTCTATCTCATACAACGGAACGCTATTCAAATCACTACAGGGTGTGTATGTTAAACGGTATTGGATAATAATTTTTGTATTCGTAAACGGAAATTTAAAGAGATGCATAAGCACCGATTTATCGAGATGTTTATGACACATAATAACATTACCTTCTGTTTAAAAATCCCCTATTTTACAATCAATACTGTTCTCCATACACATCCACTTAAATTTTCCAATCTTGTAATTGTCCACACTTTAGACTTCTGGTATATGATAAAAAATAAATAAACGATTGGAAGCGCAGCATTAGAATTTTGCCACGTTTTTTACGGATTCGCAGCCGGCTTAGTGCGTTGTTTGAGCCTCAAAGAGTTCTGATTTTCAATACCTTTGAAGGCGAGTTACGCAAGGAAAGCCGGCGAATCAGCGATCTGTAAAAAACGTGAGGAAAATTCTCTAGCTGCGCTTCCAATCGTTTATTTATTTTTTATCATATACTCGAAATCTACAGCTGGCCAACTTACAAATTAAAATTTTATACTTCTACCATATTCATCTGTTTCTTTCATACACTGAATAAAGCTTTCCTTCGTAACCCCAGCATTCTCAGGTTTGAAGTCCCATTCTGTAGTGGTCATTGCTTTCTCTGCCATTGCATCAAAATCATCTTCTGTGATCTCAATGTCTTCAAAGCATACTGGCAGTCCCATACTTAGGTTGAATTTTGCGATTCGTTCTCTTTCTTCGTATTCTTTTCCGAATGTTAACAGGCATAGCACACCTAATGATACGATTTCTCCATGTAAATGTTTTTCTCCGCCTTTTGTAACGGTTGATCCGTAATATACACAGTGTGCAAGGCTTGAGTTATAGTAATATTTTGGTGCTGCACTTACCATATTAGATACTAATCCTGTACTGATGATGATGTCTAACGCTACCTGTTCTAATTCATAAGATACTTTATTCGCTCTTAAGTCATCTAATGCTTTCTTTCCATATTCAACAAGTGGTGTAGTACAGATCTTGCTTAGCTGTACTCCCATCATTGGTGTATGGGATAATTCGTCTTCTTTGGATGCAAATACTGCTTCACATTCTTTGCTTAATGCATCTCCGATTCCTGCCCATAATAATTCTTCTGGTGAATCAGCGATGATGGATGATTCGATGAATGTATGGTTTGCATTCTTTGGATAGTAATATTCTCTGAATGATCCATCTGGGTTATAAATTACAGAGATTGCTGTGACAGATGCACAGTTTGATGCTACGGTTGGGAAGCAGAATAATGGTTTATCCATTTCATTTGCCACGTATTTACATGTATCACAGGCACGTCCTCCACCGACTGCGAAGATCATGTCTGCTTTCTTGACAACGTCCATGTCGATCAATGCGTTACCATTTTCATAGGTGGAATCACCACCATACCAGATAAAATCAAGGATTTCTACATCGGAATCTTTGATTCCTTCTAAGATCTTATCTTTTGCTTTAGACATCGCGATCTTTCCACCGATCACAACAGCTGTTTTTCCATAAAATCTTGTTGTATGCGGAATCTCTTTATAACATCCCTCTCCGATCGTATAACTTGGTAAATTCACACTATAATAACTCATCTTGTTCGTTGCCTTCTTTCTCTTTATTCTTTTGACTCTTTATATTGGCTACATTATAATCCTCAATTCTCAAAAAATCAAAGAATCTTGTGTTCTTTTTCTTATTCATGAATTTTATTCCACATTGATAAATTTCACTTGATTTCCATGCAACTTTATGACATTCACAAGATCAGCAAGTTTCATCCAGATCGTTGCTGTATTATCATTTGGATGGACTGCAATGTATTCATATTCTTTCAGATCTTCGTCAAAGAATACCGGAATCACACATTCCTGATCGTTCAAAACGCCTAACGGCGAAACAGATCCGGGTTCAATATTTAAATATTTCATTAGACGCTCGGCTGAGGCAAAACTTAGTCTGGAACTTCCAATCTCGTCTCTTACTTTCTTAAGGTCTGCCTGCTTGTCTTCCCGAATGATCACAAGAAAATGATGCTTTCCGCTACCATCTCGTAAAAATAAATTCTTAGCCCCTATTCCATTCTCATGATTCCACAGGTCAGAGTCTTCGATTTCATCGACTGTGTATACCGCTTGGTGTTCAAACATTTCATATTCGATGTTCTGCTCATTTAAAGTATCTAACACGATTTTTCTATTTTCATTCATTTTATTCATTATCTTATCTGCTGCTGCCCGCTTGCTGCATAAATCTCGTACCATTCATAATGCTCTAATTTAACATCCATTGCTTTCACTGCAGATTCAATCCTCTCAACCTTTCTGCTTCCAACGATCGGCATTGCCTGTACTGGATGATACATGATCCATGCATACACGATCGTATCTGGTTCACAGTTATGTCTCTCAGCGATTTCTTTGATCTTATCCATTGCTTTCTTACATTGTAGATCATCTTCTTGAAATAATCTTCCTCCTGCAAGTGGTGACCATATCATTGGATGAATTTTATTAACTGTCAGATAATCCATCATTCCAGAATTGAAATGTTCAAAACATACTGGGTTCCATTCAATCTGATTCGTTACAAGTGCTCCGTCAACTGCTTTATTCATTGCATCAAATTTAAATGGATCAAAATTTGACACTCCGATTTCTTTGATCAGCCCTTCTTTCTTCAGATCCAGCATTGCTCTGCCTGCCTCCCATGGATCTAAGAGAGGGTCTTCTCTGTGAATTAAATATAGGTCAAGATAATCTGTATGTAATCTCTGAAGACTTTCTTTACAGGATCGTACGATTCTATCATAAGTTGTATTATAATACCCAAATGATTCTCCATTAATTTCTTGTTTGTAAATTCCTGTTTTTGAAATCAGCTCTACTTTTCCCCTTAATGCCGGGTCTTTGGCAAATGCTTCCCCTATCTGAGATTCACATAGAGTATCTGCATAAATCTCTGCTGTATCAAAAGATGTTACACCTAAGTCTATGCTTGATTTCATGTTATCAATAAGTTCGTCTGTTGATAATTCCCAAGTATCTAGTCTCCAAAAACCTCGGATGATCTGAGATAAGGAAAGGTTATCTGTTAATTTAATCTTTGTCATATTAATCTCCATTCTATTTTTCTTTCATCATAACATATTTTCTTTCAACAACGCATATTTTTTACCTGCAGGAGCTTGTGATTTCTTAAGGTTCCAGGGGAACTTAAGACACAAATAAAAAGGATAACGATATACATGTTTTATGTACAGTCGTTATCCTTTTCGATTCGTAATCTGTTATGTGAATAATCTAACATACAACTAATTTTTCGTCAAAATTTCTTTGTATTTACTCTTTCCACAGAACATCATCACTTGTTACAATTTTTATTCCCTTGTTGGTAAAATTATATAATTGATCTTTATTATTGATCGTCCAAATGTTGATCTTTATGTTATTTGTTTCAAATAGCTGGATCATATCATCCGACAAGATATTTTTATCAATACTTACATTAATATGATATTTCTTCATCCAAGAGAGATCGTTCTGAGTAAAATCATGCCTAACATATTCTAATGGCATTTTATGTGCGTATTTTCTCATATAAGTAAGCTGTTGTTTGTATTTGCACGTGACGACTGCTTGATCTTGCATTTTTGCTTTTTTTAAACTTTGATACAATCGCTTGATCGTATCTTTTTTCATCTTTTGTTTGATCTCGATCACTGGCTTCATATGATATCTTTTACAAATACTTAAATATTCCTCAAGAGATGGTATCCTTAATTGTTTTTTTGTATATGATTCAATATTGTTTCCTGTTTTGATATGATATTTGCTTCGAATCTTTTTATATGTTAATTTCTTTTGATATACATTTTTTCCAGATAATCCACACATACGATTTAATGTCTGATCATGCATGATCACAAATCTACGTTTACCCTTCTTATCTTTGGCAGTTTCATGGATATCACACTCCACCGCTTGAAAACCCTCCCTGCCTGCGGCTTCAAATGCAGGAATTGAATTCTCTGGTGCATATTTCGTATATCCTCTGTGAGCAACATAACATATGTTATTTTCATTTGCTGAAACATTCGTATGTAGTTGCATGATTATGCATATCATCATACAAAATGCTGTGATGTACTTTATTTTTTTCATATAATCGTTCTCCCTGTTAAATATCCACAACCAATTTGACTGTGGATATCTCTGTTGTCTTATTATTAATCGAAAACTAGTTGTTATTTTTTGCCTGACGTTTACAATACATGACTTCATAAAAATCCCTGTGGACCTTAAGAAAAACAGACCCAACATAAATACCCCGAATACCTTCGGCATATGATCCATGTTGAATCTGTTTCTTCTTTGTCTACATACATAAAAGACTAGATACATCTTTCAAATTATTCAATAGAAAGAATCTCCATATTCGCCTGTCCTTCCACAGCTCCATATGTAAATGTGATCTTAGTTCCTTCATCCATATCATTTAATTTATTCACAAGGTCTTCATCATTCACCATAAATGTCTGGTAACTTCCGTCAGACATCTCAATCTCTACAGAACTTGTGTCTGCAAATCCATTATAAGTACCTGTTGCACTCTTTGGTTTGGCCTGTTCATCTTTCTTTGTTGCTGTTGTTGTCTTTGTCTGTTCTTTTGTGCTTTCTTCTGATGTTGCTGTTGCAACTGGTTTTTCTTCTTCTGTTGTGTCTTTTTCTGTGTTTTCTTCTGTTGTAGGTTCTGCTGTTGTCGTCTCGCTGTTTGTTGATTCAGGGCTGCTTGGGCTCTTCTTTCCGCAGGCTGCAAATGTAAATGCGCTTAGCACGATGATTGTTGAAATTAATAAAAATCTTTTTCTCATAGTTCATATACTCCTTTCTGAGATAAGTTCAGTATATCCTATTTATACTTTCATGGCAAGTTTCTATCATATTCCTAGTCTTATTTTCATATCATTAGAGGTAGAACATAAAGGAGGATCTATGTTGAACGAAAAATATCAGGCACTACTGGATCAATATGATATTTCTGTCTCTCATACCCGACGGGGCCGAGGCTGTGTTTTGTGTTTTGGAGAAAATGATGTCTATGCTTTATCCCAGACTTCTCTATCAGAAGAACGTCTTGGTGCTGTTTCTGAATGGACTTTGGCGATGCATGACCATCATTTTTATAAAACCGACCAGTACATTTTAAACAAAGACGGATATTTTCTTACTTTTGACCGGTATTACGAAACATTTGCGCTTAGAAAAACTTATTTGGGTACGGAATGTGATATTCACGCTTTAAAAGATATCAGATCTTCTGCGGAAAATCTCGCAAGCTTTCATAATCATTGTCTTGCTATTTCTTTTTCATCTGAAAATCTTAGAAAATATACATCCATTTCCACATATTATGAGCAAAAATATTTGGAATTAAAAAGTATTGCACGTTACATACGCAAACGCAAAAAGAAAGGGATTTTTGAATATTTATTTTTGGAACAGACGAAAGCCTTCTGGGAACAGATGGAGCGTTCCATCCAAATCTTAAATGAAACCACACCTTCTCGCCGTGGATGGTGTCATGGGGCTTATAACCACCATAATATCATCATGACATCCTCTGCCCCTGCTACGATCCATTTTGAACATTTTTACCATGGATATCCGATTCTGGATGTTTATTATTTCCTAAAGAAGGCACTTGAGAAAAATAATTATAATTTTGCCTTTTGTGAAACCTTTTTATCAAACTATGACCGCTTTATGCCTTTGTCAAAAGATGACCTTTTATGCCTGTATGGATTGTTTTTATTTCCGGAAAAATTCTGGAAGATCTCGAATCAGTATATGGCACACAAAAAACATTGGATTTCTCCACGATATATCGAGAAATTAGAGGAGTTTATTCACAATAAAGAAGCTCGCTCGATTTTCCTCGAAAAATATGTACAAATTTATAATGTTTTTTCATGAGTTTTAAGGTATAATTAAACAAAAGGCATTTTTATAACTTAAAGGAGGAGTAATTTATGAACTACAAAGAAACTTATCAGGAATGGCTTTCTAATCCTTATTTTGATGAAGATACAAAAAAAGAATTAACAGCCATCGAGAACGATGAAAATGAAATCAAAGAACGTTTTTACGCAGATCTTGCATTTGGTACTGCTGGACTTCGTGGAATCATCGGTGCTGGTATCAACCGTATGAATATTTATGTTGTAAGAAAGGCTACTCAAGGATTAGCTGATTATATCTTAGAACAGGGAACAGATAAGAAACGTGTTGCTATCGCATTTGATTCAAGACATATGTCTCCTGAATTTGCTGACGAAGCAGCCCGCACTCTTGCTGCTAACGGAATCAAAGCATTTATCTTCGAATCCTTACGTCCAACACCAGAATTATCATTTGCCGTAAGACATTTAGACTGTATCGCTGGTATCAACGTAACAGCCAGCCATAACCCACCTCAGTACAATGGATACAAAGTATACTGGGAAGATGGTGCTCAGTTTACAGATCCTCATGCTTCAGGTGTTACAGCGAAAGTTAATGCGATCACTGACATTTCAACTTGCAAGACAATGACTAAAGAAGATGCCGTAACTGCAGGTTTATATGAAGTGATCGGTAAAGAAGTTGATGACGCTTATATCGCAGAAGTTGAAAAACAGGTGATCAACCAGGCTTCCATCGATGAGATGGCTTCCAAATTAAAGATCGTTTATACTCCTCTCCATGGAACAGGTAATCTTCCAGTACGTCGCGTACTTGACGATCTTGGATTTAAGAATGTATATGTTGTTCCTGAACAGGAACTTCCAGATGGTGACTTCCCAACAGTCAGCTATCCAAACCCAGAAGCAAAAGAAGCATTTGCATTAGGTCTTGCTCTTGCCAAAGAAAAAGATGCTGATCTTGTTCTTGCTACTGACCCTGATGCTGACCGTTTAGGTGTATATGTAAAAGATGCTAAGAGCGGAGAATATATTCCTTTAACAGGTAATATGTCTGGCTCTTTATTATGCGAATATGTATTAAGCCAGAAGAAAGAAAAAGCTGGATCTCTTCCAGCAGATGGTGCTGTTGTTAAATCTATCGTTACAACAAACCTTGTCGATGAGATCGCGAAGGCTTACAATGTGAAGCTGATTGAAGTATTAACTGGATTCAAATGGATTGGTAAAGAAATCCTTGGATTTGAGCAGTCTGGAAAAGGTACATATCTGTTCGGATTAGAAGAAAGCTACGGATGCCTGATCGGTACATATGCAAGAGACAAAGATGCTGTTTCTGCTACAGTTGCTCTTTGTGAAGCTGCTGCTTACTATGCAACAAAAGGTAAGACATTATGGGATGTTATGATCGACATGTATGAGAAATACGGATACTGCGTAGACAGCATCACAGCAATGGACTTCCCAGGATTAGAAGGTATGGATAAGATGAAAGCTATGCTTGCTAATTTACGTGAGAACCCATTAAAAGATATCGCTGGTTATAAAGTTCTTAAGATCCGTGATTACAGCAAAGATACTGTTCTTGATGTAGAAAGTGGTAACGTAGAACCTACAGGACTTCCTGCTTCTGACGTTCTTTACTATGAACTTGAAGGTGGAGCTTGGGTTTGCGTTCGTCCTTCTGGTACAGAACCTAAGATTAAATTCTACTATGGTGTGAAAGCTTCTAGTATGGATGAAGCTCAAGTTGAAAGTGCTAAATTTGCTGAGTGGGCTAAGGCTCAGGCATAATTTTTGATTATGTAGTTGGCCAGCTGTAGGCTTTGAGTATATGATAAAAAATAAATAAACGACAGGAAACGTGGCAAAATTCCAATGCTTCTTTTCCTGTCGTTTATTTATTTTTTATCATATACCAGAAGTCTATAGTGTGGACAATTACAATATTGAAAAATCTAAGTAGTTATGTCTATGACAGCCTACCTACAATTTCTCTGTAATATCTTTCAATGATTCCAAAATAATATCTGGTTTTACATCACTTGCTTCCACATCTTCCAAAGTACTTTCCCCACTTAATACCAGAATTGATGTAACATCACTTCCATCTGCGACTGCTATGTCTGTATAGAGTCTATCTCCAACGATCGCTATCTCTTCTGGTTTGTAACCAGTTTCTTTGATGATGTAGTCTAGTGTATGTTTAGATGGTTTTCCAAAGAATTCCGGGAATCTTCCTGTAGAAGCTTCTACTAATTTGGCCATGGAACCGCAGTCTGGAATAAATGTACCACCTTCCATTGGACAATTCCAATCTGGGTTGATTCCGTAGTATGTACAGCCATTTCTTATATAGTGGCATGCTTTGGATATTTTTTCGTAAGTTAGTGTTGTGTCAAATCCTAAGATCACAATATCTGGATTTTCATCTACCAACGGCATATTAAATGTCTTAAATTCATTGATCAGCGATGGAGTTCCTACAACATAAATAGTTTCCCCTGGATGCTTTTCTTTCAGATACTTGATCATAACATGACTTGAGATCATCATCTGTTTTGGCTCAATGTGAATGCCCATGTTACCAAGTTTATCAATATATGCCTGCTGACTCTTTGATGAGTTATTTGTAAAGAAATAATATTCTCTTCCTGTTTCTTCTACTTTATTTAAGAAATCTTTTGTAAAATCGAATAATTCATTTCCCAAATAAATTGTTCCGTCCATATCTAAAATAAAACATTTAATTTCCTTTATTTTATCAACCGTCATTCTTTATCTCCTTATATTTTCAGGTATAGAAAAAGGCTTTTGCTGTAGTGAACAAAAACCTTTTTTCTAAAGCATTATTACATTTATAGTAAAGTAGAATAATTCTACTTATACCCCTTGCCCATAATATGCATTTTCTCCATGTTTTCTGAAAAAGTGCTTGTCCTGCAGATATTGTGGTGCTTGTGAAACCTCTGGTTTCAAATGTTCTGTACGATATGCCATTTTGGCTACTTCTTCAAGAACTACCGCGTTATGTACAGCTTCTGCTGCATCTTTTCCCCATGTAAATGGTCCATGATTCGTGCATAAAACTCCTGGTACATAGATTGGATTTTTCTCTTTAAAGGTTTCAATGATCACCAATCCTGTATTCTTTTCATAATCACCTTCAACTTCTTCGGCTGTCAGTGATCTTGCACATGGAATCTCTCCATAGAAATAATCAGCATGTGTTGTTCCATATGCAGGAATACTTCTTCCTGCCTGTGCCCATGAAGTTGCCCATGGAGAATGTGTATGAACGATTCCACCAAGATCTTCATATGCTTTGTATAACTCAAGATGTGTTGGGGTATCAGAAGATGGATTCAATTCTCCCTCGACTTTCTCTCCAGCCAGATTCATAACAACCATATCTGATGGTTTTAATGTCTCATATGGAACTCCACTTGGTTTGATCACAAATAAACCTTTTTCTCTGTCAATTCCGCTGACATTCCCCCATGTATATGTAATCAAACCTTTGGCTGGTAATTCCATATTTGCTTCATAAACCTTCTGTTTTAATTCTTCTAGCATGAAATGACCTCCTCATAGAAATCATAAAATTTTAATAAACGCATAAATGTGATCCTTGCACGTACATATGGTGATAATCTTGCTGTCTCAGCCTGATAACTTTCATCAAATCCTAGATCTTCTAATGATTTTACTCCCTCTACTTTATTGATCATCGCAATCAATTCTTCATCTGTTGGAATTTCATTAATGATCGCTGCAATTTCTTCTTTATGTTCGATCAATTTCTTAGGATCAACCTGTTCTAACAGATTTGGTGTATTCTCTTCCATGATGATATCAAACATTCCTGGTTTGTTGAATTTCTCACGGATCAGATCTTCTTCAATTGGCATTGCATCTTTTACTTTGAAATCTTCAGCAAGCATCTTTTCGGCTGCTTTGTGATAGATCTTAGAAGATAATACCAGACCAACTCCTACTTTCTCTCCATGGTAGAAATCGATGTAATCATTTAACACTTCCATTTCCCATAAATGAGACATATGATGCTCTGCACCAGATGCTGGTCTTGAGTTTCCTGTCATCTGCATAGCAAGTCCTGATAATAATAATCCGTACATCAGATCTTCATATGCTTTTGTATCACCAGTTTTCAATCCATCTAAACTTGAGATCAGACTGTCTAATGCCTGGTATTCCATATCACAGATTTCTTTACAAATGTATTCACCCGTTAATAAATGTGTGATCTTCCAGTCTGCTAATGCTGTATATTTTCCAAGAAGATCCGATACACCAGATGCTGTTAAGCGTAATGGTGCTTTTTTGAAAATATCAGTATCTGCAATTACTACGACTGGAGATACCGCTGTAAAACTTTTCTTAAATCCATGCCATGTCATCGCTGCGACTGTAGATACAAATCCATCAACGCTGGCTGCTGTTGGTACTGAGAAAAATGGAATCTTCATTTCATATGCATGAAATCTTGTGATATCATGAACAGTTCCTGATCCTACAGCGATCATCATGTCTACATCACCGATCTCGTCTAATCCTTTTTTCGCTGCTTCTACACCATGTTCATTGGCATGAAGATTATCAGGATTCAATACGATCTTTTTAAGTCCTGGAACCAGTGCTTCTACCTGTTTACCAGCAGCTTCATAAGTATTCTCATCACAGATCATAACTAATGATTTCTTATCAGCATATGCTGGTCTTTTTAAGATTTCTGGCAACTGATTGATTGCACCGCTGTCGATGATGATATCATCGACAACGATCTCGTGTTTTCTTCCGCAACTACATGGTTTTAAAAACTGATTTACATCTATTTTCATAATCTATTACGCTCCTTCTGCCTCATTTGCTGCATCGTTTTTGTCTGCCTGACGATCAAGATATGCTACGATCTGTGCATTCTTTGTCTTAAAGATGAAGAATGCTACTGCGTATACTGCAACTGCGATTCCAATAAATAATGGGTTTCCTGATAAGAATGCAAGGAATACGAAACCAAGCATTGGTTTACCAAGGATGTTGAAACTTGTGATCATTGCTGCTCCGGCTGGAATTGCGAATCCTGCACCTCTGGCAACGTCTGTGAATAATGGTGCTGTGTATGTACACATTAATAATCCTAAGCTGAACCAGATAACACCGGCTACTAAGATCTTAGACATATTTCCTTTGTATACTGCTACAAGTCCCTGTACCATGTATGGGATAGCTAAAAGGTCAACAACTGGAAGTACCTGGTTACCAGGAAGTACTGTTGCGATAACTACCATGATTGGGATTAATAATAATCCACTTGTTAATGTTGCTGGTTCACCATATCCTACAGCATCGTTTACTGCGATGTACCATTCTCTGTCTCCAGAATTCTTCATGAATACTCTGGCTGCTTCTGTGATAGGTGCGAATGCCTGAGCAAACATACTAGCGATTTTAGGGAAGATAGCCATGATTGCTGCTGTAGCGATGGCTGCTGTAAATACGCTTCCCCATCCTGCCATAGATGTTAATTTTCCTACGTTTCCAAGGATACCGATGATTCCACCAAGGATGAATCCTAATGTCATTGGTTCACCGATGAATCCTAATTTCTTTTCGATTGATTTAGGGTTTAATTTAACTTTGTTTAATCCGAGTAAGTTTAAAATTGGGTCGATTGCGATAGCAAAGATTGCTGGCTCTACGTTATGCATAGCGATGATTGTACAGTTTGGATAGTTATAGTATTTAGACCAACGTTTTGCTACAAGTTCTGAAATTAATAAGCTGTATAAGTTTAATAAAACCATACATGCGATACCTAATGCAAAGTTGTGAGTCTTGAAGATTACCATAGCACCCCATACAATGTATGAGTAGTTGTTCCATAAGTCAGATGGCTGAAAAATGTTTGTCCATTTTACAAGGAATAAGATTGTCTGCAATGCGATACCAAGTCCTAAGTAGATCATACCAGCACTTGTTGCAAATGCTACGACAGATGTTGCCTGCCAACCTACGTCAAATGTGTTTAATTCAACACCTGTTACATTTGACATTACTTTTGACATATTTTGTACCAATGGTGTGATGATTGGTGTATATGCCCCGATGATCAGTGAAAAACCTTCCAGAGATACACCTGCATACAAAGCAGATAAGAATGCTTTTGCTGGTTTTACTCTAAAGATCAATGCAATGATAAAGATGATAAATGGAACGACGATTGCTGATCCAAAGTTATCAATGATCGCTTTCAAAAATTCTAATACTACCATAAGTTCCTCCCTTTGTTCCGAAGAACACACTCATATAATTCTCTTTTCTCTTTTAATACACTCTAAAACACTTTTATTTTCCTACGGATTTTAATGCCGCTACGACATCTTCGAAGAACTGGTCTTCTCCCATTCCTGTAATGCATGCGAAAGCATTGACTGTTGGAATTGTGTAGTCTCCATCTGGAAGTGGGCTTGTATGTGTTAAGATATCAAATCTTCCGGAAGTTGCTAAGTTTAAAGCTTCTGTTGGACGAGCTTCTGTTGTAGAAACGCTGTATCCTCTTTCCCCAAGCTTTTCTTTCAGCTTTGCAGCTACCATAGATGATGTTACTGTTCCTGATCCACATACTGATAAAATATTTACTGCTGCCATAATAAATCTCCTTTCTTTTCAAGATGTTATCCTGAAATATAGCATGAATTATTTATATAAAATTTATAAATTGCTTTCTTTTTCTTTGATGATCTCGATGATCTCTTTTTTATCTCCAGTTTTCATGATCTTAGCTAAAACATCCTGATCCTGGAGTACTGCAAGAATTCTCTGTAAAAAGACTAAATGTTCTTTTGGATCTTCCACTGCAAGCATAAATACTAATTTTACTTCCACTGGTTCATCGGTTGTTCCCATCTGGTAGAAATGTACCGGTTCTTTTAAGACTCCGATCGCCACCCCACCTTTGATCACATGTTGTTTATCGGTATGAGGAATTGCGATTCCGATACTTCCCATATTGACTCCTGTTGGAAAATCTTTTTCTCTGTCTTTTAAAGCATCGACATAAGTATCTCTGCAATACCCTTCAGCTATAAATAAACCTCCAAGTTTTTCAAATACTTCATCGGAACTTTTTGCCTCCAGATCAGGCACTATCAAGTTTTCATTCAGGTCTTCCCAAATCATTGTATCTACCTCATTTCATACTCAAATTGTTCTATAATCTTGTAAATTTCTTCTCCCGTCTTACACTCTTTGATCTTCTCACGAAAAGACTGGTTATAAAAAAGATTTACTAGTTGAAACATCGCTTTTAAGTGAGTTTCTTTGTTGATTGCACTCAGACAACATACCCATTCAATCGGATCCATTTCCTCTTTTCCAAAAGGAACTGGGGTCTTTAGTCTGATCAGACTCATTCCAACTTTGCTGGCTCCTGCATTCAATGCTTCATGTGGGAGTGCAAATCCTGGTGCAACAACGACGTATGGGCCATTTTCCATGACATTTTCAATCATGGCATTTACATAATGTTCGTTGATGGCACCCTGTTCTAGAAGATACTGTGCGGCTGCTTTGATCGCTTCTTTCCAGTCACTGCATTCAACTCCGATTTGGATTGCCTGTGCTGGAAGAAGATCACTTAGCATGGTTTCTTCTTTTTTCTGAAAGAATGAATCAACGACTGTTCTTATCTTTGCCAGTGCATCTTCATCATCTAAGATCTCTTTTATCTTTTCCAAAGATTTAAATGAATCTGTTGTTTCCTCAGAAACGGTTTCCTTTACTGTTGTCTTCGGAGTGATCTTTGATAATTTCTCACCAACTCTGATACAATCCTCATCTGTCAGTAATGGATCAACCTGTATATACTCAATTCCTTTCCCTTCAAGTGAGATTGTTGAGATCACTGCATCAACATCTTCCATATTCATATTTTCAATGTCGTGTGCCGGAATGATGTCAATCACATCCAAGTGGAAAAATTTCTCCAGTCTTGCAAGAAGTAACTGTGATGTACCGATTCCTCCGTTGCATACTAAAACTACGGAATATCTTACGGTCTCATTCTTGTTTCGCTCGATCGCTGCACAAATATGAACTACGATGTATGCGATCTCTTCTTGTGATAACTTTCTTCCAACATATTCTTCCAATACATGAACATTCTTTTCTGTGGCTTTTTTGACTCCCGGATATCTCTGAAGCACTTCATCAACTACGGAATTAATTGCAAATCTATCACCCAGTGTTGAGAATGTTGATTCCAGATGATTGATCAGGTTTTCATAAAAGATGTAATCTCCTTGAAGATTCATATGAATATCTTTTGATATATTCTGAATGAAATTTCTTGTGATGACCTGCATCTTAACAATCTCTTTGTTACTGGTCGTTTTCTTGATGTATTTCATTCGGTTTAAGACATCTGCTATATAATAGACTTCTGTGTCCGGTATTTCTTTTACGATAAACTGCTGAATCTGGTCGATCATTCCTTTGGCCATTTCCCATTTGCTGTTCTTTTCTCCACCATATTCCACGTAATGTGATTTTCTTAAGCGGTAAAGTGAAAGCTGAAAGTAATTTCTTAACTGAGTAAATGACCGGTCTGTCAAAAATCTTCCATAAATATGTTCTGCCTCATTGATGATCTTTTCGATCATTGAGATATCTTCCAGATCTATCTTTAAGTTCTTTGAAAGACACTGTGTTAAATGCTGGAAAATTGGCTCAACCTTGAAAATACTGCTTCCTGACTGGATCATATCGATCAATAAGTTTCGTTTATCGATCTCTCTTCCTTCCAGAAGCAACCCTTTGTTTGAATGAGAAAGTACATATAAATGTCTCTCTCTGCAAAAAGTTTTGATATGTTCCAAATCCTGAATGACTGTTGATCTGCTTACAAATAACTGATCTGCAATCTCTGATAATGTGATGTAATCATCGGAACAGATCATCAACACTGCTGCGAAACTGACTCTTTCTTCCCTTGTAAGTTTGAAAGAGTAAAATCCTTCTTCTGAGAGGGATTCTCTCGCTTTCGTGATATCTGGTTCGGTGTTGATCACACCTCTTTTTCCAAGATTCAATGGTTGTAAATGATTTTCTTTCAGATAATCATTAATCTGATCAATATCATATCGTATGGTCCGGCTTGAAACTTTAAACATATCAGCCAGTTCCTGAATTGATATTGTCTGACTATATTCTGTTTTTGTAATTAGCTGAGATAATATTTCTCGAGATCTCTTGTTCATATGTTCACCTCATCTGTAACTAAAGTATAGCATTGTACTTTTTGAAAAAACAGTTTCAAGTGTTTCAAAAAAAATGCAAAAAAATAGTCTGCTGACAATTTCTTTCACATTTTTTTGAAAAAAATTGTCAAGACAGCTATTTTTTATACGTTATTATAATGTTTGTTTATTCCAATGTTTGTTTTAACATGTCAAGAACCATCTCAGGTGCTTTCACATAAGATTCTACGGTTGCTCCTCCCTGATGATTTGTCACTGTAATATTGTCTAATTTCAACAATGGTTCATCTTTTGTGACTGGTTCTGTCGGGAATACATCGATCGCTGCTCCCATGATCTTATGTTCTGAGAGCGCATGATAAAGTTCTTTCATATCAACTGCAACGGCTCTTGCTGTATTGATCAAATATGCTGTCTCTTTCATCTGGCCAAATTCTTCTTTTCCTATGATCGGTGGATCACCGGCATTGATTCTTGCATGGATCGTGACCACATCAGAGCGCTTTAACAGCTCTTCTTTTGTGACTGGTTCGCATCCTTCTTCTCGGATCTTATCTTCATCTGCAAATGGATCGTTTACAAGGATGGTTGGATGGAATCCTTTCAGACGTTCCACAACAAGTCGTCCGATCGTTCCAAATCCAATGATCCCGATCGTCTGACTTCTGACTTCCGTCAACGTCTCAGAATTTTGATATTTTTCTCTCCACTCGCCACTCTTTAATGCCATGCAGGCTCTTGTGATATTTCTTAGTTCATTCAAGATCATGCCGATCGTATATTCCGCAACCGCATATGCGTTATGGGCTGGGCAGTTAATGACTTTCACTCCTTTTTCTTTTGCCGCTTCCATATCAATATTTTCCACGCCGCCACGACAGGATAAGATATACTTAAGATTCTTGGCCTCATTGATCACTTTCTTGCTGACTGGGCACTGATGTACAAAAATAACATCTGCTTTTTTCATTAAATCTGTAATCTCTTCTCCTGGATCAAATGCTTCTGGTCCTTTTGTTTCTATCTCCCGTATAACTTCCCTGAATTCATCTTTACTATAATCCTCTTTCCAGGATTTACAGGTAAACTCATCAATGATCTGACTTTTTTCTAATTCTTCCTTAAAATAAACGGAAGGGATCATCATATCTCCTACTGCAACACATTTCATAATAAAACACCCTTTCTAACACTCATATTTGTTTCATATTAACACTTTTATGTTCGTTTTGTCTATATAAAATGTTCGTTTAGAACTTTTTCTTACTTTCTTATTTCTTGAATTTTCCTTTTTTGTCACGTATAATAAAAGATAACCATAGAGTATATAAAAGGAGTTTTTGCGTTGAAAAAAGATATACGTCAACAAAAGATATTAGATTATTTATCTCATTTTGGACGGGTTTCGATTTCTGAGATCTGTGAGATGTTTGACATCGTGCCAATGACCGCACGAAGAGATTTAAAAGAACTTGAAGATGACCACAAACTGATCCGGACACATGGAGGGGCAACGCTTCCTTCTCTTTCGATCCACGATACCACTCTTCCTTTTCATCAGCGTATGACGCAGAATATTGAATTGAAAGAATCTATTGCAAGAGCTGCTCTTCCTTACATTCAGAATCGACATCATATTTTCCTTGCCTCTGGAACAACAGTCCATATGTTTGCTACAATGCTCAAAGATTCTGGCACCTTAAATATCGTTACAGATGCAGTCAATATTTCTTACGAATTAAGTTCATATCCTAATATTCATCTAATTTCTCTGGGTGGAGAAATACGTCATAATTCACTTACTACAACTGGTCAGATTGCCGAATCGAATCTGAATTCATTCCAGCTTGACTGTGCTTTTATTGGAGTTAATGCTGTTGATGAAGAAGGAAATATCTTTTTAGGAAGTATGGCTGAGGCATCAATTGTACGCCTGCTCTGTCACATGGTTCCTGAAATCTATTTTCTCGCAGATGAAACCAAACTTATGAAGAAAGATTTTATCTACATCTGTCAACTTGGAAAAGGTCGCAATCTTATTACGAATCCTTCAATCTCAGAAAAATGCATTCATACATATGAACAACTCGGTGCCTGTGTAATCACGGAATAAGGCAAAAAGACCGGAGATAACTATTCCCGTTATCTCCGGTCTTTTTATTTCTTGTAATTATTTATTCTTCGCAGCTGTTGTTGTGTTCTTAGCTGCTGTTGTAGTAGTTGTTGTTGCTGCTGTAGATGCTGTTGTAGCTTTATATTTAAACTTAACTTCTTTCCACAGATCCTGATCTACAGACTTCTTGTCATCCCACTTCTTGTCAGCATCTTTTGTCCACTTCTTGTAGACTTTCTCGTATGCTGCCTGCTGTTTTTCCTGAAGCAGTGTGGATTTGTTTGATGCAGCTGCTGTTGTGTCGTTTGGATTTAACATCTTGATGATCACGTATGCATCGTCTAATTCTACGACTCCGCTTACCTGGTTCTTCTTAAGTTTTGCTGCTGCTGTTTCGAATTTTGTTCCTAATGTGGCTTTTCCTTTTGTATAGGATTCTTCGTTGTCAGAGTTTACGCTGAACTTCTTAGCTACAGAGCTGATACTCTGACCTTTCTTGATCATCTTTAATGCGGATTTTGCTTTCTTTAGCTGATCTTTCTTCTCAGCGGCTGTCATGTCTTTTTCTTTTCCTGTCTTGCTGTCTGTTGTCTTTGTTGTGAAAACAAGTTTGTAGACTTTGACAGTTTTGGCTTCGTCATCTGTTACTGTAACGTTTGCTTTCTTGATGATCGCCTGCATAACTTTACTTGCGATCGTGCTTTCTTCGTACAGTTTCTGGATCATATCTTTATCTGCTTCTGTCTTCTTCATGACTTTCTTACCTGTTGAGTCTTTTGCGAAGGCAGTTACGCTTTCTTTGATCTGCTTCTTCTCAGATTTTGTTAACTTCACGTTGTAGTCGTCTGCGTGTGCTGCTAAAACTTTGATCTGTTTTAACTGGTTGATAACGCTGTCTTTGACAGACTGCTGCATTGTGATCTTCTTTCCTTTGCTGTCTGTTCCGACCTGCATAGACCACATGCTGTCTCCGAAGTATGCTCCGTACTGAGCTTCTGCCTGATACTGCATGATTCTTGCATATACATGTGCTTCCTGGAATGTTACTTCTTGTCCTGCATATTCAAATAATGTCTTCTCATTCTTGCTTTTACATCCTGTAAATAAAGAAAGAGTTAACGCAAGAACTGCAGTTAAACATAGCAACTTCTTTGCTAATTTCTTCATTTCATTTTCTCCTTCATATTATGATTATATTAGGCTAATGTCTGGCGATATTATAGCACAAACTTATCGGATTATCAATGAATTGAGCGAGTTCACACAATGTTCAATCTTTTCTAACTGCTTCACTTTCTTTGTCTTTGACAGATCCAGTACAAACGTCGGATTCTTGCCTGCCTGGAAGGATAATTCACGTTTGTATTCTTCTAATATCGCTGGGATTTTTTCTACATCCACGGCTGCATCTGGTTTCATTTCAAATGAGACTTTTTCTCCTTTTTGTTTCACATCTGTCATATAAGCGTGGTGAGCTAATGATTTCAAATATGCAACATATAACAGATTGTGGACTGCTTTCGGCATTTCCCCAAAACGGTCGATCAACTCATCTGTCATATCTTCCATTTCATCTTCGGATTCAATGGATGAAATACGTTTGTATAATTCCAGTTTTTGATATTCATTATACACATACGTTGATGGAATAAATGCATTGATGTCGAGATCGAGTGTTGTGTCAAATTCATCCTCGTCTTTTAATTCGCCTTTTAATCTCAAGACTGCTTCATTCAGCATCTTGCAATACAGATCGTATCCAACTGCTTCCATATGACCGGATTGTGCCTGTCCCAAAAGATTTCCTGCTCCGCGGATCTCCAGATCTCGCATTGCGATCTTATAACCGGATCCAAGATCTGTAAATTCCCGGATCGCCTGTAATCGTTTTTCTGCGGTTTCTTTTAACAGTGTGTTCTTTTTGTACATCAAAAATGCAAATGCATTTCGATTCGATCTTCCGACACGTCCTCTTAACTGATACAACTGGGACAGTCCAAGCTGGTTGGCATCGTGAATGATCATTGTATTTACATTCGGAATATCTAGTCCTGTCTCGATGATTGTTGTAGATACCAATACATCGATCTCATGGTTCATAAATCCCATCATGATCTCTTCCAGTTCGCGTTCTTTCATCTGTCCATGTGCAAATGCAACTTTCGCATCTGGAAGCAATCTCTGTAATTCGGCTGTCACCTCTGCAATATTATTGACGCGGTTATACACATAATATACCTGCCCGCCACGTGTCATTTCGCGGTAGACCGCTTCTTTGACCAGTTCTTCATTATATTCCATAACATATGTCTGGATCGCTCTTCGGTCATGCGGTGGTTCTTCTAATACACTCATGTCACGGATTCCGATCAGACTCATATGCAGGGTTCTTGGAATTGGTGTAGCAGATAAGGATAAGACATCGACATCTTTTTTCATTGTCTTGATCTTTTCTTTATGTGTCACTCCAAAACGCTGTTCTTCATCAATTACGAGCAGTCCCAGATTCTTATACTGCATGTCTTTGGACAATAAGCGATGCGTTCCGATCACGACATCTACCGTTCCATTTTTGAGTCCTTCAATCGTCTCTTTCTGCTCTTTTGCTGTGCAGAATCTGGACATCATGCGTACGGTGATCGGGTAATCATGAAATCTCTGTGCAAATGTATTGTAATGCTGCTGTGCAAGGATCGTGGTTGGTACGAGATACGCCACCTGTTTTCCATTGTCTACTGCCTTAAATGCTGCACGGATCGCTACTTCTGTCTTGCCATAGCCAACATCTCCACAGATCAGTCGGTCCATGATCTTCTTGCTTTCCATATCCCTTTTCGTATCATCGATCGCATTTAACTGATCCTGCGTTTCATCGTATGGAAATAATTCTTCAAACTCTTTCTGCCATACAGTGTCCTTGTCATAGACATATCCTTCTTTTGCCTGTCTTAGTGCATATAACTGCACGAGTTCTTCCGCAATATCTTTGACTTGACCTTTGACACGTGTTTTCGTCTTCTTCCATTCATTTCCACCTAATTTATGAAGTTTCGGCTTTCTTGCATTTGCACTTGCGTATTTTGCGATCTGGTCTAGGGCTGATGCTAAAATAAATAAATTATCACCGCCCTGATATTCAATACTGATGTAGTCCTTTTCAACCCCATCTGTTGTGATCTTTTCGATTCCGCGGTAAATACCGACTCCATGTTTTTCATGAACAACGTAATCACCGATATTGATATCTGCAAAACTTCGGATCTTTTCTCCTTGTTTTTTCTTCTCTTTCTTTCGGCGCTTTTTTTCTTCTCTTCCTTTGAAAATGTCTCCTTCTGAGATCAATACCCATTTGGCTGCCGGATATTCAATTCCTGTCAGAAGCTTTCCTGCTGTGACAACAATCTGCCCTGCTTCCACTCCATATTTCAAGTCCTTATCATATGTCACAACCAAACCATTTTCTCTCAGATCACTGCTTAAACGTTTCGCTCTTGTAACAGATGGAGAAGCAACAACGATCCTGTAGTCCTTACTCTGATATTTGGTAAGATCTTTGACTAACTGCTCAAAACTGTTGTTATAAGACTGAATGGATTTTGTATCCATAAATAAGGTTCTAGCAACTCTAAAATCATTGATCTCAGCAGATAAAATCGAATAACATAGCATCTTATGTTTCTCGATCTGATATAAAATACTCTCATAATCTGTCACCGTATTTGCCTGTTTAGGCAGAAGATACCCACCTTCCAGACGGCTTTTCATACTCTCTGAGAATTCCAGATAAAATGCATCTGCACGTTCTCTGATATGTTTTGGTTCATCCATATAGATCATGCTTTCTTCTGGAAAATAATCTAAGATGCATTCTGTATTTTCATAAAAATATGGGAGATAACCTTCTACTCCGATCAACATATGAAGTTCCCTTAATTCCTCACGAACACGGTCCATTTCTTTTCTTAGGCGGGCTTCCTGATCATATTTTTTTTCTTTTTTAAACTTCTGTGATAACTTCTCATAATCTTCTTCCATATTTCGAAGACCATGTTCAATCCTTGGCTGGTTTAAAATGATCTCTGATGCCGGATAAATGGTCAGAGTATCGACTTCTTCGATGGATCTTTGGCTTTCTTTATCAAAACTTCGGATCGAATCAATTTCATCTCCCCATAGTTCGATACGATATGGGCTTTCCTGCGTGTATGGGAAAATATCAATGATTCCTCCTCGCACAGCAAACTCGCCTGGAGCCTCAACAAATGGTGCTTTTTCGTAGCCTCTGGCAACAAATTCTTCTGCGACCGTTGCCTCTTCCAGTGCCTCTCCCATTTTGAACGTCATCTTATGGTTCTTGATATCACTTAATGGAACAACCTGATCCATCACCGCATCGATCGTCATCACAAAGGTTCCACATTTGTCATCCACGATCTTCTTGATCGCCAGCATACGGTCTCTTGCGATTGCATTTCCATGAACATCGGCTGTATAAAACAATGGATCTTTTGCCGGAATATACTGAACCTTTTCTCCAAAGAAATGACTTGCCTCGACCCATTGTCTTGCTTTGTTCTCGTCTGGTACGATGATGATCTTAAATTGCTTTTTCTTATGATTTCCGATCAGACTGGTCAGATGCCATTTGGCTGTATCGGTGCATCCTGATACAAGAACCGGACCACAGTAATCTTCGATCTCATCTTTTAATTGTCTGTATACCGAATCGTCTTTTAATATATGTTCTAACACTTTCTATCCCTACTTTTTCTTATTGTGGCGGTTCATCGCTTCTGTGATGTCGCCCATAACGATCAGCTGTACTGCATCGTACACTTCATCAAAACGTTCCGCAAAGATTGCCTGTTCTTCTTTTGTAAAATGTCCTAATACATAATCTGCCAGATCATATCCTTTTGGTTTCTCTCCAACACCGATCTTCACCCTTGGGAAATCCATACTTCCTAAATGACTGATGATACTTTTCAGTCCATTATGTCCCCCTGCACTTCCCTTTCTTCGGATACGCAGTCTTCCAACATCAAGGTCGATATCATCATGAATAATGATAAAATCTTCTGGCTCTAATTTATAGAAATCCATGATTGGACGAAGACTTTCCCCGCTTAAGTTCATAAATGTCTGTGGTTTCACAAGAAGGACTTTTTCTCCTCCCATATAACCAGTTCCGATCAATGCTTTGTGTTTCCCTGTATTTATACTTATGCCTTCTTTGTCTGCAATATAATCAAGGGCTTCAAATCCAATATTGTGTCTTGTGTTATCATATTTCTTTCCCGGATTCCCCAGTCCGACGATTACTTTCATAAGATATCTCTCCTTTTTCCCTAGAATCTATAAAACTGACAAACACCCGGAAATCAATGGATTCCCGGGTTGTCTTTTTCTTTCTTTAGTTATAGTATATCCCAATTTACAATTCTCAGCAAGATTTTTTCTAGTTATAATGCCTGAAAGAATTCTCTTGTCTTATTTACCTTCTTCATCAATGTATCAAACTGTTCTGGTGTCAGTGACTGTGGTCCATCACATAATGCTTTGGCTGGATCATTATGAACTTCTACCATTAATCCATCGGCCCCAGCTGCGATCGCTGCTAATGCCATTGGCTCTACCATATCTCTGATTCCTGTTGCATGAGATGGATCTACCATAACTGGAAGATGGGATTTCTTCTTGATCATAGGGATTGCAGAAAGATCTAACGTATTTCTCATGGCTGTTTCGTATGTTCGGATTCCTCTCTCACAAAGGATTACATTTTCATTTCCACCTGCCATAATGTATTCTGCACTCATTAACCATTCTTCGATCGTTGCTGCAAGTCCTCGTTTTAATAAGATTGGTTTGTTGATCTTTCCTAATTCTTTTAATAATTCAAAGTTCTGCATATTTCTTGCTCCAACCTGAATCAGGTCCACATCTTCGAATAATGGAAGATGACTTGCATCCATGATCTCTGTAACAACTGGAAGTCCTGTTGCTTTCTTAGCTTCTAATAATAATTCTAATCCTTCTCCATGAAGTCCCTGGAAAGAGTATGGGGAAGTTCTTGGTTTGAAAGCTCCTCCTCTTAATAATCCTGCACCAGAATTTTTCACATCGTTTGCGACTTCTGTGATCTGTTCTTTTGTCTCAATAGAACATGGTCCTGCGATCACCTGGAAGTTTCCACCACCGATTTTTACTCCGTTTACATCAACAACTGTATCGTTTGGATGGAATTTTCTGTTTGCCTTCTTGTATGGCTCCTGAATACGCTGTACATTTTCAACGATGCTGTTTGCCATGATATGACGCATATCTACAACAGATGTATCTCCCACTAATCCAAGGATCCTTGTGTTAACACCTTCGGATTCGTGGATTCCCAGTCCCTGCTCTTCCATCTCTTTCTTTAATGCGTTGATCTTTGCTTCTTCTGCCTGTTTCTTTAAAATAATAATCATGATGTTCGTCCTTTCCTGGCAAGTCGTTTCTATCTTGCTTCTCTGGTGCGGCCTTTGTTTCTTTGAGTAAAAAGAAAAGGCATGCACTCTGTTGCAAGAATGCATGCCTTAAATGTTTTACTCTGTCGGTTTAAAGTGACATAAGTTTTGGCGATGATTCATTGCAACAAAAATAGTCAGGATAAAAATAATAACCCTGAAAGCTAAAGTAATAAAATGTGCAATTATTCATCTTACTTGTTGTCATCTTAGTTTCTCCTTGTTTTGATGTTTTTACGATACATGAATTTTTTTTCTGTGTCAATAGATTTATAGATGTTTTTTATAAAATCCATAGACCGTATTTATGATTTATTTTATGAATTATAAAATTTATTTTTTGCGCACTGCAAGAAATGATGCGATCAACGCTGTGATCGGTACTGTTAATACAACACCAAGACTTCCAGATAGTCCTTGCATAATCTCAATTCCGATCACATAAGAGTTCGCTAACTGTCTGTAGCTTAAATCATATGCGTAATTGATCACTAATGTTGTCATTGCACCGCCCACATAAGCAAAGATCAGTGTATTCGTCATCGTTCCCATCATATCTCTTCCAACATTGATTCCTGATACAAAAAGTCGTTTCATGGACAGTGTTTTGTCTGTTTCATAAATTTCCTGAATCGTAGATGCAATAGACATACCAACGTCCATGACGGCTCCTAATGCTGAAATGATGATTCCGGCAAAAAGCAATTCTCCGATCTTTATCTTCGTATTTTGTCCGACATAGTTCAATGCTTCGATATCCGATACATTATATCCTGTGATTCCTGCTGCTTTTCCAAATGCCATCGCTGCCACTGCTGCGATCACGACTCCGATCGCTGTTCCAAGGATCGCAGACACTGTTTTGCTCGAATATCCACCAAGAAGTCCTAATGTTACGATCGTTGTCAACACTGCTACAATGATCGTCAACACGATCGGTGAAATTCCCCGATACATCATCGGAAACATAATACCGATAATACATGCAAACGCAAAGACAAGACTTAAAATAGCATAAACACCTTTTTTCCCACCAATCGCACATACCACCGCTGCAAAGATCAACACAAATCCATAGATTGCCATGGTACGGTCCTGACTATATACGGTAAATCCTGTATTTGTTCCACTTTTATTTACGATCACAATGATCCTTGCTCCTACTTTACAGTCAGCTCCAAATAAAGTTCCGCTTGGATTGATCGCCTGTTTTTCTTTTCCTTTGTAGGTTCCCGTTGTCATTTTAACCAGGACTTTCTGCGTTCCATAACGACTTCCGTCTTCTGCAAGATTATCTTTTATGATCTTTGTTACAACTGCTTTTTCATATTTTTGTCCTTTATAGGATGCCAATGGCGTTTTCTGAAACTGGTTGCATTTGACTATGATCCCTGCAAATAAACACACTGCTATTGCGAAGATCAAGATTTTTTTCCATGATACTGCTTTTTCCATAAGTTGTCTTCTTTCTATAAATCGTAGCCTTTTATTTATAAAGAAAAATCAGAGAATGCCTGTGTCCGGATCTATCATTCCGGGCGCAGGCTTTTGCTCTGTCTGATAAATTAAGTTACGACACTAATTCTTTATCATCTCTATTTGATTGTTGCTTTTTTGGCTGTGCTGTAGGCTCCATAAATACGTTTTCCGTTTACTGTTTTGTAAGAACGGACTTTGACGTAATATTTTTTCCCTTTTTTCAGACCTTTGATCTTGTAAGATGTTGTTGTTTTTGCTTTTCTTACTGTCTTTTTACCTGTAAATTTCTTGTTTGTAGAATATACAACTTGATATCCTGATGCTTTCGTATTCTTTTTCCATTTGATCGTTAGCTGTTTTTTGATCTTATTTACTAAAGAGATACTCTGTTTCTTTGGTGCTACAGTCACTGTAACTGTTTTGGAAGCTGCTTTGTAGTCTGTAGTTGCTGCTGCTTTGACTGTGATCTTGGCAACTCCTGGTCCTTTGACTGTTACTTTTCCTGCGGCATCAACTGTTGCAACTGCTTTGTTTGATGTTGTGTAAGTGAGTTTACCATTTCCATTTGTTTTTGCATTTAATTTGAATGCTTTGGATGTTTCACTCTTCTTATAAGATGCTGTTGCTGTGATCGTCTGGTCTTTTGTCTGTACTGCTGTTGTATCATCTTTCTTTGTTGTATTTGAGTTCGCATCATCTTTTTTGGTATCTTCTGCTTTCTTCACGATCTTATATGAAGATGATCCGTCTAATACTTTTCCTGTGTCCGCATCGTATGTTGTAACTTCAAAAGAGTCATCTGTTACATTGACTACAGAATAACTTGGTGTCCATGTCTGGCTTCTCTCAGAAATGAAATCCTGTTTTGCTGTGATCAGATTGTAGAATTTAGATCCTGTTGCTGAGTTTGCTTCTAAATATACAGTTCCTTTTGGATTTACAACCGTTCCACCTTTTGTTGTATCAACGATTTCGTAGCAGTTATTTTCTTTTGCGTAATTTGCTGTATTTTCTGTTTTTGCGAATTTATCATGTGCCTGCCCATCACTCTGTAACTGATATGTTCTGGAGTATGTATGGTCATGTCCCTGAAGTACAACATCAATATCATATTTATCCATTAATGGTGTTAACTGTGTTCTTAAAACCATTCCGTCAGAATCTGAATGATCATATCCTGATCCATAAATGTCCTGATGGAACATTACAACTTTCCATTTTGCATTTGGATTTTCTTTGATCGCTTTACGCATAACATTTTCGTGAGTTGCACAGTTGTAATTGTTTGTGTCTAATACGATAAATAATGTATTTCCATATGTGTAATAATAGTCTGTTCCTGCTGCTGTCTTTCCTTCTGTATACTTTGCTGTATTTCTATATCCACTTGTATCAAATGCATTTGGATTGTTGTAATGCATCTCATACTGTGCTGATCCAGAATCGTGGTTTCCGATCGTTGTTGCTACTGGAAGAGATCTTAAAGCATCTGCTCCAAGGTAACCGGCATACTGTTTTTCATTGTTATTGTTATTTACCTGATCTCCCGCGGATGCAACAAAACTTAGATTTGGATTCTGTTTTACCGCATTATTTAATACGTTGTTCCAGTTATAACTATCATTTCTTGCTGCATAGTTATTATCTTTCATCGCATCTCCTTCAGTACTTGTTTGTCCTGAAGATGCTCCAATCTGAGGATCTCCTACATATAAGAAAGAATAATTTTTAAATGATTTTGTAGAATATTTCTGTACATCCTGATATTTTCCGTTCTGGAATACCTGATAGTAGTAAGTTGTATTTTCTTTCAGGTCATTTACAGATGCTTTGTTAGAATAGTACTGAACACCTTCGATCGCTACTGCCTGTGTCTGTTTTCCTTCGACTTCTTTTGCATCAGACATATCTGCTTTTGTTGCGATCTTAACTTTTGGTGTTTCTTTTGTCTTGCTGTAGTATGCAAAATTAAGCTGTGATTCTGTCGCTCCTGGTGTTAGGGATACATTTTCATAGTTTGTGCTGTATTTATCCCAGTTTGCTTTCCATGTGGACCAGCTTTCTATTTTAGAAGCAGATGCATCATTCCAGTGTTCTGTCGCTGCGCTGACTGTTGATGAAAGAATTGGAGATGCCATCATAACTCCGCCTGCTAACATCATGGCTGATACAGTTGCTTTTGCTGCATATTTTTTTGCATTTCTTGCTATGTTTCTGCGAATTGTTCTCACAATAAGATCCTCCTTTAATATAGTCAATCATTCTCTGTTGTGTTTAACTATAAACTTGGAAGATTAAGGGAAGGTACATGGAAATGATAAGTTTTTGTAAAATTTTTTTATTGTATGAGTTGAAGGTCTGTCGAGTATTTAGAGAAAAAATGAAAGATAGTATGTGTGCAACACGAATTCCATTGACGGAGTTGTGACAGAAATAAAATATTTGAAAGAATAGTTAAAAAAGCTGTCGCATCTAAACTAGCGACAGCTTTCTGTGTTTTTGGAGTTTTATTTTTTTATTGTTTTATAAAGGATATTTATATGTTAGGAATTTGTATGACATTACGCCATCTTTATTTATTTGTTTCTATAAACTTATCAAGTTCTTCTTTTGTTGGAAGTCCTTCATTATCACTGATGTTCATTACCTGGATCGCTCCAATGGCATTTCCTCGTCTTACACTTTCTTTGATCGTTCTTCCTTCGAGGATTCCGCTGATGACTCCGACTGCGAATCCATCACCGGCTCCTACTGTATCAACGACTTTATCGACATGGAATCCTGGAACTGTATAAGTGTTTTCATTTTCTTTTACAAATGCTCCCTTTGATCCATCTTTAATAATGACGATCTTTGCACCAGCTTTTTGATACATCTGAGCTGCTTCTTCCATATCTGTTGTTCCGAGAAGAATCTTACATTCTTCAATTCCTGGAAGAACTACATCTGCCATAGAAGCTAATTCATTGATCACTGAGCGCATTGTTTCTTCATTTTCCCATAATGCAGGTCGCAGGTTTGGATCAAATGTGATAAAAATTCCTTTATCTTTTGCACGTTGCATCAGACGAAATGTCGCTTTTCTGGCACTTTGTGATAATGCAGGTGGAATTCCTGTAATATGTACCAGATTCACATCTGTAAGATCGATCGCATCAATTTCTTTTTCTGAAATATGTGATGCTGCTGATCCTTTTCTATAATATGGTGCATATGGATCACTTCCATCAGTAACTCTGTTTTTCAGCTGAATCCCTGTTCGATAAACAGGATCATAACTAAGAAGTGAAATACCGATCTGATTCTCTCCTAATGTCTTAGCAATGTAATGACCAAATGGATCATCTCCTAATCTGGTAAGATATTCCACACTGTGACCTAATCTGGTCAATCCGATCGATACATTGACTTCTGCTCCTGAAAGTGCTCTTGTAAAATGCTCTACATTTTCTAATGGTCCTGTTGTATCTGCGATCAAAAGTGCCATTGGTTCTCCAAACAGTATTGTTTTTCCCATGATCTTGCCTCCTTTCTTCTATGATAATGCTGGATTTCTCACAAGATGAATTGCAAATCCACCAACTTCCTGTGCCATGTAAACAGCCTGCATCTTTCCATCTGGGCGATATACTGCACTGTCTTCATTAAATGCAATATTCTTTTGTTCCAGATAAGCTTTCGCACGTTCTACTGAATTTACCGCAATTGCAATATGTCCTTTTGTTCCTAAAAATGGAGTTTTCATTGTTTCTACATAAGTATCAGAGAAAATGGAACTTGGATTTTCTTTTGGTGCAAATCCAAACATAAAATCAAATGCTTCTGCTACTTTGTGCGCCTGTTCTTCATTGTCACAGTTAATTCCTATATGTGCCAGTTTGAACCCTAGCATTTTGTGTACTGCCTGTGTTGTAAGGTTTTGAATTTCATCAAATTTTTTCTCTTTGATCAAATTATCTTTCACCATCCACGTACCACCACAGGCAATGATCTTATCAAAATTCAGATATTCATTTATATTGTCAGGATTAACCCCACCTGTTGGCATGAATTTCATCTGATGATATGGTGCTGCCATCGCTTTAATTGTTTTAATTCCTCCTGCTGCTTCCGCTGGGAAAAATTTTACAACTTTCAATCCATATTTTATTGCCTGTTCAACGTCGCTTGGGTTAGCACATCCTGGTAAGATTGGAATATTTTTTTCTATACAGTATTCTACAACTTCAGGATTAAGTCCTGGACTTACAATAAACTCTGCGCCTGCATTGACCGCTTCGTCCACCTGTGAAGTTGTAAGTACTGTTCCTGCTCCAACAAGCATTTCTGGATATGCTTCTTTCATATTTTTAATAGCATCTGCTGCCTGTTCTGTACGAAATGTGACTTCTGCACATGGTAATCCCCCATCACATAATGCTTTCGCAAGAGGTTTTGCATCCTGTGCATCTTCTAGTTTCACGACTGGCACGATTCCTATTTTTTTGATTTTGTCAAATAATATTTCTTGTTCCATAATGTGCCTCCTAAGAAAGATGGTTGATCGGATAGTGAATTTCCTCACCATTTGCAAAACGTACAGATTCTTCTGCTACTTTTCTCTTTAATTCCTGTGCAGCTTCCTCAGAATACCATGCCATATGAGGTGTAACGATAACATTCTCATGTTTAAATAAAGGAGAATCTTTTGATACTGGTTCACCAAGCATACAGTCAAGAGCTGCTCCTGCAATTTCGCCATCTGTTAACGCCTGGTCTAAATCTTCTTCGTTGATGATTCCGCCTCTTGCCACATTAATGAGTACTGCGTTATTTTTCATCTTTTTAAATGTTTCCTTATTAAACAGATCAATATTTCCATCTGCTGGGCAGTGAAGAGAAATCACATCAGATTTTTCAATCACTTCTTCCATTGTCACTGGTGTAACATATTCATCTGTCTCTGGTGTTGGCTTAAAATATGGGTCTGTTCCAATGACTTTAAATCCTAATGCATTCATTTTCTTCGCAAAATTTCTTCCAATACGACCTAATCCAATGACTCCGACTGTCATCTGATTAAAACGATGTACAGGAATTGAATTTGTATAATCCCATTTTTCTGCTTTTGTAAATGCATTCATTTTTACGATTTTTCTTACCATTGCAAGTGCTAGTGAGATCGCATGATCTGCTACTTCGTTCATTCCATAATCTGGTACATTTCCAATCTGAATTCCATGTTTTGTTGCAGCTGGTACATCGATCGTATCTACACCTACACCATAACGAACAACATATTTTAATTTTGGACAATTGTCCATTACTTTTTCTGTAATTTTTGCATACTGTACTATAAAAATCTCTGCATCCTGGCATTGTGCGATCACTTCATCTTCCGTGATCGCCTGTTTTAATTCAACTTCCATTCCTGCATCTTTAAATACTTTTTTCTCAATATCAATACTGTCATGATCGCAGTCTGTAATAATAACTTTCATGTCTATCCTTTCTATATTCACCAAATCTATTTCTTCATTCATTAACGTACTAAATATCCACCATCAACTGGAATAACTGCTCCGTTGATATAATCAGATGCATCAGATGCTAACCATACAACTGGTCCTTTCATATCATCCGGTGTACCCCATTCTTTTTTAGGAATACGGTTTGTAATTGCTGCATTTCTAGGATTTGAAGGATCTAACAGCGCTGTATTCATTTCTGTTGCCATATATCCTGGTGCTAAAGCATTTACGTTAATTCCTTTTTCAGCCCATTCATTACATAATGCTTTTGTTACCTGTGCAACTCCACCTTTTGATGCTGCATATGCTGGAACTGTATATCCACCAAAGAAAGAAAGCATTGATGCAATATTAATGATCTTTCCTTTACTATCCTGTTTCATAAATGTCTTTCCTGCGAGCTGACATAACGCAAATACACTTCTTAAGTTAACATTGATCACAAAGTCCCATTCTTTTAAAGGGAATTCTTCACTTGGATATCTTCTCTGTACACCAGCTCCGTTAACTAAAATGTCAAGATGTCCACCTAATTTTTCAACTGCCTGTGAAAAAGCTGCTTCTCTTGTTTCATCATTTCCAAGATCTGTAATGACTGCCTCACATTCATAACCTTTTTCTACAAATTGTTTTGCTGTTTCTTCTGCTTTTGGATTAATATCCATGATACATACTTTTGCTCCAGCTTCCATAAGTCCTTCTGCCATTCCACAGCTCAATCCCTGTGCTGCTCCTGTTACGATTGCTGTTTTTCCTGTCAGATCATTTAATTTCATATCTCATTTTCCTTTCTATCGATTTTCTATTCTATTTATCAAAAACTGGGTCATTGATCGCTAGATCATATCTTCTGCTTTCTGGACGAAATGCTGCTAATACCCACAAATATGCGTTGCGGCTTCCAGGACTTGCAACTGTTGGATGATATCCACATGGTGCCTGTACCATTGTTCCAGAATGTACAGTATGTGTTACAATGTCTTCCACTTCGCCACTCTTTAAATAACTGATGTGGAATCCGAATTTTGGAAGTGGCATATCAAAATAGCAATAAACTTCTTCCAAATCTTTTTCATGCTGATGTGGTGGCCAGCTTGTCCATGCACCTTCTCCTGACCAAGTCAGTCCACAGATTAGCTTTGAAGCTGAATCCTGTGGTGCCAAAGTAAACATAACTTCTCTCTGTCCTACTCCTTCACCATGGATCTGATGCACATCTCCAATAGGAAGTGTGATATCAAATTTTCTAAAATGTGGTTCTCCGATTCCTTCGTATTTTGCTCCTGCAATATAGAAGATACAGTCCTCTTTTGCAGTGATCGTTAGCTTATCATTTCCTGGAATGTAACAAGAATCGAATTTCTCCATGTCCTGATCAAGACTTGCATGTCCACTTAATTTTGCCTTTCCTGCCAAAAGAACCGGATGTAATTCTAACTCATTGGACTCTAATGTATATGATTCTCCTGCTGGAAGATTTAATCGAAACATTTGTGCTTCCTGACATTCACAAGTGTCTGGCGTGATTACTTTATGAAACCCTTTTTCATCTGAAGACTGAACTTTCCAAGTCTCCATTCTTTTCTTATTTTCTAGATTTTGCATGATGTCCTCCTTATTTATCTCTATCTAAAATATAGTTATCCAAATATGTGGCTAAATCCTGGGACTAATACTACTAACAGGAATACCGCTATGTATCCGATGAAGAATGGTATCTGACCTTTTACGATCTCTCCCATCTTTAATTTTGATACCGAAGCTGCCGAGAAAATATTTACCGCTACTGGTGGTGTCATCGTTCCAACAACGTTTGAAATAGAAACGATCATTCCAAAATGAACTGCATCAATTCCAAGTCCTGCTGCGATTGGCCATAAGATTGGTACCATAAGTACACAAGTTGCAATTCCTTCAAGGAAAGTACCAAATATCAGAAGAATTACTGCGACTACCAGACAGAATAATGTTTTATTTAAATTCATTCCAACAATAAAGTGTACTAAATGTCCTGAAATTCCTGAGTAAGCAAAGATCCATGAGAAAGCTGTTGATGTAGCTATGATGAATAAGATCATTGCTGATCCTTTTGCACTATCAAGGAAAATTGGAACAAGGTCTTTTACTGATACTTCTTTATAGATAAACATTCCTGCAATGAATGCCCATACAACTGCTACCGCTGCAGATTCTGTTGGTGTAAGTAATCCTGAATAAATACCACCCAAAATAATAACTGGAAGTAAAATTGCCGGAATCGCTTTTACGAAAGTCTCTCCAAATTCTTTTAAAGTTGGTCTTTTTTCTGCTTTTGGCCATTTTTCTTTACGGGCTAATAAGAGTACTACAACCATCAGTGTGAGCATGATCATAATTCCAATACACATTCCTGATGTAAACATTTCACTGATCGATGCTCCTGTGATCGTCGCATAAACAACCATGATGATACTTGGCGGGATAATAGGTCCTAATCCTCCAGATACTACCAACAGCCCGGCTGTACGATCCTTTGGATATCCCATCTTCGTCATTTCTGGATAAAGCATAGATCCGATGGCAATAACTGTCGCTGGTGCTGAACCAGATAATGCTGCGAAGAAAGCACATGCAAGTACAAGGGCTAATGCCATTCCACCTCTTACACCACCTACAATACTGTTTGCAAAGTCAACCAGTCTTTTTGAAATACCACCTTTTGTCATTAGGTTTCCTGCTAGAATGAAGAATGGAATTGCCATGATCGATGTGGATTCCAATCCTCCAAAAATTCTCTGTCCGATAATTCCTGTTGTTACAAGAAAGTCAGGGCTAAATACAATTGTTGTCCAGACGGCTGCTCCTAAAGCAAATGCAATCGGAACACCGATGATCAGAAACAATGCCATTGAACCAAATAATAGTAATCCTGTTCCCATTATGCTTCCTCCTCTTCATTTTTTCCTTTGACAAAATCTATGATCATACCGATCATCAACAAACCTTGCACGATCACGATCATTGCAAAACTGATAACTAATGCTGCATATGGAACTGCCATTGGAAGATGTAATGCTGCTGATGTCTGTCCTGTAACGATCTGTTGATTTACCATATTAACTGCTGCGATCAGTACAGATACTGAGAATATCAAAACAACGATCTTAGATGCGATCTGTACTATTTTCTTGCCTGCTCCATGCAGTTTGTCTACAACTGCTGTTACCGCAATCTGTGTTCCATCTCTTAATCCTATTTCCGTTCCGATCAATGCCATATAGATCATGCAATAAGTAGATGCTTCATCAAACCATGCGATTGGTAATTTAAAAATATTTCGATTGACAACCTGAGCAAAAGAGCTTGCAACCATGATCACAAATGTTGCAACCATAATGACTTGTTCTACTTTTGTAAGTGTACCAAGTACTTTTTTCATCTTTATTCTCCTTTCGTTGGATGTTCCTTGATCGTTTGATCAACTGCTGCCTGCCATTTAGGATCAAATGTAAAATTCTTTTCTTTCGCTTCCTGTTTATAAGCTTTTCTTAGCTGATCCATATCAATATTCCAGAATTTTACGCCTTTTTTCTTAAGTTCTGTTACGGCCTTATCATTCTCTTCTTTCAGATATTGACGTTCTGCCACATATCCTTCTTTGCATCCTTCCATAAATTCATCTTGCAGGTCTTTTGGAATCTTCTTCCATGCTTTATCTGAAATCATTACTGGAACATAAGTAAATGCATGATGTGAATAAGTTACGTTTTTTGTAACTTCATAATATCCGTTAGATAAACAGTTACTTACTGCATTTTCACATGCATCGATCGTTCCTTGCTGCAATGCAGTAAATACTTCGTTATATGCCATTGCTGTTGGCATTGCACCAAATGACTGGAATGCCGTCATATGATACTGATTCTGCATTGTTCTGATCTTAATTCCTTTAAAATCTGATATTGTTTTGATTGGCTTTTTAGAGAATGTATCTCTGAATCCTGACTCAAGATATCCGATCACATGTACATTCAATTTGTCATATGCTGCTTTCTCGATCAGATCACCTACTGGTCCATCAACCGCTGCATGTGCCTGTTCTTCATTCTCCCAAAGATAAGCTTGGTCAAGGATATTCATTTCAGGAATCCAGTTTGTTAATACTGAGTTCGCAGCAGATGCAATATCCAGATCTCCTTGTGAACAAAGTTCAACAGAACCTCTTTCATCACCAAGTGCTCCACCTGTTACTACTACGATCTTGATTCGTCCATTGGTTTTCTTTAGAACCTCATCTGCCATTTTCTTAGCACCTTTGTAAATTGGAGATGCCTCTCCATCTACAATTGCCATTCGAAAAACAATCTGCTCTTCTTTTTTTGCCGAACTCGTTTTTCCACACCCTGTTGCGGAAAATACCAGCAGTATTGATACAAGCATCAATGCTATTACTTGCTTTATTTTTCCCGCTCTTTGTCTTGCCATAATTTCTTCCTCCATTCTCACATTTTGTTTGTCATACTCGTTTCATCAAATTCATCCGATGTATTTGTTGTATTTATCTTCTCATTTGTCCGATGAATTGTCAATTGTTTTCTTTATTTTCGTTATTTTAGACATTATTTTTCTATATTTTTATGCATTTTACACAATACTAATTTGTTTTCCATTTAAAATTAGTCATACAACTTTACTTTTTCTTGTCGTACCTATTTACTTTTTTATTTTTCATGTTATAGTTTGATGTAAGTGGCAAAATCATTTTGAGCACTCTAATAATCAAATTTTAAATACCATAAAGGAGATCATCTATGAAAAAAGAAAATTGTTTTTATTGTACAAAAAACCATGAATTATCTGATTTAATGATTAAAATCTGTGATTTTGAGAATAGTACTTTGTATCTTTTCAAAGATCAACGTTATCCAGGTCGATGTGTCCTTGCTTTTCACGATCATCGAGAAGAACTTTTTGAACTTTCAGAAGAAGAACAAAAAGTATTTTTTAAATCACTCTCAGAAGTTGCTTCTGTTTTGAAGAAAATTTTCCATGCAGATAAGATTAATTATGCGATATACGGTGATCTTGTTTCCCATTTTCATGTACACATCGTACCAAAGAAAAAAGATGGACCTGAATGGGGAATACCATTTACAGATACGAAAGAAAAGATTTATTTAACAAACGAAGAATATCTATCTCGAATCAAACTTATCAAATCTTCTCTTTGATCAGAACTATAAATAAAAAATAGTCATCATATCAGCTTGTTTTCGCCGATATAATGACTATTTTTTACTTGTTTTCTAATATTCCATTTCTCAAAATATTAAGGTGTGTTATCATACTATATTTTGCTTTATATATATCACGTCCCACGATTGCCTCTGCAATATTTCTATGCTGTATGATCGTATCATTCTTATACTTATCTCTTGTAACTCCAATATTAAGTTGAACAGACGACGTGATCACTGGTATTAATTTCTTGACAACTGTATTCCCACTGCATTCCGCAACCATCTGATGAAAAAGTGCATCTTCCTGTCGATAAGGTTTGTTCTCTTTGATCAGTTTTTCTACCTTATCACACATATTCATCATATTCTTTATCTGTTCTTTCGTTGCATTAACACATGCAAGTGCTGCTATCTCTGGTTCCAGCATCAAACGAACGTCCATCATATCTAACGCAAGACTTTCATCTGACCCTTCAAAAGCTAATCCTAACGGATCCTCTGGAATACCATTCTTATATGAGACAAAAGTTCCAGCCCCTCTTCTAACTTCTAATATATTTCTAGAAACAAGGCTTCGAATTGCCTCACGAATCGTTCCTCGTCCAACATTCAAACGTTTTGCCAGCTCATATTCATTCTCAAGCCTTTGCCCTGGTTCCATATTGTTATCTTTTATTAATTTGATGATATCATCTGCTGCAATCTGTGCAAGAGATTTTGTTTTTCCTTCTTTTTCCATATTGTTCTTTCTCTTATACCAAAGACATTATTCACGGAATGTGATTTCTCCTGTTTTCTCGTCCATAGCATCTACGATCGCAAGGGATTCTAAGTGTGTCTGTTTTCTTAAGAAATCTCCTCCTGGCTGGAATCCTTTCTCGATCACAACTCCTGCTCCAACCAGTTCTGCTCCGGAATCTTTGACTAATTTCGCTAATCCTTCTAAAGCTTTACCGTTAGCAAGGAAATCGTCGATCAGCAATACATGATCTCCTTCTCCTAAGAATTCTTTAGATACAATGATGTCGTAGACTCTTCCATGTGTGAATGATTCTACCTTTGTTGTATATACATCTCCCGCGATGTTCTTTGTCTGTGTTTTCTTTGCAAATACGACTGGTACATCAAAAATCTCTGCCACAACACAGGCGATTCCGATTCCTGATGCCTCGATCGTAAGGATCTTATTGATATCTTCGCCTTCAAAACGTTTCTTAAATTCTTTACCGATCTCACGGAATAATTTTACATCCATCTGATGATTCAAAAAGCGGTCTACTTTGAGGACATTTCCTTCTTTCACGACTCCATCTTTTCGAATTCTCTCTTTTAATAATTCCATCACTTGGCCTCCACGCTCTTTTGTATTTTAAATAATATTTTAACTACTTTTGCCTCGCTTTGCAAGCATTGCTTGCATTTCTTTTGGATAATCTATATCGCAAAGTTCAGTTTCTTCCAATACCTTGAAAAATCTGGCATTTTCTATATGTTTTTTTAGGATTTTCTTGCCACCTTGATCTTTTGTAAGCGATAACAATTCTCGTTTATATTTCTTTGAGAACCATACTGGATTCCCAAGGTTTTCTTCTGTTCTGACACAGCCAAGTTCACAAGATTCATTTGCCATAAAAGAGAGAAATCTTTCGATTGTCTCTCTTTTCATATTGGGCTGGTCTGCTACGAAAAATGTATAGAATTCTGCATCTTTCGCTACTTTGATCCCTGCTTTGATCGACCATGAAATCCCATATTTACTTTCTGGACAAAACACTGTCGTTATTGGGTCGTATTGTGTTTGCTTCATAATTTCCTGATACTGTGTGACAACAATGATCTCAAACCCTTCATGATCTTTGCATAGATCGATCAATCGGTCCAATCCATAACGATACATTGGCTTGGTTCCGATCATTTGCAATAATTTATTCTCCTGACCGAAACGTTTGCTGTTTCCTGATGCAAGATAAATGACCGCTGCTTTTATTTTATCCATGTTATATTATTCTTTCTCCAATAATCCCATAACGATCTTTTCACTGGTGATCGGCAATTCTCGGATCCATAATCCGGTTGCATTAAATACGGCATGGGCTAATGCTGGAGATGGTGTGTTGATAACGATCTCTCCGATAGATTTTGCTCCAAATGGTCCTGTTGGCTCATAACTGCTCTCAAATTCTACACGAAGCTTTCCAACATCGACTCTTGCTGGAACTTTATACTGCATGAAAGAATTTTGTTTTACATATCCATTTGGTGTGTAATCAACACCCTCATACAATGCCATTCCGATTCCCTGGCCGAGCCCGCCTTCTACCTGAACTCTTGCAAGATTTGGATTGACTGGTGTTCCACAATCTACAACTGCAACATAGTCTAAGATTTCAATATGTCCTGTCTCTTTATCAAGCTCAATCTCAACCATTCCTACCATAAATGGTGGTGGGGATACTGGAGAACTGTTTGTCTCTGTCACTTGGAAAGTTTCATTATTGTTGCACATAGATGCTGTTGCGATGTCCACTAATGAAACTTCTTTGCCGCTCTCTGCATCTCTGACTTTCTTTCCGTCAAATTCCAGAGTATCTGTATCTGCAGCTTCCATCATCTCAGCTGCTTTATTGAAAATATGTCCCTTTAATTTTTCGCAGGCACGTTCCACTGCTTTTCCTGTGACGTAGGTAGAACTTGATGCGTAAGATCCAGAATCGTATGGTGATGTATCTGTATCTGCTCCGCTGACCATGATATCATCAATAGAACATTCCAGACATTCTGCCGCCATCTGGGCCAAGATCGTATCACATCCAGTTCCCATATCCGCTGCTGCAATAGAAAGTGTATACAATCCATCGTCATTTAATTTGATCGTTGCAGAGCCAACGTCAACGCCAGAAATACCGGAACCCTGCATCGCCATTGACAGTCCGACACTTCGAACTTTTCCATTTCCCATATCTTTGCATGGATATTTTTCATCCCATTTGATCATCTCTTTTGCACGAGCAAGGCATCGATCCAGAGCACAGCTGTTTGCTGTTTCTCCATAATATGCTGGCATCACATCGCCTTCACGGACCATATTCATCTCACGGATCTTCGTTGGGTCCATTCCTATCTTAGCTGCAAGTTCACTGACTGCTGATTCCAGCGCAAACACACCCTGTGTCGCACCATATCCACGATAAGCCCCAGCTGACATACGATTTGTATACACAACATCATATGCAAAACGATGTGCTTCCAGATCTCGATATAATGGAATTGATTTATGCCCAGATAACCCTACCGTTGTTGGACCATGTTCTCCATAGGCTCCTGTATTGGATAATGTATAAACATCGATCGCACGGATCTTTCCATTCTTGTTTGCTCCGACACGAACTGTTACCTGCATCTCATGTCTTGGTGAAGATGCGATCTGAGACTCTTCTCTTGAAAAAATGATCTTGGATGGTTTCTTTGTCATCCATGTGACAAATGCTGGATATACTTCGGAGATAGAACTCTGTTTTGCTCCAAATCCTCCACCAATTCTTGGTTTTGATACACGAATCTTTGATTTTGGAATGCATAATGCATTGGATAAGATCCTTCGTACATGGAATACGATCTGTGTGGAACTAACAACGTTCAATCTTCCATATTCATCAATAAAACAATAAGTTCTGAATGTCTCCATCATTGCCTGCTGATTTGCTTTTGTATGATATGTATGTTCTACAACCACGTCGCAATCTGCTAATACCGCATCGACATCTCCTTCGTGTGTTTCTTCTGTTGCACACAGGTTTTTCTTATTATCTGCACCAATATTACATAATGCTTTCCAGTTATCTTCTGGATGCACTAGCGGTGTATCTTTATCCATTGCCTTACGTGGATCTAAGTTTGCTGGCAATACTTCGTATTCCACACGTAACATCTTGATCGCCTGATCAACGCACTTTTCATTCTCCCCAGCAACGATTGCAACGGGATCTCCAACATAACGGACATGCTGATCCAGAATCTGTCTGTCATATGGGCTTAATTCCGGATATGTCTGTCCTGCCATCGTAAAACGTTCCTGTGGCACATCTTCCCATGTATAAATCGCCTCAATCCCTGGCACTTTCATAGCAAACTGAGTGTTGATCGATTTGATCATTGCGTTTGCATATGGACTTCGAAGTAATTTCACGATCAGACATTCTTTTGGTGCCTTATCGTTTGTAAATACAGGTTTCCCTGTCACAAGTGCCATAGCGTCTTTTTTCATGATCGGCTGGTTAACTACTTTCATTCGGCACCTCCATCTTTATTTTTCTTATATTCCAAAAAGTCTAAGATTCCTCGAAGCTGTCCTTCATATCCAGAACATCTGCAAAGATTCCCCGCAAGGTATTCTTTGATCTCTTCTTCACTCGGATCTGGAATCTCTCTAAATAATGCAATCGCATTCATGATCATTCCTGGGTTACAAAATCCGCACTGTTCAGCCCCTTGGTTCGCAATAAAAGCTCCAAACTCAGTTGCTTCTTCCTGCAATCCTTCTAAGGTATCGATCTTATGTCCATCAACTCTTGCTGCAAGAATGGAACATGATAAGATTGGCTGGTCATCCATAAATACCGTACATAATCCGCAATTTGATGTCTCGCATCCACGTTTCACACTGTAACAACCAAGATCTCTGACGAGATCGATCAGGAGAGTGTCTGCATCAATCTGTGGGGTTACTTTCTTTCCATTTAATGTAAATGTAATCTCCATGTTTATTTTTCTCTCCTTTCTTCTAACTGTTCAAAGCCTCTTCTTAATAAGACTTTTGATAACTGTTCACGGTAAGCAGCACTTCCTCTCATGTTGCTTCCAAAATTCATCTGACCTGTCACTTCATCTGCGAGTTTTTTTCTTCCTTCATCATCTTTGATCTGTTCCATCCACTGATCTGATAATCTGACTCTGCAAGCTCTGGATGGTCTTGCACCGACAACCGCATATGCCTCTTTCTCACCTAATGAAACAGCGCAGGTCAAAACTGGAAAATCTGTCTTTGTATTTCTATGAGAAAGATAAACACTTTCCTGCGGATGCTTCTTAATGATCAGACGCACTAAAATATCATTTGGATATTTATTTGCTGCAAATTGATCTAATGGAATGATTCCTTCATGATGTAACTCCACATAACTGTCAAACGCCAGAAAACAGCTTAATACATCAGAAAAACCGAACTTTCCAAAAATACTTCCACCTACTGTCGCAAGATTACGGAACTGCACTCCGACAATGTGTGTCACACTTTCTTTTACCGCTCCCTGACTCCATGTATTTAATCCTTCATGAAGTTCGATCTGTCTTAGTGTTACCATTGCTCCGATTGAAAATTCCTCATCATTTTCTTCGATCTGATCAAGTCCAAGACCCGACAGATCAATTGCTTTTTGTACATTTCTTGTGACCATCTTAAGCCACAACATGCCACCGATCACGCAGTTGGTCTTCTTCTGATTCAGCTCATAAGCTTGCTCAAGACTTTCTGCTTTGACGTATTCCTTGATCTTTAACATCTTATTTCTCCTTTAATTTTTTAAAATATCCCTTGTTTATACATTCTTTCACATTCTACAGAGCAACACAGGCAATTGGCAAAAAAAAGAGTACTTTCTGAGAAAGTACTCCTTCAGGTATCGTCCTATAATCCCCAGTATTCTCCATAGGTATCTTTGATGTTCTGTACATCGCTGTCTGTAATTCCATCAATCGTACTCTTAACAAACTGGTAAGTTCTTGGTCTCTTTGATCTTAATGCGGATGGATGCTCCTTATAATCCTTGTAAGATTCTGCAAAATACTCAGATGCTGATTTGATCGCATATGCTTTGTTATATCCATCATATTTATTCTTCTCAGCATTGTAAATTGACTTCCATTGACTCGTTCCAACTTTATCTCCTGCAAGGAAATTAGCAAAATGTCCTAATTCGTGAAGTAATACAGAAGATCTCGCACTCTGAAGTGCGATCTTATGGCTCTTAACGCTAAATACACCTGTCGCTTCCGCATTTTTATCAATCACCATCTTAAACTTCAGATCTTCAAATGCATTCAAAATCTTACCATCTGCCTGAGAACCAAGTGTTCTTAATGTTGTTCCAGAAACACCAGACATCTGACTCAATTCAACCGTTGTTGTCTTGATCGTTGTCTGAACGACTGTCTTGATCGTTCTCTTCTTAGAACCCTTCTTGTCATAATCCTTCTGTGTTTTGACAACTTTTGTATTCACAACCTTACGTCTGGAATGATTCTGAGATGTTGTTGTTCTTCTCTTTGTTGTCCTTCTTGTTGTTATTTTGCTTCTGCTTGCTTTCTTCTTAAGCTTCTGGATTCTTGTGCTTTTCTTTGTTGTTTTCTTCGTCGTTACCTTCGGTTTCTTGCCAAGCGGTACTTGAATCCCATCAATTGATGTTGTTGCTTCGCTTGGATGCTGCATAGTATCAACGCTTTCATAGGAAGCCATCTGCTTCTCAAACTTCTCCTGCTGACGGTTATTGTAAAATGTGACTCCACCAAAAACCAATGCAACAGCTACTACCACAGACACCAATCCGACCATGACTTTCTTCTTCATAACTCTCGCCCCTTCTTAATATTAATATCTATACTCTTTGCTTTTATCTCTCAATCTCCATGTGAGAGACACTCACCCTATAATATATTTTTATCGTACAATATTCGCACTTTTTTGTCAATAAATTCCGATGGATTTCAGCCTGTTTCTGACCATATTTCTTAGCGGATCCTTTTTATTATCATTTCTGGATTGGATGCATATAAAATCGCAGTTTCTTTGCTGATCTGTCCTTCTTTATATAGATTGATCAATGACTGGTCCATAGATATCATTCCGCTCCCTGTAGAGGAATAGATCAAACCATCTATTTGATGCACTTTATTTTCACGGATCATATTGCGGATCGCCGGGGTCACTTCCATGATCTCAAACACAGGAATCAATGTTCCATCCATCGTTGGTATCAGCTGCTGAGAGATCACTGCCTGTAATACAGAAGCCAGCTGAATCATGATCTGGCGTTGCTGATTTGGTGGAAATACATCTATAATACGTTCGATCGTATTCGCTGCCCCGATGGTATGAAGTGTTGAAAATACCAGATGCCCTGTTTCTGCAGCTGTCATAACTACCTGAATCGTTTCATAATCTCTCATTTCCCCAAGCAATATCACATCCGGACTTTGTCTTAATGCGGCTCTTAAGGAAGTAACATAATTTACAGTATCCATGTTTACTTCTCTCTGACTGACGATACTTTTCTTATGTTGATGTAAAAATTCCAAAGGATCTTCCAATGTGATGATGTGATCTTCTTTTGTTTCATTGATTTCTTCTATCATGCATGCAAGTGTCGTGGATTTTCCACTTCCCGCTGGTCCTGTTACAAGCACAAGTCCTTTGTTTAATTCACTTAATTTCATTACCTGCTCTGGTATTCTTAATTGCTTATAGTCTGGCAGGCGGAATGCGATCACACGGATCACTGCCGCTAAGGATCCTCTCTGTTTATATGCGCTGACACGAAATCTTGACAATCCAGGAATTGCAAATGAGAAATCATCATCCCCTGTCTTCAACAGTTGATCTATGTCTCTGTCTAACGCTTTCTTATAAATCTCCCGGATTATTTTTTCCGTATCTTGCGGCATCATTTTTTCTTCATTGATGCGACGCATCACTCCATTTACTTTCATCGTCAATGGAAGCCCTGCTACAATAAACAGATCTGAGGCTTCCTCTTTTGCTGCTAATGTTAAAAATTCTTCAATATTCATGCTGGCCCCTTTTACTTATTTCTATAAACCGGAAGGAAATCATCCTTCTTCCATGCCCCAACAGCTTCTTTTTTCCATTTGATCACTTCATAACACAGATCATTCTTTTTCTTCGGATAATAAATCTGCAATTTCACAGATAACTGCTGTGTGTCTGTGATACTTTCCTGAAATGCAATTGTTTTCTCTTTTTTATTATATGAAATCCCCTTGCTTTTTGTAAACGATCGTCCAACCCTTTTCATATAATCTTTTTTATCCTTAGACCTGCGATACAACTTCCATAGTTTCTCATCGATCGCTCCAACTTGTTCATTCGCTGCATTGGATGCCTGATAAAAAGCCGACGTACGTTCCAAATTCTTTTTACTTAACGTATGATCTCCCTTGGCACTTGAAAGTGTCAAAGCCGCAAAAACTGCTAAACAGACCATAGCTAACACGAGCACGATCGAAGCTGCTCCAATCCCTAAAAATGGCATTTTACGATCTTTCATTATCTTTCCTTTCCTGCCTGTATCTTAAAATATCAAGCTGATAAATCTGTTGGTTTTCCCTCCACATCGTAATCTTTCCCAGAACTTTCGCTGGCTGCCTTTCAAGCTTTATCGTCATATGATAACGGGCTTTTGTTTTCTTTATCTCATTCCAATCCTGATCATAATAACACTGATAATCTCCGGCTTTACCATCTATTTGTGTAAAATATTCTTGAAAATCTTTGATGTCATAAGCACCCGCTTCTATCAGTTCTGCAGCTTGTGTTACATAATTTTTTGTCTCTGTCATTTCTCTTGCTTTTGCACTAATGTTATGAGCTTTTACAAATACCTGAAGCAGGATTGATCCACAGATTGCAAAAAAGAATAATACCATCATTAATTCCATCAGGATCAGGTGTGTTCCATTGCTTTTTTGTCTCATACTTCCTCCTAATTCCTGCTGTGTCTGTATACACAGTTCTGATATATCTTGCCATCACTTCCCTGAATCTTTATATGATACAGCTGTTTTGTTTCTATTACAGAAAAATCTTTTGCTGCCACGATCTTCTCTCCCTGCATCGTTGTTGTATCCAGACCTTCTCTTACCATTAATTCTCTCAACTCACCCTTCTCCTGATAGAGATATGTATTGTATTTTTTCCCATTGATCTTTTCTGTATGGATCAGGGCTGTGCGTCCATGAAAGCTGCCGATCTCGATGCTGTCCTTTTCATCCCACTGTCTTATCTTTTCTGTTACATAAGAAATATCGATCCGTTCCTCATAATCCTCATTCATCACAGAAGCTGTATGACTATATATATTCGCCCCGATCATACTCAAGGAAAACGCACAAACTGCAAACACTGCAAATAAGATCGCAAGAAACATCTGATCTGTCATATGTCTTTGTCTCTCCAAAAACCTCACCTCTCATTCAATGGGATCACCGTAACTTGTGGCATGCGGTTAGACCCAATGATCTCGTATGAGATCACAAACTCGTCTTTGTCATACTCCAATCCATAATGTTTTTCCATATAAGAAAGACTTTCTGGATATCGCCCTTCTACACTGTAACATTGTACCGCCCCTTTGATCACGGCTTCTTTCAGACTTTCTTCCTGTCTTTTCTTTGTTTCCCGAAAAATCTGGCTGCTGCTATTCCATAACACAGCCACCATAATGCCACAGATCATAACTGGCAGGAAAATTCGAATTTTATTGTCAATTTTTCTTTGTTTTTGAAAACGATTTCTCAAAATCTGCCTCCCTTATCCAATTCCAGCCATAATACCAACTAGTGGCAACATGACAGATAATAAAATGATCCCTACGATCACACATAAGATTCCTACCAGCGTCGGTTCTAACACAGCGATCATCTTCTGAATCTGATCCTGCAGTTGTTTCTGATACAGATCTGCTGCCTGTTCCATTACCTCATCTACGGCACCCGTTTCATAACCAATGATCATCAATCTTTCCTGCATTCCATCAAAAATATGTGCTTCTTTCAATGCTTTCGGAAATGTTTCTCCTTCTTTCATCTGTTCCTGACATTGCTGAATCTTCATTTTCAATGGTTCATAATCTGTCAGTTTCTCAGAAAGTGACAAACTTTCATCCATGTCAAGTCCACTCTTTAAAGCCATCGCCATTCCACTTGCGAATCTTGTTCTTGCACGTTTCCATGCGATTTTCTTCATAAATCCGATGGTTTGTATCTTCGAGATAAATTCAATTCTTGCCTTTTTATAAAAAATAACGAAAAATACTATGATCAAGATCACCACTGCCAAAACTACCAGAACAATTGCTGACTGCCTCATCCAACCTCCAATATTCAATAACTGACGTGCAACTCCTGTCATCTCTTGCCCTAATTGCATATATACCTGTTCAAATACTGGCATAACTTTTATAAATAATACTGTAACGATCACTAACAACATCCCGAGCATCGCAACCGGATAAGTCACTGCACTCTTGACCGCATCTAATATTTCTTCTTCCCTCTGGTAATATGCCGCCAATGCTTCCATCGTCTCATCCAGTCTTCCTGTCTGTTCTCCGATCTCCGTCATATGAAGTGCATATTCTGGGAAAACCCCTGTTTTCTCCATTGCAGGATAAAGCATTCCACACATTTCAAGTTCTTCGCGGATCTCTTTTAATATCTCCCTGCCTTCTGTCTGGACATCTCCATCTTCCATAATGTAAATCCCCTCAAGCGATGAAATCCCAGATTTCAAGATCAGTGCCATCTGACCACAAAATGTGATCAGTTCTTCGTTGCTAAGTTTCTTCTTCATATCTATCCCTTCTTAATAACTATACTGAAGTACATAATGTTCTCCATTCCCAATATATTCTTTCACATCTTCCTTGTTATCACTATTCGCTGCCAGTGTCGGATCCATTAGCTCCCAGCTTTTCCCATCGAACTGAATGATATTATCTACCCATCCCTTTTCATTCAGCCAGGTACTGATCCAGGCATGATAGATATCCCCTGAATACCCGATCTCAAGCTTGGTCGGAATGCCCTGCGAACGCAGCATCGCCGTCATCAGTGCAGCATAATCAAAGCAGATTCCCTTCTTTGTCTTCAATGTCTCATCTACCGATGGCAGATATCCACTCTGAACATTCTGCGCTTTCTCATCATCATATTTTACATTTTTGACCACATAATTATAAACAGCTTTGACGATTGCCAGATCATCTTTGGAATCTTTTGCCAGTTTCTTCGCTTCCTTTACTGCTTTCGTCTTACTTGTAAATTGTACATACTGGTTAGGATATAAAAATGGCAGAAATTTATTTTTTAATTTCACCTCGAAACTATCCATCATCAAAACACTGTATTCATCGTCCTGCACATTTTCATATACAGAGATCTGATATGTACCATTTCCACTGGTCAATGGAAAATATGCCGGCTCTTTTGTCCGTTCAATAAAATATTTATATACTTTATTATTCTTTCCGATCACTTCAACACTGATCTTCTTTGCACTTCCCTTATATCGCAGTGCTACATAGCCTTGAGCCACATTCGATATATCAACCACAGCCTCTCCATGATCCAAAACTTCCTTCCCCGGTGCTTCTGGCTTTAATACTCCTGCTTTCTGAGCTGTTATCTGCTTCTTCCGTCCACACCCACCGAATGGTAACATAATGATCAAGCATGTCATGATCAGTATTATTTTTGTGACATACTTCATAAGAATTCTCCTTCGTATTTACTTTCTCTAGTATAACAGATTCACAATATGACTGCTAATTTTACGTATACAAATGCTCCCTTACATAATTCAAAAACTGCTTCTTTGCATAATCCAATGGCTTATTTTTTCTATAAAATAGTGATATCACAGAATGTAATTCATCTTCTAGTGGTATCATTTTAACTCCAGCACATTTAGCTTCTCTATAAACCGTTGAAAATGTGATCGTAACCCCAACCCCTTCACTTACAAAACTCATGATTGTATTTGCTTGTGGAAATTCAAAAGCTATTTTCGGTTCAAATCCTGCTTTCTCACAACTCTTATAAAACACTTCGTAACTTCCGCTGCCTCTCTCTGGGAAGATAAAAACATCATCTTTCAATTCTTTCAGTTGAAGTCGATCTCTTCCATAAAGCGGGTGTTTTTCATATAACACTGCACACAATTTATCATCATACAGTGGGGAAAAACGGAATTTTTTCTGATCTTCCATCATATTTTCTCTCAAGATCAAGAAATCATAACGATCGGAGTTTTCCTGAATCTCACTTGCGATTCTTTCATCGATCACAAGTTTGATATCTGGATATTCTTTTCTGAAATCCGCTACCAATCTTGCAAAATGATATGGTGCAAGAACCGGCATACAACCAATCTTAATTTCCTGATTTTTCTGAACATTTTTCAGCATCTCTTCATAGGTTCCTGTCATTTTCTTTGCATAAGATAAAAAGATCTCTCCTTCTTTGGACAACTCAAATTTCCTTGTATTCCTGCGGATCAGTGTAATTCCTAACTCATTTTCCAACTTACGGATCTGTTTTGATAATGCACCTTGTGTCATGTTACAGGCATATCCAGCTTCTGTGAAATTTTTCTGTTTACATAATTCCATATAATAATATAATTGCTGTATTTCCATTTTTCCATACCCTTTTCAAATATCTTCGTATATTCCTATTTGGAATATATCAAATCTCAACTGGAATTGCAATACTTCGCTCTCTCTATATATAATAAGAAACACAAAAGGGAATACGATTGATAAAATATGAAATTTTGATGAAAGGAATCGTTGATATTATGAAAAACAAAAAAAGATTTTTTTACCATAGATTGTTATTTTATATTTTAGGACTGTTGATCATGTCTGTTGGTTCTAATTTATTTTTGAAAGCAGCTCTTGGAGTTGCACCTAGCTGTACAATGGCTTTGACATTAAGTTATCTTTCCCCAATTCACAGCTATGCCTTATTTAACTTCCTGATCAACTCTACTTTCTTAGTTTGCGAAGCTCTGATCCTTCATGAATTCGGGAAAATGCAGTTGACTCAGCTTGGTTTGACTTTTGTTTATTCTTTATTTATCGAATTTACTTCTTATGGTTTATTCTTTATTGAACCTCATGGACTTGCCGCTAAGATTTTACTATCTGTCATCGCATGTGCCGTTCTATCAATAGGTGTCGGATTCACGATCAGTTCCGGGTTCGCTGTTATGCCAATGGAAGGACTTGTGAAAACTATCTCTGATAAGAAAAATATAAGCTTTGGCGCTGTCAGAGTTTGTCTGGAAGTTTTATTTACTGTATGTTCTGCGATCTCTTCTTTTGTATTGCTTCCAGAATTACCATCCGTTGGAATCGGAACCGTGATCGCCGCTTTCTTAAGTGGTAATATTACAAATATATTTTCTTCTCTATTTCATAAGAGAATCAATGCCTACCTTGGATTTCAGGCATGATCCTATACATGATCCTATAAAAAAACCGTAATCTCAAATGAACCTCTTGGGATTACGGTTTTTTATTTCACCCTGATTCTTTAGTTTTTGCTTATTCCCATGGATCAATTTGCTGATTCGTCGGTACGACTTTGATCTTCTTTGAAATCGTTATCTTTGTCCCTGTTTTTAATTTTACAGAAATCGTTGCTGTTCCAGCTTTATTTCCTGTGATTCTTCCATTCGAGTCAACAGATGCCACGGATGGATTACTACTCTTCCATGATGTGAAAGATGATGCATTAATCACCGTTGGATACACACCGTACTCTTTCATCATTTTGCCTTGATATGTTGGCTTCATCTGCATTTTTTCTGTTTCCCATATTGTGCCGTATCTGCTGTCTAGTTTTAAATAGCCTTTCTTTAAATATGAATTCTTTGTCACTATATTTTTTGTAAATTGCTTTCTTGCCTTGGATTTTTCTACTTTCTTTGCTTTAGAACTGCTAAAGTCTAACACCCAGGTATTGGCTTCGTATCCGTCTCTTGACACAACCGTAACTGCTGCAACCCCTACACTTTTTGCATTCGAAAGTAACAGTCCTTTTCTATGTGTGGAAGAATTGATCCAACCCTTTACGATCTGCTTCGGTGTAGTTCCTGCAGATTGTGCGCAGTTTTCATAGATGATCTTCTTGTTGATACTTTTTGAAAGCTTTCCATTTGGTCTTCTATGCGGACTTGTTTCTGGAATATAGATCGTTGTTTCAAATCCACGCATAATTGCTGAATTTGTCAATCCTCGATCCATCTTCAATGCTTTGCGTCCATTTTTCTTGCGGTATTTGTTCACTTCTTTTAAGATTTTCTGTGCATCGTTATAATCCTGATATCCTGTAACAGATAATTTCCCTGTAGAAGCAGCCTCTACCTTCTTCTGACTGACTCCTGCAGTTGTAAATAGCATTGCCGCTGCTAATGCAATACTGGCAGCTCTTCTTGATAGTTTCCTCATAAACTTTCTCCTTTCATACTTTTGATCATGGTACCTTTATATAATTTGTGCACAGATATCATTCAAACAACATCTCTCACAATGAGGCTTTGTTCTTGCCGTACAGACATCTCTTCCATGCCATACTAGCCTGTGGCAGAAATCACTTCCTTCTTCTGGTGGAACGATCTCCCATAATGCCATCTCAACTTTTTTAGGGTCTTTTATCCCATCAACTAATCCAATCCGGTTGACCAAACGGATACAATGTGTATCCGTAACGATCGCAGGTTTGCCAAAGACATCTCCCATGATCAGGTTGGCACTTTTTCTTCCGACCCCAGGAAGACTTAAGATCGATTTAAAATCGGTTGGGATCTTACCGTTATATTCATCTCTTAAAACTTTCATACATTTGCTGATATCTCTTGCCTTGCTCTTTCCAAGGCCACAGGGCCGTACGATTTCTTCAATATCTGCAACGTCTGCTGCTGCCAGTGCTTCTACTGTTGGATATTTTTCAAATAATCCTTTTACCACGACATTCACCCGTGCATCCGTGCACTGAGCCGCCAGTCTTACACTAACTAATAATTTCCACGCCTGATCATATTCCAATGTACAGTCTGCATCTGGATATTCATTCTTCAGACGCTCAATGACTTCTAATGCCAGTTCTTTTTTATTCATGTAACAGTATCCTCCTTCAATGTTGTTTTATCATTATTATACCTTGTATTTTTGCATATTTCTATGCTATAATGATTTTGTATTTTTTGTTCATCGAAAGGAGAATTTTATGAAGAAAAGTATTTTAAAATGTGCCTCTATTTTTCTAGCATCTGTATTAACAGTAGGTATGTGTTCTGCTTATAGTGTAAATGCGAAAGCAAAATTTTCTCTACCTAAAAAGACAACCTTAAGTTATGACAAAAAAAATAATGGCGGGAATGGTTTTTACACAAATGTAATCTATATCAAGGGAACAAATCGCTCTAATTCAGAATCCATCCTGCGTAATGGTATGAAGGTTAAATCTTCAAATAAAAAGGTTATTTCTACAAAAACTTTTGGAAAAGATTATTATCTTATTGCAGATAACAATCAGGTAGGAATCGGTGTAAAACTTAAGAAAACAGGATCAACAAAAATCACTGCAAAATTTAAATACAGAGGTAAAACTTATTCTGTAAAAACAACAGTCAAAGTTATAAAATACTCAAATCCTTTTAAGAAAATCGTAGTGGATGGAAGAGACTGTACTTCTGATTTTAAGAATAAAAACGAATCTTCGATCTCCTTTATGGGACGTAACATCAAGATCACTCCTAATAAGAACTGGAGAGTAAAATCTATTTATACTTACAAGCCAGGAGCTACTAAAATGAAAAAAGTAAAAGGTTCTTCCGTTACAATCCCAACAAATTGCCGTGCTTTTATTACAATGGAAAATAAAAAGAATAAATTAACGGAAAAAGTTACTTTTGATGAAATGGATACTTCTGAAGATCCTGGATTTATATTCTAGACACAAATTTTAAAACATCCCAGAATCGTCTTTTTATACCTGACGATTCTGGGATGTTCTTATCTTCTACTACAATTTCTTTATTTGATCTGTTTCATGCTAAATCAATGCCATTCTCTGCCATTTCCCTTGTATGTATCGTTTGACAAACAGGATTCCTCTGAATACCCAGTCTAATGTCATTGCTACCCAGACTCCGAAGACTCCAAGTCCCATCCATTTTCCAAGAACAACGCTGCAGAAGATTCTAAATATCCACATCGTGGCTGATGCTACAACCATACAGTATTTGACATCATTTGCGGCTCTTAATGTGTTCGGGATCGTAAATGCTGGCGGCCAGATCGTTACACAGCATAAAGTATGATATAATAAGATCTTTCTTGTGATCGCTGCTGTTTCTGGTGATAAATGATATACCTGAATGATCAGTGGTAAGATCATAACTACGATGATATTTAATGCGATCAATGCTGCATAGGCTACTTTTAACAGCTTCTTCTCCAACATTCGCTGTCATGACAGAGTCCGCAAGTCCTACCGTTACAGTTAGCATCTGCTCAATGATCAACGGTATGATCAATCGTACAAGATCTTTATTTGAAAACATCCTGTTCCTTGCACTGTCTGTGATTTCCATATTATTTCATTTCTTTTTCTGTGTTTTAAAGATTATTTCTGTGTTTTGTCTTTTGTTTTACAGTTTTTATCTTATCACACTTTTGATTTTGTTCAAGAGCTGATTAAAAATATTTACATTTTCTCATTTTTATACAAAAAATATACAAGGTATCTTTTGATACCTTGTATACATTGCATATCATCGTTTTTTATTTCACATAATCCATGATAATTTCGACTGCTTTCTGGATTCCTGTCCTTGCTGAATTGATCATGAGATCATAATTACCGGGGTCTCCCCATTTTTGTTTTGTATAATAATTATGATAAGAAGATCTCTCCCAATCGGTTTGCTTGATCATCTTCTTCGCTTGTCGTTCTGTCACATGTTCTGTCTCTACAATCCGTTTGATCCGTTCTTCTAGAGGACTGTGGATAAAGAAACTGTAGCAGTTTTCGTGATCCTTAAGCACCACATCTGCACATCTTCCCACGAAAATGCAGGATTCATTCTCTGCTGCCAGTTCATGGATCACATGTGCCTGGATCATAAATAATTTCTCTGGTGTCATGATCTCTTCTGTGTCAACGCCTGGAAATCTGTGTCCGATCGGGACATTGATAATGTGGCTGTAGACTGCATTCTCCTCGTGATTCTTTACAAACTCTTCCGACATATCACTTTCTTCGGCAACTCTTGCCAAAATCTCTTTGTCGTAGAAAGGAATTCCAAGCTTCTTGGATAACTGCTGTCCGACCTCTCTTCCTCCACTGCCGAATTCTCTGGAAATGCATATGATCGTATTTTTCTTCATATTGCAACACCCCTTTTCTTAGTTTGCTATGGTGTTAAATTTGTTTTTATCTTAATACAATTTTAACATACCTTTCGGGATGCAACAACCTATGCTTTAATTTTGTTTCCTAACGATCGCATATTCATCGTCCATCTGGAAATAAGGGCAATCCCAATCGCTATAGCTCATAAATCTTGCCATCTCATCTTCATCTAAATTAATATCACATACATAATATTCATAATCTTCATCATACACATAATTACTACAATATTCGCACCCTGCGCTTTTCTTCTTTGCCATATATTCTCTCCTTATTTTTGTGTTTCTTCTATATCTAATGTTACGCCCTGTAAAATTTCTGCAAATTCCAGCAAAGATTCACATTTTCCAAATAATATATCATCGACTTTACTTGTATCCTGCACGATATCTGGGATCATCACTGGATTCATGCCTGCTCCATGTGCGGAACGGATTCCATTGATCGCATCTTCTAATGCGATCGCTTTTGATGGATTGACTTTTAATTGTCTGCATGCTTCGATATAAATATCTGGCTCTGGCTTTCCGTGTTCGATCATATTTCCTGTGATCACGGAATCAAAGTAGTCAAAAATCCCTTCTCGTTTCAGATTACTTACGGCGTGTTCTTCACTGGAAGATGTTGCAACTCCGATCTTTAGTCCTTTTTCTCTGAGGACTTTCAAAATCTCATGAAGACCTTTCTTGGCTGGCACACCGTCTTCAACCAATTCATAATATGCATCTCTGTATCCATCCAAAAATTTATCAAATGGAAAATCATTTCCGTAATGTTCTAAGAAATATTTCTTACGATTTGTAAGGTTTGTTCCCAATGTATTGACAATATTATGCCCCAGAGGTCCATATCCCAGACGTTCTCCTGCAATATCCCATGACTTCTGTACATAGCGTTCACTGTCAAACATCAGCCCGTCCATATCAAAAACAACGGCCTGTATCTCTTTTAATTTATTAAGATCCATCGTCTCTATTCCGCCTTCCTTGTTGATCATCTTTCTATGATACCACGGATTTCCTTTGATTTCATCTGGTTTACAAAAATCGCACTGACTGTTATCATGGATTTTAAGATTAGGAGGAACTATTTATGAAATCGTCATCGAATTTAAAATCACTATTAAAAAATATTGACCGTAAAGGATATCCTGCATATAAAAATACGCAAGGTACTTATGATTTTGGAACTTATTTTCTTTCCATTGATCATGTACAAGGCGATCCTTTTGCATCTCCATCAAAATTAAGTATCCATGTGAAAGGAAGATCGGCTGGATTTCCTGCTTCTTTTTATGATACAAAATATAAACAGGTTGCACTCTGTGATCATTTGACACGATTATTTTATCAAACTTTATCTAAGATCTCTTTTCGTGCCAAAGGTTCTGGAAAAAGCGGTTTATTTTCTGTCAGTAAATGTGGACAACAGGTACTAGAACGAACTGCATGTACGATCAATCCTTCCAACGGTGACATCTCTGTTCATTTTGAAGCTGGTTTCCCTGCAAATGGACGAACTGTAAATGCGAGAGAATTGGATAAAATGTTGTTTGGACTGTTGCCAGATTGTGTTTCATCTTCTTTGTTTTATAAAAATATTGATCAAAAAATGTTGGAATCAGTAATTTATTTATCCGAAGATCAACATACAATCCGTAAAAATCTGTCTTCTATGGGACTTGTCGCATTTATTGCAGATGGCTCTGTTTTGCCTAGAGAAAGTGGTATCTCACAGAAACCTTTAAGAAACTGTGTGAAATTCCAGTCACCAGATACTTACCGTGTATCTTTTGAACTTCCACATCAAGGAATGATCACGGGTATGGGAATTCCGAAAGGAATCACCCTGATCGTTGGTGGTGGATATCATGGAAAATCGACGTTATTAAAAGCATTGGAACTTGGTGTTTACGATCATGTCAAAGGGGATGGTCGTGAATTTGTCATTACTGATCCAACTGCCATGAAGATTCGTGCAGAAGATGGAAGAAGTATTACAAATACAGATATTTCTATGTTCATTAATAACCTGCCAAATGGGAAAAATACGGTTTCTTTTGACACAGAAGATGCCAGTGGAAGCACCTCACAGGCTGCAAATGTAGTTGAAGCCATGGAAACGGATTCTTCTTTATTCTTAATTGACGAGGATACGAGTGCCACTAACTTTATGATCCGTGATGAACTGATGCAGCGTGTAGTTCTTCGTGATCAGGAACCGATCACTCCTTTCATCGAACGGATTCGTGAATTATACGAAAGATATGGTATTTCTTCGATCATCGTTGCTGGAAGCTGTGGATCTTATTTCCATCCGGCAGATCATATCATTCAGATGGATCAGTATATACCAAAAGATATCACTACAGTCGCCAAAGACGCAGCAAAAGATTTCCCTATGGTTTCACTGCCTGAGAAGAAACATCCAGATCCTTGTTTTGACCGTTGTTTCAACGCTGGAAATCATTTGAAGAAAGAACGCAAGATCAAGATGAAAACACTTGGAAAAGATGCTTTTTCGATTAACAAGGATACAGTTGATCTAAGATATGTGGAGCAGATTGCTGATACTGAACAGACAACAGCTCTTGGTTATGCTTTGTTGTATACGAAACTTCATTTGATGGATGGGAAGAAAGATCTTTGTGCAGTTGCAGATGAATTAATGCAGATCATTGAAACAAAGGGACTTTCTACGATCTTGGATAGTAAGTATGTGAAAAGTAATCTGGCGATGCCTCGGAAGCAGGAAGTTATGGCAGCGATGAATCGTTATCGAAATCTCTGATTTGTGGATAGTGTTGCATGTATGAGTCAGAAAGAAAATAAGAAAAAATATTTATAAGAATACAGGGTGACACTCCGCATTTTTGAAAGCGTTTTTTACAAATCGCTGATCCGCGCCTGTTCCTTTGATAACTTCCTGGCTGCGAGCCAAAATGCCCGCAGCTACGGTCAGACAATCAACCACAGGGCGCTGCGAATTTGTAAAAAACGCATTCAAAAAGTGCTCATGTTGTCACCCTGTATTCTTATAAATATTTTTCTTATTTTCTTTCTGACTCATACAACGGAACGCTATTCAAATCACTACACAGTGTGTATGTTAAACGGTATTGACTGATAAGTTTTGAATTCGTTGACGGAAGATAAAAGAAACTTACGAAAACCAATAACGTTTAACATACACCCCACCTAAGTTTTCCAATCTTGTAATTGTCCACACTTTAGCCTTCAGGTATATGATAAAAAATAAATAAACGATCGGAAGAGTAGCATTAGAATTTTGCCACGTTTTTTGCGGATTCGCAGCCGGCTTGGTGTGCTGTCTGAGCCTCAAAGAGTTCTGATTTAAACACCCTTGAAGGCGAGTTGCACAAGGAAAGCCGGCGGATCAGCGATCTGCAAAAAACGTGAGCAAAATTCTCTAGCTGCTCTTCCAATCGTTTATTTATTTTTTATCATATACTGAAAGACTACAGTTGGCCAACACACAAATTAAAACTTATCAGAAATCTGTGCATGTAATCCCTGTAATGAATTCACTTCTTCATTCTGATCCTGATGTGCTTTTACATAAGCGATTCCTTCAGCTGCTGCTTTGGCTGCTGCGATCGTTGTATAATATGGAATCTTCGCTTTGATCGCACCTTTTCTTAGGTAACTATCATCGTTCACGCTGTCTTTTCCGACTGGAGAGTTTACAATAATATCGATATTACCATTTGTGATAAGATCAAGGATGTTTGGTCTTCCTTCGCTTAATTTATTGACTTTCTCAGCTTCAATTCCAGCTTCTTTGATCAGTTTACATGTGTTTTCTGTTGCAAGAATCTTGAATCCGTCGTCTGCGAATGCTTTTGCTACTTCTACAACTTCTTCTTTATCCTTGCGATTTACAGAAATCAGTACCGTTCCTCCTAATGGAAGTTTCGCTCCAACACCTTCCTGTGCTTTGTAGAAAGCTTCTCCATAGGATTTGGATAATCCAAGAACTTCTCCTGTAGAACGCATTTCTGGTCCTAGAACTGGGTCTACTTCTTGGAACATATTGAATGGGAAGGCTGCTTCTTTGACTCCATAATATGGAATTGCCTGTTCTTTTAATTCTGGTACTGGTGATGGTTTTCCTGTTAATTCAGATGTGATGATCTGTGTTGCCAGTGGAACCATTCTCACGTTACATACTTTGGATACCAAAGGTACTGTACGAGATGCACGTGGGTTTGCTTCTAATACATAAACTTTATCATCTTCGATCGCATACTGCATATTCATTAGTCCTTTGACATGCATTTCTTCTGCGATCTTTCTTGTGTATTCTTTGATCGTTTCCAGGTTTTCTTCTGAAATATGAACAGATGGAAGAATACAAGCGGAGTCTCCTGAATGAACTCCTGCAAGTTCGATATGTTCCATCACTGCTGGTACAAATGCGTGTGTTCCGTCACTGATCGCATCTGCTTCACATTCCATAGCATGATTTAAGAAACGGTCGATCAGGATTGGGCGGTCTGGTGTTACACCAACGGCTGCTTTCATATATCCTGCCATGCTTTCGTCATCATAGACAACTTCCATTCCACGTCCACCAAGGACATAGGAAGGTCTTACCATCACTGGATATCCGATCTTTCCTGCGATCTCTAATGCTTCTTCTACTGTTGTTGCCATTCCTGATTCTGGCATTGGAATCTCTAATTTATCCATCATTTCACGGAACAAATCACGGTCTTCTGCAAGGTCAATGACAGATGGAGATGTTCCAAGAATCTTCACACCATTTTTCTCAAGTTCGGCAGCAATATTCAGTGGTGTCTGTCCACCAAACTGAGCGATCACTCCTAATGGTTTTTCTTTATTATAAATACTTAATACATCTTCCACTGTTAATGGTTCGAAATATAATTTGTCGGATGTATCGTAATCTGTAGATACTGTTTCTGGGTTACAGTTTACGATGATCGTCTCGAATCCCATTTTCTTCAATGCCTGAGATGCATGTACACAGCAGTAGTCAAATTCGATACCCTGTCCGATACGGTTTGGGCCTCCACCTAAGATCATGATCTTTTGTTTATCTGTGGATACTGGGTTCTTGTCTTCTGCATTATATGTTGAATAATAATATGCACTATCTGGCGTTCCGCTTACATGAACCCCTTCCCATGCTTCTTCGACACCGATTGAAATACGTTTATTTCTGATATCTTCTTCTGGAATCTCTAATAACTGACTTAAATATTTGTCAGAGAAACCATCTTTCTTCGCTGATGTTAACATTTCATCAGATGGCATGTTTCCTTTGCATGCAAGAAGCTTTTCTTCTTCTTCAACTAACTCTTTCATCTGCTCGATAAAGTATGTTTTTACTTTTGTCAGTTCAAAGATCTCATCGACAGTTGCACCTTTTCTTAATGCTTCGTACATGATGAAATGACGTTCGCTTGATGGTGTCACTAATTTCTTTAATAATTCTTCTTTTGTTAAAGTATCAAAGTTGTTCGCATGTCCAAGTCCGTAGCGTCCTGTCTCTAAGCTTCGGATCGCTTTCTGGAATGCTTCTTTGTATGTCTTACCGATACTCATAACTTCACCAACGGCACGCATCTGTGTTCCAAGTTTGTCTTCGACACCTTTGAATTTCTCAAATGCCCAACGTGCAAACTTGATAACGACATAGTCACCGTCTGGTACATATTTATCTAATGTTCCGTATTTTCCACATGGAATATCTTTTAATGTTAAACCTGCTGCAAGCATTGCAGATACTAAAGCGATCGGGAATCCTGTCGCTTTGGATGCTAATGCTGAGGATCTTGATGTTCTTGGATTGATCTCGATAACAATAATACGGTCTGTCACTGGATCATGAGCAAACTGTACGTTTGTTCCACCGATAACCTGTACAGAATCTACGATCTTGTATGCCTGTTCCTGTAATCTCTGCTGACATTCTTCAGAGATCGTGAGCATCGGTGCGGAACAGAAAGAGTCTCCTGTATGCACTCCTAATGGATCGATATTCTCAATGAAGCAAACTGTGATCATATTTCCTTCTGCATCACGGACAACTTCTAATTCTAATTCTTCCCATCCAAGAATGGATTCTTCTACAAGTACCTGTCCAACTAAACTTGCCTGAAGTCCTCTTGCCATAACGGTCTTTAATTCTTCTTTGTTGTATACCAGTCCTCCACCGGCTCCACCCATTGTGTAAGCTGGGCGAAGTACCACTGGATAACCAAGCTTATCAGCAATCTTCAACCCATCTTCTACGCTGTAAGCAACCTCGCTTCGAGCCATCTCGATTCCAAGTTCATCCATTGTCTTCTTAAACTCGATACGGTCTTCTCCACGTTCAATACTATCTACCTGTACACCAATTACTTTGACATTATACTTATCTAAAATACCCTTTTTATATAACTCTTCGCATAAATTTAATCCGGACTGCCCACCTAAGTTTGGAAGTAAAGCATCTGGACGTTCCTTTGCAATGATCTCCTCTAAACGTTCTGCGTTCAGCGGTTCAATGTAAGTTTCGTCAGCTGTCTCTGGATCTGTCATGATCGTTGCTGGATTGGAGTTGACCAATACGATCTCATATCCAAGTTTACGAAGCGCCTTACACGCCTGTGTTCCCGAATAGTCGAATTCGCATGCCTGACCGATGATGATCGGACCAGAGCCAATGATCAACACTTTGTTAATATCTGTTCTTTTTGGCATAAAAATAATTCCTCCTTTAGACTTTATTATTATTATATAAGAAAATCAGTGAAATCGGAATCATTTTGTGAAGTTTTTTTAACTATATTAACTTTGGATTTTCTTACCAATTCGTAAGAATTTCTTAATGACAATTTATAAATCGTTTATATTTGTTTATATTCTGTATATTGAATCTCGAAATGGAAATGATTATACTATAACCATACCTCAAGGAAAGACCTAAAAGATAAGACAATAAAAGAATTTCAGGAAACATCCTACAGGTATAGTTTTTTCATATATATTTTTAATCCTCTCTTTTCAAAAAGGAAACCATCACACCCCAGATGGTTTCCTTTTATTTTTGTCAGATTTTCCCGCCTTGCTTTTCATTTTTGCCTATAATATAATGATGTTTGTTACTTTTTTATAGATTTTCAATAAAGAAAGAGAGGAACGTATGTTTTTACATACGGAAAAAAACTATGTTGGAAAACTTATTTAAATTAAAGGAGAATCATACCTCCGTAAAAACTGAAGTCATTGCTGGTATTACTACATTTATGACAATGGCTTACATCCTTGCGGTAAACCCAAGTGTGCTTTCTGCAGCTGGTATGGACCCTACTGCTGTCTTACTAGCTACATGTATCGCTTCCTTTATCGGAACTTTATGCATGGGACTTACTGCGAACCTTCCATTCGTACTTTCCGCTGGTATGGGATTAAATGCTTATCTTGCTTATACCGTTGTTGGTGTGATGGGTTATCACTGGCAGGTTGCTTTACTTGCTGTATTCGTTGAAGGTATCATCTTCATCGTATTATCTTTGACCAATGTTCGTGAAGCAATCTTTGATGCGATTCCTTTGAATCTTAAGAAGGGAGTTTCTGTCGGAATCGGTATCTTTATTGCCTTTATCGGTCTTCAGAACGCAAAACTTGTTATTGGAAATAAATCTACATTGGTATCTATCACAAACTTTACAAAAGATTTCCATACTGCTGGAATCTGTTCTTTACTTGCAGTTATTGGATTATTGATCACAGTCATTCTTTATATTAAAAAAGTACCTGGATCTATCCTGATAGGAATCCTTGCTACATGGGTGATCGGAATGCTCTGCCAGATAACAGGAATCTATGTTCCCGATTTCAAAACAGGTTATTACAGCCTATTCCCTACATTTGCAATGACAGATTTTTCAAAATTAGGAGAGACTTTCGGTAAATGTTTCCAGTATGACTTGGGCAAAGTCGGAATCTTTAATTTTATCGCCGTTGTATTATCTTTCTTATTTGTCGATCTGTTTGATACACTCGGAACTTTAGTCGGTGTCAGCACAAAAGCTGGAATGCTTGACGAGGAAGGTAAACTTCCTGGAATCAAACCTGCATTAATGGCAGACGCCGTTGCTACAACAGCTGGTGCGGTTCTTGGTACTTCTACTGTTACAACATTCGTTGAATCTTCTTCTGGTGTTGCTGCAGGTGGACGTACTGGTTTAACAGCTGTTGTTTCAGGATTCTTATTCCTGATCTCAACATTATTTGCACCGCTCTTTACAGCAATCCCATCATTTGCGACAGCCCCTGCGCTGATCATGGTTGGATTCTTAATGTTTGGAGCAATCTCTGATATCAAATTTACAGATGACAATATGACAGAAGCCGTACCTGCTTACCTTTGCATTATTGCAATGCCATTATTCTACAGTATCTCTGAGGGAATCTCTATCGGGATCATCTCTTATGTGATCTTGAATGTAGTTTGTGGTAAAGCAAAGAAGATCACTCCTTTAATGTACGTACTTGCATTATTATTCATCCTGAAATATGCCGTTTTATAAGTAATCGAGAAAAACAGCCGTATCATGATTGATACGGCTGTTTTATTCTTGTATCATATTAAATTAAAATGCTTGTCCTACTGAACGATTCTTCTGACACCCCATACAGCTCTGTAATCAGCATTCCGCACACTGATTCCTGTGTCTTTGCTTCCTGCATGAATGATCTGGTTATCTCCAATATAGATTGCTACATGTCCTACACCGTTCACTACCTGATAGCAGATCAGATCTCCTGGCTGCTTCTCATCCCATGATACTGCTGTTCCTTCATATCTCTGTGCTGTTGAACTGTGTGGCAGTGAATATCCAAAATGTTTATATACCTGCATCGTGAATCCAGAACAGTCAACTCCATTCGTAAGGCTTTCTCCACCCCATACATAAGGATTGCCTCTAAACTGCATTGCGTAGCCTACAACACTTTGTCCTGTTGCCGTTCCATAAGTTCCCCATGTATCTTCTTCTGGTCTTGACTCAGATAGATACTGTGAACTTACATAACAATAAACCCCACTATATCTTACCGTTGTCCATCCAGACCGTTCTCCATAACAGGTGATCTGTGTACCCTTCTTATAAAATCCTGCCTTTGCTGCACGTGTCGATGCTTTCTTACGGATCGTCAAAGAACTTGCCGTTACATATCTTGTATATGTATCTGTTGTTATATTCGCTGCTTTCTTGTATGATCCAACAACTGGTTTCTTCTTTGACAGATATCTTGTTGCGATATATCGATAATATCTTCCATATTTGATCTTCGTATAAGATCTTTTCTTCTTGTAGCAGCGAACCTTTGCTGCTTTCTTGTATGATCCAACGATCTTTCCCTTATTTGATGCTTTTTTACGAACCACTACGTTATTGGCTGTTACATATCTTGAATAGGAAGCATATACATCATGTGTATGTGAACTCATGGATAAGACCACCATACAACATATACTTACTACACAGGAAATGAGGATTCCAGTAGTCTTTCTCTTCATATTTCCTCCCTTTAGTTCCATTTTTTACCGACTACTTCTAGTTTACTACCTCATTTTTCATATGTAAACCATTTCGTAATATTTTTTTCATAAATTCTTATGAAAAATGTACCTATTTGCAACATTTTTCATCGTTTTGAATCAAATCTTTGATCGTCTGAATGCCTTCTTCCTTATTATTTTTTAACTACATTATCTTACAATTCTTCGAACACAATTTACTGATCTGTAATTTGCTACTGATGTATGTATTCCTGTCGCCGTGCTTCCTGCATGAATCACACGATTATTTCCAATATAAATTCCAACATGTCCGATTCCATTGATCGCATTATAGCAGATCAAATCTCCCGGCTGCTTATTCGCCCATGAAATTGCTGTTCCATAGCTTCTCTGGGAAATGGAACTGTGTGGAAGATAGTATCCAAAATGCTGGAAAATCTTCATTGTGAACCCAGAGCAATCAACACCTGTTAACAAGTTTTCACCACCCCATTTGTAAGGTCTTCCCTGAAACTGGAGTGCGTAATTAACTACCTGTTGGCCTTTTGCAAGTGTTGAAGTACTGGAACTTCCATAGTTTGCAACTGCACTGTTTGTTGTAGTTGCTGGTTTCTTTGTGGATAGATATCTGGTCGCTACGTAGTATTTATGGCTTCCGTATTTAACTCTTGTCCAACTGCCTTTTTTCTTGTAGCAGGTTACTTTGGCTCCTTTTTTATAATATCCTTTTACTTTTCCTTTAGATGATGCTTTCTTTCGTACAGTAAGTGAACTGGCTGTTACATATCTTGAATATGATGCGTAAACATTCTGTGGTTTACAAAATACGATAAATGCAAATATAAAAGAAATGCTTAGAACGTAAGAAAGCGTCCTTCTTGTTATTTTGTTTCTCATAGTGTCTCCCCTTCATTTTTCTGATGGTTTTTATTTTACTATGAGTTTCTTAGTTTGTAAATAGTTTTGTAACACTTTCTTAATATTTAGAATACTTTTTTAATTATTTACAGAACAAGAATTATAGCAATATTGACATATATACATAAGAAAGAATCCTGCTTTGCAGGATTCTCCGCCTGCGGCGGGTCGCTTCTGCGACATATTACCCTTCCGCCGCAGTGCGATCCTGCCCGGAGGGCTTTTTATTGCATAGGGGATTTCATCGAAATTTCCTATGCAATAAAAAATAGCACCTTCACTCTAGCAAAGTAAGGTGCTATTTCTATAGTTTCATACTCGCCGGAAACAGATAGGTTTCGTCTATCGTGCCGACTTCCTTATTATTTTACTTTTATTACTTTTTTCACTTCTGGACCGTTTCCGTATCCTTTTCCTAATGCTGTACTAATTCTGATCGTCAGCTTTTTACCTTTTCTTGCTCCATTAGGAACCCATACGGTATAACTCTTCTTGCTTCCTTTTACCCAGTTGCCAGCAACCCACATACCGCCAACTTTTGGTACTTTTTTCTTTAAAGTTACTTTTACTTTATATCTGGTATAAGTATAAGGTGGCACCCATTCATAACGTGAAACGCGTCCACCGATCCAGTGTTTTCGCCACCAGCCTTTCACTGTTACCTTTTTCCTCTTTACAACTTTTATTGACTTCACGGCTGGTTTCTTGCTAGATCCAGTTTTCATCGTTACTACATCAGATGGATCTCCTGTCATACCATTTGCATAAGACTGTAAACGGAACTTGTAATTTGTCAAAGGCTTTAATCCTTTTATCGTAACTGGATTACTGGTACCGCAAGAGTTGTATCCTATTGTTTTTGCTGTCGTCCATTTACCTTTTTTCAGGACCTGAATCCTTACGGAAGTGTTCCGTTTATTCGGATAATCTATCCAGAACTTCGCAGAATTATAACCAGTAGCCACACGTGGTTTCTTCAATTTCTCTGCCGGACTGATCACGTAAGTTGTAAAGGTCTTTCCATTTGTTGTCTTAAATGTGATCCATGCATGTCTTCCTGGTGTCGTAGCTTTTGATGGGATTCCATCATAATCAACTGTGTTGGAATTATACCAATCCCATGTCTTTCCACTAAGGTGATCATATACCTCGATGATCTTATCGTCAGAATTCGCTGGCATCGTCTGTGCTATAACTTTTTTCTTGCCTATATCCTCAAGATTGATCTCACTTGGTGAACAAGTAACTCCATTAGCATAAATCCAGTTGTGACCGTTTAGGTTGAACATGAATGTTGCCGGATAATAAGCTGACTTATCAACAGATATACATACATAATATGTATCCTTTGTTAAAGTTATCGGACCTGGATTCCACTGTTCTACCTTACTACTCAAGTCACTTTTTGCTGTAGCTTCTTTGTATATCATTTCACCACGAGAATTATACATTCGAATATAAGTATTGTTAAAACCAAAATGACCGCTTCTTTCTTTTTCAGCCAACTCAAACGTTGGATTGATTACTGCTCTATCACTAACATTAAACTTATACCAACGCTCATCTTTTCCTACCTGGGCTGTAACACCTTCAAAGAGACTGTACTGCATACCAGATAATGGGATTTCTATTGCTGTATCTTGATTAAGACCAATGGCTTTCTCTTTACTCTTTACTCTTTACTTCTTTATTGAGATACTCTGATTTCATAGTAATTGTAGCTGAAGTAGTCTTTGAAGTTGAAGAAGCAAAAATAACTTCACAGGCATTCTCCATTGTCTGCCCTGGATACAGGTAAAGTATATTTGCATCAGCCGGCACTGCATTTTCACGGCTAACACACTCATGACCTCCCACTTTTATCCGCATACGATAATTCTTACTCTTTGGTGTGACATTATTATCCAATGTTATTTTCACTGGTTTCGCTGTTTTATTAGTTATCGTAAAAGAATGCGTAGAATCTGATGATTTAGACACGGTAATAGATGATGATGGTTTTATACTTCCTGATTCATCAACATAAAAACTATGTTCCTCCCCTGCGTTAACATCAACACCTGCTATAAATCCGAATCCAAACACCAAAGCACATAGCAGCAATGCCTTCATAAAATAGTTACATATTCGTCTTTTTCTCTCTTTTTTCATAATTCGCCCTCCTGTTTATTCTCCAACGAAGTTGGGTGGGTTTCCGTTCTAAAACCATTAAGTTCTCTAAGAAAATTATAACAAATATGTTCTATTTTTACCCTGTCCTTAAGTACAGGTTTCTTGTTTTTGTAGTATATATATACTGAATTATCACATATATTTTTCTGGGCTGCTTGGAATAATAAAGTTCTTATTCGTGACTGCAATCGCAAGCCTTGTTTTATTGGCATATCCAGTTTTGGATAAAATATTGGATATATGAAACTTTACCGTTCTTTGGGATATGTGCATGCGTTCAGCAATTTCACTATATTCCAGTCCTTCACATACAAAGCGCAGCACTTCAATTTCTTTTGCGGTAAGCTCTGAACTATCAGCAAGCCCCAGCTTTACACTCGGTGTCTTATCTGGGAAAATACTTTCTCCTGCCATTGTTCGTTCTATGACGTCGATCAGGTTCTCCGGGCTGATGTCTTTATACCAGAAGCTGTCCACTTTCGCTTCCTTGGCTCTCTTTAAATATCCGACTTCTACCATTGAAGTTACGATAATTATTTTTATGCCTGGGAATTCTGCTTTAATTTCTGTTGCCGCTTCTATGCCGTCTTTATTCCCCGCTGTACATACATCCATCAAAATCAAGTCGATCTGCTCCCGTCTACATACGGCCAGTGCAACATCTGCTCCATTTACACTGGCAGAAAGTGCGTATTTGCCACTATCTAAAAGTATTCTTTCCATATTTTCACGAGGCATCCTCTGATCCTCTACGATCAATACTTTCTTCATTTTTCCTCTCCTTCTTCTGAAATGTTATTGTCAATGCAAAATACGGAATAGACTGTATCTGCATTTCCCCGCCATGGTCAAATATATGCCTGGAAAGATTATATAGTCCCCCTTTTGGAACAACTTCTTTCTCTGGTGCTGCCCCATTATTTGTAATGCGAATACGATAAAAATCATTATTTTCCTGCATCGTTATAAAAAGTTCTGTCGCACCAGCATGGCATACACCATTCGTCAGACACTCTCTCATCGCAAGTATATATATATTGGCATAATCTTCGTTCTTCGGCAAAGAGCCAAGGCATTCTATCTTCACACCAAGAGTTTTCGCATCCTGCAGAAATTGTTCAAATTCTCCTTCCCCAAAAGGCTGCTGATTATCATTCCAGATTGCATTTACCGCCTGACAAAGTAATCTGACCGCATCGCTGTAATCTTCACTTCCCTGCAATAAATTCTGCCGGATCGCTGTCAATCCCGCACCCATCTGATCATGCAGTTTTGTCTTGGCAGCAAGCACTTCCCTTTCTCTTGTCAAGATCAATACATTGTCAGAAAGATATCGAAGTTCCCTTGATATTTCTTTCAGCTTCTCCGTCTGCTTTGTCAAATTTATTTTCTCATGATATTGCTTTGTAACATCCATAAAAACAGCTTCTATATAAATCTTACCATCTCTGTCTCTGACTTCATTTTCCCGATAATCCCATACCTTCCCATCTGGGAAAATATAAGTGTCTTTTTTACCTGCAAGTCTAGTCACACCGTTTTGTATACTTGTATGAAGTGCATCTCGTAACTCACTGAGTTCCTGCAGGTCTTTATGCGCAAGAATCCTAAAAAGCTGATATATCTGCGTATTGGCAAGCTTCACTGTTCCATCAGAATTAAAATAGCAGATGCCTGTCGGAAGAAGATTCATCGCTTCTTTGATCGAATTCCGATTAACTTTTTCTTTTGATATCCTTTTTAATCTGATGCCTTCCCAAATAAGCAAAAAATCAATGGCACCGACAATACACCAGATAACCCATATCGGAACAGGCAACACTTCATAATAGTTTGCTCCCTTATCGATCTGCCCGAACGAATATACCAGATGATTCAACAGGAAAAACAAAAGTAAAAGAACTAAAACATTCCAATTCCATTTCTCCAGGCGCATATCATAAAATATAATAAGCAAAAATAAAGCACCTGCCAGACTGAGCAACACCATCGTCATCAACAACGTCTGCATTACTTTTCACCTGCCTTTTTTATGGTAAATGTAAATTTCCATATACCGTCTTCATTTTCACCTTGATCCGTCTTGTCAAAGAATGAGTTCAGATCATCTTCACTTTCTACTTCCATACAAAAAACCATCTCTTCTCCACACGGACGAATCTTTACCCACATAAATTTAATAGAATCTACACAGGCTTCTAATATTGATTCAAAAAAGCTATAAATGCGAACCGCATCCCTCACATAAATACGCTCCCCTGCTGGGGCTGTAAGCGCACATTCTATCCCCATCAGCCTCAAGCTGCTAAAAGACTCCTCCAAACAAGCTCCAAGCTCTGCAATATCTGACACGGCTTCTCTTTCTCCAATAAAGATCAAATTCCCATATCTTTTTATGTATGTTCCGATCAAACTGATCTTAGCCAACAGCCTGCGGCTCTCTGCCAGATCTTCTTCCTCTTCGTACCGAATCAGCAATTCATTCAACAGCCCGATCTGTCCAGCAGTCTGTGTCTGCAGTTTGTCATATAAGCGGTTCTTTTCCCGCAACATATAAATCTTTGCCTTTGTCTGATAATTTTCCTGTTCCAGACAATTACTCTCTTCGATCGTCTTTCTATTTTCTTCCAATTGATCAAGCAACCTCATGATATCTTCAATATCTTCCTGCCATAAAATATGTCCACCCTGAATCGGCCTGTTTTTGATCATTGTTTTCTTATCAATCCTAACTTCTTCCTTCTCCGCTTCCCTCATCACCATTTCTGAAAGCTTCATTGCATTAGCAGAAGTATATATGACATGATAATCCTGGTCTGTGATCTGCGCTCCCATTGTACATACTTCAAATAGCTGTTCATATCCTGTATTTGTCTGAATCAACCCGCAGTGAAGGCAGCTCTCAAATATGCACATAAACATCAGACATAACGCCGCTGTGATATCTCCACCAATAACCTGCATCCACTCTGCACCACTTGCATAAATAATGGCATAAATAATAGAAATACAAATCCCTATGATCGGCAAATACTTCTTTCTCCGAGATGACCTGCACTTATAAACCATTAAAACAAATGCCGATACTGCACAAATAACATCCCACAACAGTACGATATAATATCCCCACGCATAACTGTAACCTTTATCCGTCCATACTTCACCTGCCGAAAAAGAAAACACGAGCTGATGAAAATCATTTGTCAAAACAAGCAAGGAGCAAAGCGTTGTAGGAATATATAACAACTTTGACCATTTCGGTAAAGTATACTCTTCTGGCTGTCCAAGAAGAACTGCCATCTGTACCGCCGCCTGGGGAATGAACAACATCGGCAGATAATAACTGTACCATGAGTAACGCTCTACATTTACATCCATCGCGAAAAAGTACTTTATACTACGCACAATAAACCAGAAGATCATTAGTCCTGATATAAAAAGCAGTGTATTTTTTGCGGCTTTTTGAACGACTCGCTTATTAATGCTGATCCCCCATCCAATATATAGTCCAATATAGATCAATGTTCGTAAAACCCCAGCGATAATATAAATATATCTTGAACTTACCTTGCCTAAAATACGGCATATTATTGCAACGATCACCAATCCTGCAATAATAATTTTATTCAGATTTCTATTTTTCTGTAGTTCTTTTGTATTACAGCGCACATGCCACTTCCTTTAGTTGAAATGTTTATTTTAACACTTACATCATAGCAATTAATATTTTTATTGTCCACGTCTTTGACATATACACATAAAAAATAGTCACCCTGATTCTTGGCGGAACGAGTGACTATTTAAACGAATTTTGCCCGAATCGGATAGGTTTCAGCTATCCTTTCCAGTTGCCTTGTTAAGTATATTATAATCAATTTTCTTAGAATTATCAATAATTCTGTAATTGTTTCATGTCCTTACTAACAATAAAGACAATCCCTATTGGTATTTTCACTTTTCCTGTTGTAATTTTATCATCAAAAAATAAGTCTTTTTCATAAAGTTGAATACTATAGCTTTGATAAAAAATACATGCTTTGATATTTTTCTTATATCCATTTTTCACATTGACATATTGTGAGGCAGAAATAAGTACTTTATTTTTTGGATGAATATTTTCTTCAACAACTTTTTTTAAAATCCTCAGATTTTTATTATTATAATCTTTATTTACTTGGTATTCTATTGATAATTTTTCACGAAATTGCATGCCACCTTTCGGTGCCTCATACCAAGATGAATAACTTGGTTCTTGTAGTTCCTTTTTTTCATCTTTAGCTTTAATATAATATTCTCCAAATCCAATATCTACAACGTTTGATTTATCCGTTATTCTTTTATTTCCTATGATTTTTTTATCCAATGGAATATATTTAATGCTTTCAACATTTGATACATCTTTTATATAGAAGGATAATAAGCTATTTTCCATATCTTTTGATTTTTTATCATTCGCAAATACATTTTCTGTCTTTCCACTTAATATCAACATACCTAATAAACATATAATTACAACTACATATTTTTTTATCTTGTTTTCTTTTATCATGATTTTTTCATATCCAATCGTATGTTATCAAGCAGAAAATACCTCAAATAAATTCTCTGCTTGATTAAAATCCTTTTATTATCTATTTTTTATAAATCTTCTAATATTTTCCTCACATCTATATCCTAAAACACAAAATAATAATGCTTGTATTCCTCTTCCTACTGCATTATTAATGTCTGGAGTTAGAACAATAAAAAATAAAATAAGATAACCAATTCCTATAATTAAATATCTATTATTTTTTTTATTTTTCAATTCATTTCACCTACCTAAAACAAAACAAATACAATTAATCTCGCTCCTATTCCAGCAAATGTTTTTGGAATTCCTACTTTTTATAATACATGCTGAATTGCGTCTGTAATTGTCCCCTCTTCCATAACCATTACTCACATTGATATTATCTTCCTTTAATGAAAAAATCCCGAAACCCGCATAAATGCGTGGTCTCGAGACCTTTAACCGAAAGCGATAGACGGGGCTCGAATAATCCTACGTCTCGCTAAAGTACGTAAAAAGGAGGGTTTCAGGGTTCTCTTTTTTCGATTTATGCAAAATTTATACAAAAATCGTATTCACAATTACGATATATATTTCTAATTCTGTAATCGTTTCATATCCTTACTAACAATAAAGACAATTCCTATTGGTATTTTCACTTTTCCTGTTGTAATTTTATCATCAAAAAATAAATCTTTTTCATAAAGTTGAATACTGTAGCTTTGATAAAAAATACATGCTTTAATATTTTTCTTATATCCATTTTTTACATTGACATATTGTGAGGCAGAAATAAGCACTTTATTTTTTGGATGAATATTTTTTTCAACAACTTTTTTTAAAATTTGCAGCTTTTTGTTATTATAATCTTTATTTACTTGGTATTCTATTGATAATTTTTGACGAAATTGCATGCCACCTTTTGGTGCCTCATACCAAGATGAGTAAACTGGTTCTTGTAGTTCCTTTTTTTCATCTTTAACTTTAATATAATATTCTCCAAATCCAATATCTACAATGTTTGATTTATCCATTATTCTTTTATTTCCTATTATTTTTTTATCCAATGGAATATATTTAACATCTTCAATATTTGATTTATTTTTGACATATTGCAATAACAAATGATTTTCTATTGTATTTTGATTTTTCTCTTTTTTTGTATCCGCCTTTATAATTATTTTTCTAGAAAACACTATTCCGCTAAATACAAAAACAGTTATCAAAAATACTATTTTCTTTTTCACAAAATAACTCCTCATATAATTAATTTAAGTTGGTTCATTATAGCAAAAAAATATTATTATTGTCTATGATTTATGTTGTCAATGATTTATTTTCTCATTATAGATTCTTGTAGATTATTTAAAAATATGAAATTAAAAAATACCGAATATTTTTTACTATTTTACTTGATATTTACCACTTATACTCATATTAGTGAATCGGTCATATAAAAAATTTCTTGTCGGCGGTGTACAGCATTGTACTGCTATCATTGCCTTGATTAACTATTTATTTTAAACATTTATCATTGTCAAAGTTGCGATAGCACCATGAAACACATGGCTTGACTTTGACTATGATAAATGATTAAAATACCTTTTTCAAAGGCAGTGATATCTTAGAAAAGTTTACTACATTCTATTAATCAAATAATGAATGTATTTTATTCCCTGTAGCTTCTGATAAAGCATCTGCTCTTTTTCCTAAAAGTTCTCTTAATTCCAAATGTTCATCTTCATTAAATTTTAATGTTTTCATGATATTCTCCTTTAATATAATAAACTTCCCTCTGTACATCCACAAACGGGACACTTATAGCCACCATCGCCAGTTGGAACCATTAAGTTATCACATTCATCGCAATACATATATGCTTCATCATCTGCATAATATTCATCTGCCTTATTATCTCCATCAATTACACCTAGCCATTTGTCAAAATCAAATCCCATATAAATACCTCCTATTAACAAAATTTTTATTTATCTTTTTTATAATATCACAGAACACATCTCTTGTATATTCATATCTATATTGTAAAATCGTACTCTAACACTATTAAAATTTTTAATTAATACCATTTTTTTAACAATTCTATATACTTTTTTATTACCTTATGTTATAATTGAAACTACCGATAGATAGAGGATATGCTATCGGTCTATGTCGACAGTAGAGAGCTGGGGTTTGTCGCCTTTCTAATTAAGAATTTTATTTATTATTTTTAGAATCAAATCATATTTATTAGTATAGAAAAGCAATCAATAACATGATTGCTTTTTATTTTTTGAAAGAACACTTCTTGAATTTCTGACAGGCTTTAGAAAGGAGGTTTTCCATGGTAAAAAAATTCAAAAAAAAATTTATTTTGTTTTTTCAGTTAACATATCAACCAATTTATGTAACTAATCATTGCCTGTCCATTCTAAGCATTTACAAATATGGAAGAATTCAATTCTTCTTATGTAAAAAATGTTGCTCAAAATCACAATTCAAGATTAATTAATATCCAAGAAAAAATTAATTCAATGCAATCCTATGCATTGATTAAAAATGAGAAACGTACTCATATACAACTTAGTATTTATTATTTAATAAAAAATCAATATCATGTTGTAACAAAAAAAGATAATAGAAACACAACTTATCAAATCAAAGACCTTGAACGACTGTCTATCCTGAGTTCCGTTCACAAAAATAGTCCTGCATTAAAAGCACTCTTTAACGATTACAATTACACAGTTGGTGTATCTGTTTTATTCAGACTATGCATTGCACTATGTCTATCGTTTGAAGAGTCCTATGATTGGTTTCGCGTGTGCGGATATGAATTGAATTCTAGCCTAAAGCAATGGCAAAACATATCAAATCTCCTCATATTCTACACAAAAAATTCTGAATCAAATTTATATATTATCCATAATAAATTAATTAATGCAAGCAACGACTCTATATCAAATGGCGGTCCATCTCTATATCCAAAGAAAAAGGAAGATTAAATTATAAAAAATAGAACTGTTACTTATTGTAATGGTTCTATTTTTTATGTAATTAACCCAGTATCATATTGTACTTGATCAAATACAAAAAAAAGTTTTTTACACTTCCACTAACAAATTTTTTTGAAATATAATAACAGCATCATCGATGATTCGCAACCATAAACAATACATTGAAAGGAGATAATTAATGAATATTTTAGACCTCATTATCGATTCTGAAAAAACAGTTGGCAAAAAACTGTTAATTACAGATGTAAGACCCTACTATTCATACGATGGAAATCAACGGCTTGATAAAATAGCAGGGTATCGCTATGAAGTTACTTTACCCGAAAGAAAATTCGAAAAATTATCTGTAAAAATTGCGGGTAATCAACGAATTGCTCTGGAAGATAATCAGGATTATATGCCAGTCGTTTTTGAGGAGCTACAGTTAAAGCTGTACTGGACACCAAGTGGTTATAATATCGCCGCTACAGCTTCTAATATCAAGGTCGATAAGCGTGAATAAAATCTATAAGTTATGTTTACGATTTGGGAAATGTAAATTTTTCCCAAATCGTGAACATCAGCGTAAAAGGTAGTATTACCTTTTACGCTGCAAGTAGCTTGTAGCATCAAATATGTAAGAAAGGAGTAATAAAATGAATAATCCAAATTCTCAGTCCAGAAAATGGTTATTTACCATACAGAAACCATCTCAATGTGGTCTATCAAGTGAATATGTTCATTCTGTTTTGCAAGGATTAATGACTGTAGATTATTACTGTTTCTGCCGTGAGATTGCAAAAACAGGTAATGAACACATGCATATATTCATTTACAGTCATTCCCCAATTCGATTTTCAACAGCTAAAAAACGTTTTCCAATGAGCCATTTAGACAAAGCTCTTGGAACTTGTGCTGAAAATCGTGCTTATCTCCTAAAAGAAGGAAAATGGGCAAAAACAGAAAAAGCAGAAACTAGCATAAGCGGAAGCTTTGAAGAATGGGGTACCATCCCAACAGAAGGAAAAGAAACTAGTCCACAAAAGAGTAAATTAATTGAGCTAATTCAATCTGGAATGACAACAAGTGAAATTATTCTTAGCAATCCAAATTATGCGTTCAAAACAAACGATATCAATTTATTGCGAGAAACTCTATTATCTGATAAATACTCACGTGTTAATCGCGAGTTAACCGTCACATATATTTTTGGAAACACCGGTGTTGGAAAAAGTCACTACATATTTGAGCATCATTCTCCGCTTGATATCTGCCGTATCACAAGTTATGGAAACAAATTAAATCCAACCAAATTTGATTCATATCACGGCCAAAGTACATTAGTCTTTGAAGAATATCATTCGCAAATTAATTTGCCAGAAATGCTTAATATCTTAGATGTGTATCCTTTACAACTTCCCGCACGTTATAATGACAGAATTGCGTGCTATAACACCGTCTATATTGTTTCAAATCTTCCATTAAACGCTCAATATGCTGATTATCAAGCTTATGACTCTGCAACATGGAATGCATTTGTTCGACGTATTACATCAATTAAAGAGTTCAAGCGTAATGGTGTATCTACCATAATTATTGACCATAACAAAAAGGAGTATTTGCTATGACAGAAAAAAAGCGAACACAACAATCATTAGGGGATAATTATATCCCCTTAAGAATTGCATATCGAATGCAAACGTTTATGAAAAGATTAAGAAATGATTTAAAAGTGCAAAAAGTTTTCTTTGCATACATAATCATTATGCTCTTCTGGAATCTTCTCATCCATGTTACTGTTAACACTTCCATCGAAATGATGGAATCTAAGTTTTCTTTGCTAGTATTTGGAGGATTATTTTTATTAATTCTATTTTTTAAATACAGTGATGGATTTATTGACAGGAAATATTATGATTCTTTTTCCTCAATAGGATTTAAAAATTCTACTAATATTCCACCTATATTGATATCTCAAGAATGTATAGATAACTCAATCCAATTAACATTTGATAATGTTGGCATAGCTCTTTCGCACTGGCAAAATCATAAAGAAGAAATAGAAACTATATTAAATATTTCTATTTCTTCAATTAAAATCGGTAAAAATAACCGCCAAATTATTATTGATGCATGTAAAGGTAGATTCGACTATAGCAAAGATATTTATTGGAACAATAAATTTCATTTCTCAAATAAAGACTCTCTTTTTTTAGGAGAGTCCTTATTCAACAAAATCTGTATTTCTCTAAATAGCTATCCTCATATCCTTATTGGTGGTGCAACAGGCTCTGGAAAAACTTTATTGTTAAAGCTTCTCTTAATGCAATGTATTAATAATGGATTTATTGTTAACATCGCAGACTTCAAAGGTGGAGTTGATTTTGGGCGTATCTGGGAAAATCACTGTACGTTTGTGACTGATATTTCAAACACAACAAAAAAATTAGGTGAAATCATTGCCGAACTAGAAAACAGGAAAAAATTATATGCCCAAAATGGTTATAAAAACATCTCTGACTACAACAAGCATGCACTCATCAAACATAAGCGAATTATATTCGCTTGTGATGAATTAGCGGAACTTCTTGATACAACTGGATTATCAACGAAAGAAAAAGAACCAATTAAAAAAATCCAAAATCAGCTAAGTAGTCTAGCACGTTTAGGGCGAGCGTTCGGAATTCATCTAATTCTTGCAACACAACGTCCTGATTCTAATATCATTAGTGGACAGATTAAAAACAATATCAGCTATAAAATCTGTGGACGAGCTGACCAAGTATTAAGTCAGATTATCCTTGATAATACCGATGCTTCAACATATATTCCATCAGATTCAAAAGGGTTGTTTCTAAATCAAGATGGCACATTATTTAAGGCATATCTTTTTGATGAAACAACAGATATACAAGGTGGTGGTATTATGAACACGGAACAATAAAATCCAGAGAACAAGTTTTATCTAAATACTTTCGCCACCTATTCCGAGCTGTTATAATAATATCCGAAGAGAACCCTGTTAAAAAAGAAATGCAAACATTAACAGAGAAAAAATTTTTAGAAGAATTTTATAATACAAAAGGTCACGGATGGCGAAAGGATAAGACCTCTGGTCGATATCTTGTGTATGTTTATGATGAATCGTATAAAAATCATCGTAAATTATTATCCAAGCCAACAAAGCAAGCTCTAGACAAGGCTGTCATTCAGCATTATCGTGCAAATGAATCAACATTTGAAGATATATATCATGATTATTATTCTTTAAGATTTGGCACTGAAAATAGCTCAACTCGTGACAGATGGGATTGTACTTGGAATACCTACTTCGCCGATACTTCTTTTATTCAAAAACCGATAAGTCAATATTCTTTGGGTGACATTGAAGATTTTGTTTATCCTATTGTGAACAAAAAGATGACTCACAAACAAGCTCAAAAAATATTAAATATCCTAAAAGAAGTATTCCATCGTTCAGTTTCAAAAAACTATCGTGTAAATAATCCTATGAATGAATTTTCTGTTCCTGAATCTTATTTTGTGCGAGAATATGAACGAGAAGTTGAGGAATCTGTTTTGAATTCATTTGAATTTAAATTAATTCAAAAGGAACTTTTTCAAGAAATTGAAGATTCCCCAAAATATTCAACTGCTTTTGCCATTTTACTTGATTCCTTTACGGGTGCTCGTGCTGGCGAGGTAGTTGCTTGGAAATGGTCAGATATTTCTTTTAAGAAAGGTATCATATCTATCCGTCGTGCAGAGAGTCGACATTCCAAACGCAATGAACAAGGCGAAAAAATTCAAGGGTTTGATTACATCATTGGAGACGTCAAGACGAAAAATTCAAGACGTAATCTTCCATTGTCTAAAAATGCCTTAAAAGTTTTACGATTATTGAAAGATTGGCAAACAGAACATAATCTTGATACTGATTGGCTTTTTGTCAATACTGATGGTCAACGTATCACTGCCAGTATTCTTGAACAAAAATATCGTCGACTATGGAAACGTCTTGATTTAGAGTCTGGTAATGGTGGTATTCATTGTTTACGAAAAACTTTTTGCACCGAACTCGCTAAAAAAGGAATGTCTATTTACGAATTGCAAAAATTAATGGGTCATTCCGACATAGCCACCACGCAAAAATACTACATAAAAATTGACCTTGATAAAGAAAATTCTTTGCAATATTTAGAAGCTTTATAAACTTTATGCAAATTTATGCAAAATCAGAAAAAATCATAGAAATCAAAAAATCCCGAAACCCGCATAAATGCGTGGTTTCGGAACTTTTAATCAAGAGCGATAGACGGGGCTCGAACCCGCGGTCTCGACCTTGGCAAGGTCGCGCGTTACCAACTACGCCACTATCGCATATAATGACTGTTCCTTTTTCAGAACAGTCATTATTTTACCTTATTTACAGTTTGTTGTCAATCATTTTTTACTAAAATTCCGCAACAACTGTTTTTCCTGCAACTGTTTTTTCTCCAGTTTTATAAGCTACTTTTGGCAGATTAGAATCTTCTAAGACAACAACCATAACATCTGGGCTATATCCTTCTTTCTTGATCAGATTGATATCAAACTCTACCAACTTATCTCCTGCCTTTACTTCTTGTCCACTCTTGACAAAAGACTTAAATCCTTTTCCATCTAATTTAACTGTATCAATTCCGATATGAATTAAAAGATTTAATCCTTCTTTTGTCTCGATTCCAATCGCATGTAAAGATGGTTTCATTAATGCTGTGATCTTTCCATCTGCTGGTGCAACAATGACACCTTTTTCTGGTTCGATCACAACACCATCTCCCATAGCACAAGTTGCAAATGCCTCATCTTTTGCCTGTGTCATTGCAAGAACTTTTCCTGTTGCTACCGCAACTAATTTACCATGTCTGATTTCTTTTTTCTCTTCTTCTTTGGAGGAAACTATGGGTGTTACCTCTTCTTCTTTGGAAGGATCTGTTCCATGCTGTGCATAATATTCCACATATTCTTCAAAATTACTCTTGATCACAGATACCTGTGGTCCATAAATAATCTGAATTCCTGTTCCTTTTTTGATGATTCCTTTGGAACCAGATTGTTTTAAGTACTGATCTGTCACCTTAGTTTCATCTGTTACTGTGATACGAAGTCTTGTAGCACAGCAGTCAATATCTTCAATATTTTTGATTCCACCAAGTCCTTTTAAGATCATAAAGGAAATTGGATCCTCTGGTGCGTCTGTATCTTCATTTGCTGCACCTTTTTTTGCCTGGTAATCAGCTTTTGTATATAATTTTACCTCTTCTTCGTCATCATCTCTACCTGGTGTTGGAAGATCAAATTTCTCAATGACAAATTTGAACACAAAGTAATATAATACTGCATAAACTGCAAATACTGGAAGGATCATCATCCAGTTGCTCTTTGTCTGTCCCTGTAATACACCGTATAACATAAAGTCGATCAATCCACAAGAGAATGTTGTTCCGATACAGATCTTTAAGATATGCATTAATGCAAATGACAAACCTGCTAATCCACAATGTAAGATAAATAATCCTGGTGCAATAAATAAGAATGTAAATTCAATCGGTTCTGTAATTCCTGTAAGGAATGATGTTAATGCTGCTGAGAATAGTAATCCTCCAACAATTTTTCTTTTTTCTGGTTTTGCACAACGATACATTGCATAAGCTGCTCCAGGAAGTCCCGCCATCATGAAAGAATATTTTCCTGTCATGAATCTACATGCTTCTACTGCAAAATGTTTTGTATTTGGGTCTGCCAGCTGTGCAAAGAAGATATTCTGTGCACCTTCTACCATCTTTCCAGCAACTTCCATTGTTCCTCCAAGAGATGTCTGCCAGAATGGTAAATAAAATACATGATGTAATCCGAATGGAATTAATGCTCTCTCTAAGAATCCAAAGATTGCTGTTCCAAAATATCCAGAATGCATAACCAGATTACCAAGTGCAAAGATTCCACTCTGAATCGTTGGCCATACAAAGAAGCAGATAATACCTACACCGATATGTGCGATTACACTAATAATTGGCACAAAACGTACTCCTGAGAAAAATGCTAATGCTGCTGGTAATTGCTGTTTATAAAAGCGATTATGTAATGCTGCTGTTACAAGTCCTACGATAACTCCAGCAAATACTCCCATCTGAAGAGAATCAATACCACAGACACTCGTGATCTGTCCGTTTAAGACACTCTTTGCATATGTTCCGTCCGCTAAAATCTTTCCTGATAATTTTAACATCGCATTAATTGTTGAATTCATTACAAAGAATGAAATACCTGCAGAAAGTACTGCGACTGCTTTTTCATTTTTTGCCATTCCTAATGCTACTGCTAATGCAAAGATCAATGGTAAATTTCCAAAGATTGTATTACCGACCTGTGACATGATCGTTAAAAGCGCATTTAGGATAGTTCCCTCTCCCATGATTCCTTGTAAATGATACGCTGCGATCGTATCAGCATTAGTAAATGAAGATCCCAGTCCTAGTAAGATACCTGCAATTGGTAACACAGATACTGGAAGAAAAAATGATTTTCCGATCTGTTGCACTACCGCAAATGCTGAACTTTTCTTTTTCTTTGCCATTTTAATCCTCCTTTGTGACAAATTGATACATGGTTACTGTCTGATACACTTCTCCTGCGTCAAATACTGGTGCATCAAACTCTTTTGTGTTAATACTGTTTGGGAAATAATGTGGTTCCATGCAAAATCCACATCCTTTTCCATAGATCACTCCCCCTTTCCCTTTTGTTGATTTCATTGTATTTCCAGTGTAAAACTGTAATCCTGGAAGATCTGAATAAACTTCCATTTTAATACCCTGTTCTTCGTCCAATGCTTCCGCCATTTTTCGGAAACCACAATCTTTATTCCGAATTACAAAATTATGATCATATCCTTTGCCTTTTTCTAGTTGTTCATCTTCGGCATATAGATCATTCTTGATCTTTTTCCATTCACGGAAATCCATCGGTGTATGTTCTACTTTTCTGATTTCTCCTGTTGGGATCGTATCTTCATTGATCGGTGTAAATTCATCTGCATAAATCCTTACTTTTGTATTTTCGATCGTTCCGCTTTCATGTCCACCCAAGTTAAAGTAATTATGATTTGTCAGATTGATCAGCGTTTTCTTATCGCTGACTGCATGATAGGAAACGATCAATCCATTTGTTTCCGTTACCGTATAAATGATATTTGTTACCAATGTTCCCGGAAATCCTTGTTCCCCATCTGGACTTACATAAGTAAACTTCACTGCATGATCATCAATGATCTCACTATCCCATAAGACTTTGTGAAATCCATGTTCTTTGTCACTGTGAATGTTATGTTTTCCACGATTTTTTGCTACATGATACTCTTTCCCATCAATTTTGAATCTGGCATTTGAGATACGGTTTACATTCCGCCCGACAGTTGCTCCAAACATAATTCCATTCTCAAAATATTCTTCCAAGGTGTCATATCCAAGGGCTACATCTTTGATGTTTCCCTCCTTGTTTTTTACAAGGAGAGAAACAATATTTACACCAAAATCAGTAACTTTGACTGCAAATCCATTTTGATTTTCAATCGTGTATAGAAATGCTTCTCTTTTATCTTCTAAAAAGCCAAAACTTTCTTTTGTTACACCCATATCAGCCTCCTGCTTAGTGTCCATGTTCCATTAAGTCCATAACAACAGGATCTGTAGAATGAACTCCTTTTGCTTTAAGTTCTTCAATCTTTTCTTTAAACTGTGGCAGATATTTTGCATGTGCAACTAACAGTTCATCTAAAACTTTTGTTGTATTTTCATTATTTTCTACTAATGGATTTAATACGAATGCTTCTAATGCTTTTCCGTAATCTCCTGTCAATGCCGCTTCAATTGTACATTCTTCCATTGCTTTCATCATCTGAAGCCATCCTTTTTCTGCTGATGGAAGCTTTCCAAATGCCATTGGCTGTGCTCCTGTCGCTGAAATGATACTTGATACTTCCACGATAGAGTCATCATCTAAGCATGAAATTGCTCCATTGTTTTGTGTACTTACTACCATATGGATCTTCTTATTTGCATAAATTGCACGGATACATTCGCAAGCTGCATCGCTGTAATATGCTCCTCCACGTTTTCCAAGTTGTTCTGGTTTTTCATGAAGTTCTGCATTTTTATAAATTTCAAACAACTCATGTTCTACCTGTTTCATTTGCTCTGCTCTAGTACCACCTTCATTGAATTCTTCAATCGCATGCTCAAGCATTGCTTGTTTCATGTAGTAATATCTGTGGTATCCACAAGGCACCATATTCATGCTGTGAAGTAATTCCAATGGAAATTCAGCTTGATAGATATTGGCTGGTGTTCCACCACCTTTTTCATTGATATGATCGATCAAAATTGGTGTCATATCATTTCCATTTTCATCAAATACTTTATGCCAGTGAAAATGGTTAATTCCTGCATATCTGTAATTTAACTGGCTGATATCCTTCCCAAGGAGCTTTGGTTCTGCCATCATTGCGATCGTTGGCACGTTGCAAAGTCCGATACATTTTTTCCATCCAAAATGTTTAATTACAGCTTCTGTTACCATTCCACTTGGATTTGTAAAGTTGATCAGCCATGCATCTGGGCATAATTCTCTCATATCTTCTATGATCTGTCCGATCACTGGAATGGTTCGAAATGCTTTAAACATTCCTCCTGCTCCATTTGTTTCCTGACCAAGCATTCCATACAATGATGGAATTCTTTCATCTTTAATTCTGGCATCTAAAAGTCCTACTCGAAATTGTGTTGTAACAAAGTCTGCATCTTTTAATGCTTCTCTTCTGTCTAATGTTGTATAAACTTTTACATCATATGGAGATGCATCCCACATTCTCTGTGCCAGTGCTCCTACAATCTCTACTTTTTCTTTTCCATCTTCGATATCGACCAGCCAGATTTCTTTAATTGGAAGTTCTTCATATCGTTTGATGAAACCTTCCATCAGCTCTGGTGTGTAACTACTTCCTCCACCAATCGTTACGATCTTCACTGTACCTTTCATTGTTCTATGCCTCCTCAAATATGTTCGTTTTCTTTGTTCTGTTTACATCATACAGAGTCAGCTTTTTTCTCACAATGGATTTAGTAGATGCGGATATTTTTTCCCAAAAAAAGTTTCAGAATCATGAAAATTTCTGAAACTTTTTGAAACTTTATTTCAATTCCAGCCAGTATTCTTTGTTTGCTTCGATCATTTCATCTAAAATTTCTTTTGCCACATTTGCAGATGGAATTGTGCGGTTTAAAGTAAATGCCTGCAATGCTTTTTTATATGATCCTTCGATCACTGCTTCTACGACCAACCCTTCACAAGCATCCTGCTGTTCGATCAGTCCTTTATAAAATCTTGGGATTTCTCCAACTCTTACTGGTTCTGGTCCGTCTTTTGTAATATATGCAGGAATTTCAACCATGGCATCATCTGGAAGATTCTTGACTGCTCCGTCATTTTTTACGATGACAAGCTGTCTGCTTCTCGTGTCATATGCAAGTGCTTTTACCACTTCTACAATAAATTTTCCATGAACTCCTACATAAAATTGTGTCAAATCGATTTTTTCTCCATTTTCTAGTTTCTTAACTGCCTCACGAATCTTTGTTTCTCTTCCATGAATAACCTGCATTCCCCTTGTATTATTAATATCCATGTAATCTACAATGTCATCTCCAAGAAGATAATACTGCCAGTATGTATTTGGCAGATAATCTGGAAAATAGTTGACGATCTTCTTTGCATTCGTAAATGTATGTAACCAGTCTGGATCTTTGACCAAGGCATCTTCATAACTTGCCTTTGATACATAACCATACTCTGCCACATGTTTCTTTAATTTTTCTGTGACATCTTCGCCATTACACTGTACTTTTGTAAACCATCCATAATGATTCAATCCAAAATAATCCACTTCCAGATTGCTAAGATCTGTGTCTAGGATTTCTGCCATTCTTGCCTCTACCTCAACTGGCATATCACAGATATTTAAAATTCTTGCATTTGGACGTAATGTCTGTGTTGCCTTAGCAACAATCGCAGCTGGATTTGAATAATTAACGATCCAATAAGTTTTTGATGCATATTTCTCACAAACATCGATCAGATGTACCATTGGTCCGATCGTTCTCATTCCATATGCCATTCCCCCGGCTCCACATGTTTCCTGTCCAATGCATCCATGTTTTAATGAAATCTGTTCATCTTTTACTCGCATTTTCAGTCCACCGACTCGCATCTGTGCCATAATAAAGTCTGCATCTGTAAATGCCTCTTCTTCATCCGTACTAATTTTCAATTCCAAAGAAGGTCTTAAATCTTTTACAACTTCTTTTACGATCAGTGACACTTTTTCTTGTCGTTCCTGATCAATATCATATAACCATAATTCTTTGATTTTTAATTCTTCCTCTTCCAAAAGATTTTTTACAATCCCTGCGGTATAAGTACTTCCACCACCACATATCACAATCTTAAATTCTTTTTTCATTGATTTTTTCCTCCATATCCGTCATATTATTTCATGTGCCCTGATTATATTTCTTGAAAATTTCAGGCTCAATAGTTCACGCTATTTTTGGAACATCACAACTATTTCATGGACAATCTGCATAAATTTATTCCGGTTATTTGTGCAAATTCACAATAAAAAAAGAAATATTTGAAAACTATACTTTTTTAGGAGAATGATTGATATGATACTAGAACAAATTAAAAATCCTGATTTTTTTAATAATTCTGAACAGAATATGATTTATTTTTTACAAAACAATTTAAACTCTTTTGATCAAGTCACTTTAAACAAAATGGCAAAAGAATCCTTTTCTTCGACTTCTTCTGTTTTACGTTTTTGCAAAAAATTAGGATTTGATGGATTTAAAGATTTCAAATTACAACTGATCCGAGAAGCATCTATTTCTGGTCAGGATCTTAATTTTAATCTACCTTTTTCTCCAGATGATTCTGTTGAAGATATCGGTCTTCATTTATCTGAAATTCTTGCAAATGGAATTAAAAAAACACGGAATCTGTTAGATCCCGTGCAATTAGAAATGACTGCTTATAATATAAAAAAGAGCCACCGTGTATTCCTGTTTGGAAAAGGTGACTCCAGAATTTCTCTTGAGAATTTTAAAAATAAAATGATCAAATTAAATGAATATTTTATTATTGGTGATGAATATCAGAACAATTTTTATACAGTCGGCAATATTACCTCTAATGACCTTGTGATCTTCTGTACTTATAGTGCTATGCATCATGATTACAATTCTTATCTTCCAGTTTTAAAAGATCATAACGTTCCGATCATTACGGTTACAAGTAATATTCATTCCAAACTGGCTGTGAATTCTGATATTGTATTACAACTTCCTGATGATGAATCCTTTGATGAAAAAGTTGCCAGTTTTGCCTCTCAAACAAATATGGATTTTATTTTTGATTACATCTATTCTATCATTTTCCAGAAAAATTATATGGAGAATTATCATTCGAAACATGCTAAAGATGTATATACAAATTCCATGATCTATAACAAACTATAATTTAGTATCATTCATCCTGAATATCTCGATCATCCATAAATCCTATGGATTCTTTGAGATATTCAATATTCTTTTCTCGGTCCATATTGTAAATACAGCCAAAAACAACATCCATCATATACTGCATCGCAATATGAGATGAGAACTGAGAGATACGATCTCTTAAGTTTTCTCTGCTGCTGATCGTTAATGCACCGGCAACATACTGTGGATATAAATTCCCACCTGCTTTCCCAACATACACAACAGGCACCTTCTTTTGATGCAGCACCTTTAAAATTGGCTTTACAAAGGTTGCTTTCCCAGAATATGAGAGAATGATCGCTGCATGTTTCGGATTACTTGCTAATGCTGTCAGTCTTTGTTTATAAAATCCATGTGGACATTCTACACTACTTTTGCCTGCTGTTAACATCTTATCCTGAAAATTTTCTGCAACATTCATGTTATGTGAATGGGTATAAATGTCTATAACTTCCGCTTTATGTAATAATTGTGCCACTTTATGCAATTCTATAAAATCCATATAATCATAGGTATCATAGATTGCTGTTTCATATAACTTACTCAGTTTCTTTGCGATCATCTGTGGTCCATCTTTTCGTTCAAATGGATAATTTACATCGATCATCTCAATATCTGATTTCATTTCTGAGATATCTTTTGCCAATATGACTTTCAATTCATTGAATCCTTTTAACCCAATCTTTTTGCAAAATCGATGAATGGCTGATTTTGACACAAATGTTTTTTCTGCTAATTCAATAACCGACATATCTAAAATATCTTCTTGATTTTTTAATATATAATATCCGATTTCTGTCTCAATTGGTGTTAATCCGTTTGATAATTCAATCATATTTTTTAATGTCATACATGACCTCTCTTTATCTTTTATTTTACAGGACAAGCGACCCCGACATATTCCATCCGATTTTCTTTCACACTTTTAATATCCGCATGCTCACCACAAACACGACAATTCTTATTCTTTGATGGGAATTTAACAACTCTTGTATTCATCGTTAATCCATCCATCACAAGCATCTTGCCTGTCAGCAATTCCCCGATTCCTAACAGATACTTGATCGCTTCTAATGCCTGAATACATCCAATGATTCCTGCGACTGCACCAATGATCCCTGCCTGACTGCAGTTTGGCACAGAACCGCTTTCTGGTATCTCCTCAAAAATACATCTATAACATGGCTGGTCTTCTTCTGGAACATAGGTCATAACCTGACCCTGAAACTGCAAGATTCCTGCATGACAAAATGGTTTCTTTAACAACACACATGTATCATTGATCAGGAACTTTGTCTCAAAGTTATCCACAGCATCAATGATAAAATCGTATTCTTTGAACAATTCTTCTGCGTTATCCGCATATAAATATTCTGGATAGGTGTTTACCTTAATATGCTCATTTAATTCAAGCATTGATTTCTTTGCTGATTCTGCCTTATTTGTTCCTTCTCTTTTGCTTGTGTGAATGATCTGTCTCTGTAAGTTTGACACGCTGACATCATCTGCATCCACAATTCCGATCGTTCCAACACCTGCTCCTGCAAGATATAAAGCCGCTGGTGCACCTAAGCCGCCAGCTCCGATGATCAGAACTTTTGATTTCTTTAATTTCTTTTGTCCGTCACTTCCTACCTGTGGCAGGATGATCTGACGATCATATCGTTTAACCTCGTCTGGTGTTAATTCTTCTGTAGACGAAAACAGATGCAGTCCGTCCTTTGAAACGTCCTGCATCTGTTCTTTTTGGGATGTCACATGTAATAACCATTCTCGGTAACCGCCGGATAAGTTCAAAGCTTCATACCCTTCTTGTCTTAACTGTTCGGCAATTGGGGCGCTTTTCTCTCCATAGTTGCAATATACGATCAACCTCTTATCCTTTGGAAGTTCCTCGATGTGAGAGAAATCACCAGCCCATTCGTAAGCCTTCGGTATATGTCCATGCTGGTATGCGATCTCACCTCTTACATCTAGGTAGATATAATCATCATCGGACAGTAATTCTACTTGCTGTACCGTGATTTCCATATTCTTTCCTCTTATTCTAGTCTTCAGCGAATAATGCTGTAGATAAGTATCTGTCTCCTGAATCTGGAAGTAATGCTACAATTGTCTTTCCTTTGTTCTCTGGTCTCTCTGCAAGGATCGTAGCTGCTTTTAATGCTGCTCCTGAAGAAATACCAACTAAGATTCCTTCGCTGTGTGCGAATGCTCTTCCTTCTGTAAATGCATCTTCATTCTCGATTGTGATAACTTCATCATAAATCTTTGTATTCAGTGTGTCAGGTACGAATCCAGCACCGATTCCCTGAATCTTATGTGCTCCAGCTGTTCCTTTTGATAATACTGGAGATGTTGCAGGTTCAACTGCTACTATTTTAACATCTGGGTTCTGTTCTTTCAAGTATTCACCAACACCTGTTAATGTTCCTCCTGTACCAACACCTGCTACGAAGATGTCTACTTTACCGTCTGTCTGATCCCAGATCTCTGGTCCTGTTGTTGCTTTGTGTACAGCTGGGTTTGCTGGGTTCACGAACTGTCCTAAGATGACTGCTCCGTCAATCTCTTTTGCAAGTTCATCGGCTTTGGCGATAGCACCTTTCATTCCTTTGGCACCTTCTGTTAATACTAATTCAGCACCATAGGCTTTTAATAAGTTTCTTCTTTCAACACTCATTGTGTCAGGCAGTGTAAGGATCGCTCTATATCCTTTTGCTGTTGCAACTGCTGCAAGACCGATTCCTGTGTTACCACTTGTTGGTTCGATGATCGTTGATCCTGGTTTTAATTGACCTTTCTTCTCCGCATCTTCGATCATTGCCAATGCGATACGGTCTTTGACAGATCCTGCTGGATTTAAGTACTCAAGTTTTGTAAGGATCGTTGCATCTTTCACTCCTGCTTTGTCTGCATATCTATCTGCTTTAAGAAGTGGTGTTCCTCCGATTAATTCTAATGCGCTTGCTGTAATCTTACTCATAATTCTAAACCTCCATAAAAAGTTGTTGTTTTTATTCCGTTTTATTTCCTATTTTTCTACTAGGTTTTCTATGTTTTAGATTATACAACCACATATCTTTATTGTCAACATCTTTTGCATTATTTCTGTTATAGGTTTTTCTTTTGATTTGCTATAAGTTCTCTTTATATTTTTAATCCACAGATTCTTATGATCTGGAGATCAAATGTTCTTGCAGAAACACTCCAATTCCATCGTGATCATTGTCTTTGGTAATATGATCTGCAACACTTTTTGTTTTTTCACTTCCATTTGCCATGACGACTCCGACTCCTGCATGCAAGGTCATATCATAATCATTATCTGCATCTCCAAATGTGCAGAGATTTTCCATTGTAAATCCATGCATCTCCATCAGTTTTTGTAATCCAAAAGATTTGGAGATCCTAGGATCCATAAATTCAAACAGATGTTGTGTCGTCTGAAGACTTGCACATTTGAAACGTTCATTTTTAAAGGTTTTTGCTCTCTCAATAACTGCCGGCATAGTTTCTGGTTTGCATACAATAAGAAGTTTTAAACGATCTTCTTTTAAATACTCGTCAAAATCAATGACCTCATATGGAAGCTGATCACCTTTAGATAAAATTTTGATAAGTTCATCTTCTTTCGGAGTATACAAAACTCCATCCCCATGAATTGCAAAATTCACATCCATATCTTTATAGTGCTCCATGATATTTGCGATCAGGTTTCCTGGAAGGGCAAAATTTTCTTCATAATAATCTGTTTTGTAATCATAAATCTCACCTCCATTGCTTCCAACGACCATATCAACAAGCCCGCCAATTCCCCATTTCCCAAACAACCTTTTTACACTTGGAACATCTCTTCCTGTTGATATTCCAAACAAGATTCCTTGTTCTCGAACTTTCTTTATTGCATCAATTGTTTTGGGGGTAACGATTCCCTTGCTATTTAACAGTGTTCCATCAATATCACACATTATAACTTTTATATTCTTCATAACGTTTCTCCCTTGATTTTGTCCATAAATATTATTTTCTACCAATTTAACATATTCTTTCAAAACAATTAAGTCCCAGAACAAAATTTTACTCTTTTTCTGGGACTTATGAATTTTATATATTTAGAAATCAGATAACAATTATTTTAATTGTAACATCGCACCTCCAAATTTTTGAATCTTCTGCATCATTTTTCAAATCACTCCTTTTCAAAAGTTTATTCACCTCGTACTTCTGCAAATACCTCTTCCAGTTCATTTAATAAATCTTTGACATTCTCAATTCCGACAGACATTCTTAACACACAATCCGTGATCCCGTTTTGTTTGCGGATATGTTCTGGAACATCTGCATGTGTCTGTGTCATTGGATATGTGATCAGTGTTTCCACCCCACCAAGACTTTCTGCGTATTTGATCATTCTTACTTTTTCAAGGATATTGATCGCATATTCTTTCTTCGTAAGTTCAAATGTAAGCATTGCTCCAAATCCTCTTGCCTGTTTTTTCATGATCTCGTATCCTGGATGTTCTTTGAATCCTGGATAAACAACTTTCTTTACGATATCCTGTTCTTCTAACCATTTTGCGATCTCGATCGCATTTTCCTGTGCACGGTCCATGCGGACTCCTAAAGTTTTGATCCCTCTCTGGATCAGGAAACAGTCAAATGGTGCTAATCCGGCTCCTGTTGTCTTGATCAGGAAGCGAAATCTTTCGCTGATATCTTCTCTGTTTGTAACTAAGAATCCAGCCAGTGTATCGTTATGACCTCCAAGGTATTTTGTTCCGCTGTGTACAACAATATCTGCTCCGAGATCTAATGGATTCTGGAAATATGGAGATAAAAATGTATTGTCAACAATCAGAAGGATGTTATGTTTCTTTGTAATCTCAGCTAATGCTTTGATATCTGTGACGTTCATCATTGGGTTGGTTGGTGTCTCGATATAAACTGCTTTTGTATTTTCTCTGATATATGCTGCGACATTTTCATTGTGGCAGTCTACACTAGAAAATTCGATTCCGTTTTTCTCAGATACGTGATTAAATAGACGGATGCTGCCACCATACAAATCTACATCCACGATCAGATGATCGCCCGGTTTGAATAATTCCATCATCAACGTGATCGCTGCCATTCCTGAGGAAAATGCCAATGCATCGATTCCATTTTCCAGAGAAGCAACTGTCTTCTCCAGATGTTCTCTCGTTGGATTCTGCAGGCGGCTGTAATCATAACCTGTGCTTTGTCCGACCCCTGGATGTGCGTATGTTGCTGACTGATAGATTGGGTAACTGATCGCACCATAGTGGTTGATTGAATTTTCTTCCTCTTCTAAATGAATACATTTTGTCTCTATTTCTCTTGCCATATATATCTCCTGTCTCATCCTATGTTTTATTCTATCTCAAATTAGTTCTATCCAAAAAAATGTAAGAACAGCATATAACTCACTGTTCCAAGTAAAATGCTGATCAGTGTATTATGTTTCCATTTGTAACTGACTGCAGTGATTGCTGCTGCGATCAGTTTCCATAAACCATCTGCCATAAAGTCATCCCCGACATCTTTCAGGCAATACACGATCAGTACTGCCATGATCGAAGATGGCAACACCATTCCTAATCGTTTGATCTGATCTGGAAGCTCTTTTCCTTCCTGAAATACAAGAAAAGGGAGGGATCGAAGTCCAAATGTGATCACGGCAGAAACGAAAATCGCGATCAATGCCATTTTTGTGTTCATTATTTTCCCCTTTCTGTCTAAACTTCCTGCTGCTTACTATTCCAGAAGATTAAAACTCCTGAAACGATTACCAATGCTGGTAACATAAATGCCCACTGTCCAAAGATCATCAAGGCGATCACTGCAATCAGAATTCCTGTGATCGCTGGAAAATGTTTGTCCGCTTTCTCCCATTGATCGATAAAAATGATGATAAATAATGCAGTCATGCAAAAATCGATTCCATTGAGTTCAAACGGGATCAGCTGCCCGATCAGTCCGCCCATCACTGCTCCAAACATCCAGTAACATCTGCTGAAGAATGCAACGAGAAACATCTCTTTTCTGCTGTTTTCATCTTTGTCTTCGATCGTGCAGTTTACTGCATATGTCTCATCTGTCATCGTATGAATCATATAAAATTTCTTTCTTCCCATCTTACGGAATGTCTCCAAAAATGAAAGGCTGTAGAAACTCTGTCTGCTGTTCATCAACAAAGCTGTCACTGCGATCGTGACGATGGATGCCCCACTGCTTAAAAATGTAATCAGGACAAACTGAAAAGCTCCTGTATACACGGTAAGGCTTGTAAGAAGCGAATAATACCACGCAAATCCTGCATTCTCCATCATCATTCCATATGCCATACTGACAAATATATAGCTGCACATGATTGGTATGGATTTCATAAATGCTTGTTTTGTTACACTTTTTACGCCTTGCATAAATCCTTCACTACTTCCCCTGCGATGATCAGTCCTGCGACAGATGGTACAAATGCTGTACTGCCTGGAATCGCTCTTTTCTCTGTACATTTGTGCTGTGCTCCTGGAGGGCAGATACAGTTTGTTCTGCAATTGTTTGCCATATCATCTTTTGGTTTGATCGGCATTTCTTCTGAATATACAACTTTTAATTTCTTAACTCTTCTCTTCTTTAACTCTCTTCGCATAACCTTTGCAAGAGGACATACTTTTGTCTTATAAATATCTGCCACTTTAAACTGGCTTGGATCTAATTTATTTCCAGCTCCCATACTGCTGATGATCGGTATATTCTTTTCCTTTGCTGCCATAACTAATGAGATTTTTGCTGTTACTGTGTCAACAGCATCAACGATGTAGTCATATTCCTCAAATGGAAATTCCTCTGCATTTTCAGGTAAGAAAAAGCATTTGTGAACGTTGACTTTCGCATCTGGATTGATCTCTAAGATACGGTCTCTCATCACTTCTACTTTGTATTTTCCGATTGTTTTTCTTGTTGCGATGATCTGGCGGTTTAGGTTTGTTAAGCAGACTTTATCATCGTCAACAAGGTCGAATTCACCGACACCGCTTCGTACTAAGGCTTCGCATACATATCCACCAACACCACCGATTCCAAAGACAGCAACTCTGCTGCCTGCTAATTTATCAAGTGCTTCTTTTCCAAGTAATAGTTCTGTTCTTGAAAACTGATTTAACATTTCTTTCTCCTTTTATTTAGAATAAAAAAGCGGATGCTTAGCATTTCTATTCTTGTTATGCTGCGCTTCCGCTGGTATTTTTGTATTTCCTACTATTTCTATTGGTTTTATTATATGCAAACGATGATTGGATGTCAAGACTGGTGTTACTATTTCAGAAAAAAGCTGCTGATATACCCATTCTTCCAAGATCCTTTGATAGCGATTTTACTGCTTGCTTCTAAGTGCATTTTTTCTCCATCAAATTTATATTTATCGATACTATCATTACTTAGTATATACAAATAGTCCTCTTTTGTTTGACATTGAATTACATTATGCTTGAATTTATAAACTTTGCTTTCTCCTGTTTGTGGGTTTAACAATGAAATTGCTTTTCCCATTCCACTGGTTAGATCACAGTGTGTAACAAACAATTTATTTTTATACGGTAAAATTTGCTGTGGATTTATTTCTTTTAATTTGAGCTTGCTGATCTTGTCTTTTTTTAAATCCATCTGATACAAGATTTTATCTGTATTTCCTGAAGAAAAATAGAGATTTTTATCATCTGAGTGAATTACCCCTCCCATGCGGTACAGTAGTTCCTATGGAAGTGGCTTCTAACAGTCGTGACAGTTACCCATTTCTGACCAAAAGATTGGCTGTCCGTACCAATCAAGGCATATTCACTTATGCCGCTATCCCTTTGACGGGAATACCTTTCGGATTCAGTTTGTGGAATCCATACACATCAGGAGCAGAAAGAAACGTATAATCTCTGGTATCTTTCCAGATATCAGGGATCGCTTTCCGCATGATATTTGCTGCTGCGTGACAATCCGCATTTAAGATCATTCCGTTAGAGCAACGGTATAAACCACGTTTGATCCTCTTTCCAGAAAACGAAGCATCCTTATCATCGACACCATAGGTTGGGATCCTGTCATTTGCGATCAGATCCGCTTTGGAAGTATAACTTTCTTCCTGCTCTATGATCCTGATGCCGGCATTCAGAGCTTTATATGTGATCATTGTCCGCAGGAGAGTGATCGGCATGGAGACAAAATTCTGGTTGTTGATCTTATTCATATTGGATCTCTGCTTCCAGAGCAGATTCACACCAAGGATCAGTGTTCCACACTGGTGTTCCATACAGAAGTCAATGATACTACGACTGATCTTGTGGCACTGGTCTTTCACAAAATTGGCATAATGGAAAGAAAGGTCTCTTAACCGCTTGGAAACAGCGTGTTTCTTTTCATGACCTTTTGTGATGATGGAGACATACTTTGCTCTCTGTTTATGGAACCATTGGATCTTGGATAAGACAGCTCCGCCTTTGTATATTGCGGATGAGTGATCATCACATACGATCGCTGCGAAGTTATCTGTTCCAAGATCAATGGCACATACATGAGATCCGGAAGGATCAAATGCAACATCTGGTTCTTCCAGTGTCAGACAGAGTAAAAAACGACCATAATACGGTTTGATCTTGACTTCTTTTAATACAGGATCCGAAGAAAGATTTGAAAAGTACAAGCGTTGCTTTTGCAAAGGCAGTTTTAAGGACATCCCGATATCGTCCCGATACAAGACAGCATCCTGGTTTGTGATGATCACAGTCGTCAGGTCACTTTTCTTATAGCGAGGCATCTTAGGCTTACCCAGATACTTTTCTGGATGCTTTTTATATTCTCTTAAAGAAGCAAGCCAGTTTTTGAAATCTGTGACTGACTGTTTGACCATCTGCTGTGCTGTCTGTCTTGGAAGCCCGGAAAAGAAATCTGGATTCTCTGTGACACGCATCATCTTTTCAAGGTGTGTATAAGAAATCACTCTGCGGACGTACATGTTTGGATAAGATCGTTGTAATAACGCAACTTCTTGAAAGACTTCGACTTCGTTCTCTGTCCGATGTTCTTTGCCATAACCGGTAAAGATATTCCGCACACGAAAAAGAGCTGCATTGTACAACAGCTTGGACTTTCTGCACAGATCGTCAAAATATGGATATAACGGATCATCCGAAGAAATGATTCTTTGTGTCACACGGTATGCCATATGGTTGTCTCCTTTCTGATATGTTGAAAATATCGTACTTTTATAGTATAATTATACCAAACATATGTTTAGCCGTAAAGGAGATACATCATGCGAAAGAAAGATAATACAGATTATTATATAAACCGGCATAGTTGCTTTTTATTGCAATACCATATCGTGTTTGTTACGAAATACAGACATCCAGTCTTAACAGACAAAGTAAAAGATGTTGTTTATGAACGTATCCACTATGTAGCAGATCAAAGAGGGGTTCACATCCTAGAGATCAATGGCGAATCGGATCATGTCCATATCCTGATGGAAGCTGATACAACAACTTCACCGGCGGAACTTGCAAATGTTTTAAAAACACAAACAGCACGAAAAGCACGAAAGTTGTATGGCGAAACCATTTTAAAAAAATATTACTGGAAACCTTATTTTTGGTCGGATAGTTATTTTATTTCATCTGTTAGTGAAAACAGTCTGCACACAATAAAACAGTATATTCGGAATCAGGGGAAACGATAATGTGTCCGTCAGGACGCATTCACCCACGCCCATATTAAAATATGGACGTGGTACTCTGCTTAGATTTTATAGATATCACCATCCTTCTCATCAAAAGCAAAAAGTCCCGGCCGTCCTATTTTATATAACTTTATTTTTTGTGTATTATGATCAAGCTCCATTACTTCTTCCCGCTCATTTACATATGGAACTCCTTTTGGAATCATATACACTTTATCATTCACTGTCTTTGGAATATCATACTGACTCGCAATATTTCCGATCTTCAACTTCTTTTGTCCTGTTTTTTGAAGTTGGTCATTATAATATAAAATATTGCTTTTATCTTTGTTCCCTATTGAGATAATGATTCCAAGTTGATAGGAATTGTTTTTGTTGTGTTGTGGTTTGTAAAAATATATGGCAGCCGATACAATGATTAGAATACTTATTAGAATTATGCTTCGTTTTTTCTTCATATCAAATTGCTCCTATTTTTCATATTCTTAAATCAACTAGCCTTGTTTTTTCTCATTGATTATATCAATTACAATACTCAAAACCAAATACAATAAAAATAGAACTATATCCTGCGCTATAATTTCTTGTCTTGTATACGGAATATATTTTTGTGAGCTACTTAAAAAGGTAACAATTCCTAGAAATATTAACAATTGAATTATATTTTTACGAAATGTTTTTAATCGCAATTTTTTTTTCATCCTTTTGCTCCTTTCTCTTAACCAACAACATATCTTACTTTATTCATACTCTTTACTGATTTATGAATTTTATAATATACTTTTATTCCTTTCTTTTTATAATAAGCTTTATGAACCGCCTTCTCTAAAGCTGAATATCCTCCATAGGATGATGCCAAGGAAACTGCTGAAAGCCCCCATCCACATCCAGGTACTGCTGATATCATTAGAGAAATTGCACATTAACTCTTGTAGCAAATGGTAATATTTCTTGATTTTCCTCTATCTCCTCCTTATATCCATTTTCTAACATCCAATTAGGTGAAAAAATAATATCTTGTTCATTTTCTTCTGCAGCTACTGGAATATTTAAATTAATTACATATATTACACTAACAAGCACTATCATTAATACCTTTTTTATAAACATATTTTATCTCCTCTACTATTCTTCTGTTACAACCATATAATATCCACCTGCTACCGCCTTTTTCTTTCCCTGATTTTCTAGAAACACCCGATATTGTCCACTCTTTTTTACTTTCAAATCACTTACCAGATTTACCCCATTCTCTATATAAGTTTCCTCTCCATCCTCATCAATAATTCCAATTGCTATATGTGTTTCAGGGTGTTCTTCTTCAAACCCCATACAGGCAGCCACTTGAACACAAGTTCCCTTTTTTAAGTGTCCCTCTTTTGTTTCTATTCTTTCTTTTGGCTTGATCTTCCATGTAAATGGTTTTCCATCATTCTCTTTTAATCTTTCATTTTTTATCATGCACTTTTTGATTCTGGTTTTATCATACATTCTATACTTTGCTTTCTGATCTTTTATATCACCTTCCGTTCCAACATTGATTTCCTCTCTTGTTTCATCTGCAATCTTATCGTATGCCTTTACAAATCCTATCCCTGAAGCAAATACCGTAGTTGCACTGAGTATGATCATTCCAAATAAGACACTTACAGAAATTCCTCTTCGCAACCTTCTTTGTTGTCGATAAGATTTCATCCGTTCCATTCGTAGTTTTAATACTTCCTTACTCTCATATAACCCCGCTGTTGTATATCTTCCGTATCTGATCTCTTCCATAGAAATATCTATGATCGTAGAAAAATATCCTTTTACATCTGGCAGATATTCACATACTGTCCTGTCACAGTATGTTTCTCCCCATTGATCTAATTGATAAAAAACATCCTTTAACGCAGGTTGAAACCAGTATACACAACAGATAATGTTCGCCAAGTGTTTCCAAATAAGATCATGATGTTTATAATGAATCAATTCATGTGTAAATATCATATTTAGCTGTTGCGGATCATAAATTCTTGGCAGAATGATTCTTGGTTTCAAAATCCCATATAACATTGGTCCGCCTGCTTTTTCTAAGATCACTACTTGAATTTCTTTATGAACCCCTAACTTTTTTGATATGCTTTTTACCATACTTTGAATTTCATCGCCACACAAATCTGCATTTAAAATATCCTTCCTTATTGCTCTGTATTTCTCTAGAAATCTGATCGTAAAAATGATCGTTCCAACCAGCCAGATGATCATCAAAATTCCAATGACCCACTTGATCGGACCTGTAACTTCAAATACATAAGTACTCTTCTCAAATCCATTTGCATAGATCAACGTGATCGGTATGGCAAACATCAATAATACCATCTTCCATATCAGATAATTGATATCAACATAACCCTTGTGTTCTATCAAAAGTCCTGCAGCTTTCCAAAAAAGATATAAGATCGTTCCAAGCAGTGTACATAAGAATATTCCGCTAAATATTTTTATTATTATTATCATCAAAATCAACGTCATCTAAGATCCCTCTTAACTCTTCTCCGTCTTCTTTTGTCAGTTTCTCCCCTAATGCACTTACTAATCGTTTTGCAGATCCATCAAACCAACGATCTAAAACTTCCTCGGCTTGATATTTTCCATATGTTTCTTCATCAATCAATGGCTGCACATATGCTTTTCTTCCTTTCTTGGTAACTTTGATATATCCCTTCTCTTCTAGACGGAACAGATATCCGCGGATACTTGTTCTTTTATAATCTTTATTGAGCTTTTCTTTGACTGTCTCTATCAGATCAAGAAAAGGAACTTCTCCTTGATAATCCCAAATGCATTGCATGATTCGTTCTTCTAGTCTGGTTAATTCTTCCATTTTCGTATTCCTCCTTTCCTTTATGTCCTATTTTTGGGTTACTTTTATTTTAACATTGTTTTATACTTAATACAATATATTTACAGGTTATTTTTTTCAATAAAATAATCATTCTATGAAAAAATCGCTGAATCCATATAATTCATATGAACTCAGCGATTCACCTACTATTCTCCGATCAACAGCTTCTTACCTTCAAAGGCAAATCCATAATGTCTGATCTTTGATTTTGAAATTCCTCTTTCTATTAACTCTGTATCATAATGCTTTTCTTCTATCTGCAATAATGCAGACTGCACAGTATCTTCTAATTTCAGTTCTTCCTGTGCATTGTAAACTTTAAATTCCAACACAAATGCAAGTTGATTTTTCTGGCGTGGAATCAACATAACGTCGTATCTTCCATATCCACTTTCCCTGTTTGATCTCACTTCATATTGATCCCGCAATTCTACCAATAATCCTAATACAAAACCATGATAGAATCTCTCTGGCTGTGTTCTGCCAGAAGGATGACTTCCTGTATCAAAACTGCTGAATGTGGCTAATGCGACTTCATTCATATAGGCATTCATTTCTTTGATGTTTCCACAAAGCATTGCCTTAATAAATGCATTATAATTCGATCTTGTATTCTGAAACCATCCAGTAAACATCTCTGAAAACATTCCTAAGGTCTCTAGATTCGTAATCTTTAAATGATACCATGGTACATGAAGGATTCCTCTGTATTCGATCTTATCTACTTTCAGATAACCACTTGCAACCATCAGGCTCCAGATTGCATTTTCTTTTGTCTCCAACTGATCAAATACGATCTGCTCATCAAAATTGAGAACGATTTCTCTTTCATTTAAAAGCTCTTCCATGAATTCTTTTACATCTGGCTTGGACGTCTGAATCAATCGGTTTACCAGACCATTGGAACTTGTAGATGCCCAATAAGCAAGAAACTTCTTTTCTTTCAAATAATTTGTAATGGACCATGGATTGTAAATATCCTGCTGTGAGCCAAAAGTAAATCCATCATACCATTGCTTTACGGCATCCTTTTGATCTGCTAATTGGAACTCTTCCAATGCTGCAAAAACTTCTTCTTGTGTAAAGCCAAAACATGTTGCATATTCTTCTGATGTTGTTGTCACAACTTTTAAATTATTCAGATCCGAAAAAATAGATTCTTTGGAAACTCTGGTAATCCCAGTCATCATTGCTCGATTTAAATATGGATTTGTCTTAAATGCTGCATTAAACAAACTTCGGATAAATGCAGTAAATTCATTCCAATATCCATGAATATATGCTTCCTGCATCGGGGTGTCAAATTCATCCAAAAGAATGATAACTTTCTTTTCATAATATCGATAAAGATAACCTGAAAGATCTTTTAATGCACATTGTGCTGTTACATCATCCATATATGGATCAACTGACTGGAATTGCCTTATCTGGACTTCTGTCAGTCCTTCCCATCCTGCCAACTCAATATATTGCTGATACACATCCGTTATGATCTTCTTTATCTTTAATACTGCATCCTTATAATTTGTCTGCTTCACATCTGCAAAACTTAAATAAATAACTGGATATGTTCCTTGTAACTGTTGATATTTTTTCTCTTTCCAGATATTCAGTCCTTCAAACAACTGTCCCTGATCTCGATACTGGTTGGAAAAAAAACATTTTAACATATCCATATTTAACGTTTTTCCAAAACGTCTCGGTCTTGTGATCAACGTGATATCGTCTTCTGATTCCCACCACTCTTTGATCAGACTTGTTTTATCTATATAAAAGCAATTGCTTTGTATGATATCTTCAAAACTTTGTTTTCCAATTCCTATTACCTTTGTCACGTCGATCACCTTCTTTCTAATTTATATATATCTCTTTTTTCTTCTTTTAGTATACAAAAAATGGGAATCTCAGGCAACCTTGAGTATCTGTCTGATCACGCATCCAAAACCGTCAATGCCGTCACTGCTCCAACAATACATAAGATTCCAACAACATCGATCATTCCAAAGGCCTGTCCAAGCACGGTTGCGGAAAGAATCATTGCAACCAGCGGTTCCACGCATCCAAGCATACTTCCCTGAACTGGTCCTAACATGGAAATCCCATGGAGATAACAGGAAAACGCCACAATCGTTCCTAAGAATACAACTCCAATTGTCATTGCAACCGTCATGATATCCCAATGTCCTGGGATACTCCACACTTTTGTAAATGGAGTTACCAAAACTCCACCGACAAACATTCCCCATCCTGTTGTCTCTAAAGTACCAAATTCGTCTAGTAGTTTCTTTGGCTGCACGTTATAAACTGCAAAAGCAAAAGCGGATAACAATCCCCAGAATAATGCTGCATTGGTGATCACTAAGTTTTTTATACTTCCATGTGTTGCAAGCAAAAAGATACCTACGATCACAGCTGCCAGAACAAGCACTTCTTCTTTCTTTGGAAATCTTTTTTCCACTAATACAAAGAACACCATAATTAAGATGGGTGCAGAATACTGAATAACTGTCGCAGTTCCCGGATTTGACTCCCGAATGGCAAGGAAGTACGTCATCTGACACATAGCCATTCCAATCATCCCGAAGATCAGCTGATTGACCGCTGAATCTTTTCTTTTCCATACACGAAAAATTGAATTTCCTTTTCTCTGATACATAAGCAACAGCAAGCAGATTCCTGCCCCTAATAATCTGACTGTCACAAGCCACGTAAGCCGTCAGATCTTTTGCATCAAATAAATATTTCCCCATCACACCGGACATGCCCCAGCAGCATCCTCCTGCAACTGTGAAGCAGATTCCTTTTAAACTTCGATTCATAAATACATTTCTCCTCGTATCTGTATTTTTATCTATTCTTCTGTGAGTAAATTATCAAATTCACATTTCTCAAATTCCTGAATGGAAATATTTTTCTTGTTTGGATTGGCGTATACAAAAGTCTTATCTACATTTTCTAGGTAATTTTGAATCTTATCATTTGTCGCACTGATGATTGCCTGGAATCCTAGATTCCTGATCAGGTCAATACAACTTGCAACTTTCTCTGCATCCATCTTAGAGAATGCTTCATCTAAGACAACCAGACGGATGCTTGGATTTCTTCGTACTTTTGGTGAAAGATGAATTCCATAGGCCTGTGCAAAACTTGCGAGTAATGCAACATATAATGGGTTCTGTCCTTCTCCACCAGAGTTTTTCTTGATCATCTTACTTAATCCGATCGTCAGTTTTTCATCACCATCCACAATCTGTTCCATATCAAAGGACAGATACGTACGATAATCAGAATATTTCTGCATATCACGTTTCGCATTCTCAAGTTCTTCACCGGTTGCACCTTCTGGCGGGATAAAGATCTCGATCAATTCATTCATCAGTTCCCCGTATTTATTCTCATGTTCCATAGAGAAGAGATTCATCTGGTCATCCATCGTTGTATTTAAGACAGATGGATCGATATTCAGAGAATCATCCATAAACATTGGATAATATTTTCCATCGGCTCCTGTATTTCTTGTGATCTTAAATTGGTATTTGTCTTTCCCAAAGTCGAGTCCACTGATCATGCGGTTTAATTCGTCCCTGCGCTGATAAGCTTCCCTGATCGCGCTTCGAATCTTGTATACAAAGTCATCTTTGAAATGTTCCATTGCTGTTTTTGCCTGTTTTGCAGCTTTTTCACGATACATTTCCATGTGATCAGATGATAATTCCTTATAAAGCTTGTCATACACATCATTATTCTCATCTACTGCTGAGAATGTGCGGTTCGGATATTCCCTTAAATATGCAGTTCTGACTTCCACAAGCTTTCGATATTCTTCTTCCTTCTTCGTTCCGGCATCATAGTATTTCCTTGCTGCACGTTTTTTGAGACGTTCATAGTCTTCTGTGTCTGTCTTCTCGATCTCTTGTGCAAACTGCTGCTCGTACTCTCCATTTGCCGGTAATTCATTCTGTGCACGGATCAATGCTTCATTCTGGTCAATGATCTGCTGTCTGCATTCTTTTAATGCATTCTGTGTTGCCCAGATTGCTTCTTTCATTGCATTGATCTCTTGTTTGCAATCTTCCTGTTTTAACCTGTTCTGGTCTCTTTCCTCTTCCAGACCTTTTAAGGCACCTTCTCTTAATTTTGTCAGCTGATTTTCTAAATCTTCGTATTCTTCCTGACGTTCTTTCGCACGTTCCAGTGTTTCCTGCTGTTTTAGATATTCTTCGGCTGACTGTGGAAGATATTCATAGTCTAAAATAACGGCAGCACTTAAAACTTCTTTTTCTAATGGATCTTTTTTATCAAAGATCTTATCCTTTTCTTTCTCTAATTCTTTGATCCTGTGGCGTAAACTGTTGTCTCCAATGTAGGAATTTCTTGTGTACTGTTTTGGATCTAATCGTTTTAACTGGAAGTTTTTATAAAGCATTCCATCTGGTGTGATACCAGTACGGCAATTTCTTAATTCATCGATCGTCTCACATTTGATCACACGCCCGATCAAGGATTCTATCAACTTTTTCACATAAGACTGTTCTGCAAGAACTTCTTCTGATAACGCATTTTCCTCAACCTTCATGTCCTGCTTATCAATCTTTTGTGTGTCTGCGATCGAAATTCTCCAGTATTTCTTCTGATCCATATCACGGTAGATTTCCATGGCATCCTTGACGTATTTTGGTTCCACGATCAGTGTTAATTTATTCGATCCTAAATATCCTTCGACCGCTTTATGCCATTTCTCATCTTTCATGTCTAACAGATCGGCAAGCACATTTACTTTTACAAAATCACCACATTTTTCGCTTAATTTCGTCTGTAATTCATATCTTGCATCCAGAACTTCTTTTGGATATGCTTTGTTACCCTTTTTCAGTTCTTTCAACTCATCAGAAATAGATTTCTCCTGTTTCTTTAAGGCTCTTAGTGCAGACGCATTATCTTGTCGTTCTTCCTCAGTTTCTTTTCTTAAGATATCCAATGTATGTTTTAATCGATTCAGATCATCTTCTGTGATATCTCCCTGTTCAAATTTCTCGATATCCCAGATTGCCTGATTTGGCGTAATATCGAGATCACACCATTTTTTTAAATCTTTTGATGTCTGTTCCCAACGCTGTACGGAATGATTTAACTGTCCTAACAACTCCTGAACATCCTTTTTCCTTGTTGCGATCTGGTCGTATCCACTTCCTGCGATCTGTGCTACTAATGCATCGTATTCTTTGGCGAGTTTCTCTAGTTTCTTCTCAAGAACTGTTTCATTCTCTTCCTGCGTCTTTAGATCTTTCTCTCCATCTTCAATCTTTTGTTGTAACAAATGAATATCTGATTTTAGTTTCAGGACATCCAGTTTGTTCATGCGGTACTGGCAATAATCCTGTTCCTCTTTTTTGGTCTTGAATTTAACGAAACTTTCTTTGATCTCTTCTAAGCTCTTTGCTTCCTTTAATGTATCTTCGATTCTCTGACGCATTCTTCCATACTGCATCACGCTTTCCTGCATATCTTCAATATGAATGTCCTGCTCCATACAGATGTATTCTTTCACAAAATCTTCGAGCTTGATATTCATTTTAAATGGGATCGCGCGTTTAAACAGTCTTGGGAATTTCTCCATATCAAGACCGCCAAGATAAATGTCATACATCTGTTTTCTAAATCTCTCGTTGCTTGTTCCAAAATAGAAATCTTCTTTTTTGAAGTTTTTCTGCATATATTTGCGGAGTTCCGAAATTGTCATCGCATGCTCTTCCGTACGGTAAGCATTCTCTAAAATGCCGCCTTTGTGCCAGAAAAATAATCTGGATGTATCATTTCTTGCTGTATCTACGTCAAATACAACTCCCAGGCATTCTTTTTCGTCAGATTCTGTCTGTGTAAATTCCAGAACGATCGTTGTGGAAAAGTTTTTATTTCTCAAATAAGTAACTTCATCTTTCTCTCCGACCGCAACCATTCCTCGCAGGTATTCGATCAGATTTCGATCGGAATCGTCTGCTGCCGCCTTATTAAAGAATCCACGACCATCTGTATTCGCATATAAAACGATCTGCATCGCATCGATCACTGTTGACTTTCCACTTCCAGAATGTCCGGTAAAAAAATTGATTCCATCGTTGAAACTTAATACTTTCTGATCTATATAATGCCAGTTATTCAGGCATATCTTCGATAATGCCAGAAATGGCTGCTTCGTCTTCGTCAAACTCACTGTCTACTTCCTCCTTGCTGAAACTTTCGATCAATCTGCGGATGTCATCTCCTAGTAACACGACATTCACGCATGGATAGATCATCATTCTTGTCTCTTCATTTAATTCTTCTAATACATCGAGTGGTTCGATGATCTGATATCTCTTTAATAATGCGATGGAACGACGCATCTCAGTGATGGATGGCAAGGTTTTCATCAGATGAAAATCGTTGATCTTTTCATGGATTTCTCCTAATGATGTATACACACTTGTATTCGATGACGCCTCTGCCATATGTTCATCGTATAATAATTTTAAGATTAGAAGATAAATGGTTGATAATCTGGAAATCTTCTCTCCGATCAAAGTTTCTCCTTCAATATAAAAGACTCCAAGATGCAGATTTTCTCTTAATTCGATTCCTGAAATCTTAAAATATTCTCTTAAAAATTCCTGATGCAGGTCAATGGTTCTAAATTCTTTATTGTATACAAGTCTTCCGCTCTTTTTATCATATTTTCTTTCTAATACAAATGTCTGTTTTAACAACGTACGGATCACTTTCGTGACCGCATTTTTTTCTTCGTCATTCAATTCTTCATAATACGGTATCATGATTTCGGTTTCCTCCTTACAAAAGTTAATGCCGGATAGCGGTAACTTCCATTATCGATCAATTTATCGTCTCTCTCGATCACTTTATATTTACTGTTTCTTCTCGTACTGTAATCGTAGGCAAGGATTAATTTCTCAAAGGACTCTTCATCCCTGATATCAATATCCTTAACTTCCATATGGTCATCCTGCATATAAGATTCAATGAAATCTTCAATCTCAGCCTGTTGGTATCTTGTATGAATCTTATTTAATCTTAGGACATCTTCTCTTGATAATTCTTCCTGCTGCTTTTCTTCTTCTACCTGACTTGCAAAATCTCTTCGTTTTCTCTTCTTATACAAAGACTTCTCTGAAAGCACTTCAAAATGAGACAGATTCATACTCTGTCCGACCTTCTCGATCTTTTCCTCGCTGTCCTTAGAATCCCCGATCGTCTTTAACAGCTGGATCATCAGACCTCTTGTGTCGGATTCTCCATTCAGCATGTAATTCATACGTGTTACAGTTGCCCTGATATATTTGGAATGTTCTTTATCCATATTGGAAATTCGATGTTCTATGTCATCAAATCCACGCTCGATCGCATTAATGATACTTAAAACATCTTCACCTTTTTCTTTATCTGCTTTCTTCTGTACCTGTTCCATCCATGGAATATCTTCTCTCATTTCTCTTAAACATCGTTTGATATCATTTTTATATAAATAGAAGTTATCATTTGTCTTTAAGATATGATATTTCTTCTCAACGATTTCCTCAACGTAACCTTCCAAATGTTCTGCCAACACTTCTTCATATGATTTCTGTTTTAGCAGTCGGCTAAAGAAATGGTCCATGTTGTGTAACATATCCTGCAAGGCTTTATTTAATTTCTTTGTATTAACAAGCGCTGTTTTTAACATGGCTAAGTTCATCTTCTTATCATGCCAAAATGAAAACAGTGTTGCGTATACATTCTGGATATAGATCTCTGTGTCATCCGTTGATGGGTTGACTAATTCTTCAAATGCTGTTAAAAATACGGCTGCGTAATCAGGAATGATGATATTGGTAGTTAATGTTGAGAAATCTTCGATCCTCTTTAACCAACCTGTCTTGATCAGCCAGTTTAAGATCCTGTTTGGCGGTGTCTGGCTTGCATCATTTTCTGATTCAAATTCTTCAGGAGATAACCAGATCCGCTGGCTTTCGTTCCAGTCTTCTAATACCTGAAGGCATACTTCTTTACTTAAATAATAATTGTTATATTCATATTCTTCGTTGATCTTCAGCAAGGCTTCCATATAAAGTTCTCTGTTCATCGAACGAAATAAACTCCAGAATGAATCTGGGATATCATAGGCAAATTTCATAGGTAACTTCCTTCTTTGGTTGTACTTTATTCTCTGACTCTTTATTTTAACTGATTCGAATGACCTCGTAAAGTGATTTCCTATGAAATAATAATTGACACAAGTCCGAAATCGGACTATAATTATCATAATCTTGTAGTCCGATTTCGGACTAGATATAATTGTTATAAGAAAGGAAGTCACTATGGAATCGAAACAAAATCGTGCCTTAAAGGAATTTGATTCTCTCTATAAGATGATCGATGATGTCTATCATGAGATTGCTCTTTCCATGCATCTTACAGATTCCGCATTTCTCATTTTATATTGTCTGTTAGAACTTGGAGATGGTTGCTCTCAGAAAGATATCTGCAAACTTTACTCCATCTCAAAACAAACGGTGAATTCTTCCGTAAAATCATTAGAAAATAAAGGAGTTTTGATCCGTAAAGCCGGCGTCGGAAGGGATATCCACTTATTTTTTACAGAGTTTGGACGAGAATTTTCTGAAAAACATATCGGTCCTGTCTTTGATATGGAAAATGCTACATTTGAATCTATGGAGCCTTCGGAGTGTGAACAGCTGCTTTCTCTTACGAGAAAATATGTTCAGATTTTAAAGAAAAATATGAAACAATATGTCTTAGAGGAAAAGGAGTTTTAGTTTATCATGAAAATTCAATTATCAGATCATTTCACTTACAAACGTCTGATCCGTTTTGTATTTCCATCGATCATTATGATGATCTGTACTTCGATGTACAGTATTATTGATGGATTATTTATTTCCAATTTTGCAGGAAAAACAGCATTTGCTGCGGTCAATCTGATCCTTCCTGTTGCGATGGGTGTTGGAGCAATTGGATTTATGATCGGTTCTGGTGGAAGTGCGATCGTTGCAAAAACGCTTGGTGAGGGTAAAAAAGAAAAAGCAAATGAATATTTTTCTATGCTGATCTTTACTGCTTTGATCGGAGCTACGATCCTGTCTATCTTTGGATTTATTTTTATAAGGCAGATCTGTATGGCACTTGGTGCGCGTGGACAGCTGCTTGAATATGCGTCTACTTATGGACGTATTATGTTTGTATCACAGCCAATGTTTATGATGCAGACGATCTTTTATAACTTCTTTATTACAGCTGAGAAACCTTCTTACAGTCTTCGTATGTCTTTGATCTCTGGCGTGATCAATATTGTGTTTGACTATCTCTTTATCGGTGTCATGCATTATGGTGTTGCCGGGGCTGCGGTTGCAACTGCCATGGGTGAATATGTTGGCGGGCTTGTACCGTTGATCTATTTTGCACGGAAAAATAACAGCAGCCGTCTTCGTCTTGTGAAACCTGTCTGGAGAAAAGATATTTTATTAAAGACCTGTTTAAATGGTTCTTCGGAATTTATGACAAATGCTTCTTCTTCCGTTGTAAATATGCTTTATAATACACAGTTAATGCGCCTTGCTGGTGCAGATGGTGTTGCTGCTTATGGTGTGATCATGTATGCGAACTTTATCTTTGCTGCAATCTATCTTGGATATTCTATGGGAAGCGCTCCGATCACCAGTTATAATTATGGGGCTGGAAATCATTCGGAATTGAAGAATATGTTGAAGAAGAGTTTGTCTTTAATTGCTGTAACTGGGGTTTGTCTGACTTTGATCTCTGAGTTTTTTTCCCATCCGCTGATCAATATCTTTGTTGGATATGATGCTGATCTGTTTGCTATGACGTTACATGGATTCCGGTTGTATGCATTTGTGTTTTTGATCAATGGAGTTAATATCTGGGCTTCTTCGTTCTTTACAGCTTTGAATAATGGGGTTGTTTCTGGGATGATTGCATTTCTTCGAACTTTATTGTTTCAGATTGGGTGTATTATGCTGCTGCCAATTTTGCTTGGATTGAATGGAATCTGGATGGGAGTTGTTGTAGCGGAGATGTTGACTTTAATTGTTACGATTTATTTTTTACGGAGTAGAAGGAAAGTTTATCACTACTAGATTTTGTAATATTGTTTCATGTATGTTAAACGGTATTAGTTGATGATTTTTGTACTTATTAACAGAAGTTTAGATAAAATCTACAACACCGATTTGTTGGGATGTTTGAAAATTATCTTATCTTAATTTCTACGAAACCTTAAATTGCGAGAATTTTCAGCTATCGATTACCTAAATATATAAACCAATACAGTAAAACATACACATCACCTTAAATTTTCCAATCTTGTGAATTGTCCACTCTATATACTCGAAATCTACAGTTGGCCAACTACAAAATCAAAATTTCTCTTCAATTGTAGTAATATCCGCATTTTTTTCGTTATATGTCACCGTGCCCAAAACCACCAGAAGCATATTAATAACAATCACAGCCAACAATATAAATCCAATAACTTTCCATATTCTTTTACGCCGTCTATTCTTAAGCGCCAATTGTTCACTGATCTTCGCAAGTTGTTCTGATACTTCATTCTTATTGGTTTCTTCTTTTATTTCACTACCCAATAATTCACTCACGTTAATCTCTAATACATCCGCTAATTTTGATAACATATCTGCATCTGGTACGGATAATCCCTTTTCCCATTTGCTGATGGTTTGTCTTACTACGTGAATTTTGATTGCTAATTCTTCTTGTGTGTATCCTTTTGCTTTTCTTATTATTTTCAGATTCTCATTAAACATAATTATTGTCTCTCCTTATATTTTGATGTATTGAATTTACACCAAAATATGTCGTTGCGGCAAGCAACGTGGGTTAACATTATCCTTTTATCATCTCTAACAATTCTGGTATATCATTTTTTAATGTTTCAAAGACAATATTTAAATCAACATTTCCATAATCGTGTACAATACGATTTCTCAATCCATACATAGCATTCCATGGAATATATCTTCTTTTCTCTTTATACTCATCCGACAATTTCTTTGCATTTTCAGATAACTGAATCATTCGAAACAACATTGAATCCAGTAATATTTCATTTGCATTCAATTCTTCTATATCTACATCTTTCATATGTTGTACTATAAATTGCAAATCGTTTCGTATTTTTTGAATGTAATAACGATCATTCTTTACATTATCCATATATTTTTATCCCATCTTTTAATATTTCTTGTGTTAATTCTAAATTATCTTTTAATTGATTAATTTCTAAAACATCTACTTTTTTGTGTAGTGCTTCTCTAATTTCTTCGACTAATCCATAAAATTTTAGTCCTTTTACATTTGCTGAAATTAACAGATCCACATCACTGGTTGGCTTTGCTTTCGATTTAGCGTAAGATCCAAAAAGATAACAAAAATTTACATCATATTTTTGAAATACATTTCCGCATTTTTCAGTTATATATTCTATATCAATAATTCCATGTTCTTCGTCTATTGGATTTATTTCTGAAAGTTTTTCTAATATATATTTGTATTTCAAACTTCCTTGTTTTTTCTCATCATTCTCATATGATTTATAAGAACGTAAAGATATTCCTACCAAATCAGCAACTTGTTGTTGTGTCATCTTTTTTTCAGTTCTCATTTTTTTTAACTCACCCATCATAATTGCACCTCTTAATTTATAATAGTGCAATTTTTGCACTTCGTCAATTCGAAGGTGCAAAAATTGCACCATTATTTAAATTCTATAATAGGTATTTTTTTCTTAATAAATTTTTTTATTCTATGATCATGGCTGGCTTATCTGCATATTCATCGAGAAAAATCAATACTTTCTTGCCGTATAAAAGATTTAGATCACTGGATAACTTCCTTGTAACCTTTGCATTCCTTATAAATCTACTTTTGAAATTCCTTCCGCAAAACCTCTTTCGGTGCCTCAATCTCATTTGCCAATGTATGTTCCGTTAATTCTGACAAAATTTTTAATTTCTTATTGATCATCGGGCGCATGCAGTTTGGAACGTGTTCCTGATGGGCTCTGTGAATTGCCACACATTCTTTGCAATTTCCATGATATCTACAGGCTTTTTGACATGGGCAGTGGTCTTTGTCTGCATATTCTTTTCGAAATTCTGATGCGAATTCTTCTTGTAATCTTAAACCTTCTGCTCTGTTTCCTTTGTGGAATTCTTCCATTGCTGCGATTTCTTTTTCATTATATTCGATTTTCATATACTATACCTACTCCTTTATCCATATGGATTTTCTTTCAATTTGTATTATAATAGAATAAATGAAACGATGCCATGATAAATAAAAATATAATGAAACTGGAAAGAGATAATCTTAAAAATGAAACGAATTGATTTTGAAAATGGGTCTGTAACCCAAAATATCTTTGCAGCAGCACTTCCTATGCTTGTTGCTCAGATCTTAAACTTATTATATAACATTGTTGACCGTATTTATATCGCACGAATCCCACATATTGGAACAGCTGCACTTGGTGCTGTTGGACTGTGCTTTCCGCTGGTTGTGATCATTACTGCATTTGCTAACTTATTTGGAAGTGGTGGAGCTCCTTTATTTTCGATCAGCCGAGGTCAAAAGAGAAATAAACAGGCTGTCCATATCATGAATACATCATTTACTATGGTTTGTTTTAGTGCTGTCGTATTGATGATCATTGGACTTTTATTTGCACGCCCGCTTTTGGTATTATTCGGAGCTTCCAAGGATGCTCTCGTTTATGCTTTTCCATATATGATGATCTATCTGATCGGTACACTGCCATCTATGATCGCCATTGGAATGAATCCATTTATTAATGCACAAGGATATTCAACCATCGGAATGTTTTCTGTTGCGATCGGTGCCGTTGCCAACTTACTGCTTGACCCATTCTTTATTTTTGCATTAGGGTTTGGCGTTCGGGGTGCTGCGATCGCAACTGTGATCTCACAATGTCTTTCTGCTTCTTTTGTATTATTTTTCCTTACAAAAAAAGCAGAATTAAAGGTACGTTTTCTTCATAAAAATGAGCTGTCAGAAAGTTTAGGATATGCAAAGAATATCATCAGCCTTGGAACTGCCGGATTTATCATGCAGTTAACTAACGGTCTAGTAAGTATTGTTTGCAACAATGTACTTTCTGTGACTGGCGGAGATATTTATATCTCTGTCATGACGATCGTATCAAGTGTACGACAACTTGTGGAAACCCCGATTTATGCCATGAATGAAGGCGGTTCTCCGATCTTAAGTTATAACTATGGTGCCAGACGTCCAGCTCGTGTAAGAAAGGCTATGGTCGTTATGTCTGCTATGATCCTATGCTATACAGCCGTTATGTGGAGTGTTATCATTTTTGCTCCTGGTACATTGATCCGTGTATTCAGTTCTGATCCTTCACTTGTAAAAGATTCCATTCCTGCATTGAATCAGTATTTTGCTGCTTTTATCTTTATGGATCTACAGTATATTGGACAGACAGTATTTAAATCTCTAAACAAAAAGAAACATGCGATCTTTTTCTCATTGCTTCGTAAGGTATTTATTGTTATTCCATTAACTTATTTTATGCCTTATGTATTGCACATGGGAACTTCCGGAGTATTCCTTGCGGAACCTGTTTCTAATGTGATCGGTGGAAGCTTTTGCTTCATTACGATGCTTTGTACTGTGCTACCTGAACTTAGAAGAATGGATAACTGTGATTGATCTTTTTATGTTAAAATTTTCTCTCCAGTTCATCCATCTCTGCCATGATCTCCGCTTGCTGTTCATCAAACAAAAGCCCTCTATTATACTGGTAGTACTTATCACATCCATTTTCCTTGATAAACCAGACACTGTAATAATTAACATTCAGTTCTGTCACAAATACAACCATTTCCTGACTTTGTCCAAAGGCTTCTTCCATGAAGTCAAATGCATTGTCTAGTGCTTTGGTTGTATTCTCTATCTGCTGTTCTAATTTTGCTGGTTCTTTCTTGAATTCTTCTCTCACACGTTCAAATTCTGCTTCTGCTTCTAAATGTTCAGCTTTGCTGATCTGTTCGTATGACTCCAGAGTCTTGATCACATCAAGCAACATATGTTCCTGTGCTTTTCCAAGTTTCTCTGTCTTTTTCTTTTCGTCGAAGTCCTCATGGATTTCTTTGACTACCTGACTTAATGTCTTGCCTGTTTTAAGTTGTTTTAGCCAGCCAAATAATTCCGTAACATAAGCATCCTGTCGATAAGATTCAGCAAACATTTCGGACAATTTTCCATTTAACAATCCGACAACACTTAATTTCTCATCAAATGCTGCGAATTTTAATCTGCCGATCGTTTCCTGATTCCATTGTCCTTTTAAAATACGCTCGATTCCATAGTCTTCTTTGTATTTCTTATATAATTCATAATAGTTGGCAAAGTCTTTGGCGATCTTCAGGTGCTGTAAGTACTGAAATACCACTTCTCTGTCAATATCTTTTCCAAGTTCTTCGTAAACTTTTAATAACTGAGACAGATCTTCCCATCCTCTGGCTGTAACAAACGCCTTTCCATCAACTGTTGTTTCCATACGATAGAAATATTCTTTACGGATTTCAAGATATGCAAGGATTGCTGGGTGGATTCCTGCCTGATATGCGTATTCTTTCCACACTTCATAGTCTGCTTCCACATCAATCTTCTTCATACGGTCCAAGGTAACTACGTCAAAATCTCTGACAGATTTATTGTATTCTGGTGGATTTCCTGCCGCTACGATGATCCAGCCATCTGGTACTTTCTGATTTCCGAACATCTTACACTGCAAAAACTGAAGCATTGTTGGTGCCAATGTCTCAGATACACAGTTGATCTCATCAATAAATAAAATACCTTCTTTATTTCCAGTCTGTTCAATCTTTTCATAAACAGATGCTATGATCTCACTCATCGTATATTCCGTAACAGAATATGTTTGTCCACTATATTCTTTTTCTCTGATAAATGGCAAACCGATCGCACTCTGTCTTGTGTGGTGCGTGATCGTATAAGCTACCAATCCGATCTCACATTCTCTTGCGATCTGTTCCATGATCTGTGTTTTTCCAATTCCTGGAGGTCCCATCAAAAGGATCGGACGCTGTCTGATGGATGGTATTTTATATTCTCCATAATTATCCTTTGTAAGATAAGCTTCAATGGAATCTTTGATTTCCTGTTTTGCTCTTTTAATATTCATGTTCTTCTTCTCCTTCATCAAGATCTTCGGCATCGACGATCAATTTAACTGCCCATGGCGGTACATCCACATCTTCGTATTCTTCCTGCATAAAAATAAATGCTGTCTGATATGGTGGTTTCTTCTTTGGATAGATTCCTTTTCCATCTGTGAAATAGATCAATCCCTTCAGATGATAAAATTCACCCTGTTCGATCAGATGATTCACATATTCAAATGCTGGCCGGAAATCTGTCCCACCTTCTCCGATCAGTTCCAAATGTTCCATATATTCTTTTAATTCTTTTTCATCTGTGATCTTCTGGTCGTTTTGTACCATCTCATCACACTGAATGATATGAATATTTACCTTATGAAAAAAGCTCTCTGCTTCCGTTAACACACCATATGTTTCTTCCAGAAATTTCTTTACCAGATCACCAGAACATGACATTGATGTATCGATCACGATGGCAAAGTCTTCAACTTTCTTTACTTCCTTCCACTCCTGCGGCTCGATCAATGGCATATTTCCATACATAGAAAGTCCATAACTGTAAAATATATAGTCAAACGAATCTGGATCCACACTGACTTCTTCTCTTAAAACCGAAAATTTTCTTAAAAATTCACGATAATCATAACGGTCTCTGTTTTCTACCTGTACCTGTCCGATCAGATCCCCTGCTTGTTGTGACTCTTCACTGGAAAATGTCTCCATATCTGTTTCCGTTTTTTCACTGATATTTTTCCATTTATTTTCTACTTCCTGATGAAGATCTTGTTTGGGATCTTCTGGCCAATACTGGTGGTCATCTACTCGAAATTCCATCTGCAGTTCTTTTATTTTCTTCTCTTCTAATCCAAAAGAAACCAACTGTCGATAAATCCCCTCGGCTGTCAATACTTTGAGGTTCCTCTCAAGCTGCCCGTAAATGTCTTTGCGCAGCCTTGTTTGCACCATATGGATACATTTTAAATGCCAGTGATCAATAATTGATTCGACTGCGATATCACAAGAAATATTCCATAGAGTCTTATCTCTTCCTTTTCTTCTTGTCACATGATGTAAAATGCAGTGAAGTACCATATGAAGATATGCACGATTCATCCGGACTCTGTTTTGCCTGTACATGCCTCCTAAAGCTCCTGGATGATAAAACATACACATTCCATCCGTTCCAACACCATTTACAGAAGGATCGATCACATAAGCAAAACTGCTTAATGCCACATCTAAAAAACGCATATGGATATATAATTCATTTCTTGTCGTCGCAAGGATCTTTGTTCCAAGTTCACTGAGACGCTCATTGATATTTTCTTCCATTATTCATTTCCCTTTATCTTATCTATAATTCAAATGTTTTCTTTTTCTTTGGAAATCTCTTATGCTGTTCGTTCATCAAAATACTTAAAAGTTCTGTTTTCTGCTTTCTGGATGCCCAGTCGATCGCTGCTTCGATTCCTTCTTTACTGAAATAATTCTTCTCTGCCATCAAATTGATAAATGGCATCTGATCTTCTTCTTTTAAATAATTCATCATCTCGCATTGGTTCTGCTTTATATATCCCTCGTATTGCATCCATGCAAAATCTGATACCCCGTATGGCATTAACATACGCCCAGCTAATATCTCCCATACAATATCCAGATCTTCCTGAACTGCTGCCACTGGGAAAATATCATCATATTTACGATAGTCGATCTCTCCTCGCAAAAAACTTTGGCGATATTGATATCCTGTTCCATGAAAATGTGTCTCCACAATTCTTGCTGGTGTATTTTCCACAGCCTCTTCATAATACTCTGGATAAAATAAACGACTTTGTTTTTCTTCTTTTTTATAACGGATATTTACCTGCAATGGAAAACGAGTATCTCTAACAACGTCCCTTAAAGCACTTTTTTTATCCTCATAAACATCATAGTAGATCTTTTGCAGCTTGCATCCTGTAAAAATTCCTGTTCCTGTTCTTAAAAGAGAATCTGAAAACCCAAGTGTTGTCAGATTTACACATCCATAAAATGCATATTTCCCTATTTCCACAGTATCCGGTGGCAGATAAACTTCTTTTACTGCCTCCCCACAAAACATCGGTTCATCTTCACTGCCCAAAAAGTCTTCGCCGATCATAATCTCTTTTGCTTCGTCTTCTTTTCGTTTATGCGCAGAAAATGCATAATCACCAATCTTCGTAACTCTTTTTCCTTCAATTTCCGAAGGAATCTCTACTTGATCTTCTTTGCTGAAACAACGAAGAACTTCGATTCCTCCATCTTTTGCATCTCTGTATTGTATCTTAAGCATCGTCTTTTCCTTCGCCTTTCTCCATGTATACACTATCCTTATTATAGCTGACTGACAGGAAATATCAAGAATCGTAAAAAGGAATTTCCCATCTTCATAAAAATGTAATATAATGCAGAAAGATACGATGATTTTATACACTTATGATGATATATAAAGGAGATTTTTATGGAACGACTGATCGTTTTAGGAACTGGAAATGCGCAGGCCATTCATTGCTATAACACTTGTTATGCCATGCAAAAAGGTGAAGAATACTTTCTTGTCGATGCCGGCGGCGGAAATGGAATTCTATCTCAGCTTGACAAAGCTGAAATCCCTCTTGAAAGCATTCATAATATTTTTGTGACACATGCTCACAACGATCATATTTTAGGAATGGTCTGGATGATCCGTATGATCGCTACTTCTATGAACAAGGGAACTTATGATGGCACTCTGACGATCTACTGTCATGAAGAACTGGTTCATACGATCAAAACGCTGACAAAACTTACCGTTGGTAAGAAATTTTATAAGCATTTTGATGAACGTATTGTATTTCATGTCATTGCACATGGAGATACGATTCAGATTCTTGGAGATTCTTTTACATTCTTTGATATCGGCTCTACAAAAGAAAAACAGTTTGGTTTCACATCGGTTATGGAAAATGGATTAAGGGTATCCTTTCCTGGAGATGAACCTTATCGTGAATCTCTTTATGATTTTGTGAAAGATTCTGACTGGCTGCTTCATGAAGCATTTTGTGTGTATGGTGAGAGGGATATTTTTAAACCTTATGAAAAACACCATAGTACGGTAAAAGATGCCTGTGAATTAGCAGAACATCTAAAGATTCCAAATCTGGTTCTATGGCATACAGAAGATAAAAATATGCTGCATCGTCAAGAAAAATATATGAAGGAAGGCAAGCAGTATTATACTGGAACACTTTATATACCTGAAGATCTGGATGTATTGAAATTGTAATTTGGAAGGTTAATGATCAACCTTCCATCAAATGATAAATGATCGCAGCTACAACATCATAGGCATTTTCCTGCAAATGTATTCCGTCCACGGTATACTCTCTTGACAACTGCCCATCTTCTCCGATCAATTTATCAAATACATCAACATATTCAAAGTTATCTTCTTTACACAATCTTTGTATTTCTGTATTGATCTTTTGAATCTCTTCATTGGATTTTCCTTCTGCCCAGGACGGCATCAATCCAATCCTTTTGGTATATGCCGGATACATAGATTCAATATAAATCTTTGTATCTGGCAATTGCTGCCGAATCCTTCGTGCAAGTCTGATCAATCGTTCCGCTAAAGCTCTTGCTCCTGGATACAATGACATCAGGAAATCATTTGCACCACCTTGCATAATAATGATATCTGGTTTATATGGAAATACGTCATAAGCCAGTCTTGCACCCATCTCTGCGATCGTATCCCCTGCAACTCCACTGTTAATGAACTGTGCATCTATATCTTTTAATTTTTCCATTGGGAAATAGTCGGTCAGGGAATCCCCAAACATAACAATTGTTCTCTTCTTCTCTTCCATTGTCTACTCCAGTACTTTTTGTTTAAAATCCTCTTTTTGCTGCATGGAAATATTTAATCCCTTGATCATAAACTGATTAATAGAACCATATTCTTCTTTCATGGTTTTAAGTGCTGCATTTAAAAATTCTTCTTTTGCCACAAAATAGCCCTCTATTTTTTCGATTTTTTCGCGATGCAATCCTGCTAAATGAAGTTTCTTTTTTAATTTTTCTACTCTTGTGATCGCAGCTTTATTGGTCTTTAGATAATCTTCCATCACGTCATCTTCAGACACATCAAGCAAAAATAAAATGGTTGCTGATAACAATCCACAACGGTCTTTTCCTTCTGTACAATGCCATAAAACCGCACCATTTTTTGTATTCATAATCTCTCTGACTGCTTGTGAGATCTGCTTTCTGCAAAATTCTTCTTTGATCATCATCTTATAAATATCTGACATCTCTGGAAATTCTTCCATATGTAACATCTGTTTTCTTGTTTCCTGCTCCCGGCTGACTCCCACCATGCTTTCCATAAAAAACGGAATATTCTCATAAACAGCTCCCGCCACTTCCAGATCTGGCTCTTGTTCTACTTCCATTGGTGTTCTTAAATCCAGAATTTTCTGTAAATGATATTCTGTTTCCAGTAAAATCTTATCTTTCTGCGTAATCCTTGATAAACGGTTGCTGCGGATCAGCTGTTTATCTTTGATCACTGCACCTTCTGTCGTTTTTAATCCGCCAAGGTCTCTCGTATTATCTGCACCTTCCAGATAAATCTTCCCCATGTTACCGCCTCCATTTTTGTATGATCAGTTTTCCTTCTCTGGCTGTTCTTTCTCCAAGGATATTCCATCCATCATATAAGTTTTCTCATTTTTCTGATTCTCCAGATATTCTGTTCTGATCTGTGCTTTTGCTTCTTCATAGTCTCTCTTTAATTCTCTTGCAGAAAGCAGACGGCAGCCTTGTCCGCGGATAATGATCTGTTCCAATCCATCGGATGTTGCAACTGTTACATCGTATTTTCGTCCATGGGTATGGGCAAATTTTTCAATATACTGATCTGCTGTTTCTGCTTCTTTTGTGTAGACTACATGAATATTCATGTAATCTGTGATCTCTGTTTCATGTCCTTTCACACGATATGCATCAAACACAACGATCAGCTCCATGCCCTTCATTCCCTGATAATTACTCATCTCATCAAGTAATTTTCCTCTGGCTGCATCTACATTCGTATCTAATAATTCCTTCAGATCATCCCATGCGTAAATGATATTATATCCATCAACCAGCAGGTATTTCTTGGACATATCTCTTTTTACCGATGATTTTTCTGCAGATGTATGATAATCTTGCACAAGTCTTGCTGTTTTCTTCTTCTTCCATTTACTTTTATTATGCTGGTTTGCATAAAATGTTTGTTCAAGAATCCGATCGATTTCCTCTGTATCAATTGATTCTTCTTCAATATAAGCCCTTCGCTGTGTCAGTTCATCAAATTCCTCTTCCTCGATTTCTTTCGCAAGAACGCTCTCTAAATGCATATGTTCTGGTACCTCATTCCATGCGACATTATACCCGGCTCCATGGGAACAGAAAACAGATCCACATGGATTTTCAAGATCTCTATCTGGATCATATCCACTGGCTTCTATGATTTCTTCTTCATTATGGCAGATATCATATCCATTTAAGGTTGTAAATAATCTTCCCATACCTTTGGAATATGCTAATACTTCTTTTTGGTATCCTTGCATCGTAGAAACTGGTGCTATTCCTTGAAGCACTGACATCTCTCCTGCAGTATCTGGTGTATCAAACGTACCTTGCATCTTTTCAATATCTGTCATAGCTCTTCCGATCATCTGCTGTGGAACTTCCAGCCGGAACTTATAATATGGCTCTAATAAAACACTCTGTGCCATACGAAGCCCCTGTCTTACTGCACGGTATGTCGCCTGACGGAAGTCTCCACCTTCTGTATGCTTCTGATGTGCCCGTCCTGCTGCCAGCGTGATCTTGATATCTGTGATCGGTGCTCCTGTTAAAACCCCTCTATGATCTCTTTCTAATAAATGTGTTATGATCAGTCTCTGCCAATTCTTATCCAATACATCTTCGCTGCACTGTGTGTCGATAACAACTCCACTTCCCCTCTCCAGCGGTTCCATCAACAAATGTACTTCTGCATAATGTCTTAACGGTTCAAAATGCCCAACACCTTCTACAACATCTGCTATCGTCTCTTTGTATACAATATTGCCCTGTCCAAATTCCACATCTACATCAAAGCGTTCTTTGATCAGACTCTTTAGGATCTCCAATTGAACCTCTCCCATGATCTGCACCTGAATCTCTTGTAATTCTTCATTCCAGATGATGTGAAGTTCTGGTTCTTCTTCTTCCAGCTGCCGAAGTTTTGGAAGTATCACGCTTGCACTTGTCTCTTCTGGCAATATCATCTGATAAGTAAGTACTGGCTCTAACACAGGTTCATATCCGCCCTGCTCTGCTCCCAGACACTGCCCAGGGATCGTATCTGAAAGTCCTGTAACCGCACAGATTCTTCCTGCCTGCAGTTCATTTACTGTCTCATACTTTTCTCCCGAATAGATACGGATCTGATTGATCTTTTCATCACTTTCTATAATAACTGTTTTTACCTTTAAATTTCCACCTGTTACTTTCAAATGTGTCAGACGATTTCCATTTTCATCTCTTGTGATCTTAAATATACGTGCACCAAATTCCTCTGGATATTCTCTTTCTTTTGTATAAAATGCAAAATCACTCAGAAATTCATTGACTCCTTGAAGTTTTAACGCTGATCCAAAAAAGCATGGGAAAATCTTACGTTCTGCGATCATTTCCCGAATCTTGGATTCCGTGATCTCACCTGATTCCAGATAATGATCCAGTAACGCCTCATCTTCCATAGCGATCATCTCATAAAACTCATCACTGCCCTTTTCTCCAAAATCAATACATCCGCTGCTTAAACGTTCTTGTAATTCTTTCAATAATTGATCTTTTTGTGTTCCGTCCTGATCCATCTTGTTAATAAATAAAAATGTTGGGATCTTATATCTCTCAAGCAGACTCCATAATGTCAAAGTATGGCCCTGCACACCATCTGCTCCGCTGATCACAAGAACCGCATAATCAAGCACTTGCAGGGTTCTCTCCATCTCCGCAGAAAAATCCACATGTCCTGGTGTGTCAAGCAAAGTAAGATCCATCTCATTCATTGAAACCTCTGCCTGCTTGGAAAAAATGGTAATTCCTCTGGACCGTTCTAGTTCATAAGTATCTAAAAATGCATCTCCATTATCCACACGTCCGATTTTTCTCAAATTCCCTGCAGTATATAAAATTGCCTCTGATAGTGTTGTCTTCCCGGCATCTACATGAGCCAGAATACCAGTTACTATGTGCTTTTTATTCTTCATAAATTTCTTTTTCCTTTTTTCGTATTCACTGTAAATAAGTATAACACATATCCTGTTTTCATGTTAACCGAATACATCCATAAGATTATTTGACAAATTTTTCTTCTATGTTATAATCAAAAATTAGTGCTCTTCTTTCCATGTATACCAGAATCTGGTATAATGAAAGTTAATAAAGAGACGGCATACAAACCACAAGGCATACGAAAGGAGTTTCTTATGAGAGATGCTTTACGGGATGAAATGATCAAGAAAATATGCGTCAGAGACACAGATAATATACTAGATGTCGGTTGCGGTGATGGTACCTTTTTACATGAACTGACACGCTGGAAGGATGTTGAAGGATATGGTATCGATGAATCTGAGGATAAGATTCTTACCGCAAAGCAAACTTGGCCAGAACTTCATTTTGAGACAGGTTACAGTGATTTTCTTTCTTTTGATGATAACAGCTTTCGTGTGATCACTGTATGTGACGATTTCCACACCTTTAAAGATCCACAGAAGTTTGTTAATGAAGCATTTCGTGTCTTAGTTCCTGGCGGAAGACTTTATATTGGAGAATCTGCACTTCCTGAGGCATTGCGAATTGTTTCTAATATTCCATCCTATCTGACTTCTGGTGATGATCGCAGACATTCTACTTATGAGACTTTAGAATATTTTAAGAATGCAGGGCTTACCAAATTCCGTGTATATAAGAAGAAACGTCTACTTCTTATCTCTGCAAAGAAACCATTAGAATAAATTCCAGAACTTAAAATGGAGCTGATACGATCTGTATCAGCTCCGTTTTTCTTATACTTCAAACAACCATCCAAGATATTTATCTTTCGTTATTTTTCTGATCGTCTTTTTTCCTAAAAGTTTCTCCATCTTTTTTCTTGCTGTACTGTTGATTCTTACCTTATCATCTTTTGTTACGCATAGATCTGGGAACATGACACACCACCAGTTGTGCCCTTTTGCTGCCCCCAGATCGATTCTTACTGCATCGTAAATACCTTCTGGAAATGTATATTGGCCATAGTTTTTCTCTGGAAATTTTTCTTGTACAAAATGTACGTTTACCTTTTGTTTCACTCCCTCTTTCTTTAATATTTCCTGTGCTGTATTTTTTATTCTGTTTTTTTGCATTTTTAAGATTTTAAATGCTTCTTCCTTCGTTTTTGCTTCACTCAATTCTGGACTGATCTGATCGATCACGGCATCTCTTACTTTCAATTTATATGTCTGATCCATCCTGCTGTTACTATTAGCTCTCACATGAAATCGAATCAGATTGCTTTTCAGATTTTGCTGTATTATGTTATTGGATTTTCTTTGTCCTGCCACAAAAATCATACATGCTATGGCCAGAAACAGAATCCCTTTGATCATGTTTTTTTTACTCATATTCAGAGGATGTCCTGTTTTTTTCTTTTTATACACAACCTCTTTCTAATTGTCTGAAAATTTATACAATATCAATAACATTTTCTTAAAATTCAGGGTTGACGAATCTGACCAGTTATAGTAACCTAATATCCATGAGGTCATATGACTGACGGAGCACGTGGAATCAACCACATGGGAGTATGATCATTAATCGCCGGCCGTCTGGGCAATCTTGTCTGGACGTGCGGCGTTTTTTAGTTTGTTACTACATTTTTGACAGAAAAAATATCTGTCAGCCCTAAAAAATCACTCAATTTTTCTCTTTTTAAATTTTTCACTTGGCACGCTCCACTGTCCAGATTTTTACTAAAGATAAAAAAGAATCCTGATCGTTCAGGATTCTTTTTTGATCTACATCTCATAAATAACACATTCATACGGTTTCATTTTTAACGTATTTCCAATGACAGTTGTCTGTTCATAATTCACAAATATAACATTTTCATAGTCTTCTGATAATTCAATATCTTTTTCCTTAGAACTAAAGTTACAGATCAATACCAGTTTCTGACATCCATAAGACCTGCTATATGCAAAAATATGATCTTCTTTTTCATATATTGGCCTGAAATCACCATATGTTAGTATCTCATTATATTCTTCTGATTTATAAAATGCGATCAATCGCTTGTAAAAATTCAGGATCGAACCATATTCTTTTTCTTCTTCTGCGACATTCACCACTTTATAGTTCTCATTAACTGGCATCCACGGTTTTGCTTTTGAAAATCCTGCATTTTCTTCCGAACTCCATTGCATTGGTGTTCTCGCATTGTCTCTGCTGTGATGTCTTGCAATCTCCAATGCCTGTTCTTTGGATATTCCTGCCTTCAATGCGATCTGATACTGATTGATCGTTTCCAGATCATTAAATTCATTATATTTCCATCGACGATTGCTCATCCCGATCTCTTGCCCCTGATATAAGAAAGGCAGACCTCTCTCACAGAAAATGATCGTTGCAAGTGCTGATAAGCTGTAAAATCCATAATCTTCTTCTGGTATAAACAGACTTGCCCCTCTTGGCTGATCATGATTCTCAATGATATTCGCCTCAAACCCAGCCCTGGCGACAATCTCTTGATTATGAAAAGTTTCCTCTCTCCATTCATCAAATGGCTGTGGCCAGTCATAATTCATATAATTTTTGCCTTTTCGATAGGCATGGCATGGTTCAAATGCAAAAATCGTAGAAAAATATCCGTCTTCACCGATAAATTGTGGAAGGATATCTTCTTTTACAAACATAGCCTCCCCAACGGTCAGTGCATCATATGGTTCAAAGCAACGATGCTTCATCTCCATTAAGAAATCTCCGATTCCTTCGACTTTTCCTGTGATCTTATATACATCTGCGAGTCCATCTGGACCGTCTGGTTTCAGATCACTCCATGTCAGATCTTTCTTTATATTCATGATCGCATCAATCCGAAAGCCTGAAAGTCCTTGGTCCATCCACCAACAGATCATCTCATAAATCTTCTCACGAACGGTCTCATTCTCCCAGTTCAGATCTGGTTGTTCTTTTGCAAAAGAATGCAAATAAAATTTATTGTCATACCCTGGGATCTTCTCCCAGACACTGCCTCCAAAATAAGATCTCCAGTTGGTCGGTGGCTGCCCATCTTTCCCGTCTTTGATATAAAAATATGATCCATATTCCCCTTCTGGATCTGCCATTGCCTTCTGAAACCATTCATGTTCACTGGAACAATGATTCACAACGAGATCCATCAGAATATACATATTTCTTTTCTTTGCTTCCTTGATCAATTGTTTCATCTCATCCATCGAGCCAAACATCGGATCGATCGCATAATAATCGGAAATGTCATAACCGTTATCCACCATCGGAGACTGATACATCGGAGATATCCACAAAATATCAACCCCTAGGTCTTTTAAATAATCTAACTTGCTGATAATTCCAGGAATGTCGCCGATTCCATCACCATTTGTATCCTTAAAACTCTTTGGGTAAATTTGATATGCAACTTTGTTATGCCACCATTTTTTATTCATCATAATTCTTCTAAACTCCCATTTGCGGTTTCTACTAACATCTTCATAGCTTCTACCGGATATCTGCCGTGAGCGGTTTCCCCTGTCAGCATCAATGCATTCGCTCCTTGATGAACTGCATGATAAATATCATTTACTTCAGCTCTTGTTGGATAAGGGTTTCGGATCATAGAGTCTAGCATCTGTGTAACTACCATGAAATTTTTGTTATGTTCTTTGCATACCTTTGCAATATATGCCTGCACTTTTGGGAGTTTGGATAATGGCATGACATTTCCTAAGTCTCCTCTTGCTATAACAATATAATCACAGTATGGAAGTAATTCTTCCAAATGCTCTACTCCTGTCATATTTTCTATTTTGGCAAAGATTCGAATATCTTCACAGTTGTTTTGTTTTAGTGCTTCTCTTAGTATGATCAGATCTTCTTTATTCCGTACAAATGGCAGCATAACATCGGTTACTTGATATTGTTTTGCCAAAGATAGATTCTTCAGATCAGCCTCAGTTAACGTCGGATTGTTGATATTACATCCTGGCAAAGCTATGCTTTTACGTGCCGTCAATACTCCTCCACAGACAATGCGGCATCTCCATGATCGTGATGATATTTTCCGTTCTGCGATCAGTTTTATTTTCCCATCATCTAATAAAATTTCCTGATCTCTTCTGATATGCGGCATGATTTCTTCTGGTACTAAAATTCCACCATGTCCTATAACCACATGTGCTCCTGTTGAAAGGCCCATATCTCCTTCCAGATATCCAATTCGAAGTTCTGGCCCGATCAGATCGATCATTAATTTCTTCTCTCCATTTGTCTGCTTCGCTGCCTCAAAATAATGATAAATCCATGCATGACTTCCTTCTAATGAACTATGTGATAAATTCAACCGGATCCCTGTCATTCCGGCATCAAACATCTTCTTTAAACTCGTTGGTTCGCAACAGGTTGGTCCCAAAGTTCCGTAATATTCCATTGTGCATCACTTCCTTTGTGGTTATTTTAACATTTTGAGTAGTGGTTTCCAATGGATTTGATGGAATTATTTATCTGGAATTTGAATTAATATCTCAATTTCTCCATTTTCTATTTCTATATCTGTTATTCCCTCATAATTTTCTATGATTTCTTTTATGATCTTCATTCCAACTCCATGAGATTTCGGATCTTTTTTTGTCTTAAATGTTGAAGAATCGATGACTTCTTTCTCTGTTGTATTTTTTACTTCTAAAAATAAATTATTGCGGATTCTCCAGCCATGTATGTAAATTTTCTTATCTAATTTATCCTGAATTCTTTCGCATTCTTCAATCGCATTATCTAAAAGATTTGACAATAATGCCACCAGATCAATTTCTTTCATCTTCTTTGTCTCAAAACCCATCATATCAATGGTAAATTTAATATGCTTTTCTTCACATTGATGCGCTTTATTAACCAATACCGCATTCACAATTGGATTGGAACAATAAATAACTGGTTTCATCTCTTGATATACTTCTTCTAATTGCTCAGAATATAATTTAACCTCTGGGTTTTCCATTTTGCCTAGCATCTCATTCAATACATCCATATGCTTATTGATATCATGATGAAATTTCCTTACAACCTCTACTTGATTTTCCAATGTATCATAGTATTCTTTCATAACGGAATTTTCATATCTTAGATTCTTATTTTCCTGTTCTGTTTTCTGATTCTTTCGCCATCTCCAAAACCATAAAGTTTCATATAAAAATAGAGCTGAAATCACAGAGACCACTATAATATAACGACTTACCTCAAACGAATGATCTTTTGTCCAGACACTTCCATATGTAATCAAGACCATAACAATGATAAATCCCCAATACATCCCCTTTTGTTTTAACTCCCATTTTGCATAATTACCGAATATAATCTCTACAAAATATTTATAAATATAGATTGCAACCAATGTAAGCGCCGATCCAATGACTACATACCATCCAAGTGGTGCATACATATCATTTAATCCATGCCATTCTCCCGTATAAATACGATAGACACATAAATATAAAAATAATGGTGGAAAACTAAGTAATTCTTGTATCACGGAACCTAAAAATACTTTTAACCAGTCAAAACCTGAAAATATTTTGATTACGATCAAAAAAGAAATCAAAATTGGAAGATTTAAAACCACCTGAATTCTTCCGTCTGGCACAATTTTCTGTGTCAATAACGCCATATCCACAACATTCCATAAACTACATTTACATAAAGACAAGACGAGAAAAACTTTCTTTCCTCGTCTTGTAAATTGAAACAAAATGCTTCCTACCATGTATATATTAATTGCCATCAATGTTTCCAATATCAAGTTATGTAACACATTATTATCAACCGTCATTCCTTATATTTCCTTCTGCTGCCCTCCTCCAAAAAATTTCTTAGACCAATGAACAAAATGCCTTCTGACATATGGCTGATATTTGCGGCTAATGGAAATATTCTCGCCGTCATCCATTGTTGCACATTCTCTTTTATAATTATCCAAATGTTTCATTGAAATAATAAAACTATTATGGCATCTTACAAAATAGCTGCCAAGAAGTGTTTCCAACTCATCTAATCGGAGGGATGTTTCTACAATATCATCATCTACTACATGGATATATGTTTTCCGTCCTTTTCTCTCCATATAACGAATACTTTCTTTGTGAAGCATCCTCTGCTGCTTGTTCTTTATTGGAATTATAATTGTGTCATTATGTTCCTGCTCCATCCTCCAGATCTTCTCTTTAATCTGTGGAAAATGCTCATTTAATTCTTTCTTCAACACATAATACTGATGCTCTGTACTATATACATCCGTAAAATAATCCACATGATTCGTCACATATACAATATAACAATACGGCACTAAATAATTGATCTCTTTCGCCACTTTAATACCTGTCATATCTGGAAGTTCAATATCCATAAAAACAAGATCTGGGGTTAGTTTGCCAGATTTACAATCATCAATTAACTTCTTTCCTGTTGTATATAGAAATATCTCTACTTCTTCCTCAAAAATCCCCTGATCATCTTGCAGCATTTTTTGTATTTTCTCTGCTTCTCTTTCTCCATCCTCACATACTACAATCTTTCTCATTACTATTTTTCAATCCTCTTTGTCTTTATTTTAGCACATTATTAATAATTTTGTACATAAACTATATTTATTTTATCATTTTTAGATGGAGGAATTTTGTCTATTTATTACATATTTTTGTCTAATTGTGTAGAGGTTTTGGGGCGTTGAGAATGTTTTTCAGTTACTTTTTGGTATCTTTTAGTTGTTGGTGTCTATCTTTTAATTGCGTTAAATACTTTTCCAATTCTACATTTCCTTGATTTACTTTCATTAGATCATCAATTTCTTCCATCTGTTTCGATACATCATCCTGAAACTTTTTTGTTAGTTTAATCTGCTCATCTAATGTTTCATAATACTCCTGCAGCATCGCCTTTTCAGAAAGTAACTGTTCGTTTTCCCACTGAATCTTTTTCGTTGTTTTTTGACGGTAAATACAAGAAGCTATGTATAAGATCAGAATTGAAAGCACAATCTGAGCAATTCCACAAAACCATGCTCCCACACTGTCTACTTCTTTGAAATACGCAAAGATCAGCCACGCAAATTCGGCTGTAACAACGGCTATATATATCATTCTATGTTTGATCGGTTTCTTTGCAAAATATGATAGAAATTTATTTGCAATTTTACAAGAAAATCTAATCAAACATAGAATGATAATGACTGCTGGCAAAACATACCAGTTTAATGGTTTATCAAGGTAGCTGCTGATATTAAAATTGTGGTTGTAAAATCCATAAATCAAAATATATGGCATCCCGACGGCGATCATTGTAAATAATTCTTGTATCACTGATCCGAAAAATATCTTTAAATATTCAATTCCTGTAAGTATCTTTATGACTGAAAAATTGAACATTAATAATACTATATTTATGATCCCGATCACACGCATATCTATGCCCATGTGCTGCTCATAAATAATGTTTGATAATACATTGTAGATCAGGCATTTTAGGATGCTGATCATTAGGATGTATTTTCTGTCTTTGCCTTTAACTGCGAAAATGATGCAGCCGGTTAGGTAAACTTGGATAGTTGAGAGAGTTTGTAGGATTATGGTGTGAAGCAAGTTGTTTGTTAATTGCATTTTGTAATCTTCCTCTAAATTATTTTATAAAATCTCAATGGATTATTGCACGAAACGCTTTTATAATTTTCAACTTTAAAATCTGTAATAAATGTTACTTTGCCTTTTATCTTATCACTTTAATTTGTATTTTTCAAAAAATAAGCAGATATTGGTATTCCGCTCAATATCTGCTTATTATTTTTATTTTACTCTAATCTGGCATGTTGCTTTTTTCTTTGATGTCAATGTTACAGTAATTTTTACTTTACCTTTTTTGTTTTTAGCTGTAATCTTATATTTATTTTTACCTGCTTTCTTTATTTTTACTATTTTTTTGTTATTTACTGTTACTTTTTTTACAGCATCTGCTCTTGCCAACTTACTGATTGTAAGAGTGTATGATTTTTTCCTTTTGATTGTTTTCTTTGTTGCAGAAAGTTTAATCGTAGGCTTCAATTTTGCAATACTTTGTTCTTTTTTCTTATCACAATTAACGCAATATACTTCTCTTTTACCTGTAGCAAATACTGTTGGCTCTTTCGTTATCTCCCATGGATAACTCCACTTGTGTCCATTGATTTCACAAGTATTTTTTGTTTCTGTTGTAGGTTTCGTCTCTGTTGTTGTCGTAGGTCTTGTTTCTGTCGTTGTAGGTTTTTCCTCAGTTGTCGTAGGCTTAACTTCTGTCGTTGTTGTAGGTTCTGTCGGTTCTGTTTGATCTGAATCATCAATTGTGAATTTTCTACTTCCTTCATAAACAATATCCTGAACTTCACTGTCATTCTGATCTTTTGCAACAGCAATTGCTTTTAGATTTGCCGTTAAATGCTGAATAACTTCGTTTTCATTTCCTCCGCTTTCTGCATCAATATCAAAGTTATCAATAATAACTGCTTCCCCATCATATTTTGTACTATTTCGGTCCGGCTGTGTTCCATCTGTCGTATAATATACGTCTGCATCTTCCGTTTCTGTTTCAAAATAAACAGCTACATAATCATCAAATTCTTCAAAATAATAAGTTGGAGCGGAAACAGATTGATTATATACCAAAATTGGTTTTACCTGCATATCACTTGTAACATTCCACCATTCCTTATCTGTACTCCACCCTAAGAATTGTTTTCCTGACACTTCAATTGCAGGTGGAAGAACTGCCGTTTGTCCATATTCAACATTCTGTGTATTAATTACTTTTCCTGAATCGTCCAAAAATTCTACTTTAAATTTCTGTGTTTTATAGACTGCATTCACTACCATATTATTCTTGACAGTATCCTTGCCATCTATAACTGCATCCCATCCAACGAACTCTCTTCCTTCTACTTCAGAAATATTTGGAGGTGTCAGCTTTTCCCCATATTTGTAAGTATCAAAACTAATCGTATTATTTACGCTGTCAACAAAAGCTACCGTATATTGAACTGGTGCATATACTGCTGTGATCGTAAGATCTCCTTGAACATTCATTGCGTTTGCATTCCATCCAATAAAAATCTGTCCATCTTTTTGTGGACTTTCTGGAACTTCTGCATTATCTCCTTCTTTTACTTTCTGAGTTGAAAGAACTTTTCCATCACTGTCAACATATTTTACTGTATATGTTGCCTTTGGTGCTTGAATCACATCAACATTTACTAATCCCGTAGATCCTTCCAAACCAAGACAAACTGTATAATCTCCTGAAATATTTGTTGGATCTGATTTTGGAATTACTGAAAATGAATAACTGTTATTCTCGCCAATCACAGTCTGTCCGACATATTGAATCTGATCTTCATTCGGATCTGTATTTTTTCCTTTATATACCATGATCGTTGCACATTTTCCTTTTAGATCTGCTTTCACAGATGTTAATTTTCCTGAAATCTTATACTCTGTACCTGTTTCCTCTGTACCTGCTAAATCACTATAAACAGGTACTTTTTTACGTGTGCGATATAATGTTCTAGTTTCGACTTTACGGCTATCAGAGGATGTATACTCTGTATCTCCCCAATTGCTCCAGTCATTCCATTTGTAAAAATAATATGTTGTATTTTTACTTCTTGTACGATATCTATATGCATTTCTAATAACAATTGCAGATGAATCAGAATCCTTTGTTCCAACTCCTGTTGAATTCAGATTTCCATTACTGAAATTCCACCGTGCTCCATCTCCTAAGGATGTTGTATATCTTTTTGCTTTGGTATAAGAGTATGTTCCTGATTTTGAATCTTTATATGCCACTGGTGACCAGGTTTCTCTCCAGTTTGATGAAGTTAAAGTATATTTTCCACAGTCACTTTTTCCCTGTAATGGCTCACGTCCTCCACATACTGGACAATAGAAGCAGTAATATCTGTACTCTTTTCTTGTTTCTACCTGCTTATAATCATTTGCAGTCTGAGAAGCAGTTCCCCATCCACTCCAATTTCCCCAGTTACCCCAACTGGATGTTGAATTATATTGTGTCCATCCATTCATGCTGGAAGAAGAACTTGTCGTTGTCTGTTTATCTGCATAACGATACTGTGTCTTTTTTTCTACTTCTGTATCATCGGATGTCGTTTGTTCACTCGTAGTCCAATCTGACCATTCGGACCATACAGTATCTGATTGAACTGTTACTTCTTTCTTTACTTCTTTGGAATATGCGCTTCCAGTGAGATTATCCCCATCTAATCCTAAAACAACTGCTGAAGCTATCTTCGCTTTTCCACTGTATTTTAGTGTTACTTCTTTCTCAATTGTCTTATCTGCTGAGATTTCAACTTCTTCTTTTGATGATTTTACCATCTTTCCATCTTTTGTCATCAATGAAACTCTCAGCAATGCAGTGGTGTCTTGCTTTGGATAATTTGTAAGTTTTACTTTAATATTATAATTTCCTGTCGTCGCATTCCAATTTGCAGACGTAATCTCTCCTAATACTGGCAGATCATCATTTTCCCAATAATAAACTGCCTGCAATTTCATATCTGAATCTACAGCTTTATAATCACATTTGCTGTCTTTATCAGATTCTATTACTTTCCATCCTGCAAAAATATATCCTTTTGGAATATCTGTTAATTCTGATTCTGGCGAGGTTGCCGCTCCCTGATACTGTACTTTTTGTGTACTTCCTACCTGTTTTCCACTTGCCTCATAAAATTTTACAGAATATATATTGATCTTATATTTTGCTGTAACTGTCAGATCACTTTTTACATTCTTAATCTGATCTTCATTTTCCCATCCTGTAAACGTATATCCTTTTCGTTCAAGATCTTCTGGAAGTGTTGCATCTTTTCCATATGCTACTTCCTGTGATTTGATCAGTTTTCCATCCCAATCAACAAATTTTACTGTAGATGGTGCGAATGCTTCAATATCTACTGTTTCTGAGCTCTCTGCACTATTTCCTACGAAATTTACTGCATAAACTTTAATCTGATATTTTCCTGCATTTGATAAAATAAATGAAGCTGACGTTCCTGTAGTATTCATAGAATCCACTTTCTTACCATCTTTATACAATGTTGCAACATAACTGGATGCCATGATATTACTGTTCCATTTTACTGAAACCGCTTCTCCTGTTCCTACTTTGCTTTCTCCTGTTAATGTTAAACCTTTCGGTGCTTCTGGTTCTTCCAGTTTTACATTTGAAACGGATACATCACTGTTGATACAACCATTCTTCACAGCAATTGCTTTAACTGTCTTTTCTGAATCTACTGTAACTACTCCATTATATCGATTACTTCCTGTTGTTGGAGTATTTCCGCTTGTTGTATAGTAAATGATCGCTCCTGAAGTTTTTGAAGTCATATTTAATGCAATATGATTTCCTGTCACACTCTGCGTGATTACTGGTGCTTCTACTTTTTGAATTGATGTATTACTCGTTCTTGTCCCACTGTTTTTATATCCTGAACGGCTTGAATATGCACTGACTGAATATGTTCCTTCACTATTAAGTGTTGTAGAATAACTTCCTGATGCTGATCCACTATTAATTTCTTTTCCATTCTTCTTAATAGAATATCTGATCGTATCTGCACCACCACCTGCAATTCTTAATGATTTTCCTCCTTGCACATCGCTAAATGAAATATTCGGTGTTGAGCACGTTCCACCATTCACTGAGAATTGTTTGTACGCTGTTTTTGTTGTTCCATTTTGTAATGTTGCTTTCACCACAAAATAGTATGTTCCACCTTCTGTGATCTTTTCAAAATGAATCGCTGAATCGATATAACTTAGGTTGTAATTGTAACTGTTTGGATTTCTTGTTGCCTGAATTCCATTGACACAGGATGAACCGTTTGAATTTCTGTATACTCCGGCTGTAACTGAAGAAATCGCAGATCCGTTTGATGTTACATTTCCTCCTACTATACATGTATCTCCTACTCGCATGGATGTTTTTTTGATAGTTGGATTGATGTTTAGGGATACATTTGTTTGTTTTGAAACTTTAAAATATTGAATACTATCCGAATTTGATAATGTTGTTGCCCTTGAGCCCGGATCCATAACAGTAATTGTATTTCCAGACACAGATCTTACTGCTACATAATGACCTTTTGTTTCATGTACAATAATAGCATAACCACTATTATATAGATTTTTAACATTTGAAACTGAATATCCCTTGGATCCTGCATATGAAATTCCTGCGTATGCTTTGCTAATATTTTGCGGACCAGTTGCGTCTCCTGCTAAATCTACTACTCCTGCTTTCATTAATGCATTATTACATATCAAAGGATTAAACGTTTTGACATTAGAATCTGTTACAACATTATAATGCCTAAGTAAAATTGCCATTGACGTAATCCAACATCCCGCATCCCCAAATAATGGTGTTGAAGCTCTGGGCCATGGTCGTGCATTTCCCCATGTTGAACTTGTTTGTTTCCAAGTAGTATAATCATTTGTTGCTGCTGCCGTTACCCCATATGCATGTACATCTGTTTTTGGAATTGTACATAATGATAATGTCATTACTATAACCATTATCATTGAAATTAATCTTTTCATACTTGAATATTCCTCCTTCTTTTTATTTATCTTTTTCTTTTATTTTATCATTCGCAGCTTTTTGAGATTTGTCTGTTTATTACATATTCCTGTTTATTTTTGTCAACTTCTATTTTACTCTGCCACATACCAAAAAGACCAACTGCAAAATTATCACAGTTGATCTTTTTACTATTAATCCCTTATTTAATCTTAATTATTTTTGTTGCTTTCTTTCCACTTCCATCTGTTGCCATTGCTGTAATTTTTACGGTTTTCTTTTTACCAGCTTTTAATGCTTTTACTTTTCCTGAAGAAGAAACTGTAGCATACTTTGTATTACTACTAGTCCATTTTATTTTTTTGTTAGCGCCTCTAGATGCAGTAATTTTTGCTTTTAGGCTAATTGTTTTATCTACTTTTACTGTTTTAGCTCCAGAAATAACAATTTTCTTTACTTTTCCTTTCATAATCTTTATCTTATACGTTGCTTTTTTTCCACTTCCATCCTTAGCTGTTGCAGTAATTATTACAGTCTTTCCCCCAGCTTTCTTATTAATCGTTATAATTCCATTGCTACTGACTGTGGCATATTTTTTATTACTTGTTTTCCATATTAATTTCTTATTTGACGCATTTTCTGGAAGTATGAATGATGTTAATTTTATTTTCTTCCCTGCTGCAATTTTTGTCGAAATACCAGATAATACAATTCTGGTTAATTTAATTTCTTTTTGCTCTGTTGATTCTGGTTTGTGTGTTGTTGTAGACGGCTTTGGTTCCTCAGTCGTTGGCGGCTGCACCGTATTATCTTGTTTTGCCTTAATTTCAGCTACCTTAAATCCATACGCATTTCCACCATTATCTGTTTGCAATTGAATTCTAAGCGTATTTCCAGGGACTTCTATCGTTTTTCCTGCAAGTTCCGTTCCCGTATATTTACCAACTTGTTTTTTTTCTTTATCATAAATATACAAATAATCAAAATCTGTTTCCATTTCTGTTCTGGAATCAAATGTCACTTGCAGTGATTCTGCCTTATCAACGGTATATTTCCATATATCTGTACAATTATTTTCATATGGATGTGTACTTTCTAACTTTGCAATATCTTGTATCTCATAAAGATTATTCGTTACTGTTACTTTACATTCATCAAGAGCTCCACCTCCATCTTTTGCTTTTACTGTGATTGTAGCTGTTCCTTTTGAATGTGTTTTTACCATTCCATTTTGATCCACTGTAGCAATACGATTATCTGATGATGCCCATTCTACCTGTTTATTATATGCATTCTGTGGCCACATGTCTGCTGTCAGTTGATATTCCTCATCACTTTGTAATTCTAATTTTGTTTTATTTAAATAAATGCTTGTGATTGGCTGTACAACTGTTATCTTACAACTTTTACTGATATCTCCTACTGTAACTTTAATTGTTGCTGTTCCACCAGTTTTAGCCTTCAATAATCCGTCTTCTGTTACCAATACCACATCTACATTACTTGATTTCCAACTAATATCATCTGTAAAATCTTTGGGACTTACAGATAATATCAATTGTTTTTCTGCCCCTTTATTCATAAAGAGTTCTTCATCACTCAAGCTTACCTGATTTACTTTAATTTCTTTTGCAATAAATTTAATATCCTGTTCTTTTGCAAATGTTTCTGCATAACTTCCAGGTACTCCTGTAATCGTCATTCTCTGTGGATAACTAAATGCTGTCCCAGCTATCTCCTTTGTCGCTTTTGGAATTGTAACATCTGTTAATGCAACACATGTAGTAAATGCATTAGCAGAAATTTTTGTTACATTATGTGGAATAATAATTTCTTTTAAAACATCACAATGTTCAAATGCAGAGATTGGAATCTGCTTAATGCCCATTCCCAACCCCACATTTTTTAATGCATCACAGTCATAAAAAATTTTATTTCCTAACGAAATGACACTATCTGGAATTGTAATATCTGTTAATGCATCACAATTATAAAATACCCCTTCTTCTAGTTTCTTCACAGTGTTTGGAATAACAGCTTTTTCTAATGAAATACAATTCTCGAATGCATAACTATTAATATTGGTTAATAATTTACTCCAATTTACTGTTTTAAGATTTGTGCAACCCTTAAATGCATGATCTTGAATAGTAGTAACTGTTGATGGTAATGTAATTTCTTCCAATGCAGTACAATCATTAAACATATATGAAACTATATTTTGTCGGATATTAGGCAATATAACATCTTTCAATGACTTACATCCACTAAATGTATAATTTCCTATTCCCTCTACCGAATTAGGTATTTCTATAGAAATCAACGATGTACAATTTCGAAATGCAGAAGCCTCTATTACTTTTACACCATCCTTTATTTTTATTTCTTTTAAATTTGTACATCTCTCAAACGCTGATTCTCCTATCTCTGTCACTGTATCTGGTATTTCTATTTTTTCGATTCCTGTACAATTTTTAAATGTCTCTTTATCAATTCTTGTTATCCCATCTTCAAAGGTTACTGTTTTTAATGAGGAGCATCCGCTAAAGGGACCATCTTCATACAATCCACCTCCTACAAATTTTATCTTCTTTGGTATATTAACTGATCTTAAATTTACACACTTAGCGAAAGCACTATTCCCTATTTCAGCTACACTTTCTGGAATCCTGGCTGTCATAATACTCTGATTCTTTGCAAATGCATCATTTCCTATTCCAACAACTTTATATCCATCAATTTCTTCAGGAATTTCCAAATTACGTGCATTTCCATAATATTCTGTAATAGTTGCTACTTTATTCCCATCTTCGTCATTAGACAATGAATACTTATAGATTTGATACTCTTTTCCTTCATCATCTAAGCCGGCTGCTCCATTATATCCAGACCACCCGCTTGATCCATAAGCAGAATAATATTTTGTAAAGTAATCAAATGTCATCCCTCTGCTACATTTAGGTACCAACCGCCCATCTTCATAATGATGATATACTCTCATCGGACTATTTTGCAATGTATAAATGTCTGTGTTTTTGCTGTATAAATCTTTCTTAAACATACAGCTTGCCTCTGCACCATACGATGCATACATATAAGCCAAAAATGTTCTACAATTTCCTGGTGTCCCTGTTGCCCATACAGTGTCGTTAAACTGTGCTGTGACTCCTGCTTTTCCATATACATATCCGGTAATCAGTTTTAAATCTGTAATTCCAAATTTCAATGTAGCACCAATTGATGCACTGGCTTCTACCGCAGTATCGGAACCTCCATTTTCTTTAAATGATTTAATTGTCCTAAATCCACCTGCCTTTGAATATGAGATTCCCGTTAACATATGAGATGTTACCGTTGATGAAAATTTTCCTTCTGCATCTACATTCGCTGTTAATGTTAATCCCCCAATACCTGGAATTTTTACCGCCATAATATCTATTGAAGTATTGGCCGCAGCTTTGATTGTTCCTGTCATGTTCAGATCTCCTTCTACCTGAACCATAACTTCTCCTGTAGATGTCAGAATATTATACTTTACTTGTACATTTTTAAGTGTTCCTTTTACACTGGAAGATAAATTCCCTGTAACTTTAAAAGTTTTATTAAAACTTACTGTTTTAACTTTTTTAACTGCTCGATTTACTCCCGTTCCTTCTTGCCTATTTTCCGTTGTAACATCCAACTGTGTTCCATCCAATGGTTCAAAGGTTAATTCATCAGATTCAATGATTCCTTCTGCATCAACCTTTGAAAATGCATTATCATAATCTTTGACATCTGTGGTTGTTATAATTGTTTTATTTCCTGTTACTGAGATATTTTCTGCTTTTAAAGGCACTCCGACCTCTCCCTGATAGACTACAAAAATATCTCCCGTATTAATCTTTTGTGTTAAATCCGTAATAATTACTTTATTATCTTCAATCACCGCTTCTGTTGTTGCTGGAATCGTTTTGACTCCCGAAACAACATTCCAAGTACTGTCATAATCTTCTTTTACTTCTTGTTTTGATAATATTTCTTTTACATTTTTTGATATATTCTTTATATCTGTTTCAGAAACTTCACCCTTGGGCACAAACTTTCCTGATTCCAATGACAACCATCCTTGATTTATAGCAATCTGGTCATCTTCTTTATATGTACAGTCGTTATCATCTGAAAATGTATATTTTTTCTCGTCTAATTGAAATCCCATACAAAAATTTAATGTATGTGCAACAAACTCTCTTGATACCTTTTCCTCTGGTTTAAAATCTTTTCCTGCTGCTGTATCAATCACACCATAAGCCGTTGCTTTCATAATGTCATCATAATATTCTGTTTTTTTATTTACATCGTTATAATAATTATCCGGTAGTTGATTATCTTCAACTTTCATTCCTGTCATGTCTACTAGACTGTGAATCCACTGTGCTCTTGTAACTGTAGTTGTTGCTGCTTTAATTTCAATTACATTAAGAATATTAAAATTACTATTTAATCCATCTGCAGCAAAAATAAACAACAACAATACAACTATTATTTTTTTGCATACTTTTTTCCTCATATTCTATTCTCTCCTTCCCATATTACAGCATTTTATAATCCAATTTTATCATTAATACCTTTAATTATTTTGTCCTCTTATGACTTATTCTTGTCTATTTATGCAGTAAAAAATCAGCTTCAAAATTTCTCCTGAAACTGATTCTTTATATCCTCTTATTCAACTCCTACTTCACCAAAAACCTCAAATATTCCGACATCTGATGCCCCGCATACTCATTTGCATCTTTCTCTACTTCTTGTTGTCTATATTCTTCCTGTGAATCGGTATAATCTGTCTTATAGTTTTTTATCTCTTTTTTATAAGTCTTGATATCCTCAAACATTTCCATATTCATATAATCTTTATATTTCTTGTCCTTCTTCAACTGATCATAAAGCGATACCTGCATTACTTGATACCGATGTCTCATTTCATGGCACAGTGCACTCATAGAAGTTCTTGGGTAATTATTTACATAGTCCAAATTAATCCTGATACAATCTTCTGTTTTTGAATATTGTGCAACGATTGTTGCTGTCTCACTATCACTGTCTTGAGTTTCTGAAAGGATCAATGGTGGAACGGTTTCCATGCCTAATTTTACACATTGATTTTTTATAATATATTCAAGTCGTTCTCGTTTCTCTAATAATGTTAACTTCTTCCACTTTTTAACTTTCTGCGCAGAAAACAGATCCTCTATGTATTCTTTATTTTGAGACATATCATATTCTTTCGAATTCAGATCAATCGTTTGTTTTGCTGTATCATCTTCTGTTTTTTTTGCTTTTTTTGAATAAAATTTAGAATATGAAATGCTTGCTATTGCTGCTACGATTATAAATAGTATAATTAGTTGTTTTTTATTTGCTTTCTTTACAAGTATGTTCTTATTCATATGTTATAATCCCTTATATTTTCTTTTCTTTTTCAGTTTTATTTTATCATTGATACCTCTAAATGTTTTGTCCTCTTATGTCTTATTCTTGTCTATTTATGTATCATTTCCATCCATACAAAAAAGGCACAATCTCCAAGCCTCTTTTCTCAGAAATCATGCCTTTTAAACACTCTAAATCACATTATTTAATTTCCTTTTAACTGCTGATGAATTGCTTCATACGTCTTCTTTAATTCTTCCGCATACTGTTTAATTTCTTCATCGTCTTCTGCTTCTTTCGCAATCTCTTCTACTTCTTCCATCTGCTTCACAATATCATTCTGAAGCTGTTCCATTGTCTCCATTTGTTTTTCTAATGTTTCACAATATTCTTTCATGACTTTATTTTCATAGTTTAACTGTTCATTCTCCATCCGAATTCTTCGATCTTTGCTCCATCGGTAAAACCATGATGTAATATACAATAATCCTAGTGCCAAAATTATTTGGACTGCCACATACAGCCATGTAATAGATGATCTTTCCTGAACAGAATAAGTATACATTACCCATACAAATCCAATAATACATATAATTCTAAACAAATTTTGAAATGGAATCTTACAAATCGCAAAATTTCGTAAAAACCTTCTTACAATACACCGATCCATCAGATATCCAACACAAATAATTAAGAGAATTGCTACTATTGTATAAATTCCTAAATCTGCTTCAAAATTACGATCAAAACTAAAATCTTTATTGGCAACTGAATATATAAATGTATATGGTACAACAATCGTAATTCCACAAAACGTATCGATTAACATCGTACCTATAATAATTCTTATATAATCTAATCCTGTGATCAATTTATATATTGCAAATATCACTACAATACAAAAAATGTTCAGCAATCCATATCTGTATGTATTCTCTATGACTCCTATATAACATAGATATAGCGTTATAACATTGTACAGACATGACTTTGTAATTACTGTCATTGCGAGATATTTTTTATTTTTTTGTGGCACATGAAATGCGGTACTTCCAAATAGATAGCAGTAGATTGCCATAAATATTTCTATGATTATGCAGTGTAAAAGATAGTTCATGGTGTTTTTCCTTTTGTTCGTGTTCCTACATATTATTATAAATTCTTTTTACTCTTAATTTAATCTCTGATAAATATCCTTCTCTGTATCTTCTGGATATTCTTTTACCATTTTATATATTGGCGAAATCACGATTTCATCTTCTACAAGATCATCGGCTATTTTTGTTATTGAATCTCCTTTTTTCATTTTCTTTTGAACTTGCATAATTAGTTTAAGATTTTCTCCTTGTGTAATTCCACGCTCGATTCCTTGCTCAATTCCTTTGTTAATTGCATTATCTAATATTGTACACATTGTAACTTCTCCTCTCCCATCTTTCTTTACATCCCATACACATCCAGATCAACTTTCCCATCAACAACCACAACTCCATCTTCTTCTAACAATTTCGCCTGTTTTCCTTCTCCTCCAAACGCAAAGGCTCCTGCTAGTTCTCCTTTTGCATTGACGACTCGAAAACACGGTATATTCTCTGGATCTGGATTCTTATGCAGGGCATTTCCTACTGCTCGTGACATCTTTGGATTTCCTGCCATGGCTGCTACTTGTCCATAGGTTGCCACATGCCCTTTTGGAATTTGTTTGACTGCTTCGTAGATTCTTTTTGTCGGACTGTCCGTGATGATATCGTAGCTTTCTTTGATCATTTTTTTAATGTCTTTTTCTGGAATGGTCCCATCTAAGATGATCGTGTTCCAATATTTTTTATTCTGATGATATCCTGGGATTACGGCATCGTAGGCCTCTCTCCAGAATTCTCTCCATTCTGGATCTACTTTGATATTCAGATTGATATAACCATCTTTTTCATAGACCCATAAGAAAGCTTTTTTACTTCCTTTTACCCTTACTAATTCCCAATTGGGATCTTTGAATGGAGATTCTACATATGTGTGTGGAAAAGTTAGACCGTAAGTGATGGCTTGTTGTCTTGTTTTCATACAAATCTCTCCTTTTATTTCAGATTCTATCACATTTTTTAGTTTTTTCGAGAATCTTAAATCATCTTCTTAAAAGTGAAATAGGATCTAAAATATTTTACATTCTATTTTAGATCCTGTTTAATTAATTTGAGTTATTTTATCACTTTAATTTAATCTCTGATAAATATCTTTCTCTGTATCTTCTGGATATTCTTTTACCATCTTATATATTGGTGAAATTACGATTTCATCTTCTACAAGATCATCGGCTATCTTTGTTATTGAATCTCCTTTTTTTATTTTCTTTTGAACTTGCATAATTAGTTTAAGGTTCTCTCCTTGTGTAATTCCACGCTCGATTCCTTGCTCAATTCCTTGCTCAATTCCTTTGTTAATTGCATTATCTAATATTGTACACATTGTAACTTCTCCTTTCCCATCTTTCTTTATATCCAACTGCAGAAATCTTTCATCTTCTGCAAAAATCCTCATAAATTTTAGCATCTCATCTACATGTTTAATTGGTTTATGATTTTCAATGGTTTTATAACCTTTCCTTCTCTTCACAAAATAATCCGCAATAATTCCGAAATCACTTTGAAACATCTTAATCTGTTCTTCCGTCAGATATGCTATTTCAAATACATTCAGCTTATAATTATTCGCATATTTTTCTACATTACCCTTCTTTGCAAACGTGTCTCTAAGTTCTTTCGATGTATCCCAGTGCCCATTGCCGAAATATAAGATCAAAGTTACTACTTCACATAACTCTTTCTTATCTTCATCATCATTTAATTGTGATCGATAACTTGCTCCATCATATCCCATTACTCGAAATGACATTTGTTTATCTGTACTCGTCTGGTTTTCTATCCCGAAGATCACTTTGTGATCTTTTCCTTTTTTCCACACTTTCAGTATATCTCTTTCCTGCTCATGCAGGATACTGTCTGCTGCTTTGTATTGTGATCTTACTTTAGTCTCTGATAGCTGCTTTGGACTTATGACCTGTTTTCCATCATAGATCAGCACATTGATAATATCTGCAAATACATCTGGATAATCTTCTAGTAATTTCTCTACTTTATCTTTCTGTCTCATGCCTGCCTCCTTTGCCTGTAAACTAAAAAGGTCTGTGTGCGTTTAAATCTGCAGATCTGCATTGTTAATTTTAATCTAGACTCATCACTCATCATATTTTCAGTTTACATTATTTTACAAATATTAGCAAGTATTTTCCAGTTTATTCCACATATTTTATTTATTTTTAGTATACTATAGTTATTTCATGTTTTCAATACTCATTTTGTTTAATCAAACCTCATGTAATCCTACTATTTTCTCTACATCTTTCCTCCACAATCAACCTATGTTAAACTAATTATATGATGTAAGTGTCAAAAGTATAAATTGCGTTTGTGCTTGCACAAATAAGCAATCCGGATACATCAGAGAGTGGCAAAATTTACTTTTGACACTCTCATCATTACATAACAATTATTCAACGACATATTACATAAACCAAAAGGAATCCTAACACATGACTTTAGAAGAAGAATACCGTCTATCCTGCTATGAGGAACTGACGACTCTTGGAAATCACAATCATATATATTTAGTTAAACATAAACTGTCTGGTGAAATTTTCGTTAAGAAAGTTTTATCCAGATTTTCTTTGGATGTTTATAAACAGTTGAGGGACTTACAAATCTCCGGAATTCCAAAAATTCATGACCTGATCCTTGAAAATGATTCTTTGATCCTGATTGAAGATTATATTCATGGACAAACTTTGGAACAGTTGCTTGAGGAACAGACAACACTGGTCTATTCGGATGCTCTTGCGATCATGCGTAAGCTTTGTGATGTGTTAAAATCACTTCATGCTCTGACTCCACCGATCATTCATCGTGATCTGAAATTGTCGAACATCATTTTGACCAGTGAAAATCTTGTCTATATCGTGGATTTCGATACTGCCAGATATTATGAATCCGGGCAGGAGCAGGACACGGAATTACTTGGAACGAAAGAATATGCCCCTCCAGAACAGTATGGATTTGGGCAGTCTGATGCCCGATCTGATATTTATGCATTGGGGATTATTTTTAACCGCTTATTAACAGGAGAATATCCAAAACATCAATTGGCTGATGACAGATATCGTTCTGTCATTTCAAAATGTATTCGATGGAATCCTGAGGAACGTTTCCAGACGGTCGAAGAACTTGAGGCAGCTTTACATGATAATATTTCCTCTGATATTGGAAAACCTGGATTTACGCTTTCTTCGATACATTCTGATATTCCAGGATTTCGAACTGGAAAGCTGTGGAAAATGATCTTGGCATTCTTCGGGTATCTCTCTTTTCTTTACTGTAGTATGACTTCAGATTTCACAAATGCAAAAACCGGACTTCCTCTAACTGGGCTACAACTATGGCATGAACGTTTTTTTGTATTTCTGATGCTGCTCAGCCTTATTTTTTATAACTTTAACTACAAAAATATCCGAACCAGATCTTTTCTGGGTCGTTCTTTCCCTTTTATATTTCAAATTGTTCTGCAGTGTCTGATTTCTTTGGGGATTTTGGTCATTCTTATGATCTTTATGCTGCTGATTGAAGAAATCATATGGTAGGTTCTTTATCACTCGCAGTAAAATTTTACGCTGTCAGCGAAACATTTCTATATGAATATTTGCTACTCTTATTATTGTTCATATAGAAGGGAGGAATTAAATGTGAAAACTTGGAAATTAGTTTCTGGAATCATCTCAATTGTACTTTTTGCTTTTGTTATGTTTCAGTCTTGTGCCGCTGGAATTTCAAATTCTTTAGCAGAAAATGGGGAAAGTGGCGGTTCTGCCGGATTGATCGTTGCAATCATTTTATTGGCTGGTGGAATTGTTTCTATTGCTACAAGAAATGGTTCAAAGGGCGGTAATATCGCACTGATCGTTTTATTTGCACTTGGTGCACTTTGCGGATTTACTATGGCAGGAAGTTATGCAGATTTAAATGTATGGGCTGCCTGGTGTCTGATCTGTGCTGTATTTGCAGCAATTTCCTTAAAGAAGGGGCAATGATCGTTTATTATAAGCACAAAGAGAGAAAGGATATTTACATATGCAGGATCAATTAACCGATCATTTAGATCAACAATTACAATCTACTTCTTTGGAGAATTTTTCGGATTATCTTAAGAATCTTCAGCAGTTACCAAGCCTGCAGGATTTTTTCTCTGTTTATATTGCAAAGCATGACCTGAAAATTTCGCAGATCATCAAAAACAGTGGGATATCACAAAGCTATGCCCATGAAATCTTAAATGGAACGAAACCTCATCCTTCCAGAGATTATCTGCTTGCTTTGTGTCTTGGGGCTCACATGGATCTGAAAACGACGCAGCATGCTCTTCGGACCGCTCAGTTAGGAGAACTTTATGCAAAAGTCCCAAGGGATGCAGCGATCATGATGCATATCAATAATGAAAAATGGAATCTCATTGATATTAATATTTTTCTGGAAGAACATGGTCTTGATGTGATTTCGCTTTCTAAAAAAATTTCATAAATAATAGCAAAAAGATCAGCTGTAAAACTTTCTACAGCTGATCTTTTTATATTTTCTTCGTTATATGAAATTATCTTTTTTCAACACCTAAAGTAACTTTCTCACCATTGATGTTCCATTCTTTTTCATATCCAGCAACTTCTCCGGCTTTCACTTCATCTGCTAAAACATCTCCAGCGATCGCTGCTTCGTTTCTTCCGATGATGTCTGCGGCTTTGTCTGATCCTTTGTAAGAGAATGTGATATGATCTGTTACTTCGAATCCTGCTTCTTTTCTCATAGACTGGATCTTGCTGACTACTTCACGGACGAATCCTTCTTCTAACAGTTCTTCGGATAAGTTTGTATCAAGTACAACTGTCACTCCGTTGTCTGCTTCTGTTACGAATCCTTCCTGTTTTACCATTTCGATCAACAAATCTTCTTCTGCTAATTCTACTGGTGTTCCATCAACTTCAAATGTTAATACTCCCTTAGAGTCTAACTGAGCTTTCGCTTCATTTCCATCAACTGCTGCTAAGTAGTTTCTGATTCCTCCAACTAATTTGCCGTATTTTGGTCCTACAGTCTTTAACTGTGGTTTGAAGTTGTATGTTGTGAAGTTTGATACGTCATCTGTAAATGTGATATTCTTCACATTTAACTCGTCTAAGATGATCGCTTCGTCATAATCTGGCAGAGATGCTTCTGCTTTTACATACATCTGTCCGATTGGCTGACGGTTCTTGATTGCTGCTCCATTACGGCATGCACGTCCTAATACGACGATCTTTAAGACGAGATCCATATCTGCTTCTAATTTCTCATCTACCTGTTCTGCATTGTATACAGGGAAGTCGCATAAGTGGATACTTTCTTTTGCAGATGCATCAACACTTCTTACGATGTTCTGGTAAATCTCTTCTGTCATGAATGGGATCATTGGAGCTGCTGCTTTACATACAGTAACTAATGCTGTGTATAAAGTCATATATGCATTTACCTTATCCTGTTCCATTCCTTTTGCCCAGAAACGGTCACGGCAGCGTCTTACATACCAGTTACTCATATCATCTACAAATTCCTGTAATGCTCTTGCAGCTTCTGGGATTCTGTAGTTTCCTAAGTTATCATCCACAGATTTGACCATTGTGTTCATCTTAGATAACAGCCATTTATCCATTACAGATAACTTGTCATATTCTAACGCATGTTTTGTTGGATCAAACTGGTCAATCTCAGCGTATAATGTGTAGAATGCATAAGTATTCCATAATGTTCCCATGAATTTACGCTGTCCTTCTGTAACGGCTTTTGCATGGAAACGGTTTGGCAGCCATGGGGCACTATTTGTATAGAAATACCAACGGATCGCATCTGCTCCATGCTCTTCTAATGCATCGAATGGATCAACTGCATTTCCTTTGGACTTACTCATCTTCTGTCCGTTTTCATCCTGAACGTGTCCTAATACGACAACGTTTTTATATGGTGCTTTATTAAATAATAAAGTTGAAATTGCCATCAAGGAGTAGAACCATCCACGAGTCTGGTCTACAGCTTCTGAGATAAAGTTTGCTGGGAAATTATCTTCGAAGATTTCTTTATTCTCAAATGGGTAATGCCACTGTGCGAAAGGCATAGATCCTGAATCGAACCAGCAGTCGATTACTTCTTCTACACGATGCATTGGTTTTCCACAATGTGGACACTTAATTGTTACCTGGTCGATATATGGGCGATGAAGTTCAATATCGTCTGGACAGTTATCAGACATACTCTTTAATTCTTCGATAGAACCGATTGAATGCTGATGTCCACATTCACATTCCCAGATATTTAATGGAGTTCCCCAATAACGGTTTCTTGAGATTCCCCAATCCTGTACGTTCTCTAACCAGTCTCCAAAACGTCCTTTACCGATGCTCTTTGGTACCCAGTTAACTGTATTATTGTTTGCGATCAGCTGATCTTTTACATCTGTCATCTTGATGAACCAAGATTCTCTTGCATAGTAGATCAGTGGTGTATCACAACGCCAGCAGTGTGGATAGCTATGCTCGAATTTTGGAGCATCATATAATAATCCACGGCTCTCTAAATCTTTTAAGACTTCTGGATCTGCTTTCTTAACAAATAATCCGGCAAATGGTGTTTCTTCTGACATATTACCGCGTTCGTCTACTAACTGTACAAAAGGCATCTCATATTTGCGTCCGACTTTCGCATCGTCTTCACCAAATGCTGGTGCGATATGAACGATACCTGTACCATCTGTTAATGTTACATATCCATCACATGTTACATAGAATGCTTTCTTGTGCTGTTTCTCTGCAACTTTTGCTGCACAGTCATATAATGGTTCATATTCTTTGTATTCTAAGTCTTTTCCTTTGTATGTTTCTAAGACTTCATATGCAGGTGTTCCTGCTTCTTCATCTGCTAATCTTCCAAGAACTGTATCAAGCAGTGCTTCTGCCATATAGTATACATATCCATCTGCGGCTTTTACTTTTGCGTATGTTTCTTCTGGGTTTACGCAAAGACCGATATTAGATGGAAGTGTCCATGGTGTTGTTGTCCATGCAAGGAAATATGCATCTTCATCTACTAATTTAAAGCGAACGATCGCTGAACGTTCTTTGACATCTTTGTATCCCTGTGCCACTTCCTGTGCAGATAATGGTGTTCCACAACGTGGGCAGTAAGGCACGATCTTGAATCCTTTGTAAAGTAATCCTTTATCCCAGATCTGTTTTAATGCCCACCATACAGATTCGATAAAGTTATTATCGTATGTGATGTATGGGTTCTCCATATCAGCCCAGAAACCTACTGTATCTGAGAAGTCTTCCCACATACCTTTGTATTTCCAAACGCTTTCTTTACATTTCTTGATGAATGGTTCCATACCGTATTCTTCGATCTGTTCTTTTCCATCAAGACCTAACATCTTCTCAACTTCAAGTTCGACTGGAAGTCCGTGTGTATCCCATCCAGCTTTACGGATGATCTTATGACCTTTCATTGTCTGGTAACGAGGGATCATATCTTTGATAACACGAGTTAAAACGTGTCCGATATGTGGTTTACCATTGGCTGTTGGTGGTCCGTCATAGAATGTATATGTCGGATCGTCTTTTCTTTCTTCGATACTCTTTTCAAAAATTTCGTTTTCTTTCCAGAACTTTACGGTCTCTTTCTCTCGATCGACAAAGTTCATGTCAGATGTTACTTTCTTGTACATCTTCATCTCTCCTTTTACTTCTTAGAAAATCTAATGAAATAGGAAAAAATAAGAAAAAGCGCTGTCCAAAATAGGACAACGCTGTTGCTTCTAAACCACCTATTTCACATACTATCATATGTTATCCCGTTAACGGAGGATACCGGCACAGCTTACTTCATTCAGCCTGCAGCTTGGGAGTGATCTTCCTTCTTATCTTACTAACACCCGGCTTCCACCGCCCCGGACTCGCTCATGCGTTCATGATAGAAGTACTGTCTCCTTCTTCGCTTTTATCATACTAAGTTATCTTAACACTTAAAATGGCGATTCGTCAATATTGAATTGTATGTTTTCGCATTTCTTTTTGTTTATTTTGTATGGAATACTTCGTAATAATGTTTCAGGCAATCTTTAAATCCATCTTTTGCAAGTGTTACACTATCATAGTAACTTCTTTCGGCATATCCATCTTTTGTATTATCTCTTGCTGCATTTAATAAGTCTGTACAGATATTTACTTTCGCAATTCCAAGTTCTACTGCTTTGGATAAGTTTTCATCTCCAGAACCAGATCCTCCATGAAGTACTAGTGGAATAGAAACCTCGGTTGCAATTTCTTGTAATCTTTCAAAATTCAGATGTGGAATTCCTTTGTATTCTCCATGAGCTGTTCCAATAGATACTGCAATGGAATCAACTCCTGTCTGTTCTACAAATTTTTTTGCTTCTTCTGGTGTTGTTAACATTGTATTTCCTTCAACATGATAGCTGTCTCCTTCTCCTACGTGTCCGATTTCAGCTTCTACCGTAACATTTCTTTCATGTGCATATGCTACGATTTCTTTTGTCTTTGCCACATTTTCTTCAAATGGAAGGCTTGATCCATCAATCATAACGGAGGTAAATCCGACATCAATAGCTTTCTTAACCAACTCGATCGTAAATCCATGATCATAATGAAGCGCGATATCTTGGTTACTTTTTTCTGCGTAATATTTTACGATCGCTGCTGCTTCTTCAATACCTAATGTCGGTGTATGTACCTCCGCCAGACACACCATCAATGGGTGTTTTGTTTCTTCTGCCGCCTCGATCACTCCTTTGATATTCTCAAGGTTTACAATGTTGGCTGCTGGGACTGCGTAATGTCCTGCTTTGGCTTCTTCTAACATCTTTTTACTGTTTACTAACATCTGTTTCATCCTCCCGAAAATTCATTCTAAAATTTTACTTTATAAGTCCCACTTGTATCATTTTTAAAAATTAGCTAACAGATAATCTTCTGCTTCTTTGGACCATAATCCATTATGTTCTTTTGTAATCTTAGCTAATTCTTTAAATCTATCATCTGTTTTTCCTTTTTCTTCAAAATCTTCAATTGCTGTTAGTTCAAGATTCTTTCCAAGATACATCAGTTTCTTTCCTCCTGGAATCTTTGGAAGATTCAATATCGTATTGATCTGTGCATCAATTCCCCCGATATGCGTGATCATAACAGCTGGATCTAATCTTCCTTCTCCTGCAAGTTTTAAACATTCTTTCATATCATCGGTATTCCCACCGCTTGATCCTACCAGATGGTGCATCTTATAATGTACGTCAAAGAAATTAAACATCGCAGATAATTTTGGATCCACTGGTCCTGCGAAGAAGTTTAAGCATCCGTCAAATCCTAAAATCTCATCTGCCATCTCGATCACTGGTCTGACTGGTGCATATACAGATACATCATCAAATCCTGTTCCACCAGTTAAATCTCTTAATGTCTTCACTGGGTCATCGACTTTCGCAGTATTGACAAAATGGATTTCAACACCTCGTTCTTTGGCATATTCTTCTGTAAATAATTCACTAGCTCTTTTTAATCTTACTTCATCAATGTCTGTGATCACCAGTAAAGAAGGTTTACGATCACAATTTAACATATAACTGATCGCTCCTAATCCCATTGGACCGCAGCTTGCAAGAAGTGCACTCTTTCCACCTTCTACAATTCCCATCTTATGTTCATAAACACCACGTTCACTGTGGTACATAGAATGGAATGCTCCAATGATACAGCTCATAGGCTCCGCCAGTGATGCCTCAAAAAATGCACTGTTTTCATCAAAAGGTAATAAGCAGTCTTTTTCCATTACAATTGGCGGAACTTTGATAAAGGTTGCTGCTCCTCCGCAGTATTCATAAGAATATCCGATGGCTGCCATAGAACCTTTGATATTGATCGCTGGCTGCATGGTATATTTTGTTCCAACTTGATATTTATCTTTCCACTTCGCCCCAACTTCACGAATGATTCCTGCAAATTCATGTCCTACGATGATCGGATGTTCGCTGATATCATCGTTGACTCTCTGATGTTTTGCTCCCTGAATAGATTCTTTGTAAGTAGACATGCAGACACTGTCAGTGATCAGTTCCATTAAGATCTCATCGTCTTTCAGTTCTCCCATATCAAATTCTTCTAATCTTAAATCTGATTCCCCATAAAGTCTGACTGCTCTTGTCTTCATAGCTTATCCCTTTTCCTTTCTGTTTGTGTTGTATGGTCATCTGACCATGTACATTGTCATTTGATATTTTTTTATTATAGATTCGACGTTTTTATTTGTCAATACAATTTTTTATTTTTCCATCACACAAAAAGTGCTGATTTACAAGATTTTTACAATAAAAAAGAAGCTGATATGCTTACTTTTATTTGCATATCAGCTTCATATTCTTATCTCTATATTATTTTAATAATAACTCTGCCGTCGGCACATCTGTTACCAACACATTCACTAATCCACCTGCGATCGCACCTTTGATTGCTTCAATCTTATCTTTTCCATAAGACATTCCGACTCTGACTGGTATCTTTGCGATCTTATCCAATGAAATTCCAACCATTTTTCTTTTCAGATCCTCATCAACCGTCTGGCCATTCTTGTCATAAATCCTTCCAACGATTTCTCCAACGGCACCTTTTCTCACTAGTTCCTTGTATTCTTCCTTTGTCCGTATTTCTGCCTTGATAATCGAAGAATCGTCCTGCATCGATCCGATTCCGATCAATGCAATGTCCGCTGTTTCTGCCATATGAAGAACTTTGGCAATTTCATCAATACTTTCGATCAACTCTTTTTCTTTTGTACCTTCCACATACATTGGTGCAGACAAGTTATAACTTGCACAGTGTAATAAATTTCCGACTTTCGTTGCAAGTGTATTGGAATATGTTGTTGTACTCCATGAATCTGACTGTATCGCTCCCGGTGTTCCAAGAAATGGAACAACTTTTACATTCTGAAATGAAAGAGATCTAAGACGTTCATCTTTCGCCAACTGCTCCACAAATTCATGCATGGCTCTTCCCCATGTCATTCCAAATACCATGTTTTTTTTCAAAACTCTTAGAATATAGTCTACCGCTTGAAACGCTACTTCTTGATCCGATGACTGTTCATATGCCGGAACAGCGATCAATGCTTCTGTCAATCCATATTTTTCTTCTAATTTCCGTTCCAATGCAAGATCACTTTGTTCAGGATATTGAATCCTGATCTGAACATACCCTTCATTTCTCGCCTGGATCAATGCTCTGGAAATACTGGTTCTTGATGTATGTAATTTTTTCGCAATCTCTTGTTGCGATAATCCATCACGGTAATAAAGTTCTGCTACTTTTATTAAAAAACGATCACTTTTCATCTGGCTTCCTCCGTCGTGAATATGCCACATTTCATATGTGACTTTCTATATTTATATTATCTGGTTTTTTATTTATTTTCAATGCACATTTTTATATTTTCTTAATCTGTTTTATCGGATATTTTGATTGTACGAAAACAAAGATCATGATCTTATCTTTTTATCAGATTTTACGCTTTCTTAACGTTTTATTTACTAAATTTTATAATTTTTGTATATAATTATATGTTAAAATAGTAGTTAACTAATGTTAGATGGTTTAAATACAAATATAAAACCAGAAGGGAGATAATTTCATGTTAAGAATTGGAATTTTAACCAGTGGCGGCGACTGTCAGGCATTGAATGCTGCCATGCGTGGTGTAATAAAAGGTTTAAGTGTAAAGAGAAATGATCTGGAGATCTATGGTTTCCGCGATGGATATAAAGGTCTGATCTACGATATTGCTGACCGTATGACACCAGATGATTTTTCTGGAATCTTAAACCGTGGAGGTACAATTCTTGGAACTTCCAGACAGCCATTCAAAAAGATGCGTATTCCTGATGAAAACGGTCTTGATAAAGTCAAGGCAATGAAAAATAATTATCGTAAATATAAATTAGACTGTCTTGTAGTCCTTGGCGGAAACGGAACTCACAAAACTGCAAATATGCTTCGTGAAGAAGGTTTAAATGTTGTAACACTTCCAAAGACAATTGACAATGATCTTTGGGGAACTGAAATGACATTCGGATTCCAGAGTGCCGTTGATATTGCAACTGATACGATCGACCGAATCCATACAACAGCTTCTTCTCACAGCCGTGTATTTATCATCGAGGTTATGGGGCATAAAGTCGGACATGTTACCCTGCAATCAGGAATTGCTGGTGGAGCTGACGTAATCCTGCTGCCTGAAATTCCTTATGATATTGATAAAGTAGCCGAAGTTGTAGAAAACCGCTTTGCAGCTGGAAAGAAATTCTCGATTATCGCAGTTGCTGAAGGTGCTATTTCAAAAGAAGATGCGAAGTTAAAGAAGAAACAGTATAAGGCAAAACTTGCAGAAAGAAGATATCCTTCTGTTGCTTATGAGATTGCAGCTGCACTAGAAGAAAAAACAAATCGTGAGATCAGAGTCACCGTTCCAGGACATACACAGCGTGGTGGTGCTCCTTGTGCTTACGACCGTGTACTTGCTACAAGAGTTGGAGCATATGCCGCTGAATTGATCCTTAATAAAGAGTATGGCTATATGGTTGGTATCGTTGATGGAGATACAAAAAAGGTTCCATTATCTGAAGTTGCCGGAAAATTAAAATATGTTGATCCGAAGTGCCAGATGATTAAGGACGCTAAGACGATTGGAATAAGTTTTGGTGAGTAAATTGTAGTTTGTAGGTAGTGTTACATGTATGAGTCAAAAAGAAGATAAGAAGAAATATTTATAAGAAAAAAGGATGACACTCCGCATTTTTGAAAGCGTTTTTTACAAATCGCTAATCCGCGCCTGTTCCTTCGATAACTGATATGTAATGACTTTTGTCAATAGTAAATTAA
>OLPX01000028.1_pt1 | contig 173692 bp, 152 predicted proteins | sample 1672491 | NCBI WGS metagenome assembly OLPX01 (sample SAMEA3136692, study PRJEB25190) | human gut metagenome | biome: human gut; feature: human-associated habitat; material: faeces | place: Austria | collected 2013
AGTTAAGATGAGGAAAACCTCATTTTAACCTGTACTAAATCTTGACATAGGACCATGTCATAATTTTTGGATTTAGTTGGCGTATCAAAATTTATAAAATAGAACATAATTACACCTCTCACAAAAAGTTTAAAAATCATTTCAATTTCTACATATAATACTCTCATTACTCGCTTTCAAATTCTTTTTTATTATACTACTTTTCCATCCATCATACCACTATAAAGTATATCTCCCACATTCACTGTAACTATCTTCAATCCATCCTTCCCATTATCTTGTCCCATAAGACTTGTCATATCGCCTTATCTGCTGTTCTGTACGCTCCTGTTCCTTTACCTTACGAATAATCGTGTCAATCTGCTCTGCACCGGCATATCTCTTCACACGCTCCAGATCATCAGCCTTTTCCTGCAACAGCTCTGTCCTATCACTCATATCCTTAATCTTACCCTTGTAAAACTCCACATCATCTGACAGTCTCTTCTTTTCCTTCCGAAGCTGTAATACTTCCTCTTTTAGCCTTACGCATTGGATTGTCAGGTTCTTTATCAAGGTCTTAAGTTTATTCACAAATGGCATTACCACCTTATCCCGAAATGACTCAGCACTTGCAAATGCTCCCGGTTCCGGCAATTGCCACTCCGGTGCTTCATCATACTTTCTTACATCACGCTGTAATAACTGCTCCGACTGCACTATCTGCTCTATATGGCTCTTAAGCTCATTCTGTTGCTTTTCAAGTTGAACATTATTCTGTTGCAAATCATTGTATTTCTGTCTTAATACCTGATTATCCAATTGCAACGCATCATTCCTTTGCTCCAGAGAATAATTATCAGCGGACAACTGATCATTCACATTCTCCAATTTACTATTCATATATTGTAAATCTTCATGCCTTTGTTCCAGTTCTTCATTATCTGTCTGCAACTGTAGCTGTTTCTGCTTTAAATCATGATTTTCCATGCGAAGTCTGTCCTTGCGGCTTTCAAGCCTTGAGTTTTCCATTCTCGAATCCTGATTATCTGCAAGCAATACTTCCTTCTCCTGTTGTGCTGTAATTCTCTCCTCGTTTGCTTTCTGTGTAGCTTCTTCTGCCAGTTCTTTTTCAGTTGTTTGTTAAGCTGTCTTCGCACCTTTCCTATCGTCCGTATCAGCTGTTCCAGACCCTTTACAGGAAGATAAGCCGCCTGCACAGGTACGATCACAGCATCGACACTGGCAAGTGCACTGATCGTCAGCATTTCAAGTGATGCATACAGTCAATCAATATATAGTCGTATTCTTCTCTCATTCTTTCTATATATTGTTTCAAGACAAGTTCCCTGCTCATAATATTCACAAGTGAAACTTCCATTCCAGAGAGTTCGATGTTTGCCGGAATCAAATCAATTCCTTCCTGGTGATGTAAAATTCCCAGTGTATTTTCAAATGGTTCATCTTCTACAATCTTTGTCAGAATAGTAGCCAGTGTGATCGATAATTCATCTGGGTTATGATACCCAAGGTTTGATGATCTGCCAATCGCTGCTTATACATCACCTCCACTGACTACAATCAGACAAGATCGTATTGAACTGGGAAAAAGTGGATTCTTTGCGTTATCCAGTCTTCTTAATGGCGTTTCAATCAGTACATTTTTATTGCATACACAGCTGATTGAAAGGAAATCTACAGGAAATGTTCCTGTAGCATAAAATTGCCTGATTATTTATTGATTGAACAGACTGATAACAGCTCTATACAACAAAAGGTTAGGAAACTCCCTTTCAGGTGTTCCCTAACCTTTTGTTTGTAACATCGTTTATGTTTCTTTCACACTCCGCTAAATCCATGTACTCGGCTCATTTTTTCTATATTTTAACGGAGACACTCCGTATGTTTTTTTGAAGCTTCTGATAAAATAACTTACATTCTGATAGCCACTGAGCATTGCAACCTCTGTAACTGGAATGTCCGAATTTTGTAACAACTGTTTTGCATGCTCCAACCGCAAATATGTAACATATTTTGAAAGCGTAATATGAAAATGTTCTTTAAAATATTGCGATACATATTTTTCAGAAAGATGGAACTGTTCCCCAAATTCCTTTAATGATATCTCCCCTGTAAAACTCTGCTGTATGTATGAAATCATCTCTTTTTCTACAGTATTTCTTCCACTTTTATCATTTTCGATTATAAATCCATTCTCCCACATGTGAAGAATAAATTGTAAAAGAATTATTTTTGTCTTTATCTGAACAGCTATTTTCAACTTCTTTTCATCATTTTTTGCCATATATATTTCGGCCAACTGCTTACACAACTCTTTTGCTGCATCCTTGATCCTTGGTCTTATCATCAAATGACCATTTTTTAATGGAGTAAGCAATTTATCATCTAACATGTCATCTGTGCAAAACGAGATATATTCAAGTGGAAAAAGGAAAGTAAAATAATCCACTTCTCCAGCCTGTGAACCCATGAAATGCAGATTGCCCGGCGACACTACAAAAGCATCCCCGGGGGGGCCAATATAATTTTCTCCTGATATACTTACAGTCAAAAACCCACTTTTTACATATATAATTTCCAGTTCATCATGCCAATGTACCGGTATCTGAAATGATCGTCCCTCATTTTTTATATGATATGTACTAAACGGATCATCCTTTGTACCATGCGGTTTATTTTCCTTTAATTCAAAGTACATAATCTCTCCTATACTTCTATAAGACCTTTGCTTTTCCATTTTCCACTCTTCCATCTAAGTACCATTCCCACAGCTCTCGCACATTCGTCACCTGCCATAGCAATATATGATCCTACAGCCAGAAGTCCCATGTGTATTCCGAGAAAATAAGTTCCGCCAACTGCAAACAAATACATAAATATTGCACCTAGTATAACTGGGAAAAGTGCGTCTCCACTCGTTTTTAATGCCTGACCATATACAAGGTTTGTTACCCTTCCAAATTCAAGAAAGACATCTACTATTAACAACTTTACCACAAGATTTATCATCTGTGTATCATCAGTAAATATATGCACGATAAAATGTCCTGCCAATGCAAATGTCACGGAAAAACAGGTCGCTGTGATGATACCGTATATCGCAGCTTTTCTCGTTCCCCTGTTACATTCCTCAAACTCTTTTGCTCCAATTCTCCAACCGGTCATAATTGCATTTGCCTGAGCAAGGGCAGCTCCCACACAATATGAGAAATTTGCAATCTGTACAGCATATGAGCGTGCTGTAACATTCATTCCATCCACATCCATCTGATTCATAAAACGCACAATAAAGGTCATTGCGATGTTGTAAAGTGCTGTTTCAAGCGCAGAAGGAAAACCAATCTTAACAATCTGCGCAAATATCTTTCTTGATGCAATTCGCTCAGGACTCTGTTTTGCTTTTATAAGCACAGCCCCCATACCTACTACAATAATAAGATTTACAACTCTTGAAATAACCGTGGCAACAGCAACTCCCATTACACCCCAGTTGAATACAAATAAGAATACTGAATTAAGTATTATATTGAGAACATTTCCAACAACAGTTCCTATCAAAGAATGTTTTGTATATCCAAACACTCTCAAATAACTGGAGAAAATAGGAATTAGTGCATTTAAAAAACATGCGCCGCCAACAATTCTAAGATATATTTCAGCCGGCTCAAGCAAAGCCGGAGCAATACTTACGATTCGAAGTATCCCACCAGAAAAAGTAGCAAGAATGACAGACATTACGATACCTATCAATGCGTTGAATATAAGTCCAAGTTGTCTTGCCTGATACGCTATCCCCGGTCTTCCGGCTCCGATATTTTGTGACATAACAGCTATCATACCCGACGATATTACGCCGAACATGATAATAAAAACACCTATATATGTATTTGCTGTTCCCACTGCTCCTACAGCCTGGTCGCTTACAGATGATAGCATAAGCGTATCGACCATACCTGAAAGCATATAAAATAAAGTTTCTAAGCATATTGGCACAGATAACTGTGTTAATGTTTTTCTTTCAGCTGCCATAGTTTTCTCCTCACATACAATTCAAGAATACTATATCAATAATACAATATATTTCTATGTAATTCTTGTATAATATCCTGTGAAAATTGCACTATTTCTACTTTATCTTAAAAAGTACTAGATCGTGTTACTGAAAAATGAACCGCAAAATACCCGAATTCTATGAAACGCTGGTATGATAACTGGGATGCAATAACGCCGATTTTCAAGTTTTCACCGGATGTCGGAAAGGTTATTTACACGACCAATGCAATTGAAAGTCTGAATTCTACCTACCGTAAGCTCAACCGTCAGAGAAGCGTATTTCCAAGTGATACAGCACTCCTGAAAGCCCTGTATCTGGCAACTTTTGAAGCCACAAAAAAATGGACTATGAGCATTAGAAACTGGGGACGGGTCTACGGTGAACTCAGCATTATGTATGAGGGACGACTCCCAGAATAACAGAATCTATATGCATGATGAGAAGGACGTTTTTGACGTCTCGACCGCTTGCACTTTGGTGTAGGCGGTTCTCTTATATTCTAGGCAATATGTAATTAGATGAAAAAATTACGTTTTTTCTTAGCTGATAACACCTTACAGAGAACATCATCCACTGCATCGGTATATTTGCCTTGTTCGAGAAGCTCATTTTTCAGCCGGATAAGTGACTGAATAACTCTGCTCTGTTCTTCGGCTGTTAGGTAAACATGGTATTTCTGTTCTCTCATAACATCAACCTCACACTTTCTTATTTTTGATTTAATAATATATTAAAACAGAAAACATCTCAAACGTGCAAAAAGACTTCCACCCCAACGGATAGAAGCCTTTTTGTAAAAATATTATTTTATTGCAAACCATTCGACACTATTTCATCTGTTGCAAATTACTTTTTCAATGAAGGTGTTGCAAAAGTGTTGCAAAAGGCAACGCCCTCTAAATGCATAGCCTGCAAACCCGCATAAATCCTGATATTTCAGGCACCTCCAAACTAAGCGTCCCTATTCAAACTCATTATGTCCCAGGCCAATTTTAACTTATTCCAGTTAAGTTTCAGTTGGATATGGGGCATATTTATATATCAATTACACTATTTATTCTGACCTACTGAATGGCTGTTGCCAAACTGTTTCCACGAGATTATTATAGTTTGGATTAGGATGAAATGCAACAGATTCTTTAAAATTAGCACTGTTCCATATATTCTCTCAAATACTTAAACGGAAATGGAAGAACCGTATATTGACTATTACGCACAAATTCTACTGCCATCAACGGAAGAGCCTCCTCATATTCAAGTTCTTCTCCCAAAGAAATCACTTTACGCATACAACAAGCATTTGGATATACTAATCTCTTACTCTTAGCCCCCACATAATATACAAATGTACGTCCATCTAAGTAGTCTTTCTCATTGTATTCGTACTTGATGTTTAAGAGATTTCCAATTTGGTAAGTCGCTTCAAATTCCCCTTTTCTCAGCTCGCCATCAATCCAGACTCCATACTTTTCATGTAAAAACCTATTGAATTTTGATGCAATCCCTGTGCGCATATTTAAAATCTTTTTCATTGCTTTCTTGGTAATCATTTCTGTTTCTGCAGCCACCTTACTTTTCCATTCAGAAATGCATTCCCTTGAATCAATATTATCTTTTTCAAAATCATCTATTGCTTCCAATAATAATTCTTTTGAAACTCTTTCTTTTGCATCCGTTTCTATAAGTGTATTCATTAATACTGATATATTAGGCAATGTCTTTTCGCGTGTTAACAATATGGCATGAATATTATCAATATCCGAATACATTAATCCTTCTACCTGATTCTGTGCACCACGATGTTTGTCTTCTACAAAATCATATGCATAACAAATCTTGTTCCACTCTTCTGCTTCATCTTGATTACTATCACAAAATGTATCAAATTCCATTTCACCATCGCAATCAATTTTCAAACGATAATATTGGAAATAATTGAGTGCCTTTTTATTAACATGATTTATATGCGCTGCATTTTCACCGTATTTTGTTTTTATCTTCTTTCTAAGAACAAAGGTCCAATCTTTTCCAGAATCAAGTCTTTCCCAATCAAAAATTGAAATCATGCGTTCTCTTACATCACCTTTTATTATAAGTTCCTGAACAATCTTCTTTATATCTGGAGAACTTCCCTTTGTATTTGTAAAATGCTCGGCCTCTTCTGTTATATGCTGTACAATATATCCTTTTAAGTTATCACTGTGTGGATCATGCATCTCATTTTCAGCATAATATTCACCATCATGAATGATTCTGATATTATATGCTTCTTCCGAAAGATTTCCTACCGCTGCCTTTACATGATAATACTTCTCCAACTCCTCTTGGAGCTTTGCTACAATATCCTTTGATACTTCAGAGTTATTTTCATCTACAATTACAACACCCTTTTTCTGTAACATTTCACCATATTCAAACTCTGATATTCCCTTCTTTTCCAAATTGGAGATATCAAATTCTTGTGCATCTTCCCTCTCCACAATGTCTATGGACATATATTTAGAAAGATTATCATTCACATCTCTTAAAAACTGCTCCATTACGCCCATCTTACTTTTCCTAAAATGCGCAATATCAGATATATCAAAATTATCTACTCTAAAGTGATTATGCGACAAGGAACCTTCCTTGTATGTAATGACATTGGTATCTGTCTTTAATTTTTTTCTAAACTCACCAGTCTTTGAATCTATTACATACAATCCGTTACTTTCTCGATCATATCTCTTGAAAGTTTTATGTTCCAAATTGAGATACATCCCTGGATCAATAACAATCTCCAAGAATCTGACAAAATTCACCTTACCTGTTAATTTATCTTTATGTCTCCATGATGGGTCATGATAGAAAAGCTTACCTGTAAGATTATTATACATAAAAGCCTCATGCTTAGGCGTTCTCATTGAATTTATCAGGAGTTGTGCAAGTAATCTGTTTTCAAAATAAAAACATTTATTGCACTGCTCGCTATCAAACAAATCAATCTTTTGGATTTTTACATCCTCATACTCTTTCATAATACTTTCTTTAAATTGCTTTTCTGTCACCTCACCCTTACGGAACAGCACCAATGCAGTTGCACCAAAGGTCCACTGAACTGCTGCCGCTTTAAATTCATATACTGCCGAATCTAAGATATTGTATTTGTAATAATCCTTATTAGCCTTCTCGACCCTAAAAATATCAAAGTCAGCATCAATATTTTCTATATTGTAGGTAACATTAATTCTGTTAGTTAACATTTTCGAAATCCTCCTTACGAATCATATGTAAATTTTCATAACAAACTGTACCATCTTCTCTTATAAGCATCGGAATCTCCACCAAGCACTGATCCACTATGGCACTCGGCTTGTAATTTTTATCTGATACAACATTTATGATATAAACCCGTTTAGCCCCTATAGCCTCCAGCTTTCTCAATATATCTTTTCTAATTTCGTCTCTATCCTGCACATATGTAAACTTCCAATTCTTAAAATCAACATACACATCATCAGATAGCTTATAATCGAAGAATTCAAAATATTCCGGCACTGTTATTGGTGATAATTCAATTCCCAATTCTCTTTTCAATATAAACTTACCAGCCACTTCGCCCAATGCACCTTTATAAATATTATGAAACAACACTGGACTAAGAAGATATTCATTCATTTCAAATTTCAATGCATATCCCATTTCTTCAAAATGAGCTTTCATTCCGGGATATCTAAGTATCGCCTGCAAACCGGATTCCTTTTCACTCATTTCATAAATAGCAACTTCATCAGAATTCCCCTTTATTTTAGCTCTTTTACTGTTTTTAAATGCCACCTTGTCGTTTCCAAAATCTATAGTAACATCATTGAAATCTGAATACTGTGAGTAAATATACTGGTTCCGCTTTTCTCCACTTGTAATGTAAAGTTTTTGAAGATATTCATTATTCTGCCAGTCATATGTACTTGCCGTCGGATACTGTAATACCAACGACCTTAACTGTTCCCACAACTGCATACTTTCAACAGTCCAATCCTTTGCCAACATTCTTTGAATCGTCCAAAGACCAACCGAGGATATCTTTTCCGCCTTATTAAGCATAAGGTTTTCTTCCGGAAGATAATCCTTTCCAATTGTCTCTCGCATAGATACAATTGCTTTCATTTCAGGTGATAATATACGTTTATTTATTTCACCAACATACAATTTCTCTAACAGTTCCGACTCAACAAACAAGTATATATTAGGACTCTTTACAAATGTTCTACACATACGACCCACTGCTTGTAAAACCATTCGGCTAGCTTGCACAACTACACTCTTTAACTTATACAACTTGTTTAAAGTGAATTGGTCACTTCCTGTATAAGAACGAAACGCAAGCTTTAACATTTGGTCCTTTTCAGAATAATTCATTTCACCGTTCTCGTATAATTCCTCAATTTGAAACAACATCTGCAACAAATCATGAGATGTTATTGTCTCATCCTGATATGTATTTACTGTCATATTAGTTATATTTCCCAGATACAATGCATCGAAATCCTTATATAAGAATCTCTTGTCACCTTCGGTAAACTCTCCCAGTTGAACAACTTTTTTACCTTTCGGAATCCTATATTGTAAATTCTGTCCAGCACCTATAGTCTGATAAGATGACATAACAAATATCTTTTCTCCACATGACAATCGCTGCTGCAATTCTTCCTTATCCTGTTCAAAATTGTCGCTTTTCAAGAAACAAACACTACTATTACTCTGCTGAGTCTCCATCTGAGAGTATTCAAACAACTGCTGCAGAACGCCTTCATCCATGCCGGGATTGTTCTTTTTCGGCAATGCCATTCCCAAGTACAACATTGATTGAATATCTTCATTCCTATTAAAAATACACATTGATTGAAGTACATTGCAGTATCTTATTATCTGATATTCGTTACCTGTTATATTGGTGATAATGTTTGAAGCATAACGTGCAAATTCTGCATCCATAAATGTTTTGCAATAATCTTCTGCATTGAATCCTTGTATATTATTGCTGATTACTTCCCCATGTACATTTATCTCGCCATCTGCATAAGCGCTCCATCTTTTTTCTAATGCATTTCTTGTTTTGTCCTTTAGATAACCCGGCGTCTTACGAAACCTTTCTTTTAACTGTTCCTTCAAATATCTCAAATCATAATTTCCAACAACTGTATCAACTTCAGCAGTTGCCGATATCCCAAACACAGTTGCTTTTCCTGCAAGGTATAACATGATTTTTTCAGGAGTATCATATACCTTAACAAATTTAAGATTTGTATTGTCATGATGAGAATCATTATCCTCAAATTCATAATACTCCATGCCAACTTGATAGAAGCTTCTATCCTCCAATATCAGTTCACGATTATTTCTAATCATCTGGCATGTTTCACCCATCAACAAATCTCTTTGCTTATTAGTTAATTCTAATCTTTTTAGGATTGTACTAATAGCATTCTCCAAATTCATCGTATCCATGATACCGCTTCTGGAGCTATTTATAATTTCCATGTAATTTCTTGCCCATTCTATAGAAAATAACCTAAAATGCAAAAGAAATACATTAATCTCACGCAATAAGCTATATAACACAATATCCTTCTCTTTGTTTCTGTTCTTGAAAAAATCATCTTTCCCCTCAAAGAAAACATCAATACGATTGTCTTCTTTATTTAAGGATGAGCGGATATACTGTGCCCCTTCTTTTAAAACCGTATGAAATGAACCATCATTAAACAAGAAAATCTGTCTCTGATCCACTAAATCTTCTTTGGTTTTTATACTTAACCTTACATGATAATTCTCTGCAATTTTTCTTGCTTCATCCATTAGTGTTGTAAATGTATTTCTATTCCCTGATTTTTCGACCTCATCCATAGCTTGTCTCATACTGGAAGAAAAATCGTTTGGATTCAAAGTACGATATATCTGACGAAACAACTGTATATAGTCTTCCTGCATTGCCAATGACTTATCAATCAGCTCACTTTGTATAGTATCCTTCGTTGCATCAAATTCATCAATAACAATTACTGCGTTTTCTATTAAATCCGAATTCAAAAACTCATAACTGGAATCAATAAGAATAGAATTTCTCTTCATAAACTTACTGACACTCATTAATATTATTTTGTAATCGTCTGTAAATACTGCAGGATATAGTTTCCCAATCCATTTATATTTAGCATCAGTTCTAATAGCATTTTTTCGCTGTGTCTTTGTTTGAAATCTATTCTTTAAACGTTTAGTAATTTCATATCGAAGCTGCCTGTCCCCTTCTGTTATTCTGTCAGCCAATTCTTTTATATATTCCTTATCGGCATATCTTTTTTCCACAGCATTACGATAAAGGGAAACATCCTTGCATAATTTAAGATACGCATCCGTTTTCATTTCCTCTGGCACTTCAATCTCAAGAATTTTATCTACAACCTCATCAAAATTAGAGCGTAATCTCAATACATTGCGCTTATAAAGTTCCTCACTCCCATATGCCGCCCTCAATGCATCTTCTGGTAAATTCTTATTTAAAGTTGTCAGGTAAATGATTTTGGTATCATTACCAATTGAATCCGTATATTCTTTCATTGCCCGTGCCGAATCATAAGTTTTTCCATTGCCCGTTGGTAATTCGCACATATACAAACCATGTTCATGTTGTTGCATAACATCTAATAAGTAATCTTTCAACACCAGACCTCCTTGTGGTTGCTTATTTTTTGCATGATTGGTAACAGTAAAATTATATATAATTTTATCATAAAACGGAAAAAGAATTGCCGCATATTTGCGTCAATTCTTTTTAGAATAGATTTCCATATTTTGTTTTATCAAATCAATCATGGCATTCCTAACACTCTGTGGGTTTAATACCTCTACATATTGTAATCCTAGTAACCATCCAAGCAAGATAACAGACGCAACTGCATGAAAAGTAACTAACAACCTACCCTCTGTGTCTTCAGAAATTGTAATTCTCTTACCAAATTGATCTATAAAAGGGCCAACTAATGTATCTGGGATTCTCACAGTTATTACCTGTTCTTTTCCTGAAAACATACCCATCCGCCTTGAAACATATGTATTAGCATTAAAAATACGGAACTGGCTTTTACCATCTCTTGGTATATCGGACAACTTGATATTATCAAGTTTATCCACTCTATAATTTCTTTCACTTAATATACCACCTTTTTCTTTTATATCATAACCGTACAAATAATACCTATCATTTGCCCATATTAAAGCCCAGGGGTTCATGTTATAGCGTCTATCCGACTTTTTTACCAACTTCTTATTTCTATCCCACACCATATAATCAAAGCTTATCTGAACCCCCTTAGATAGAGCTTCCTGAATCAAATTTACATTATAGAGAATTTTCTTATTCTCTGCTTTTGCAATATTAATCCCTAACACGCTTCTATCCAGTTCTTCCGCATCATACAGACTCATAAGGATGGACGTCCATGTATAACTCTCGATGAAAATCATCAGGCTTATGACCAGATAGCACCTATGCTTTTTGCCTGGCTTAGTCAATATTCCAAGCTTAAACAGGGAGAAATCTCCGAAGATGAATACGACAATTGGAGATATAACTACCCTAACATTGAACCAACCACCGGCTTTGTAAAGAATGCCATCTCTGACGATTTGGATGCCGAACTCCAGGATGCATTGTCAGAAGAAATGAAGAAACGAGGTCTGCTTTAATTCCATTTTCTAGTGGCAACAGACCATACAAGCAAGAGACAGATAAATAGAAAAAGACCTTACCAAAATTCCTTTCCAGTTTGGAAAAGAACTTCAGTAAGGTCTTCTTTAAATGCAATTAATATAATATTATACTTAACACATTTGCGTTAGATTCTGTTGCCAAATCGTTGCCAAAACTTAACACTTTTTGTTTGGAATAAGTGTAAATAAAGGCTCTATTTTTACAAATCGTTATTCAAACTCAATCGTTCCAGGCGGCTTACTCGTCAGATCATACATTACTCTGTTGACACCAGTTACCTCATTAATAATTCGGTTCATTACCTTATTCAATACTTCATAAGGAACTTCGGCTGCTTCTGCTGTCATAAAGTCGATCGTATTAACCGCACGGAGTGCAACTGCATAATCATATGTTCTAAAATCGCCCATAACTCCTACACTTCGCATATTTGTAAGTGCTGCAAAATACTGTCCGACTGTCTTGTTCATTCCGGCTTTGTCCATCTCCTCACGGTAAATAGCATCTGCATCCTGAACAATCTTAACTTTCTTTTCCGTTACTTCGCCGATGATACGGATTCCAAGTCCCGGTCCCGGGAATGGCTGACGGAATACCAATCTCTCCGGAATACCAAGCTCCAGTCCTGCTTTACGTACTTCATCCTTGAACAGATCACGAAGTGGCTCGATGATTTCTTTGAAATCTACATAATCCGGAAGTCCACCAACATTATGGTGAGACTTAATCACTGCAGATTCTCCACCCAGACCACTTTCTACAACGTCCGGATAAATCGTTCCCTGCACAAGGAAATCTACTGCCCCGATTTTCTTTGCTTCTTCTTCAAATACACGGATAAATTCTTCTCCGATGATCTTTCTCTTCTTCTCTGGTTCTGTTACTCCGGCAAGTTTATTATAAAATCTCTGCTGTGCATTCACACGAATAAAGTTCAGATCATAAGAACCTTCCGGTCCGAATACAGCTTCAACTTCATCCCCTTCATTCTTCCTCAAAAGACCGTGATCTACAAATACACATGTCAGCTGATCCCCTACTGCTTTGGAAAGCAATACAGCTGCTACTGAAGAATCAACACCTCCGGATAAAGCGCATAACACTTTGCCGTTTCCGACCTTTTCACGGATCTGTTTGATCGATTCTTCCACAAATGAATCCATCCTCCAGTCACCTGCACATCCGCAAACTCCAAGCACAAAATTGGATAGCATCTTTGTTCCTTCTACAGAATGAAGTACTTCCGGATGATACTGAATCGCATATAAGCCATGTTCTACATCTTCTGCTGCTGCCACCGGACAATTCGCCGTATGCGCTGTCACTTCAAATCCAGGCGCAAGTTTTGAAATATAATCTGTATGACTCATCCAGCAGATTGTCTTCTCTGATACATTTTCAAAAATCTTGGAATCTTTCTTATCTACCAATACTTCTGTCTTTCCATATTCTTTTACATCGGAAAGTTCTACTTTTCCGCCAAGAACATGCATCATAAGCTGAGCACCATAGCAAAGTCCAAGAACCGGGATTCCTAATTCGAATAATTCTTTTTTATATGTTGGTGAATCGACTTCATAGCAGCTGTTTGGTCCACCAGTCAGAATAATTCCCATAGGATTCATTGCTTTGATTTTCTCAAGATCTGTCTTGTACGAATAAATCTCGCAGTAAACATTACATTCTCTGACACGTCTTGCAACCAGCTGGTTATATTGACCGCCAAAGTCAATTACAATCACTAATTCTCTCTTCACAAGAATTCCTCCTAGATAGCATTTCTATCTTCTTTTCTCCTTTGCAGGATATTTCTTTTCCTCACAGGATACATTTAAAGACAATTTCTATTATACGTTACAAATGTTGCCTTGGCAAGAGATAAGAAAGGTAATAAAAAAATTCCCTGCGTGGTCAGGGAATTTTTCGCTAATCTAACAAAATTATTTAACTCTAACTTTAATTGTCTTTTTTACAGTTTTGTAGTTAGTATCTTTTACAGTAACTGTAATCTTGTAAGTACCTTTCTTAGCACCTTTCTTTACATAGATCTTTCCGTTTTTAACTTTAATCTTAGAATAGTTGCTCTTATAGGTTGTCTTACCAGCTTTCTTAGTTACTTTCAGTCTTGTAGACTGAGTTGCTCTTTTAACTTTAGAAGCTTTTACTGTGTAAGAGCTCCTAGAAACTTTTACAGTCTGTTTTGCCTGTTTAATTGTATAAGTAGCTTTCCAAGTCTGTCCAGCATACTTACCAAGACCTTTTACTTTTACAACATGTTTTCCGGCAGCTTTGTGTGAAGTATTGTATACTTTGTAATCAACGCCTTCTTTTAATGTTTTCTTGCCATCTTTTACTACAATAGTAGCTTTCTGAGTTTTACCATTGTACACTGTAGATGTTTTCTTCAGTGTTGGTTTGAATGTTGATTTAGAAGGTGAATTAGCAGCCATAGCTGTCATTCCCATCAACATTGTCAATGTAAAGATGAGAAACAATGTTTTCTTTAATGTCTTCATTGGACTCAACTCCTTTTTTACTTTGTTACTTCAATTGTTCTATAATAAACAGTCCTAACCACGTGGACTTGTTTATCCCCCTTATCATTTGGATGATTTATCTTCTGACTGCTGTACATATCCATAACCGTATCCATAGCCATATTTACCGTACTTGCCATATTTACCATATTTTTTTGCTTTTACATCTACTCGGTTCAGTACTGTTCCAAGGAGTGTACAACCGGACTGTTCAATCTCATATAAAGACTGACGGATCCATGTTTTAGATGTTTCTCCTGCACGGACAACCAATACTGCTCCATCGCACATAGATGCAATCAATGTGCTATCTGCAACACTGCCGAGCGGCGGTGCATCGATAATTACGAAACGATATTCCTCTGCCAGCTTATCTAATAACTGCTTGAATCGTGCATCTTCCAAAAGCGGGGACGGATTCTCCAAAAGCTGTGTACATGGTACCATGTATGCATCTGGAATGTTAGTCTTATATACTACATCCTCATACTCTGCCATTCCAGACAAATAATGATTCAGACCACTTGTCTCTTCATTATAATCTACATCGTATCTTTTTCTTACAACGGAATTACGAAGATCTACATCTACGAAGGCTGTCGGAAATCCGGCTTCTGCAAGCATTTTCCATAAGAAGATTGCTACTGTACTCTTTCCTTCATTCGGAAGACAGCTTGTCATCAGGATCTTCTTTGTATCATTTCCGCAAAACTTAATATTAATACGCAGACGGTTCATTGCTTCCTCTACTGCATATGGAAGTTCCGGAAGATTAATTGCTAATTCTTTCATTATCTTCTTTCCCTCCTTTTTCTTGTTTTTTTCATATCTGATTCGCTCTCAATAAACAGATCACTATCTGGAATAGAAGTCAATGGAACAAGATCAAAATATTTCTCCATATCCTCGGATGAGTGGATCGTATCATCCATCAGATATCCTGCGATTAGTACACCTGCACAGGCTATCAGTCCTAACAATGCGCCCATGATTGTATACTTGCCATAGCTTGGATTCGCCTTATGATCTGCAACTTTCGCATGCTGTGCAAAGTTGGGTGTCATCGCACTCATTGTGTCCGGCAGATAATCCATTGCCACTTCCGCCATCGTATCAGCTAACTCTTTTGCTTTCTCCGGATCTGTACTTGTCGCTTTAATCTCCAGGATTCGTGTATCATCCGGATTAGTTAAAGTATATGCCTTTTTCAGATTCTCTGATGTTGTATTCAAATCCAGTTTTTTGATTACCTTATCTAATACCGGATAGCTGAGCATTAACTGTTCATAGTCGGATGTCAGTGAAGTTCCGAGGTTCAGATCATTTAAATTCACCACGGAGTTTTCAGATGTTGTTACAATATAAAGTTTGGCTGTTGATTCATAAGTTGGCTTAATGCCGAAAAATGCAAATGCATTAAATAACACAGCTCCTGCTAAAAAGCAGACCAGTAAATAATGCCATTTTTCTAAAAGCATCCCTGCCACTTCCAGCAAATCAATTTCCAATTCATCATTTGATTGTTTTTGGTTCATGTTGCTTCTCCTTATTATACCTTTCATACCTTTATCAACGACAGTACTCTGTCGTTATTTTTGTTTCTTATAAAACAGCTCCAGTTCAACCTGTTTTAAGCTGTCCTTATCTGGTGTAAATGTCTGCCATCCGTCATCGTCAAAACCTTCTTTTCCTTTCACCGTCAGTTTTGTATCAGCTTTGGCAGACGCCATCAATACTGCAAGCTTGGAAAACTGCTGCGCTGTAATATTCGTCGTCATATAATCCTGCAATGTATTGTAAACTTCCAGTGGAAACTTTTTATTTTCATTGCATTTCTTATAAAACGCCTGTTTAAATGCAACTTCATATACCTGCTGCCGTTTCATACGGTTGTCGTTCAGTCCGTCTCCAACGTCTTTACGCTCGCGGACAAATGTTTCTGCATCGTTTCCTTTTAAAGTGACCGTCTTTCCTTTTATAAGTGTTTTGCTTCCTGGAAATTCGTCTGTAATTTTCACAATTACGCCGCCAACCATATCATTCACCGGAACAATCGCTCCCATATTAACCATGGCATATCCGTCAATCTTCTGTCCATCAAACAGATTTGATACCGCATCTACTGTATTTTCTGCCCGTTTTTTATGATCCAGACTCATCGCATGTGCCAGTGACAGTTGAATCTTCGTAGTAGCGAGATATTCTCCCTTATCACTCAGGCTTTTTACATTTGTCATCGTGTTACGGTCAATTGTTAACGTCTTACAAGTGTCTGTACTCCGATCCTGTACAACCAAAGCAAGTGTATCGCATTGTCCGGTTCCATCATACTCTTTGAGCTTCTTAATCTTGTCTGAAGAATCAATTCCCGCTATTAAATATGTAGAAATATTTTTCTTCGGAACGTACGTCTCTCCTTTGTAAACAATGGACTCATCTTTTTCCGTATCTGTACTCTGTACACCCACCGTCCGCGAATCGGCTATTTTGGAAATCCCAGCGATCACTCCTATCATAAAAATAATAAGCACAATCGCAATAATACTTTTCTTTTTCAGTCGTTTTTTTTCTGCCTGTTCTTCGTATTGCTTCTTCATAAGAGCCTTCTTTCATATGTCTGTATGTAATTATCCTTTTGCTTCTTATTTAATGTTATACGTTTTATCTTAACCCATCAGATTTTTGATCATTGCCTGCCCGCCTGTCGGGTACATGACTTCACATGCCAGAAGTCCGATTAATATAACTCCTAATATCACACTGCATACAATCACTTTCTTCTTTGTCATATCACATATACTCCTCTCTGTAATATACTGACTTTATTTCAAAATCGCAGACAGTAGCTTTTCCCCCTGTCTGTCAATCTGTTCCAGTACTTCTTTTCCGGCTTTTTTCTCTAAAATATCACGACCATCTTGCAAATTCGGCACTCTGTGATGTGCGCCATGGCAATCACTTCCCAGAACATGTGCTTTTCCTTCTTTAAATAACTTTACAAGATTTCTGGTGTGCATCCAGCTGTCAAATGCATCTGCATTGATCTGAATGGAAACTGGAAGTTCCAGTAGTTCTTTTATCCACTTTTTATTACCGGGGATCAACAGGAAGCGATCTAAATGTGCGATTATTATCTGAAACTTTCGCTCCTTTATCAGATACTCTACTTCCTTTATCTGCTGGCTATTCCATACTTCAAAAGGCATTTCAAGCAACATTAAATTTGTTCCTTGAATGGCCAGTTTTTCAATATCCCGTGCACGGCTGATTCCGTCAAAAAAAGCCACCTCGGCACCGAGTATAATCCGGGGTTCTGTCTCTTCCGACGCTTCGACAGTGTCGTGGAACCGAACCCAAGCTTCTTCACGCCTCTTTAAAAAGTTATCAATTCTGTCTTGTGACGCATAAAAATGGGGTGTCGCCAGCATGAGATCTACTTCTTGTTGTCTGGCCATCTGATGCATATTATACGATGTCTCCAAATTCCTGGCTCCATCATCTATTCCCGGCAGAATGTGGGAATGAAAATCTATCTTACTCATAACTTCTAACCAATTTTTATAACTCTAACCATTTATATATAACTCTCTAATAATTCTTATGTATATTATCACAAAGTTTAACAAACTGCAACCTTTTTAAACCAAATGATATACCCGCAGTGTATTCTCCAGATACTGCACTGTGCGATGAACAGCCTGCGCAAGTGTAGGTTTGTTTTTATCAATGCGCATGGTCTCCAGCATTCCTCTGAAAATCAGGATACTCATCTCATTTAACTCACTGATTTCTTTATCTGTCAGATTATATTCTTTTTCCTGCAATACTTTTGTCAGAAGCATTTGATTTCTTTTATAAAAATCTCCATTTGCCATAAATTCTTCGTATTCTTCTATTTCTTCTACTTTTTCCTGTGGAAAAATTTCATAATACCGACGAAATATCTCCGTCATATTTGTCTCTCCAAGCGGGCTAAAAAATAAGAAGTTGTAAATGCGTGGATGACGAAATGCCTGCTCGCAAAAACATCTCCATTCTCCAAGATACCATTCTCTCATACTCTTGCCTTCTGAATATTTGATCTGCGATGTTTTTACATACTCATTTAGACATTTCACACTTGCAAACATTTCCAGCTCATCCAGGCTGTCAAAATAATTGTATAAAGTTGCGCTGTTATATTTGGCACGTTCTGCAACTTTTCGGATCGTCAGATTCTCAATCCCGATCTCTTCCATCAATTCTATCGTTGCATTGATAAAATATGCCATTACGCGCTTTCTCTTCTGTTCTCTCCGAAAATTTCTTGTAATCATATTTTCCTCTCGATTCTACTGTAACTTTCTCTAATTCATCACCTATCGTACCACATTCCCGTTTACTCTGAAAGTGTCATTTATATTTTTCTATTGACTTAATATATGCCAATCTGTTTTGTCTGTTATTATCTTTTTTCATCACAGAGACAGGCAGAAGAAAATGCCTGAACACATTCTCCCGCCTGTCTCTACTACCACATTTTCAGACCTTTATTATAGTATTTGATTCGCGACATTTAAAAGTCACTATTTTTCTTCAAGATGCCGGTGCAGATATTTTTCTCTTGTAGCCAGTCCGCCTCTGATATGCCGTTCAGATTTATTTCTGTCCAGGACTTTTCTTGCCTCCTTTGCAAGCGCCGGGTTGATCGCCAGGAGACGGTCTGTTACATCTTTATGTATCGTGCTCTTGCTCACCCCAAATTGTTTTGCTGTCTGTCGCACCGTTGCTTCATGTTCAATGATATAATATGCAATCTCTACCGCCCGCTCTTCGATGTAATCTTTCATATAAAAACCCCTGCATAGTTTGTTTTTTACAATCTATGCAGGGGTTTTTTAATGTATGTCTGATTCGATTTTCCTACTCCCATATCTTCCGGCTGCAATGTTGCCTGTGCGCTTGGTGTAATGGATACAGATCGGTAACTTTCTGCAATACCGGTAATTGTCAATGCTACAAAGTAAATGATGATAGATGTACCCATAACTTTCATTGCTCCGATCGGTGCATACACATTCATAGCTGTCTGATAAAAATAACAGATAAACCCAATAATCAGAAGCACTGTATACTGAGTATTTTTAAATAATTTCAAAGGAATTAAGGGCTCATTGGCCTTTTCTCCTTTTTTGCTGTCGTTCTATATTTAATTGTTATTTTTTAACCACTGTGTTGCACAATGTGCGAGGCATCCTGAACCGATCGGACACACGTCTTCGTTGAACTGCACTTTCGGATTGTGTGCACCATACTGTCCTCTCTCATCTGTATATCCTGCTGACAGATAGATAAATGTGGATGGAATCTTCTCCGCAATTGTTGCAAAATCTTCCGATGCGCTTGCTGAAATTCCCGGATATGGAGTTAAACCAGGAATATCCATTTCTTTCATATATCCTACAATCTCATCGGTCAGTTTCGGATCGCAGATCAGAGGTGGTACTTCTGAAAGCATGGTAATCTCTGCCGTTCCGCCGTAACTTTCTGCTGTCTTTACTGCTGCTTCTTTCATTCTTCGTACCATAAGTTCTCTCGCCTGCTTATCATTGCTGCGGATTGTTCCTTCGATTACTGCCGTATCCGGGATGATATTTGCAGCTGTTCCGCTTTCAAATTTACCGACTGTCATAACACATGCTTTTGTCGGATCAACCTCTCTTGCCATGATTGCTTCCAGAGCTGTGTAAATGTGAACTCCGATATTGATCGGATCAATGGCATTCTGTGGATATGCACCGTGCGAACCTTTTCCTTTAATATCAATCCTGAATCCGTCCACGGAATACATCATTGTTCCGTTATCATTATACATAAAAATTCCTACCGGCATCTGTCCTGCTGCCACATGATAGGCAAGTGCGGCATCAACTTTTGGATTCTCTAGTATTCCGTTCTCAATCATATCTTTGCTTCCTTCAAAAGTCTCTTCTGCCGGCTGGAACATAAACTTAATTGTTCCCTGTAATTCAGATTCATTTTCCTTCAGCATCTTTGCCGCTGTTAAAAGCATTGCTGCATGGAAATCGTGTCCGCACGCATGTGCTTCCTGACCGGACGGGCATGCAAACGGTTCCCCACTCTCTTCCGGCATCGGAAGTGCATCCATATCTGCCCGAAGCATCAGAACCTTTCCACCCTTTCCCAGTGTTGCCGTCACACCATGACCACATTCTTTTGGCTCTAAGCCATATTCTTTTAATTTTCCCATAACAAATGCCTGCGCTTTTGGCATATTTAAGCCAACTTCTGCATTCGTATGAAGATAGCGGCGGTTAGCAACGGTCTCTTCTCTCAGTTCCTTCGCTCTCTCATAATAGTTCATATCGTCTCCTCCTTCTTAATAGCATCTTTCTTTCATACTTTACTCTAATTTTTAAATTGTAGAACATATTTAGAATATTTCCGGAATACTTATGGAATAATCATAGCCGTATTCAATATAGCAGTCAACACTTTTCTATAGCTCCTTGTGATTTTTGCTATAATTTACAATTTTTCGCCTTGAATTATGTGCATTTTTTCAGTAAAATATACGAAGGAAAGGAGAATTTCATGAAAACAAAGATTGTAATTATAACGAATACATATCTTCATCCTTTTGTTGAAAAAGCTTTTGAAGAATTTAAAGAAGAATGTGATGTCACAATCGCAGATTATACAAATTTTGAACACATCGCAGATATCTATAAAAAATACGAAACCATTGCTGACGGTTTTATGGTCAGTGGTACAACAGCCCTGTCTGCAATCGAACATCATGTAGGAGAATTTAAAAAGCCGGTTGTATCTTTTCACGCAGATATGATTTCCTTTTACCACGCTCTTGTAAAATTTTTTCTTGAACGACGTGATTTGGATCCAAAGCGCTGTATTTTTGACTTTATGCTTCCGATTATTCAATCACCGGGCAATTATGAACATGCTTCTGTTGATTATCTCATCCATGAACTGGATTTAAATAATCTGGCACTTACGATGGATCAATGGGCAAATAAAAGTACAACCGGCGATTTTTCCATGATTGAAATGAATATTGCATTGAAAATTATCGATCTTTGGAAACAGGATAAAATCGATATGGTATTCTGCTCTTACAGCAGTACAATCCCCTTATTAGAAGAACACGGAGTTCCTTATTATTTTCTTTATCCTGTAAAAGACCAGTTAGAATCCCAGATCAAGGAATTATTGTCCCAGATCAGACTGGAAAAATACCGCGAGAATCTGCCTGCAGCAATCGCAATTGCCGCACATGAACCGTCTGTTTCTGATAAAACTGACCAAATACTGGAAGACGCTATTCAGAATATCAAGAAAGAGTTTCTGATCGACGCCATTTTGCAGAAAGAATCCAACGTTTACTACATTTATACCACTCACCGTGTAGTTGCCATGATTACCAAAAACTTCGAGGTTGGATATATTATCGCAATGTTGAAAAAAAATTACGACATCGCTGCCGCAGTTGGTTATGGAATCGGGAAAAATATTACAGATGCGAAAAAGCATGCGGAAAATGCCCTGCGGGAATCCTGGAATACAGATGGAAGTTTTGTGATGAACGAGACCAATCAGCTCATCGGACCGCTCGGTTCTTCACAGCTTCCGAGTTTTCCGCAAAATCTTCCGGATAACATCTTTAAAATTGCAGAGAATTGCAAACTCTCTACCTTAACGATCCAGAAACTGACCTCCATCATCAAAATGACCGGTTCATACGAACTTACAACAAATGAGCTGGCAGACCATATGGGCGTTACTGTCCGGAATGCAAACCGCATTCTCCGCAATCTGGAAAATGGCGGTGCCGCTACTATTGCCCACACAAGGTCAACTACTTCTAAGGGGCGTCCGGTTAAAGTTTACCGGTTAAAATTATAGTATTTAAGAGATCAGTAACTCACTCATCCCGCCGGAGGCTTTTACATAATAAGAAATGCAATTTTCTATCATATAAAAATAGCGTCACAGAAACGATTTAAAAATCATTCCTGTGACGCTGTTTTTATTATTGAAATTAAATCTCGTATTTTGCTCTATGCAGCTGTCCGATTAGTTGCTTGAGCTCTTTGAATCGCTGGACTTCTTAGCAACCTGAACGCAGTTCTTTCCAAGCCATTCTTTTACTATATTCTTCAGTGCCGCATCTTTCAGATCCTGCTCTTCAAATGCTTTCTTGAGCGCATCTACATTAGAGCTGTATCCATAACTCTTGGCAATTGCTTTCAGCTCTTTATTGTAGTCTTTCTTGCTCATCTTGATGTTCTCTTTGTCTGCAATCGCTTCTGTTACCATGTTCTGCTTCATCGTATCTTTAACAGCAGCTTTTACCTGTTTGTTGAATTCTTCTTCTGTCATACCCATCTGCTGCTCAAGGAACTTGCTATAATCCATGTTGTAAGCTTTTGCATACTGTTTGTACTGGCTGATCCATGCGTTTTCCATCTTCTTCTGTTCTTTCTCGTCATACTTCTTCACTTTTGTATTAGACAGAACTTTCTCCCATGCGCCACTCTCAACAGATTCTGTATATGTATCCTGTGCTTCCTGCTCCAGTTTTTTCTTTACTTCTTTCTTATACTCTGCAACTGTCTTGGATTTACTTGAAACTTTCTTAACAAATGCATCGTTCAGTTCCGGTGTCTTGGACTCTGTGATTGCTTTTACCTTAATTGTAAAACTTACTTTCTTACCTGCAAGCTCTTCAGAATAGTTCTCTGGGAATTTTCCATTCCATACGAACTTGTCCCCAACTTTGTGTCCGATGATACTGTCTTCAAATCCCTCGATAAATGTGTTAGATCCGATCTTTAACTTCTGGTTATTTGCAGATCCGTTGTCGAATTTCTTGCCATTCATCTTACCAACGAAGTCGATTGTAACGGTGTCACCTTTCTTAACTGCACGATTCTTGATCGTCTTTGTCTTCGCATTAGACTCCCGGACAGAATCAATGAAACTTGTCACGTCCTTATCCGTTACATCGTCAGCTTTGTCTACCTCATCAATTTCCACACCCTTGTATTGTGAAATCTTCAAGTTGTCATTCTCGATTCCTTTACTGCTCTGACATCCTGACAACAGAAGAGATGCCGTCATAATTCCTGTTAATAATACTGCTGCTTTCTTTTTCATAGTTCACCTCGAAAATATATTTACGCATTCGCACATGCGAACCCATAGCCTTATTATGTTATACCACATTCTCCCCCTTATGCCTACCCTTTTCACATTTATTTCACAGAACACGCTATGTTGGCGGGCATTATCCTGTCGAATTAAAGCACCGGAGACAACAGCCTGCAGAACTGCTCTTTGAAGCGGATCAAAAGCGTTCTCTGCTCGTAAGATTTCTTTGTCACAAGAGAGCTTTTTGTCATATCATTTTCAAATGCATCTTCCAACTGTTTTGTTGTCCTTGCACTATAGATTACTGCATTTACTTCAAAATTCAGTGCAAAGCTACGGATATCCATATTGGCAGTTCCCATGCAGGTGACAAGGCCGTCGATACACAGGCATTTGCTGTGCAGGAATCCATTGTCATAAGTAAAACATCGCACGCCCGCCTCCACCATCTCACCGATGTAAGAATAAGTCGCCCAGTATACAAATGGGTGATCCGGCTTACACGGGATCATCACGCGCACGTCAATTCCAGATTTTGCTGCGATAATAAGCGCGTCCCGGATATCATCATCTGGTATGAAATACGGCGTCTGTATAAAAATATTTTTTCTTGCCATATGGATCAGGCGCAAATAATTGTTACGGATCTCCTGACTATGCGAGTCCGGTCCGCTGGAAATGATCTGCACCGGATCACGCCCGTTCCGGATATAAGTCGGCAGTTCGAACAAATGATCCTCCAGAAAAATATTATCTCTCGCTGCATAATTCCAGTCCAGTGCAAAACGGACTGCAAGCGAAGTGACCGCCGCTCCTTCGATACAAATGTGGGTATCTCTCCAGTATCCGAATTTCTCATCTTTTCCCAGATACTCTCTTCCAATATTAAATCCGCCGACAAAGCCGATTCTTCCATCGATCACTGCAATCTTCCGGTGGTTTCGGTAATTCACACGAAGCTGCAGTTTCCCTAATACTGCCGGAAAAAATTCTGCCACCTGAATGCCGGCTTTTTCCAGACGATCCCAATCGCTGTTCTTCATTCCACGACATCCCATACTGTCAAAAAGGACTCGGATTTCCACCCCTTGTCTGGCTTTTCTTAAAAGTACTTCCTCAATTTCCTGCCAGAGTTCATCATTCCTGATGATATAATACTGCAAATGAATATAATTTCTCGCATGATCCATCTCGGATAACAGTGCATCAAATTTCTCCCTTCCGTCTGTATACACACGGATATCGTTATTATCGGTAAGCACCGCCTCCCCTTCGTTCAGATTATAGAGAATCAGGCTCTTAAAACGCTCCAGTTCCGGATCACGGAGCTTCAACTTCCGCCGATAGATCGATTCTTCCTGCCTTCGCACCGCATGTTTGATCTCGCCCTCAATTTCTTTCATCTTGAACATCCGGTCTTTATGGAAATTCTGCCCTAATACAAGGTAGAGAATAAATCCAAGTCCCGGCAGAAAATAAAGCAGCAGAAGCCATGCCCATACGGTCGTCGGATCCCGTCTTTGAAAGAAAATAATCAGAATTGAAAATACGAGATTGATGATAAATAAATGATCCATCAGCCATAAATATGCTTCACTGATCATATGACCTGCCGCAATAAACATTCTAAACACCTCCCCTGTTATGTAAGTTCCCTGCTAAAATCTCAAATCTCTTGCACTTGCGTCAAAAGAATGATACAATGTACTTCGTGAAAAACAGATTTTAGGAGGTTCGCTGTGAGTAAATTAACGATTGTCTTATTAGTGATCTTAGTCGTTTTAATCATTGCATGCATTGCATTATATTTCCTCGGGAAAAGAGCTGAGAAGAAGCAGGCCGAACAGCAGGAACAGCTAGATGCTGTTAAGCAGACCGTATCCATGCTGATTATTGATAAAGGTCGTATTCGTCTCAAAGATGCAGGTTTCCCGCCGATCGTACTGGAGAACACGCCGAAGTATCTTCGCCGTTCCAAAGTACCGGTTGTTAAAGCAAAGGTTGGACCGAAGGTAATGACTCTGATGTGCGATGCTCAGGTTTATCCTACAATCCCTGTTAAGAAAGAAGTAAAAGCCACAGTCAGTGGTATTTACATTACAGGTGTCAAAGGACTTCGTGGTCCGCTTGAAACACCGGAAAAGAAAAAGGGATTCTTCGCAAGACTGAGAAACAAGTAAAATGAAAATGATTTTATAAAAAGGACAGGCTTTTACCGACCTGTCCTTTTTATTTTGCTTTTACACACATCTTAATCTCACTGTCGGCAACTTTATCGCCATTAATATCCAGCTCATAATTTATCCGGATATTGATCCGGTCGTCGGATTCTTCTACTTTCAGATCCTTTGTATATATGCCAAGGAGAAGCTCACCATACGGCGTCTCATACGGCGTCATATGGATCTTGTCTTTTTCAAATACCATATGCGTGCCTGAAAGACCGCTCTTTAATATCTCAAGCTGATCTTCCCCGGATATCCGTATCTTGTTCTTAATACTTCCCGGCATACCTTCCACAACTTCTTCATATATAATGTAATGCTTATTATTCTTGAGATAATAAGCAGCCGGGGTGATGACTTCGATTGGCTCGTTGTCATCCTCCCGACCGGAAAATTCATCATAATGAAGACCGGAAATTGTTAATAATACATCCTTCGTCATCATTCTTATCTCATTCTCTTACAGCGCAAGCTGTTTTGCAATGTCATACTGATACTGCGGGATACTCTTATGCATTCCAAGTGCTTCATCAATATCGAAATCAATGTACTCACCATGTTTGTAACCAACGACACGGTTTGACTTTCCTTCCAGCAAAAGGTCTACTGCTTTTGAACCCATAATAGAAGCATACACTCTGTCTTTACATGTCGGGCTTCCACCACGCTGCATGTGTCCCAGAACAGTTGCTCTTGTTTCCATACCGGTTGCTTCTTCGATTCTCTTCGCCATATTGATAGAATCTCCGATACCTTCTGCATTGATGATGATATAGTTCTTCTTGCCACGTTTTCTGCTCTCCTGAATGTCTTTGATGATTGCTGCTTCATCAAAGTCATGCTCTTCCGGCATCAGGATCTTCTCAGCTCCGTTGGCAATACCGCACCAGAGTGCCAGATATCCGGCATCTCTTCCCATAACCTCGATAATAGAACATCTCTCATGGGAAGTAGAAGTATCACGTACTTTATCAATTGCTTCCATTGCAGTATTAACTGCTGTATCAAATCCGATTGTATACTCGGTACATGCGATATCCAGGTCGATTGTTCCTGGGAGTCCGATCGTATTGATTCCTAAGTTTGCAAGCTTCTGTGCTCCTGCAAAGGAACCGTCTCCACCGATTACAACCAGTCCGTGAATTCCATATTTTTTGCAGATAGCTGCTGCTTTCTGCTGTCCTTCTTCTGTACGCATCTCTTTACAGCGTGCTGTCTGGAGAATTGTTCCTCCACGCTCGATAATGTCTGATACGTCTCTGGCTGACAGGTCAATAATTTCCTCGTTCATAAGACCCTGGTAACCTTTTCTGATTCCTCTGACTTTCAGGCCTTTACCCAATGCTGTTCTTACTACTGCACGGATTGCCGCATTCATTCCCGGTGCATCTCCACCACTGGTAAGAACACCAATCGTACGTATTGTTTTGTCTGCCATGATCATCCCTCCATCATTTATCCTTACTTATTTTAATATAATTTATCCATCCGTGCACCATTTTACATGAATTATCAAATGTTTTCAATATTTTTTTCGATTACTTTCACGCAAGAGTCGCCAAGATAGTTCATAAGCCTGCTTAATAAGCCAGTTTCAACCTGTACATTCCGGTTCCTTCCAAGCCGTTTTACGACACGTTCTTTCTTGCAGTAAATGACAACTTCGTCTCTTCCGTCAGAGTTTCCAATCAGGTCATAGAGCATCTGTTCCTGTGCAAGAAATGTATCTTTGTCTGCATATTGGAGCCACAGTTCTTTGCGTGTCTGGGAAAATGGAACTACCGATTCGCAGATCAGTTTGCTCGGTGCGTCATCTTCTTCCGATACGCGTCCGCGGATAAATACTTTATTTTCTTCCTGCAGATATTCTTTGTATTTTTCATAATCTCTCGGAAATACGACTACTTCCACTGTTCCGAGCAGATCTTCCAGTGTCAGGATCGCCATCGTTTTATTGGTCTTCGTATACTTAATGGCAAGCGTCGCGATAATTCCTCCGATGATCTCTTTTGCGCCATCATGCACTTTCGCTGCACCGGTTTCTTTATCAAGCTGGAAGTCCAACGTCGTTTTGGAAATACTCTTTCTCCATTTTTCTTCGTATTCTTCCATCGGATGTCCAGTCAGATAAACACCCAGCACTTCTTTTTCAAATGCAAGCCTTGTCTCTTTTTCATATTCTCCGACCTTCGGCAATGGAATATCAAATTCTGCTTTCTGGTCATCGTCCACCATATCAAACAGCGAAAGCTGTCCTGCCATGGAATATTTGCGCTCCTGGTTCACCTGATCCACAATCTGCACATAAATGATCATGAACTGTTTTCTCGTGCCTCCAAGCCCGTCAAATGCACCGGATTTGATAAAACTTTCGATCGTACGTTTATTCACTTCTTTTCCGGAAAGGCGCTCGATAAAATCTTTCAGTGTCTTAAATTTTCCGCGTTCATTCCGCTCTCTTACGATTGATTCAATGACCGGACGACCGATACTCTTAATCGCCGCAAGGCCATAACGGATTTTTCCGTCCTGTACCGAAAAGTTACCGACACCTTCATTGATATCCGGTGGCAGGATCTCGATTCCCATTTGACGACAGCTATAAATATATTCTGCAACCTTCGGCGGATTATCGATCATAGACGTCATAAGCGCCGCCATAAACTCTACCGGATGATAATATTTTAACCAGGCTGTCTGATAAGATACAACTGCGTAAGCCGCCGCATGTGATTTGTTAAATGCATATTTGGCGAAATCAATCATCTCATCATAGATCTTATTTGCCGTCTTCTCGTCAATTCCATTTGCGATACAGCCCGGCACACCGCCTTCTTCGTCTCCGTAGACAAATGCCTGCCGTTCTTTCTGCATCACGTCCCCCTTTTTCTTGGACATGGCACGGCGCAGAAGATCGCTTCGTCCCAGTGTAAATCCGGCAAGATCACGTACGATCTGCATAACCTGTTCCTGATATACGATACAACCGTAAGTCGGCGCAAGGATCGGCTCCAGCTGCGGGCAGTCGTAAGTGATCGACTCTGGATGGTTCTTTCCCTTAATATACTGTGGAATGAAGTCCATCGGTCCCGGACGGTACAGAGAGATACCGGCGATAATGTCTTCCAGATTCTGTGGTTTCAGTTCCTTCATGAACCCTTTCATACCGCCACTTTCCAACTGGAATATGCCATCTGTCTCGCCGCTTCCGATGTAATCCAGTACTTTTTTATCGTTATAATCAATCGCATTGATGTCAATCTCTTTGCCGGAACTCTTTTCTGCCAGGCGCACTGCATCCTGAATAACAGTCAGCGTCCGGAGACCGAGAAAATCCATTTTCAGAAGTCCCAGCTCTTCCAGCGTTGTCATTGTAAACTGTGTGACAACCGAACCATCCGAACCTACCGAAAGCGGCACGTATTCTTCTACTGCTTTCTGACTGATCACGACGCCGGCTGCATGCATGGATGTATGTCTCGGAAGTCCTTCCAGACGCATGGACATATCGATCAGCTCTTTTACCTGCGGATCGTTATCGTAAGCTTTTTTGAAATCCGGACTGGACTGTAATGCTTTCCCCAGTGTAATATTCAGTTCTTTCGGAATCATTTTGGCGATTCCATCTACAAATGCATACGGAAGGTCCATAACACGCCCTACATCACGGATAACGCCGCGCGCCGCCATTGTACCGAACGTTACGATCTGCACCACCCGGTCAGTTCCATATTTCCGCACAACATAATCAATGACTTCCTGTCTTCGTTCAAAGCAAAAGTCCACGTCAATATCCGGCATAGATACACGTTCCGGATTCAGGAAACGCTCAAACAGGAGCTGATACCGGAGCGGATCAATACTTGTAATACCTAGACAGTAGGATACAATACTTCCGGCTGCCGAACCTCGTCCCGGTCCGACACTGATGCCGTGGTCTCTTGCATATTTGATAAAATCCCATACAATCAAGAAATAATCTACATACCCCATACGTTTAATAACGCTAAGCTCGTATTCCAGACGTTCACGGATCTTCGGATCGTCTCCCGGATACCGTCTTTCCAGTCCTTCATAACATAATTTATTCAGATACTCCCAGGAAGTAAAACCATCCGGCACATCATATTTCGGCAGCTTCTTCTCACCAAATACAATCTCCACATTGCAACGGTCCGCAATCTTCTGTGTATTATCAATTGCTTCCTGTGCATATGGAAATAATTTTCGCATCTCTTCTTCGGACTTGATGTAATACTGCCCGCCTTCATAACGCATACGGTCTTCATCTGCCAACTTCTTGCCAGTCTGGATACAGAGCAGGATGTCATGTGGCTTCACATCGTCTGCGTAAGTATAGTGGATATCATTCGTTGCCACCAGTTCAATTCCTGTCTCCTGCGACATACGAAGCAGCGACTGGTTTACCAGTTTCTGCTCCTCCATTCCATGATCCTGCAGTTCCAGAAAGAAATTTCCTTCTCCGAAAATATCTTTGTACCGGCACGCTGCAGCCTTTGCCTCACCATACATTCCCCGGAGAATATTCTTCTGCACTTCTCCTGCAAGGCAAGCACTCAAAGCAATGATTCCCTCATGGTATTGCTCCAATAGTTCCATATCGACACGCGGTTTATAATAGTAGCCTTCTGTAAATCCTCTGGATACGATCTTCATTAAATTGTAATAACCGGTCTCATTTTCTGCCAGAAGTACGAGATGATAATATCTGTCATCATTATTGCCAACTGCCTCTTTATCAAAACGGGAGCCGGGCGCAACATACACTTCACATCCAAGGATTGGCTTGATCCCTGCTGCCTTTGCCGCACGATAAAAATCGATCACGCCGAACATAACTCCATGATCCGTGATCGCCACACTGTTCATTCCCAGTTCCTTCACTCTGGAAACACATTCTTTGATTTTATTGGAACCATCCAGCAGACTGAACTCCGTATGGACATGCAGATGCGCAAAACTCATAATCTATTCCGACTCCTTTTTATTTTATAATTTATGTATTCTTATATTTCTTCATTTTGTTAAGATACCATACGAATTGTTTCATAAAACCACTCATGTGCCTGCACATAGTGGTTTCAGGCTTTTGCCCCTGGTATCTCGAATATTATACCACATTTCCACCCATGATAGCGTTTTTTGTTATCCCGAACTAAATTTTTCATAATCATAATCTGCATAACATTAGTGCACGTTGTAACGTCAGCTTTCTCTGAAACTATACACGCAAGAAGGCAGATAGCATATCCTGCCATCTGCCTTCTCATATCTCTTTGCGACCTGATTCTAATTAGTTGTTCATCATGAATTTGATCAGTCTGTCTGTATCTTCCGGCTCATAAGCGATGATCTCAAGCTCCGGGATCTCTCCGCCGGAGAAGATGTTTGCCATAGAAACATACTGAGATAATTTAGATTTCAGGTTCAGTCTGTCTCCTTCTCCTGTTACTAATTCAACTCTTCCTGAACAATCGTCAACTGTCTTAAAAAATGCGTCGATGTCTTTGATATTCTGTACTTTCATTCTATTGCTCTCCTTCCATTATTCACGCTTGATAAGCTCTTTTCTTTTTCTCACGCTACTAATTATACCTTATTTTTTTAGGATTTCAAGAACCTATTTTTTCGAAAGTTCAATTCCATTCTCCTTAATTTGTATCTTATGCTCTTTAAATAATCTGCCAACTGCTCTTTTGAATGCATTTTTACTAATTCCAAAAGTTTCCTTGATTTTTTCAGGATCAGATTTGTCAGTAAATGGAATACTTCCACCATTTTTTTCTACATAGTCCAGAATCATGACTGCATCATCATCCATCTGCTCAAACGCTTTCTTTCTGACACTTAGATCTAGTTTTCCGTCTTCGTGCACTTTTGTTACGCGACACTCGACTTCCATGCCGACTTTCAGATTGCCGTACGCTTCTCTCTTCGGGATCAGCGCAGAATATTTATCATCTACTGCGACAAACGCGCCAAAGTTATCACTGATCTCGTAAATGCGTCCTTTCACTTCTGCGTCTTTCTCGTATGGCGCATCTGTGCGGAGCTTATCATACACTTTCATCGTTGCGCACAGTCTTCCGCTCTTGTCCACATACAGAGCGACTAATACTTTGTCTTTCTTGGAGACTTTTGCTGTCTGCTCGCGGAACGGAAGCAGGAGGTCTTTTTCCAGACCCCAGTCCAGAAATGCACCGATTCTCGCTGTGTCAGCGACTTCCAGTACCTTCACTTCTCCCATCATCAGCTTTGGTATGCGGGTGGTTGCAATGATACGGTCGGATGAATCTTTGTATAAGAATACTTCGATCGGATCTCCGACTTCAATACCGGCAGGCACTTCTTTCTTCGGAAGCAGAACCTTCTCATCTTTTGTTCCGAGATATACACCGAAATCTACGATTTTTACTACCATTAAACTTCTTCTTTTTCCTAATTCATTCTGTAAATTCATCTTTTTCTCCTATTAGCTGAATTCAACGGTCGCAAAGATCCGATCCGACTCATCACAAAGCTCCACTACCGTTCTTGTTTCCTCTGCTGCCACTTTCGGCACAATGATATCTCCATACACTGCCGAATTTTTATATTCTACACGAACCTGCCTGATATCCCCGGCATGTTCGATATATTCCATTGCCATCTGTACATACTGACAGTTATTCACATGTTCGTTCGTATCGATATGATATTTTCGCACTGCAAACGGCTCTTTTTTCACCGCACTCTCCGGAAGTTTTATCTTCCTTGGCTGATAATCCATCTCCAGTGGCTCTCCGCTTCCGTACGGCTCTACTTCTTCTGCGGACGGCCGCACCGGGCGTCCTTTTTTCATATCCATATATGCCCAGACAGAATTGGCATATGCAAGTTTCTTTCCTTCTGCATCTGTCATGCAGAAATTACGCTTTCCCAACATGCTTTTAAATTCTGTCGCCCATGTCGCTATATTAATCTCCTGTGCAAGCCGCGGATATTCTTCGATCACGACCTGCCAGTAAGTTAGTACCCAGGCTCTGTTATGTTCCGCAAAATAGTCCACGCCAAGTCCGATACTTTCCGACTGGAATGTACTGCAGTCCTGGAAATAGTTGATAATCCCCGGTAAGGTAATACGGCCGGTATGATCGACTTCGCTGAACCGCACCTTGCTGTCAAATGTATAATGATTATTCTGCTGCACTTGCCACATAGCTCCTTTCCATTGTGATCACTGCATGATACCGGTCATTTTTTTCCCGGAGTCTGCGAGCAAACTCTTCTCTTAAGTCATTTTGTTTCTCTTTATCATATTCGTAAGGAATCACCATATCAAAGATCAGGTTCTTATGATCCCTACCTCCTACTACCCTGAAATCATGGATGCTGACACGCTTGTCCATCTCTTTTATAATCTCTTCGGCATCTTTTTTGATTGCCAGCACTTTTTTATCTTCTGTCTCAACCGGATCCATATGGATCACAAGGAAAAGTCCCATCTTCTCCATGGCTTCCCGCTCAATCCGGTCAATGACGGCATGAGATTCTTCAATATCCACATTATTCGGCACTTCCGCATGGATTGATGCCATACTCTTTGCCGGTCCGTAATTATGTACGATCAAATCGTGGCTGCCAACTACACCGTCATATTTTTCCACAAAATTCGTGATCTGTAAATAGACTTTCGGATCTACTGCCTGACCGATCAATGGCTCCAGCGTATCTTTTGCGATACCGACACCTGCCCACATAACGACAAGGGATACACCCAGACCTATAAATCCGTCGATATTATACCCGGTCAGCTTTAAAAATACAACTGAAAATATCGTTGCCGATGTCGTAATGACATCGCCGATCGCATCTGCCGACACCGCCATCATCACTTTGGAATCTATCCTTTTTCCCAATTTCTTATTAAAATAGCTCATCCACAACTTGACCGCAACGGACAGGATCAATACGACTACCGAAAATAACTGGAATCGCATTTCCTGTGGATGTCTTATTTTAGAAATGGCATCTTTAAAAAATGTAAATCCGACTTCCAGCACAAGAAATGCGACGACCAGCGCCGCAATATATTCCACTCTTCCATGTCCGAACGGATGCTCTTCATCTGCCGGTCTCTCTGCAATCTTCACTCCAACCAGACTGATGATGGATGAACCTGCATCCGACAGGTTATTAAATGCATCTGCCATAATGGAAATACTGTGCAGGAAAAATCCAATACACCATTTCAGTCCGAATAAAAAAAGATTGCAAAAGATGCCCGTGACACTCGCCAGCACTCCATATGCTGTCCGCACAGACACCTTTTCCACATCTTCATAATTTTCTACAAAATGTCTAATCAGAAACTCTGTCATGACATTTCCTCCTCTATCTGTCTGCCAGCCACCGGTTCAGCTTCTCACCGAAAAAATAGCTTTTTAACCGGAACTTTTCCGGCTTCGTCACCAGTTCATATGCATCTGCATCCAGCATTTCTCTTAAGTTCTCTCTGCCTTTTTCATCCGGTGTCACACAGACCGCCTCTGTAAAACACATGCTCGGATACAACACACACCACCAGTTATGCCCTGTGGCTTTCCCAAGTCTTATCTCTAATGCCCGGTACCATCCCTTCGGGAAGCAGATATTTCCATAGTATTTCTCCGGGAAATAGACATCTGTCAGCACTGCCTTCGCACGGTAATTTACACCCGCTTTTTTAAGCACCCGGTTTACTTCCTGCTCAAATTCCGGCAAATACTCCCTCACAAGTCGCTCTGCCTCTGCTCTTGATACTTCCTGTTCCATGCTGTCAGCATCTGCAGATGTATCTTTAATTCCATCGCTTTTCAGTAACCGGCTTCTGTATACAAGCACGGCATCCCGGACCTGCCTTTTCACTTTCTGGTCTTCATTGCTGTCGCTATTCGCCAGAACATGAAATCTCAATACTTCTTTTGCAAGTTTTTCCTGCGTCTTATCAATTGCTCTCTGCGCCCTGATTTCTTCACAGTCACACAACACATAAAATAAAAGACATGCGGCGCAGACGCTCAGTATAACACAGACTGCCTTCTGAATTCTATAAGTTTTTATATTTATATATCTCACCTGTTCTATGTACTCCTTTCTTTTATTGGGAGTCTTCACATTTCACAGGAATTTATACAAATATTTTCAAATCCTTTTAAACTTTTTTTGTGTGAATAACATTGATCACGGTTGCAACCTGATTGTCGATATGTTCGCACATGATGCGGGTTGCTTCTTCTTTATTTCTCTTTGAAATATTATCGATCAGTTCTTCATGCTCTGCGATAAGCTGCGGATATGCTTCTTCTTTTTTCAGATATTCCACCCGGTAACGATACATCTGCTCACGCAGATTGTTAAGCAGCAGAATCAGCTTCTGATTATCTGTTGCCGTATAAATAACATCGTGAAATGCCACATCCGCTTCCGCGATCTTTGTTACATCCTGATCATCCAGTGTATCTTTAAATCGCTCTGCTACCCGTTTCAGTTCCTCGATCTCTTCCTCTGTGATCTTCTCACACGCAAGCTGTACGGATAATTCTTCCAGCGCTTTTCTTACTTCCAGTACATCACGCAGACTCTTCTCTGTAATGTCTGCAACTTCGGCACCTTTTCGCGGCACCATATTTACCAGACCTTCCAGCTCCAGCTTTCTAAGCGCCTCACGGATCGGTGTACGGCTGACGCCAAGCTTATTTGCGAGCTGGATCTCCATCAGACGCTCGCCCGGTTTCAGCTCTCCGCGCAGAATTGCCTGTCTTAATGTATTAAATACAACATCACGCAGAGGTAGATATTCATTCATTGTCACATTAAATTTCGGTTCTTTCATCTTTTTCTCCTTGCATTGTGTATATTCGTCACATAAACCTGTTTTGTCAGTCTCGCATCCCGGATCGCATCGGCAGCTTTTCTTGCCGTTGCTTTCTCTTCAAAGATTCCAAATACAGTCGGTCCGCTTCCGCTCATCATAGCGTTCAGCGCGCCCTCTTTTATCATCATTTTCTTAATCTGGTCGATCACCGGATAAGCATCCACAGTTACACGCTCCAGTACATTGCCCATGCTGCCTGCAACTTTCTTCAGATCTCCGGCTTTTAATCCTGCTAAAATACCGTCGATATCCGGATGATCTTCGATTTCGTGAGAATCCAGTTTCTCATAGACCATCTTCGTCGATACACTTATTGCCGGTTTTGCAATAAGAACATAGCATTTCGGCATCGGGGATAATGGCGTCAGAATCTCTCCGATTCCTTCTGCCAGCACGGTTCCGCGCATAATACAGTACGGAACATCTGCACCGAGCTTAACACCTCGTTCCATCAGTTCTTTCTGACTCAGGCCAAGTGAAAACATCCGGTTCATTCCAAAAAGAACTGCTGCCGCATTTGAGCTTCCGCCTGCCATGCCTGCTGCCACCGGAATGTGTTTATCCAATTGTATGGAAACACCTTCTTCTATATGAAATTCGTCCATCAGCATCTGTGCAGCCTGATAAGCCAGATTATTCTCATTTACCGGAAGATAATAGAGATTCGTCTCAAGTCTGATCCCCGGTGTCTTACTCTTCTTCATAATAATACGGTCATAGAGATAAACGGTCTGCATAACCATACGCACGTCATGGTAGCCATTCTCCCGTCTTCCCAGCACATCCAGACCAAGATTAATTTTTCCAAGTGCTTTCAGTTCTAATCTGTCCATCTTTTGTTCTCCTTGTACTTTTTACCCTATACCTTGTATCTTGTATACAATTTACCTACAGTATACTTAAACTTTCCTTAAAAATCAATATTTTATCCCCAGATTTCAGTCCATTCTTTTCACAGTCATTCATCTCGAGAATCCTCTCTCCGGTTGTGCCGTAACGCTTTGCGAGATCCCAGAGTGTATCTCCTTCTTTTACGATGTAGCCTACGATTCCCGGCTGTTTTTCCAGTTTTTCTGCATCAAACGGGAGGCAGATCATTTCCTGCGGGCAGCGTATTTTCACTTCTTCTTTCAGGAATCCATGAAATGCAAGTACTGCTTTTACTTCTACTTCTGCATTTCCAAGCAGTCCGACATTTAACTGTTCGATGCACCACGTCAGATCCACCTGCATCCGATCATTCGTCTCATTACTTTCCAGAAATGCAGTAAACGGAACCATTCCCTGCCATACATCAAACGGGATTTCATCGTCTGATTTGATATAAAGAAACTGGATATGCAATACACCTTCCACTTCGATTCCTTTCTCTGTAATCTGTGTACTCTCCACTTCCACTCTTCCTGTGCTGTGGCAAATCTGTAAAATATCTTCTTTAATCTCCGGAAGTGTCAGCTTCTCTGTCACTTTACATTTGGTATGATTCTGCATCAGTAATTTTTCGCACGGACAGTCCTTATATTTGATCTCACACTCACCATCCAGCGCATAGGCATCCTCCAGCACATCCATTTCTACTTCTTCATAAACGATCAGCCGCATATCCAGCGTTGCTTCCACGCCAAGAATTCTTACTTCTCCTTCCTCGTCCATGCGCGATTCCACTGCCACATCTGTAAATACCGGATACAATTGGTGATACATGGAATCTTTTGCTCCATAACACGGAATCTTTCCTTCATATGCCACCGTCTGCTCTATCCAGTCCAGCCTTCCATCCGGCGATTCATAAAAACAGAACACAAGCATTTCACCCTGCAACAGAAGTACTTCCTCCCCAATCCTTGTGTCCAGTTTTCCCGGAGTGACTTCGGTCCACAGTAATGTGCCGATATTTTCTTTTGTCCCGCCAATCTGTACTTCTTCTTTGATCCGGTATGTATCACGCTTCATCGTATGCATTTTCAGAAGTGTCTCCTGTCTCTTCTTTCTGCACAGTCCATCTGCGTATTCGCTGCCTTCTTCCCCCCGTCTTCCTTCTCTGTAAATATCGCTTGTCAGATGTTCTTCTTTCTGCTGTTCCGAACAAACCTGTAATTCTACGAGTGCTTTGATTCCGAGCTTTCTTGAATGGATCACCGTTACGGTAAGTTCCGTCTGTGAACTCTTGATAAACAAACTGCCCTCCGGCACTTTCTCTGCATAAACCAGCTCCTCAAATGGAAATCTTCCTTCCAGAGATGACAGCCGTTTCTCAGAGTCATCCGTCACATAAAGCATGCGAAACTGTATCTTTCCGCTGATCCGTATGTAATTGTCCACAATTTTCTGCTCTTCGATGCGCAATGTACCTTCATTCAGGATCACACGCTGCACATCACTTTTGGCATCCGGCACGTTATAGTCCTGATCCACATAAAACTGATCTACAATCGTTTTTCCCTGGCTGTATCCCCTAAATTCCTGCGTCTCGCATGTCAGAGTTTCATAATCTTTTTGCTCCATTTTGACAACCTCACTTTCCTGTTATTTGCTGTTGCACCATAAAAATATCCATCATATATTTATGATACCCACGGATTGTTCCGTGCTGCGCATATGGCTGCAGACCTGCCCCCCTGGTATCATTCAAATACCACCATCTTCCCGCCTGCTTTCATTTTCACCACGCAGTACGGATAGGTCTCCTTCTTTTTTCTTACGGTTCCTCTTTTCGGACCGACAAGCTCTGTCTGAAAGAAAATTGTATTGGAAGTTTCTTCTATCTTTACAACCTTCACCCGGTAACCGTCCTGCTTTTTTCTTCCATACCCGCAGAACAGATACAGACTGCCCTGATCTTCGTATGTCAGGGTAAATGGTTCCTGTTTCTTTTCTTCAATCCATTTCTTACATTCTTCCGGTATTTCCTCTCTCCGGACATTTTCATATACGGCTTTTCTTTTCTGCGTGTCATCCACTTTCCGGATCGAACAGCCACACAATATCCACAAACAGAGAACAAGTCCTGCACACAACAACCACTTCCGCATACACTCACCCTGCAATTTCTCTTTAATATCATACACAGTGAACCTATGAAAAATACCAATTTTAGTGTATACTTATAAAAGTGTTGCCATAAAAATGTGCTTTTGTACATTCACACAAACAGCTGAATTTTATTGAAACAGACTAAGGAGTACTTAATTATGAAACAATACAGACGACAGGCGGGTGTTCTTCTGCATCCGACATCACTTCCTTCTCCATATGGGATCGGAGATCTTGGACATACGGCATACCGTTTTGTTGATTTTCTGGAAGCCGCCGGACAGAAACTCTGGCAAATCCTTCCACTAACACATACCGGTTTCGGAGATTCTCCGTATCAGAGTTTCTCTGCCTTCGCCGGGCAGCCGCTTCTTATAAGCCCGGATCATTTGAAAGAGCTGGGACTTTTATTCGACCATGAACTGAAAGATGCACCTGCCGGAGACAGCGCACAGGTAGACTACGGAACGGTCATTCCGTGGAAACACAGCATTTTCCGCCTTGCATACAACCGTTTTTACGAAAGAGACGGGGGAGATCCGCTAAAGCAGGATTTCGCGCGCTTCTGTCAGAAGGAAGCTTTCTGGCTGGAAGATTATGCGCTTTTCCTTGCCTGCAAAGACGCCAATGACGGAAGAAGCTGGTTGGACTGGCCGGATATGTACCGCAGCCCATCCCCGGAATACAAAGAGGAATTAAAACAGCTTTTGCAGAAAGAAGCCGGATATTACAAATTTCTGCAGTTTATCTTCTTCACAGAATGGGGCAGACTGAAAGCGTATGCAAATGAGAAAGGCATCCAGATCATCGGCGATATCCCGATCTTCGTATCCATGGACAGTGCAGATGTCTGGGCAAATAAAGAACTATTCTACCTGGACGAGAAAGGGTATCCGCTCTCTGTTGCGGGAGTTCCGCCGGATTATTTTTCTGCAGCCGGGCAGCTCTGGGGCAATCCGCTCTATGCATGGGATGCACATAAGAACAGCGATTTCTCCTGGTGGATCTCGCGTATCCGCACACAGCTTAAGAATCTGGACATCCTGCGTATCGACCATTTCCGTGGCTTTGACGCATGCTGGTCTGTCCCTTACGGCGAACCGACTGCCGTCAACGGACACTGGGCGAAGGTGCCGGGCTGGGATCTCTTTGGTGCGATCTCCCAGGCACTCGGCGACGATCTGCCGATCATTGCAGAAGATCTCGGTATCATTACGGATGAGGTAAATGCGCTTCGTGAACATTTCGGATTCCCGGGCATGAAGGTTCTGCAGTTTGCTTTTGATTCTACCGATGAAAATGCATACCTGCCGCATCGTTTTGAATCTCCGGTCTGCGTCTGCTACACCGGAACACACGACAATGCTACAACACTTTCCTGGTACGAGACATTACCGGAACATTGCCGAAAAAAGGTCTGTGCTTACACCGGAACAACCGATGAGAAGAAGATCGGTTATGGGCTGATAAAGGCAGCGCTTTCCAGCATTGCCACTTATGCGATCTATCCGCTGCAGGATCTTTTATTCTGCGGAGATGAAGGACGCATGAATACGCCGGGAAAAGCCGCCGGCAACTGGAGCTGGCGTTTCCGTGCACAAGATCTGAAACCGGAATACGCAGATACCCTTCGTGAACTTACCTTATTATATGGACGCTTTGATTAAGCGCCCCAGGCAAAGAAAGGATATACAAATGTTTAGATTTATTTTGGTAGTCATTACTTTATTTTTATATCTGATCCTCGGAATCCCGGTACTGGGTATCGAATGGATCATCAGCAAATTTAATCAGGAAGCTGCCGATTATCAATGTCTGCGCATGGTGCAGGCTGCATTCCGATTTATGCTTAAGATTGCAGGAACTGAGATCACTGTAATCGGCGAAGAAAGGATCCCGGATGAGCCGGTACTTTTCATTGGCAATCACAGAAGTTATTTTGACATTCTTCTGACTTACTCCCGATGCAAACGCCGCACCGGATACATTGCCAAAAAGGAAATGATGAGCTATCCTCTGCTCCGCACATGGATGAAGCGCCTTTATTGCCTCTTCCTTGACCGTGACAACCCGAAAGAGGGACTAAAGACCATCCTCAAAGCAATTGAATACGTAAAAAGCGGAATCTCCATCTGCATTTTCCCGGAAGGTACGAGAAATACCGGCGAAGAGTTAAGTGTTCTTCCATTCCACAGCGGCTCTTTTAAAATTGCTGAGAAAAGTGGTTGTCCAATCGTACCGATCAGCATGAATAACACCATCTCGATTTTCGAGAAACAGTTCCCGCGCATTAAGAAGACCCACGTCATCATCGAATATGGCAAGCCGATCTATGCAAAAGATCTGGACCGTGAACAGAAAAAACAGCTCTCACAGAACTGTCAGAAGATTATTGAAGATACCATTAAGAAGAACCAGGCATTACTCTAATGCCTGGCTTTTCTTTTTTCTTTTACTTTTTTCTCTGTAAGTGCTATAATGGAACGGAATTTATAAAAAAGGAGACAAATGGGACCATGAACAGACAAGATCTTACGTTATTGACGGACTTTTATGAGCTGACAATGATGCAGGGATACTATGAGGAGAAACAGAACGAAACCGTTATTTTCGACGTTTTCTTCCGCCAGAATCCTTGCGGCAACGGATATTCTGTATGTGCCGGATTAGAGCAGGTGATCGATTATGTGAAGAACCTGAATTTTACTTACGAGGATGTGGACTACTTAAGAAGTCTGCACATTTTCAGTGAGGATTTTCTGCACTACTTAAGCGGTTTTCATTTCAGTGGTGATATCTATGCAATTCCGGAAGGAACCGTTGTATTTCCAAAAGAGCCACTGTTAAAAGTGATCGCTCCGATCATGGAGGCACAGCTTGTAGAAACTGCGATCCTGAACATCATCAATCACCAGTCACTGATCGCTACGAAGACTTCCCGAATTGTCTTTGCGGCAGACGGCGACGGTATTATGGAATTTGGTCTGAGACGTGCACAAGGACCGGATGCCGGACTTTATGGTGCGAGAGCTGCTATGATCGGCGGCTGCGTCGGCACATCCAATGTTCTTGCAGGACAGCTTTTTGATGTTCCGGTCATGGGTACACATGCGCATAGCTGGATCATGAGCTTCAAGGATGAATATACTGCATTTAAGAACTATGCGAAAATGTATCCGGATAACTGCACATTACTTGTCGATACGTATGATACTCTCAAATCCGGTGTAACGAATGCGATTCGTGTATTCCGGGAATTTAAAGAGTCTGGTCATCCCCTCAAAAAATACGGAATCCGTCTTGACAGTGGCGACCTTGCATACCTTTCTAAAGAAGCACGCAAGATGTTGGATGCTGCCGGATTCGAAGATGCAACCATCTGCGCATCCAATGATCTGGATGAGTTCCTTCTCCACGATCTGAAGATGCAAAAAGCAGCCATCGATTCCTGGGGTGTCGGTACAAATCTGATCACTTCCAAGGACTGCCCGTCTTTCGGCGGTGTATATAAGCTGGCTGCCATAAAGAATCAGGACGGAGAATTTATTCCGAAGATTAAGATTTCTGAAAATACAGAAAAAATCACAAATCCTGGTAACAAAACCATTTATCGTATCTATGATAAAGAAACAGGAAAACTCAAAGCTGATCTGATCTGTTTTGCCGGCGAAGAATATGACACCAATGAAGATCTGTTATTATTTGATCCAATCGAGACATGGAAGAAGACCAGGCTTCCGGGTGGCACATACACAATGCGTGAGATCCTCGTTCCGGTCTTCATAAATGGTGAATGTGTCTACAACTCTCCTTCTGTTATGGAGATTGCAGCTTACTGCAAGCAAGAGAAGGATACACTCTGGGATGAGACCAAACGTCTCTTCTACCCACATCGTATCCATGTGGATTTATCACAGAAATTATACGATGTGAAAAAATCGCTGCTTGATCAGATGAGCATATCTGACTAAGTAAGGAGAATTTATTTTATGAAAATTATAGTATTAGCCGGAGGACTCAGTCCTGAACGCGATGTATCACTTATTTCCGGAGCAGGAATCTGTAAAACACTACGCGAAAGTGGGCATCAGGCTTATCTGCTGGACGTTTATTTTGGACTACCTTATGATGCGGATAAACTGGACGAAGTCTTCGATCTTCCGGACGCCGGACTTGGTATTGCAGAAGGTATCAAAACAACGATGCCGGATCTCGATGCTTTGAAAAAGTCCCGACCTGATCAGTCCGACTGCTATCTTGGACCGAACGTCATCGAGCTGTGCCGTATGGCAGATATTACTTTTATGGCTCTGCACGGTTCTGTCGGTGAGAACGGAAAGTTGCAGGCTACTTTTGATATCCTCGGCATCCGTTATACCGGTCCGAATTCTCTGGGTTGTTCCCTTTCTATGAATAAACTGGTTGCCAAACAGATTTTTAAAATGAGTCGTGTAGCAACTCCGCGAGGAACTTCCCTGAATCGCCAGACAAAGGATACCCCGCTTGACGAGCTGGGATATTATCTTCCACTGGTTATCAAACCATGCTCCGGCGGTTCCAGCATCGGTGTATTTATCGTTCACACCGAAGAAGAATATCTTGATGCGATCCATCAGTCTTTTGATGTCCATCAGGAAGAAGAAGTTGTAATTGAACCTTATATCAAAGGAAGAGAATTTGCCTGTGGTATTCTCGCCGGCAAAGCACTTCCGATCGTAGAGATCATTCCTAAAGACGGTGTGTTCAACTACGAGAACAAATACCAGGCAGGCGGCGCACAGGAAATCTGCCCTCCGGTCTCTCTCGATGAGAAGACACAGAAGAAAATGAAGCGCATGGCAGAGAAGGCATTTCGCACTTTACGCATGGATGTGTATGCACGCGCTGACTTTATCGTTGACGATACAGACGGTAAGTTCTATTGTCTGGAAATGAACGGACTTCCGGGTATGACTCCGGCGAGTCTGATTCCGAAGGCTGCGAAGGCTGCCGGTTTGGAATATGGTGATCTGTGCGAGCAGATCATTGATGAATCAATCAAAGCACGCTACCAATAAGGAGGAATTTATTCTATGAAAAACCTTACTTTGGAAAATATCACCAAGGCCTGTAAAGGAACTTATCACGGCGATACATCCAAACTTTCCCAGGAAGTAGCAGGTGTCGTGATCGACAGTCGTAAAGTCGAGAAAGATTACCTTTTTGTCGCTATTGACGGAGAAAATGTAAATGCACATAAATTTATCCCGGATACAATCGAGAAGGGCGCAATGTGTGTCGTTTCCCATGAAGATCTGGGCGAAACCGATTACCCGTATATTCTGGTAGAATCAACCGGTCAGGCACTTTTAGACATTGCGAAACTGTACCGTGATTCTTTCGATGTAAAGGTTGTCGGAATTACAGGAAGTGTCGGAAAGACAAGTACAAAAGAGATGATCGCATCTGTACTTTCCCAGAAATACAATGTTCATAAGACATTAGGAAATTTCAATAACGAATGGGGACTTCCGATCACAATTTTTGAAATGAACGAGGAGAACCAGGTTGCTATTCTGGAAATGGGAGTCAACCACTTCGGCGAGATGCGCAGACTTTCTTCTGTTGCAAGTCCGGATGTATGTGTGATCACGAACATCGGTGTTGCCCACTTGGAATTTTTCAAGACAAGAGAAGGTATCTTCCAGGAGAAATCCCAGATGATCCAGGATATGAAAAATGGCGGAACCATCATTTTCAACGGAGATGATGATATTTTACGTGAATCCGGTCCGATCAAAGGTGTAGAGCCTGTATTCTTCGGAACCGGTGACAACAGTGATTTCCGCGCAACAGATATTAAACCGCTCGGACTTAAAGGAACTTCATGTACGCTCCACATGCCAAACGGAACTTCTTTTGACTGCGTTGTTCCGCTTCCGGGTATCCACATGGTATCCAATGCGCTGGCAGGTGCCGCTGTCGGATACAGCCTTGATCTAACAAATGAAGAAATCAAAGCCGGTATCGAGAATCTCCCATCTATTCCGGGAAGAAACCACATCATCATTACCGATAAGCTAACGATCTTAGATGACTGCTACAATGCAAATCCGATTTCTACAAAGGCATCCATTGATGTTCTTGATATGGCGATCGGACGTAAAGTTGCTGTCCTTGGAAATATGGGTGAACTTGGTGCAAATGAAAAAGAACTGCACTACGAGACAGGCGCATATGCCGCTGAAAAAGGTGTAGATGTTGTATGCGCGATTGGAGATCTTGCGAAAGAGATTGCAAACGGTGCTTCCGTAGACGGTACAGAAGTACACTGGTTTGAAACAAAAGCGGATTTCCTTGCAGAGATGAAAAATATTATGAAAGAGGGAGACAATGTCCTTGTCAAAGCTTCTCATGGAATGCATTTTCCTGAACTGGTAGAGGCTCTGGAAGCATTGTAGGAGTGTAGAATCCATGGAATATCAGATATTAGCACTGGACCTCGACGGTACGCTGACCAACTCGAAGAAAGAGATCTCCAGACCTACTCTGGAAGCTCTGATCGATATTCAGGAGCAGGGCAAGAAAGTCGTGCTTGCCAGCGGACGTCCGACCAAGGGAGTTCTTCCACTCGCGAAACAACTACATCTGGAAGACTACGGAAGCTATATTCTCTCTTTTAACGGTGCCAGAATTACCGATTGCAGAAGTATGCAGGCGATCTATAATAAGACTCTTCCGGGAGATATTGTAGAGCCTCTTCTGCAGATTTTAAGAAAATATGACGGGCTGGATATTTTGTCTTATACAGCAGATAATATCCTCTCCGGAATTAAGCCGAACAAATATACCGAGCTGGAATCCCGGATCAATCACATGCCGATCATCGAGACGGATGATTTTGCGACAAGTATCAAAGAACCGGCGAACAAGTTTCTTGTAACAGGAGAACCGGAGATCATTGCAAAGGCGCAAAAGGAAGTGACGGATTATTTCCGTTCTTACCTCTACATCTACTGCTCCGATCCGTTCTTCCTGGAAATCATGCCTCCGCAGGTGGATAAGGCACATTCTCTCCTGAAGCTGTTATCTAGCATCGGACTTACTTCAGATCAGATGATCTGCTGCGGTGACGGTTACAACGACATTACGATGATCGAGACCGCCGGCCTTGGCGTTGCCATGGCGAACGCACAGCCGCTGGTGCGCGAGCGCGCCGATTACATCACCAAGTCCAACGACGAGGATGGCGTACTGCATGTTATTAATGAATTTTTGCGGTAGGGATACGCCTGAAGTATTTCCTTAAGTAGAATTGCTTTTCGCTTCTCCCGCCGAGGATGAATTTTCATGCATATATAAAAACAAGGGAGCTGGGCTCCGCGGATATATTGTGTATCCGTGGAGTCCAGCTTCCTTGTTGCTTTCCTTTAAAGATATAACACACATATTTACTTCACAAGCTTGAAATCTTCTTTCTCCACAATTTCTTTCCTGTAATTGTCAAAGTATTTTCCCCAATCAGCCTTGCTGTCACCTGCATGCTTCTCGCTATACTCCTTCTCCAGCTTCTCTCTATATTTGATCTGTGGAAGAAGTTTCTGATATACCGTCTTCTCATATTTCCAATAATCTTCCGGTGAATCAAACTGTGCAATGATCTCATCAACTTGTTTCTGGCTGGATTCATCCAGTTTCTTACCTTCATACTCAGCACGCATATCACTTACATAATCTGCCACTTCTTTGTCTGTCGCCTTACATCCTGCCTTCATTGCCTCTGTACATAATGCTGCGCTTTCTTTTTCATATTTATAAGCTTCTTTTTCTGCTTCTTCTTCGCTCATGCCTTTAGCCTTATAATATGCAATTGCTTTTTCCATATCAGTTTTTGTAATTTCTGAATAATTTCCCTTCGCATATAAGTTTTTTGCGGAAGCCTCTTCTGGATTCTTGTATTCTTTTTTCAGTACTTTTCCAAAGCCCTCCAATGAGACCTTGCCATTTGCCTGGGAATTATTCTGCACAACGCTTCCGGCAAGCGCCAGACATCCAGTAACTACGACTACCGCACTTATAACTTTTCCTTTTTTACTCATAATCTTTCTCTCCCGCGTCCATTAAATATCTGTGATTGTTTCATTGCTTTTCAGAATTCCTGCTTTTACGACTTTCTTCTTTTTCTTTTCAGCTTTCTTCTTTCACTTTTTTTATTTTCTCATCCAAAAAGAACCCCGAACCTATCACCGCAGTAAGTGAAAACCATTTTAATGCGCATAATAACATATCCTGTGTTCCATATTTTCTTATTTCAAGAGATACCATTACCATCACTGTAACACATACAATAAAATGAACAATATAAAGTATTAATGGACTTTCTTTCATAGATATTCCTCCTTCTCTGGTCGTTATTTTTCTCCTTCCAGCATTCTATATTCTGATATTATCATCCAATTTTTGTTCCGTCAATATATATTTAGATATTCTATGTATTGTTTTTTCTTTTATCAACTATATAATGTATTTATAAATATTATTATGTCAAATTCGGAGGTATACAAATGAACAAAGCGTGTAAAACATATTATAAGAATCTCAAGCTTTTTCTTCCTATACATAAAGCAACGGAAAAGCAGTTATTTCAGGATATCAAATCCGCATTGACCAATCTGTCTGAAGAAAATCCTACAATTAATTATATTTAAATATGTGATGAGCTTGGTAATCCCGAAGAAATCGTGGCTGACTATTATTCAAACTGTGATTCTTCTTATCTGACCAAAAATCTTCGTTTTGCCTGCTATATCCGCAGAATGTTCGTTGCAGTTCTCATTGCGGTCATTATCGTAACGGGCGTGCGCAGCTTTTATTTGCATGAATTATACGTTCAAAGTCAAAAAGAAATCCCAAATCTATATATTGAAACAATTGAATAACACAAGGAGAGATCATCATCATGAAAAAAATATTATCATTTATTATTATTTTATCTTTAGCTTTATTTCCTATTGATGTATCAGCAGCAACTTCATCTGATGAAATTGAATATTTATCTAACGGGGACTATATCATCTTTACCATTGAAAACGAATCTACCGGTTCTATACAGCCATACTCAAAAACTGTTACAAAATCAAAAACCGGTCGATACATCCACAACAACTCCGTACAATGGTATGTTAAAGTGACCGGTACATTCACATATGGATCAGGCACTTCCAAATGTACTTCTTCAAGTGTATCTGCCAAATCCAGTGCAGACGGATGGAAAATCGTAAACAGCTCAGCATCCAAATCCAAGAACACCGCCAGTGCTACAGCTACTGCGAAGCATTATTACAATAACTCTGTAGTTGACACCGTAACCCGCACAGTGAAACTTACATACAGTTCAACCGGAAAATTTTCTTAAGGTTTATTTAATTTTTTATTAAGATTTGTAACATCCACATTGCAAAAATAGTTGTTTTCTTAAGGTTTATTCTTTATAATAGTTAGCAACGGAAGGGATTGACACTATTATGCGGGCACAGAATAATTTCAAAAAGGGCGCTGTAGAGATGCTCTTACTTCACATTTTAAAAGAGCAGGGAGACTGCTACGGATATCAGTTTTCCAAACTGATCAAAGAATTGTCGGACGATTATCTGACAGTTCCGGAGGGATCACTTTATCCCGCCCTGTACAAACTTATCGAAAAAGGATATATCTCCGATTATAAAAAACCTGCCGGGAAGCGGATGATCCGTGTTTACTATCATCTGGAATCATCCGGCGAAGAGCGACTTGCTTATCTGAAAAATGAATTTTACGAGACGAATCGTTCTATCGAGAAGATTCTTGATTATGATTTTCCGGTAGAATCTTAAAACAGCAAATTCTACTCAGGCTGGTCAAAAACAAAATCTGTGAAAACAAAATAAGATGATACTTTTGATAAATGGGGCTCCGATTTATTCGGAGCTTCATTTTTGAATTACAAGGCAAATATGTTGATGAAAGCCCTCATTTTTTACTGCGGAAATATACGGCGTATGGTAATATAAAACAAGAAGCACATTCCAACTCTCGCGTCAGAATGTGCTTCTTATTTTTTACAATCTTAAATTTTCTATCCAGGCATTTTATATTATGCTTCTGCTGTTTCTCCGTCTTCAGCTTCTTCATCATCTGCTGATGCATGAACTTCTGTTACACTTACAATCAGTGCTTCCGGATCCGTAGATAATGTAATCTCCGGATTCTTGGCAATATCCAGATCTTTTACTTTGATTGTATCACCTGCATGCATATCGCCTACATTGACTTCAATCTTATCTACAAGGTCTTTCGGTAATGCCTTAAATGCTACTTCTTCCAGATGTTCTTCCAATACACCTGTTGTTACTTTCTCGGCATCAACCAATACGATCTCAGCTACAGAGTGAACTGCTTCGTTGCTTACCAATGCCTGAAAATCTACTTCGTTGATCTGTTTTTTAATCGGATCAAACTGAATATCCTTAATCAGTACATTATGCTTTGTTCCGTCAACATCAAGCATAACCTGACTTCCTTTATTGTTCTTCTTCAGAAGGCTTTCTACTTCTTTTTTGTCCATTTTTACCGGAACAGATTCTTTCATCTCGCGGCCAAATACATTGCCCGTAACAAATCCTTCTCTTCTTAATTTCTTTGCTTTGATGTCCATGCTTCTTTTTTCAGCTTTTAAAGTATTCATTTATCTTTTCCTCCAAAAATCTGATATGCTTAGCATCCTTCGACTTTGTCTTACAATACAAAGAGGTGTGTTAAGTAGGTTTTCTTGTTACGGTCTTATTATATCTCTTCTATAACAAACAGATTAACCAAATATACACTTTTTTTGAGGTGTTTTTTTGTGATTTTTTCAATTTTTCTAAATTATATAGCAATAAAGCCGGCGCCACCGGAAACGGGAAGCGCCAGCCATGAAGTTCTCTATCTCTGTTAAATTGCTCTTGTGTATTTCTCAAGCCATGCTTTCTCTTCGTCATTCAGATATGGCGAAATCACTTCGTATACTCTCGCATGATAATCATTGAGCAGCTTCTTGTCTTCTGCTGTCATGATATCCGGGTTGATGGCATCTAAGTCCATCGGAATCAGTGTAATCGCTTCAAAATACATGAACTGTCCATATTCGTTCAGAGTTCCTTTCTTTGTCAGAAGTTCGTTTTCCAGACGGATACCGTGGGACCCTTCAATATAGATTCCCGGCTCATCTGTGATGATCATGCCTTCTGCAAGCGGCTCAGTCTCGCCCGGGCGGTATTTCCAGCGGAATCCAGTCGGTCCTTCGTGGATATTAAGCAGATAACCAACTCCATGTCCTGTTCCGTGATTGAAGTTCAAATCTCTGTCCCAGAAAGGCTTTCTTGCAAGGATATCCAGAACCATACCTGTAGATCCCTCTAAGAATTTTGCATTGCTAAGCTGCAAGTTACTGATCGCAACCAATGTAAAATGGTCTTTCATGATCTGCGGCACTTCGCCTAATGCATAAGTTCTTGTTACATCTGTAGATCCTTCATAAAATCCGGCGCCTGTATCTGTTAAGAACAGCTGTCCCTCTTTCAGCTCAACGTCTGTCTCCGGAGATGATGTATAATGCACAATTGCTCCATGCTCTCCAAAGGAAGAGATTGGCTCAAAGCTCGGGCGGATGAAATTGCCCATCTCTGCACGGAACTCATCCAGCTTGTCTGACGCACTCATCTCTGTGATCTTCATCTTTCCAACATTCTCTTTCAGCCATTTCATAAATCTGACATGAGCTACACTGTCTTTGATCTGGGCTTTGCGGATGTTCTTGATCTCTACCGGGTTCTTCATTGCTTTCATAAGAATTGCCGGATTTCTCTGCTCAATTGTTTTCACATTTTCCGGAATATTATTGAAAATTGCATAGTTCAGTTTGCCTGGATCAACCATCACAACTGTATCTTCCGCAAACTTTTTCACATCTTCATAAATGTCATTGTACGGATGAAGTTTCACACCATCTGCCGCCAGTTTTACTTTCAGCGCATCATCCAGTTTACGTTCATCAATATAAAGCTCTACGCCGTCCATTGTAACGATCGCATAAGATAATACCATCGGGAAGAAATCAATATCATTTCCACGGATATTGAGTGTCCAGCAGATATCATCCAGTGTTGTCATTACATGTGTATTCGCTCCTGCATCCTTCATCTCTTTACGGATTCTTGCAAGTTTGTCAGCAACCGTCTCTCCTGCATATTTCACATCCAGATCAAATGCCGGTTCTTCTGACATTGCCGGGCGGTCACTCCAGATCTCGTCGATCAGGTCTTCCTGATAATTCACATGTGCACCCTTCTTTGCTGCGATGTCTGCATAGCCCTGACCTTCTCCGACAGATACTACTCTTCCGTCAAATCCAAGTGTTTCTCCAGCCTGTAATACTTCCTCGATGTAAGCATTCATCTCCGGTACACCTGGTTCTCCCATCTTCATCAGTTCCACTGTAGATCCTTCCAGCTGCTTTGCAGCCTGGATGAAATAACGTCCGTCTGTCCACAGTCTTGCCTCTGTCTTTGTGATGACTGCTGTCCCTGCGGAACCAGAAAATCCTGTGATGAACTTTCTCGCCTTGAAATGTTCCCCAACATATTCACTTTGATGGAAATCAGCGGTTGGTACTACATAAACATCAATCTTCTTCTCCTCCATCCGTTTGCGAAGTGCTTCGAGTCTCTCTGGTACTGTCATTTGTTGTTCCTTCTTTCTTATTAGATTTGTTACCCCTCTGCAATTACCATACCAATCCGTAATGCAGTCTTTTGGAAACTGTTTATAGTTTACAATAATCCTCTAATATTTGTCAAAAAATATTTTGTTATATTATTATAAATATAACAAAAATAATCATAGTATAACTATTGATTTTCGTCATTTTGTCAGATACACTAGATATGATACCAGGGTTCAAAAGTCTAAATCCATATGAGCTTGCTCATATATGGATGACAAACTTTGGAACCCGCCACGATATGCGAACAGAATTTTTTCACTGAGGATAATTTACAATGAACATACCGATAAAGAAATCATGTTTTTACAGTGCAGTCATTATTATTCTCTCACAGCTTAGCATCAGCTTGTTCACCCGGAACTTTCAGCTATCTGTTGCTGTGATTTTTTTGTCTGCCATGACATTTCTGATCCAGGATTTTCCACTGATTCCGGTGACAGTGCTTTCAGCAGTCGGCGTCTGTTCACTCCGTATGCTGCTTGCATGGATCGTAACAGATACTACAGCACCGATTTCTCGGTATTTTCCTGAAATGACATTCTATCTTTGCTACGGGTTTCTTCTATATATATATGTTAAAAATATAACATCATGGAAATCTTCCGGCAAAAGCTTTTTCAGAAGACTGACGCAGCGAAAAGATGTGGACACAACTGCATTTTCAGAATATCCGAACCGAAATCACACACTACTCGTTCTGACCGTAATTGACTATGTGGCAAACTTTCTGGAACTGCTTGTACGTCTGGATATTTCCGCATTTCATATCCGCCTGCAGACAGGTATTTTCCTGACAGCTTTTTTCCGCTCCTGTGTGGTCTGGCTGATTCTGACACTTTTTGCAAAATACCGGATGCTCCTTTTACAAAAGGAACATGAAGAGCGTTATCAGCGCCTCGTTCTTCTCATTTCCAAACTGAATGGGGAAATGGTCTGGATGCAGAAAAATACTTTGCTTATTGAAGAGACAATGAATCATTCTTACAAATTATATCAGGAGCTGACGGAGGCCGATGTTCCGGCAGAATTATCTACTTCCGCTCTGGCAACTGCAAGAGATATCCACGAAATCAAGAAAGAATACCTTCTGATCATGCGTGGAATTTCCGAAGCACTGAACGAGGAAGTCGAACAGGACGGCATGTATCTGGAAGAGATTTTCACACTGCTTAAGACTTCCATGTTTACACTTGCTGATTCCATGGATAAGACACTGAATTTTAAATTTATCTGCAAAACAAATTTTTATACTTCCAAACATTATGAGCTGTTATCCATTTTCCGGAATCTTCTCATCAATGCACTGGAAGCCGCACAGGAACAGACTGTAACTCTTATGATTTCCATATTTTCCCAGGATGAAGCTGTCATTTTCAAAATTACAGATGACGGTCCGGGAATCCCGGTTGAATACAAAGATGAGATTTTTAATACCGGTTTCTCAACCAAAATTAATTTTGAAACCGGGGAAGTAAGCCGTGGAATCGGTCTTGGTCTTGTGAAAGATCTTGTCGAAAAACGTCTCGGCGGTTCAATCGAACTGGCATCCGTGCCGGGAAATACAACTTTTACAGTAAGCATACCAAAGAATCAAATTGAGGTGATCAAATCATGATGTCTTTTTATTTTATAGATGACGATAAAAACATTACAAACATTTTAAAACTGATCGTAAATACGCGTGGACTCGGTGTCTGTTGCGGAAGTGCGGAAAACGCAGCAGAGGCACTGGCAGATCTGCCTGTCATGCGCCCGGACATCGTTCTTGTCGATTTCCTTATGCCGGAGATGGACGGCATTTCTTTCATCAAGCAAGCGAAAAAAATTCTTCCGGACGCAGCCTATATTATGCTGTCACAGGTTGCTTCCAAGGATATGATTGCTTCTGCCTATGAAGCCGGTGTAGAATTTTTCATCCAGAAACCAATCAACAGCGTAGAAGTGGAATCCATCATCCGCAAAGTCAGCGACGGTCTTTCCATGAAACGGATGGTTCAGCAGATGCATAATATTTTTACCCCTGACACAAACCAATCCTCTGTTTCCAAGTCAGCAAATGAGCAGCAGATTGAGGCAAATCTGCGCACGATCCTTACACGTCTCGGAATTATAGGCGATACCGGTAGCAAAGATATTATTACGATCGTCAAATACATGTGTATGCACCCGGAAAGCGTGGATACAATGACTGTCAGCGAACTGTGCAGTAAATTCTGTGATAACCCGAAGTCCATGGAGCAACGTATCCGCCGTACTGCGTTTAACGGTCTTGTCAATCTGGCACATCTCGGTCTGGATGATTACTCAAACGAGATCTTCGTTGATTATTCCAGTACACTTTACAATTTTGAACAGGTGCGGAAAGAAATGGATTGTATTCGTCAAAAAACTGTCAGACATGGTAATTTGAAGATTCGTCATTTTCTGACTTCTCTCGCTTTTCGTTGTCAAAATGCACAATAATTTGTAATAATCGCGCTTATTTGTATGCATATTGTCACCTATTGAAACTTTTTGTAACCGTGCATATATATTATACCTATCAATAAACGGACGGACTTATAGAATTTTTAAATCAAAGAAAGTTGAGAGGTATAACGTATGGTAACAGTTTTATCAGGTGTAGCTTTATTAGTCGCAACATTAGCAGTATTTTCACTGTTCAGTCTTAAGATGCCGAAGGGATCGCTTGCAATGTCAGGTATGGCAGATGCAGCCGTTGCAACATTCCTTGTCGAGGCAATTCACAGCTATATCAGCGGAGATTTGTTTGGTATTTCATTTTTAAAACAGGTTGGAACCACATCCGGAAGCATGGGTGGTGTTGCAGCGGCAATCATGGTTCCAATCTGTATGGGAGCTAACCCGTTATACGGAGTAGTAGCCGGTGTAGCCGTTGCAGGTTACGGAATCCTTCCTGGATTTATCGCAGGATATATCGTAGGATTTGTTGCACCGATTATTGAAAAGAAACTTCCGGAAGGTGTGAACGTAATCGTTGGTGCTCTTGCAGTCGCTCCAATCGCACGTATTATCGTTGTAAGTGTAGAACCGGGTGTGAACATCTTATTATCACGAATCGGTCTTACAATTTCAGCAGCAACCGATCAGTCCCCGATCGTTATGGGATTCTTGCTCGGTGGTATTATGAAAATGATCTGTACATCACCGTTAAGTTCTATGGCACTGACAGCCATGTTAGGGCTGACAGGACTTCCAATGGGTATTGCCGCAGTTGCATGCTTTGGTGGTTCTTTCACAAACGGTATGATATTCCACAAATTGAAGCTTGGTAACAGAGGTAACGTAATCGGCGTTATGTTAGAGCCTTTAACACAGGCCCCGATCGTAACTGCCAATCCAATTCCTATCTATTGTTCGAATTTCTTTGGCGGCGGACTTGCAGGTATCTCAGCGGCGGTGTTCCACATTGTGAATAATGCGCCTGGTACAGCTTCTCCAATTCCTGGACTTCTTGCACCGTTTGCATTTAATGCGCCGGGAACTGTTGTAATCTCTCTTGCATTTGCAGCAGCAGGCGGTTTACTTGCAGGATTTATAGGCGGAACAGTTTTCAAACGCATCCGCGAGAAGAAAGGAATACTTGTAAAAGAAATTATCGCAGAAACTACAGAAGCTGTTGAATCTGAGAAAGCGCTTGAGCCGAGCGTATAAAAAAGCCCCCTTATTTTAACAACAAAATATAGAAAATATCCCCATTGTGGCACCACACACAATGGGGATATTTTTTTGTTATTTTCTGCGCTTATTATGTCCCGTTCAAGAAGCTACGCAAGCAGACGGAACAGCTTCTTAAGATCGATTGGTTTTGATATTTCAAATTCATCTACCTGCATAATGATTCTCTCTTTCTAAGGAAAAATATATTTTGTTTATGATTCCATAGAATATATGGCTTTTCTACCTCATTTTAGTAACATAACTGTTAAAAACAGGGGTTTCTAATTCTGTTGCATTTTAGCACTGTATGTAATAGAATAGATGTAATGTCCAGCAAGTCTTTCATCCGCTCATGAACAATCTCATGTGGATTCAGGCTTCCAAATTTGGGTATCATTATATAAATATAAAATACATTATTTATTCAAAAATTTCAGAAAGGATTTCGTAAAATGGAATTATTAAAAGCTATTCTGATTCTCGTGATTGGATTTGTGTTACTTATCAAAGGAGCGGATTTTTTTGTCGAAGGAAGTTCTTCTGTCGCTAAGAAATTCCATGTTCCTGCCATGCTCATCGGTATGACGATCGTTGCTATGGGAACCAGTCTTCCGGAATGTGCAGTCAGCGTGACTGCGTCACTTGCAAATAACAACAGCCTTGCCGTCAGCAATGTCATCGGATCGAACATTTTCAATCTGATGGTTGTCTGTGGTGCCTGCGCATTATTTTCTCCTCTAACGATCCGCCAGGATACACTGAAGAAGGAATTTCCGCTCTCTATCATCTGTGCGGCACTGATGCTTGTACTCGGCTATATCGGCATGACACTCGGACACATTGACGGAATTATCTTCCTGGTTCTTTTTGTCGGCTATCTGCTCTGGATGATCCAGTCTGCAAAGAAAGCCCGTGCAGCAGTTCTCTCGGATCCGGCACAGTCAGGCCAGATAGAACAGTCTGAATTTGTAGAAGAAAATATTGCAATCCTGCCAACATGGAAGAGTCTTGTCTTTATTATCGGAGGCATGATCGCAATCAAATTTGGCGGAGATTTCGTTGTTGACGGTGCATCGTCCATTGCTTCCAGCATGGGACTCAGCCAGACACTGATCGGACTTACGATCGTAGCTATGGGAACCAGTCTTCCGGAACTTGTCACCTCACTGGTCGCCGCTAAAAAAGGCGAAGTTGATATGGCACTTGGCAATGTCATCGGATCAGATATTTTCAATATTTTATTCGTACTCGGAATTGCAACTGCAATCAGCCCGATCTCATTCCTGATGGAAAATGTCATCGACATTATCCTGCTCATTATTATGAGCGTGATCGTTCTTGCATTTGCATGGACCAAGCAGCAGATCAACCGCAAAGAAGGTATCCTTATGCTTCTGATGTATGCAGCTTATATGGTTTATATCTGTGTGCGCTAAATACTATTGGGTCATTTAATAATACAATTTTATAATATAGTTGCCATAATTTATTAATAACACTTCTATAACGATAATACCCCACAGCCTGTATCCATTCTGTTAATAAATCGGTACAAGCTGTGGGGATTTTTTTCTTTTATTATGATGCCATGATCATTATTCATAATCTGGCTACTACATCCAATTTTACACATATCTAAAGAAGGGCATCCTTATTCGGACTACCCCTTTTTAAAACTGTTTCGTATATTAAATATTCAACAGATTGCTGAATACTTTCAGTGCTCCGTCTGTCTCGTGTGCAAGTACACGTTTTGCGAGGACTTTTCCGAGCTGTACGCCTTCCTGGTCAAAACTGTTAAGGTTCCATACAAATCCCTGGAACATTACTTTATTCTCATAATGAGCAAGCAGCGCACCTAATGTCTTCGGATCAAGCTTCTCTCCGATGATAATGCTTGACGGACGTCCGCCTTCGAAGTTCTTATTGCGGTTTTCGTCAGATTTGCCACATGCAAATGCGACAATCTGTGCTGCAACGTTTGCACATAATTTCTGCTGGCTTGTGCTGTCCTGAATCACAACATCTGCGCCAATCTGGCTGTTCTTGAATCCGATAAACTGAAGCGGTACAATATCTGTTCCCTGGTGCAGAAGCTGGTAGAAAGAATGCTGTCCGTTTGTTCCAGGCTCACCGAAGATCACCGGTCCTGTCACGTAATCTACCGGCTCTCCGAAACGGTTTACAGATTTACCATTGGATTCCATATCCAGCTGCTGTAAATGTGCCGGAAAACGGCTTAAAGCCTGTGAATAAGGCAGTACTGCTGTTGCCGGATAACCAAGGATGTTTCTCTCATATACTCCGATCATAGCATCCAGAAGTGCCGCATTCTTACGCACATCTTTGTTCGTTGCAGATTTGTCTGCTGCTGCTGCTCCTTCCAGGAACTGTGCAAATACTTCCGGTCCGAATGCCAGTGAAAGTACAGCTCCACCAACTGCCGATGTAGAAGAATAACGTCCTCCGATATAGTCATCCATGAAGAATGCTGCAAGGTAATCATCACTCTTTGCAAGCGGTGATGTCTCGCTTGTTACAGCGATCATATGCTTACTTGCATCCAGCCCTGCGTTCTTTAATGCATCTTTTACAAAAGATTCATTGGTCAGGGTCTCTAATGTTGTTCCAGACTTGGATACCAGTACGAAAATAGAATGTGCAACATCAATGGAATTAAGAACTGCTGCCGCATCATCCGGGTCTACGTTACTGATAAATTTAGCTTCCATTTTAAACAGACCGTTTTTCTTTGCCCAGTTTTCAAGTGCCAGATACATTGCGCGTGGTCCTAGATCACTTCCGCCGATACCGATCTGTACGACAGTTGTAAACTTCTCGCCGGCTCCGTTTACAATCTCTCCTGCATGTACTTTGTTTGCAAAATCAGCAATCTTCTCCTGCTGTTCTACATAGAATGCTCGTTTATCTACACCGTCTGCCACTACTTTATCTCCAAGCTGTCCACGTGTCAGATGATGAAGTACAAGACGGTTCTCTCCTGTATTGATTACTTCTCCGTTGTAAAGTGCTTCAAATTTATCAACAAGCTGTGCTTCATCTGCCAGTTTGGCAAGTGCATCGATCACAGTATCATCTACTTCTTTTGCAGCATAATTATAGTCAAGTCCCTCTGTCATAGAAACGCTGTAATTTTTCACACGCTCTGCTCCCTGCTCACCGGACATTGCTTCTGCAAGATTCACACGTTTTACATTTGCAAGCTCCTGATAAGAAGCCAGGGTATCTGTGTTCTTCCAATTTATCATAGTGATAGATTCCTCCTTTATTCTTACTTGTTCTCTATCTTTTACCTTTCTAGCATACCATACCGAATCTAACTTTTCAAACCTCCCATGAAAATGGTAAAAATTCTGTGATTTCCTCTCAAAATCCTCAGAATATGCTATACTTTTAAACGAACTCAGCGACTTATGAAGGAGCCTTATTTACTATGATGACAGAATTAGAAAAATACTATAATAAATTTAATGAAGAGAAGCGTCTGAATAGCCGGCACGGGCAGGTAGAATTTACAACTTCCATGAAATATATCCATGCCTATTTGCCGGATGATCCTCATGCGAAAATATTGGATGTCGGCGCAGGAACCGGACGTTACAGTGTCGCACTCGCCGAAGAAGGCTACGATGTTACGGCTGTCGAGCTTGTAAAATACAATCTTGGGATTTTAAAGCAGAAAAACAGTACCGTCAAAGCTTATCAGGGAAATGCCCTGAAGCTTTCACGATTCCCGGACAAAGAATTTGACATGGTACTTGTCTTTGGGCCGATGTATCATCTGCTCACGACAGAAGAGAAAGTACAGGCTTTGAAAGAAGCGAAACGTGTTCTGAAAGATGATGGTGTCATGCTTGTTGCATACTGCATGAATGAATACAGTATCCTGACTTACGGGTTCAGGCAGAATCACATTCTCGAATGTCTGGAAAATGGCAAGATCAGCAAAGATTTCCGTGTACAGCCGGAAGCGGAAGATCTCTATGATTATGTACGGATTGAAGATATGGATGCCTATAATAAAGCCGCCGGTCTGAAACGGATTAAGGTCATTTCAGCCGACGGTCCTTCGGATTATATGCGTCCGGTATTAAATGCAATGGATGAAGCCACATTTGAAGCATTTATCCGTTATCATCTGACCATATGTGAACGTCCGGAGCTTGTCGGTGCCGGATCGCATACTGTAGATATTCTCAGTAAATAATATCGAAATGCATCCCTGTACAATCGTTTAAGCCGGTTCCGTCCTATACAGGATGCTGTCAGGATTTCTATGGATTCTTGCTCTGGCATCCGGTTTTTTCCCACCATTTTCTGGCAAATATGCTTTCAGATCTGTCTGAATAATGGACTCTGTAATTAATGCTGCATCTCGAACCAGATCTTCACAGTTTAATTTATGTTCTGCTGTATTCCATGTGAAATTATTTGTCAGCACTCGGCAACACATGGATTTATGATGCTCCCGGAATTTCTGATATAATTTATTGGCGGCTGTAAATGCCACTCGCTCGGATTCATAGTTGTGACTTCTTCCGGAAAGCACAAGTGCAACTTTTAATTTTAAACGATTCATTTCTGGTAAAATTTATACGAACATAGTTTCGTCATCTGTGGTATAATAAAACCACTACCATTAGTAAGGGAAAGGGGAGCTTACATGAAACTTATTATTTGCGTTGATGACAACAATGGCATGATGTTCAACCGGCGTCGTCAGTCGAAGGACCGCGAAGTACGTCATGACATTCTTGCCTATACGATGCCGGAACGGATCTGGATGAATGAATACAGTCTGGAACAGTTTGAGACGGACGATACATCCCGAATCCAGGTGGCAAATAATTTTCTAATCCAGGCAGATGACAACGACTATTGTTTTATTGAAAACGGACAATATTTGATTGATGAATCGAGACTGGATGAGATTGTTCTGTATCACTGGAATCGTGTTTACCCGGCTGATTATTATTTTGACATTGATCTGCACGGCTGGACTCTGGCAGACCAGAAGGAGTTCAAGGGATTTTCACACGATAAGATAACGAGAGAGATATGGACAAGATGAAAAAATTAAAGTTATTACTTGCAAATATTATACTTGCCGGTGTGCTGGTGCTCGGTGGCTGTGCGGATGCCGGGGACAGTTCACAGTCTTCGTCTTCTAAAGAAACGACTACGCAGGAATCTGCTTCATCTAAAGATCAAAATACGAATGCCGAAGACAGTTCGGATGATACATCTGCACAGGCGGATTCCGGTAATACTGCCGGTTCTGATACCGCAGGCAAGACAAAGGCTGCCGCTTCTAAGGCAAAAACTTCGGCTGTAAGTACTTCTAAGATACCGAAGTACTCTGGTTCGCCTTATATCAAGGTTCATAACAATGTACCGTTTTTTAAGAAGTCGGACCTGACGAAAAAAGTCTTTGAAAAGTACAGCAAATTAGATGCGCTCGGCCGCTGCCGCACTGCTTATGCCAATGTCTGCAAAGCAACCATGCCAACGGAAAAGCGCGGACGGATCGGTATGGTCAAACCTTCCGGCTGGCACACAGTGAAGTACAACAACGTAGACGGCAAATATCTCTACAACCGCTGTCATCTGATCGGTTATCAGCTCACCGCAGAAAATGCGAACGAAAGTAATCTCATGACCGGAACGCGCTATCTGAATGTAGATGGCATGCTGCCTTTTGAAAATATGGTTGCTGACTATGTAAAAGAGACAAACAACCACGTTCTGTACCGGGTAACGCCGATATATACGGATGAAAACTTACTGGCTGACGGTGTACTGATGGAAGCGGAATCTGTTGAGGACAAAGGCAAAGGCATTTCCTACTGCGTATATGTGTATAACGTACAGCCGGGAATCAAGATTAATTATGAGACTGGCGACAGCTCTGCGAAAGATACACGCCGTTCCGGACAGAGTTCCGCAAAAGGAACTTACATCATTAACGAGAACACGAACAAATTTCACAAACCGGACTGCCGGAGCGTGAAGATGATGAAAGATAAAAATAAGAAAAAATATACCGGGAAACGCTCAGAGCTCATCCGTTCGGGATATGAGCCGTGCAAGAACTGCAACCCGTAAAGATCAAAAGCGAAACATAATGATAAATGTCTAAAGATCACTAAGATTAAAATTTTTGACATTTCCACAAATGCATGTTAATATGATTATAGAAAAGGGTACTACCGATAGACGGTTAGTCCACATATTTATTACTTACAAAAGTAACCGCTTAGTTTGCAGACAGGGGCGGTTATTTTTGTGTCTTATTATTATCTTTGCCGAATGTGTATCCGGCACAAAAACAGGTGATGCCGAAGCTCACAACTGCAATGAAATCCACAATACTCATTGGCTCAGCCCTCCTTTCCACCAGATTCCTTTACAGGTTTCTATGTAATCAGAGAGTCACAGTCCCTCTGGAGAGGGACTAACCGCCTACCGTTATGGTAGCACCCATGTACCGATTATAACAGTCACTATGTGAATCCGCAACCGATAATTCAATAATCAAAAAAGTCTTTTAACTTAAGGTTAAATAATACTTATGAATCTTTTCTGCCATTAGCACTCTTCGCTTAGCTAAAAACTCTGGATAATCTTCCAAACTCATTGTACAAAATTCTTCTGGAATACAATTATCTTTCAAATTCTGTTTTAATGTTTCATGATCTACAATACCTCCATAGACTGGCTTTTTCGTTTCACACTGCTTTAATACCTCTCTCATATAAATAAACGGTGCATCGTCTTTAATCTTGATATTAATCTCTTGTTGAAGATAAACATAATTCGCCACTTGATTATACATACCTCTTGAAGTAATTCCATTCTTTTGAAGATATTTTTTGGGAAACAGGTGATGCACATCCCCTCTTTGTTCTAGCATAGATTGAACATCAATATGTGTAGATAAAAATCCCTTATCTTTGGCATTAACCTGTGCCATAAGATACACATTAAAATATGGATTACTTGCCACAGATGTATCTAAACGTTGTACAAGTACATGTTCCCAAAACGCCTCTGATAATTCGCCCGCTTCGACCATAGTCAAATACTCTTCTGGATTCTCATAATCCACAAACCGTTTAATATCATAATCAAAGCGAGATTCTGGCGATCCTGAATATCTTCCTGTAAGCATAGTCAGTACAAGCCATCTCCTTACAATACTTTCTATTCTATTTGCATCTATACCCTTTTCTCTTAATGTGAGATATAAAATATAGCCAAAATTCAACACATTCTGAGATCTGACAAGATGTGCATTTACAATACCGATAGATTTTAAAATCATAATATATCGTTTAAAGTTTGTTTCATTGACAACCTTTATCACACCATCATGTAATTCTTTGAACGAAGTCTCAGCAATTTCTTCTTTATATTCTCTGGTCTCAAAATCTCTGCCCGAAAGAAGATTTACAAGATCTGAAATACGCCCTCTGTGAAACTTATAAGTAAAAGCAACACGAAGAACATCTGTATAATCGGGAATATATAAGTCTTCTGTTTCCTTTGCAACCCATTCAATAGATGCAAATTCTATCGTTTTAGCAAATTCCGCATCATTCTTTTTGATATCAACATAATCTGTCGGCTCTTGTTTAAGATGGCAAAAATAATCAACCATTTTTCTAATATAATTTCCACCATAATTTTCATTAGATGATATTTTTGACATAGCAAAATCTGCCTGTGATAAAACTACTCCCTTGGAATTAATACGTATAAAGATTTCCGTTACAGTGTCAATATCCAATTCATGAGACAATGTAATCATCCCCAGATTATTATTCTGAATAGACATCAATTTAGTAATAATATCTGAAAGTTTTTTCTGTTGTTCCCAGTCTGTAATATTATTAGCCTGGCTATATTCATGAACAAACCCAAAAGCATTAAAACTCCCATCAAATACCTTTGAAATATCCGGTATCCAAATACTATCTTTTTGAATCGCTGGATTCAACACTTCAAATTTTTCTTCTAAAGGATTAAACGCAATCCTAATAGGAACACGTTTATAGTTACTGTTAATTACTTCATTTCCAACTATAGCTGCTGTCAAAGCCGTTATTCTTTGTTGTCCATCAATCAGAACTTTTTTCCCTTGTGAAATACGCCCATCCTTCAGTTTAACATCTGGATTCTGCCAAACAATAATATATCCTACAGGGAATCCATTATATAAAGAATCAATAAGATCTCTGACTTTTGTACTATCCCACACAAATGGTCTTTGAATCTCTGGTATTGCAATTTCTTCTGCCTTAATACTTGCCAGTAAGGAACTCACCGCGCAATTATTCACATCATATTTTGGCATACTTCATCCTCCTTGTGAGCAACCAACTTTATAAATATAACTTTTTCTAATACCGTTGGCTCTTTAGCAATATAATATCATGTCTTTATGTTTTTAAAAATATTAATTTTACAATAAAAAAGGAACAGCTCCTATCTCTTTGAGATAATCTACCATTCCTAAATTCTTCTACTTATTTTCATGCACTTATTTTCACCTGACTGATCTTGGCAACTACAAGAATATCATCAACCTTAACCTGCAAAAGTGCTGCCAGTACTACAAGATTGTCAATCGTTGGCATCGCAGTTCCGTGCTGCCACTTATAAATTGCCTGCGGAGTTGCAAAGCCAAATACATCCTTCAGATCCCGCACAGACAAACCTGCTGCCTTTCTCATTCTCTCGATATTCTTTCCAGTTGCCACCATATCAATTACTGGCATCGCAAACATAATTTTCCCTCCCTTTTTCGGTCTTCCGGGATAGAAAATCTCTTTGCTCTACTCGGAAGCCTTAAAATTATAAATCGGTTTCATAACATCTATGACATCTACAGATTCACGAATCACATCAATAATGTCTTCCAGTGACTTGTATGCCATCGGTGCCTCGTCTAAAGTATTTTCATTAACAGAAGTTGTATATACTCCTGCCATTTCTTTTTTGTATTGGTCCAGATTAAGCTCATTTTTTGCTTTCGTTCTGGACATAATCCTTCCTGCACCGTGAGGTGCAGAATCATTCCATTCCAGATTTCCTTTTCCTACCGCAAGAACACTTCCATCTCTCATATTGATCGGGATAAGCACTTTTTCATCTTTATGGGCTGCAATCGCTCCTTTTCTTAAAATCATTTCTCCTGTATCAATATAATTATGCACTGTATGGAAAGCTTCCCCGCCGGTCATACCTGTTCTCTCCAGAATAATTTCCGCCATTTTCTCCCGGCTTCTGCGCGCAAATCTCTGACATATCTCCACATCATGGAGATAATCCTCAAGATACTTTCCTGAGAGGTAACAGAGATCATCTGGCATAGACGGCTGAATCTCATAAGTCTGATGTTTAAGTTCTTTCAAAGCATCCTGAATTTCTTTTCTTCTTCCTTGCTCTTTATACGTTCTGATAATCTCATCCCGTTTCTCAAAATATGCACCATAGCCACGGTCGAGATCTACAGCCAGTTTCTGATAAAGTTCAGCCACCTGTTTGCCGAGGTTACGGCTTCCTGAATGGATGATTAAATATTTCGTACCATCCGAAGCCTGATCCACCTCTATAAAATGATTTCCTCCACCTAAAGTTCCAAGAGATCTCTCCAGTCTTCTGGTATCTTTAAGATTTCGATAACATCTAAGTCCTGTCAGATCAAATCTTTCCTGACGTCCGTCCCAGACGTGCATCCCTGACGGAATAAAATGACAGGCTTCATCCAGTTTTTCAAAATCAATACCTATTTTTCCGAGATCGACTGTATACATACCACAACCAATATCTACACCTACCACATTCGGTACTGCTTTATCCTTAATTGTCATAGTTGTTCCAATTGTACATCCCTTACCTGCATGTACATCCGGCATAATACGGATCTTTGAACCTGCAGTCATATCGTAATCACACATTCTGCGTATCTGCTCAATCGCCTCATCCTCTATAACTTTCGCATAGCAGATGGCTGTATTTACCTTTCCTTTAATTTCTAACATCTTCTTTTTCTCCTCCCCTGTAATCGAATATAGAATGTGCCTTGGCACATTCTAGCGCCTGCGGCAGTCGCTTGCGACATCATCCTTGTACGCCGCAGTGCACATCCTGCCGGAGCCTTTTATATAATGGAAAATACAATTTTCCATTATATAAAAAAGACCGCTTACCCTAACCAGATAAGCGATCCTGAAAATCTATGTATTTATTACACGCAAAGTCTTCTTATATCCTTACTCTCTGCGTTTTCTACACAAATCCCAATAAAGTTTCATCTGGTTTAAACGTATAACATCATAGCCCTGCGGAAGTATGCGCAGTGCTTCGTGTTTAAGTTCGCTGTTAAGATTAATTTTACTGATCATTGTGAACATATCTTTTTCCTTTCCGGGTTCTTCTCTTGGAACCGCTTTTTAGTCTTTATGCAATCTAGGATAACATCTTTTCCATCAATTGTAAATTATACTTGTAGTATAATCTGATGCCTACAATAAATCGGATGTGCAATGTGGGCATTTCACCGCATCAATGGCGATCTCGCTTTTACAGAACGGGCATTGTTTTGTAGTCGGTTCTGCCCCGTCATCTTCTATTTTGACCAGCTTTTTAGAAATTCCATTGATTGCTTTTACCATACAGAATACAACCAGTGCCGTGATCAGGATTTTGCTGTATTTTATGCTCGTTATAGCCATTCTTCATTTCCGCCTGTTACTGCAAGGGAAATCAAAGCATCCATTTTCTCTACTTCATCTTCGCCCTGGATTACCTGTAATAATTTTGCCGTTTCTTCTATTACAGGCATCGGCTCATCCGGGCCGATCTCCATATCCGGCTGCTCACCGCATGCCGGACAGACCATCTGTGGTCTTACCGTAAGTGATAAGAAACGGTTCCCACACTCTTCACATTCATAATAGCCACACATCTGTGTGCCATCAGGTACATAATACATCTTTTATCCCCCTTTAAATAATACTTCTGTCTTTTGCTGATTTTTCTATCTTCTGTCAGAATCAAGCGCAAACTCTGTAATCACATTAATTGCAATAGCTGTAAGAATTCCTCATGTGGTCTGCCTGCATTCTTTTCATACCATGCAATCGCTCCGGGATCTCCACTCCGGTCCGAAAATGCCGGAAATAAAAAGCCAAACTGCGGCTCGCCCATCTCGTAATCTCCACTGACCGGCGCAAATACACCCGTCAGGAACGGATATACTTCTTCGGATTCCCACTGTTCTGTCTTGTCGTTGCCTTTTCTCGGCACATCATAACAGCCATAAAACAGATAAAATCCATATTCCCTGTTTTGGTTAAGCTTCTCTCCCAGGATTTCGTAAAATGTTTCCAGAAGTCCGTCATTTTTGAGTTCACACTCTTTCAATGCCATCAGAAGCTGCCAAATACTTCCCGGCTTTTTTGCCGTCTCCGGAAATACATATTCTTTTAACTGTCTGTTTGTATCTGCAAACGGGATTGCCTTTGCAAGCTTCAAATTTTTTCCCTGATCCGCTTTTGATAATTTCAAGAAATGAATATTAAATGTACCATCCACATATCCTTCTTCATCAAAATACGCTCCTACAACTCTCGAAAAACAGTTACGGCTTATTGTCATGCGACGCGTCAGCTCCAGCATATCCTCCCGGTTTATTCTTCTCGTTTTTAACTCTTCTGCCATCTGTCTTTTTCCCCTTATATTCTCTATTCTTTATTATAAACGTAGCCTTTCTGCCTCGCAATCCTGTTTTAATCATTATATTTCATTCCGTTTCACATAGTTTCGCATTGATTTTCGGTATTCGCTCGGTGACATCCGGTAACGCTCTTTGAACGCACGATTGAATGTCCGCTGGCTTTCAAAACCGCTGTCCAGACAGATCTCTATAATCGAGTCCTGCGTATTTTCCAGTTGCGAACATGCATAGCGAATTCTCGCATCATTTACATACTGATTAAAATTGCTGTGAAATGTTCCCGAAAACACACGGGAAATCGCATATTTACTTACGCACAGATCCTGTGCCATCTTATCCAACGTTATATTTTCCCTGAAATGTCCGGAAATATATGCTACTGTCTGATAGATCAGATCATCACTTCCAACCTTGGATTTTTCATCCAGATCCAAAAGCGGTACACATCTTGCAAGCACGATCTGTAAATACGCTTGCAGAATCGTGAACTCCCATTCCTGCGTCAACATCATGCGGTACAGCGCATGAATAACCTCTTCTCCCAGTTCGCTCCTTTTGATCACTGGCATGACAGGTGCATATTTCTGTAACTCTTCACCGAAGAATCCGATACTTCCTGCCGCTATATTTACAAGATAAATTTTATGTGCATCTGCGCCAAATACCTGATAATGGTGGATGATATTCGGAAATATAATTCCCATGTCTCCTGTTTCCAGATGATAAAGCTCCTGTCCGACACCCAGCTCCAGCGTTCCTTCCGTCACATAAACAAGCTCCAGCGTATTGTGAAGATGCGGCGCAACGTGACGTGCCCTCTTCTGCACTGCCTGGATATTCTGTTTTGTATTTTTATATTGTAAATGCATAATCTCTTGTCCGCCTCTTTTATTTTCTGCTTTGCTTTACTCTGTATCCAAGGTTATCACTTTGATATTTGAAATGCAATATTTGTCTACTTTTTTGTCCGATTTGGCAAGCATTATCTGTATTTTCATCTTATAATGACCATGTAATCAAGAGAAAGGAGTGAATCGATATGATGAAAAGAATTAAAAATTACTTGCACGAGGTTATGGATTTCTATGGTGCTAATTATTTATATCTCGCAGCAATGTACCGTCACTAAAAAAGGACCTGCGGACTGCATGGTCCTTTTTTCATGCTTATTTTTATACTTACTTTCAGCTTATAATCTTAAGCCTTTTATTCTCTGCAGCTCGTCCTCGTGATTGCATGAGGTGTGCTGTACCAGACTTTCTTATATTTTTTAGTATTCTCTTTTAAAATCGCCTTCATCAGTTGACAAATATGTCCAACCTGGTTTTCCATCTTGTTGTCAACCGTACCGTAGATCTCTCCTGTCATGATCTTCCGATTCATTTCCGGGCTATTGTTAATTCCAAGGATTACCGGCATCTGCAAATGATGTTTTTTATAATAATCGTAGACGCCCAGTGCCATATCATCATTGTTGCATATAACAGCTTCCGCGTTGTTAATTATTTCTTTATCCAGTTTTGCAAATTTTGTTGTCGCCAGTTCTCTCTTCCAGTCCGCTGACAGATTTGCTCTCTGATTCATAGGCATATCTTCGCTCGACTCAAGAAATCCATTTGTCCGGCGAATGGCATCAAAATGTGTTTCCTCTCCTTCTACAAGCACATAGTCCAATCTCCCGTTTTTGTTCCGGTCAATCTTTCCTTTCTGTTCCTCCCAGATTTTCTTTAACATTTCTCCCTGCATGGCTCCGGCTGCTTTTGCATCTGTTCCTACATACCAGACTTTTTTTACAATTTTCAGATCCTTATCATCTGCTTCACGGTTAAATAATATGACCGGAATGTCTGCATCTTCCGCATCATTGATCATGCTTGCCGCAGAAGACGGCTCTACCAGATTGACAAGAATTACATCATACTTCTGTGCATACATACGCTGTAGCTGCTTTTCCTGCTTCCGGCTGCTTCCTTTTGCATCGTAAATCTCGTAGGAAACTTTCTTTCCTTCTATTTTCATCTGTTCCATCTTATCCTGCAGATCCTTTATATAACTCTCCATAAAAGTATCATCCAGATCATACGCTGCAATTCCCACATGCACGTACCGGTCTTCCTTTTGCGGCATTTTCCATAGGATAGTAAGAATGACCAGGAACATGAAAAGTCCCACTAGTATCAGATTGTATTTATCCATTTTTGATTTCATTTTTGCTCCTTATCCGGCAAATAATGCATCATATTTACCGCTTTCCATCGTCTCTCTGTCAAGCTTTACCGGCTTCAGAGTGATCGTTTTCATCTTCATGCTTTCGTATCCGAGTTTATATGTATTTTCCAGCAGGATCTCCTTTTTCTTCCCGTTTTTTACCTGCTCCAGAACCGATGTCTTTACCGGAAGCCGGTACGCTTTTTCTTTACTCTCTGCAAAGGAAGCGTAATACTTAAATTCTTTTTGCATTCTATCTGTCACAGCAAGAACATCCTTATAAACATAGCCATCTGCCTGTTTCTCCAGATAGTTTTCCGGATAGACAAGCACGACACCTTTTGAATTATTTTTCTTTTCTTCTTTTATCAGCTTTTTCAGTTCTTCTGCTGACATCTGTTCTTTGTACCAGACATCTAATTTCACCTGATGATCGTATGCATAATCGCGGATTCCATCCTGTAATGCCGACAGATCTTCCGGTTCATTTTTCGGAAAAACAACTGTCATTCTGCTTCTTTTTTCTATTTTGCTGTGCTTCGTCATAAGCCCGGTTGATACCAGTGCGATAAGCAGAAGCAGCAATATCAGAACTGCATGTTTTTTTCTACTCTGTCTCATCCGTTTCCTCCATCTTCGGAATTGTAATTGTCGCAGTTGTTCCTTCGTCCAGCTCACTCGTGATCGTGATTCCATATTCCTCACCATAGATCAGCTGGATCCGCTCATTTACATTCCGCACACCGATTCCGGATCCACGCTTGCTGGATACCACTTTATTGTGCATAATATAATCTATTTTTTCCTGCGTCATTCCAAGACCATTGTCTGCTACATCTATTCCTATATTTCCGTCCTTGTCATAAATGTGGATCTCAATCTCGCCGTCCTCATACATGCCTTCCATTCCGTGATAGATTGCATTTTCCAGAAGTGGCTGTATCGATAACTTCGGACAAAGGTATTTCAATAACGCCGGATCTGCTTTTACTTTAAATTCAAATTTATCCTTGAAGCGGATATTCTGGATTGCGAGATAGCTGGTCGCATGCTCCAATTCCTTTTCCAGAGGGATCATATCTTTTCCCTGGCTTAAGGAAGTCCGGAAAAATTTTGCAAGCAATGAAACCATCTCGCCGGCGCCTTCATATTCTTCACTGCGGATCATCCAGATGATCGAATCTAATGTATTATATAAGAAATGCGGGTTGATCTGGGACTGCAGAAGCTTCTTCTCCATCTTCTGCTTCTCTCTTTCATTCTCACGGATTTCTTCCATCTGCTTCTGTAATTTATCTGCCATAATATTGAAATGTGCACTTAAATTTTTCAGCTCACCGATTCCTTCTTCTTCTGCTTTTACTTCATAATTTCCTTTTCCAAATTCCTGCATCGTCCGAAGCAGACGGTAAACCGGATTCGTAAAACTGCGAAAAAGCAGAATATCAAGGAAGATCAGAATCACACCAACGAGCAAAAGTGTAAACCATGCCACGGAATAGAGATTCCGGTTTTCCAGATCCAGACTGGACATGGAACTTACAAGCACAACATTCCAGCCGGTATAACCGATCTGCTGCCGCATGAGCATCCATCTTTCTCCGTCTGCCCTGTATATTTTGTAATTTTTACTCGCAAGTGCCACCTTTATCGTCTTCTCCTCATAAAGGCCGGAAACAATCTGTTTTTCAAATGGGTGATATAATAATTGGTTATCTGCATCTAAAAGATAACAATATGCGGACTTCTGATTTTTATAATGCTGCAAAACAGAATCCACCGAATCCGTATAATAATCCAGCAGAAGAACTCCTGATTTCATACTTCCATGATCGATATATTCTACATAGCGGCTGATTTCGTAAATATAGCAGGACTCTCCATTCAGCAGTAATTTCTTCTGTCCATAATTTATCGTCTCTATGTTTTCTTTCGCCTGACGGAACCATGTCGTTTCGCGAATCTCTTCTTTCTGCATATTTTCCAGATTCTCAGAATGCCATAAATCTCTGCCGTTCGCATCATACAATGCTGCCGCATAAATCGTGTCTGTTTCCCGGTTGATACGCTGCTGCATTTCTTCGCTGAACAATCTGCTACTCACATCATATTCCTTGATCTCCTGATAATATATAGAATTTGTCAGATCATTCATGTTGTCAATTTCTTTTTCCAGGCTCTGTGCCAGTGCATTTTTTTGTTTTCCTGTTTTCTCAATCGCATCTTTCTGAAAATATGTAGAAAAATAATAGGAAAATAACAGCATGCAACTAATAATACAAACTGCAATAGATGCCGACATCACAACCGGAAATACAAGTCGGATGCTTATTTTTCTATTTTTCATGTTCCGCTCCTTCCAGTTTCCTGTACTTCGCCGGTGACATACCGCAGTTTTTCTTAAATACATAGCTGAAATAATTCGGCTCCGGATAACCTACCATTGCACCGATCGCATGGCTCTTATAATCCGTCTGCAAAAGCAGTTTCTTCGCTTCTTCCATTCTGCGGCTGATCAAATAATTCAAAAATGTGCCGCCCGTCTCCTGCTTGAATATTTTTGAAAAATAGGATGTGCTGACATGCAGTTCGCCGCATACGGATTCTACGCTGAGATCCGGATTCTGGAAATTCTCTTCTACAATCTTTCTCGCATTTTCCGCCAGAATTACATTATTATCTATCTGCTTTTTCTGGATCAGCGAACGGATGAGCTGACAGTAATTCATCAGCCAGTGATCCAGTTCTTCTCCTGTACTTAAGGAAAGGATCTTCACTGCCATCTTCTTGGAACCGGCAAATTCTGTATCGGATGTGATTTGATATTTCTTATAAAATCTTGCAAATGAAAAGGATATCTCCAGAATGACAATCTGATATTCATTCAGGTTATAATGCCCCTTATGCAGCCATGCAAGTAATTCTTCCACCTGATTTTTCAGTTCTTCTTCCGAACAGTGTGTAATGCTTTTTCCAATCATTTCTACCTGTGTGTTCCAGTCATCTTCCACTTCCTGAAGAGGCATAATATCATTGTAATAAGTATAACTTTCTTCCGGAAGGACGAGGTTATAATCCAGCGCCTCCACCGCCTGTTCGTATAACACCGGCATATCTTTCAAGCGTTCTGCATTTCCACTGATCCCACAGGAAATCCTGCTGCCAAAAATACGCTCGATCAGCACAGCCGTCTCGTCGATCGTCCGGGTGATTTTCCCGATATCGTGTTTTTTGTTACTGCCAAGGATAAATATTTCTTTATCACTCATACCAAATTCATACACATTTGCAATCTTTTCCAGCGCTTCCTTTAATGTTTCTTTGATCGACAGTTCACTTAAGATATCCTTTTCCTCGCCTTTTTGCACTTTGACTACTACTACTGAATAAACAAAATCTGAAAAATCAAGCTTTAAACTTTTGATCTGTTGTTCCCGCTCTTCTACATCCATTGGCTCGGTAACAAGACGGGTGAAAAACTGCTGCCTTAAAAGTGGGAGACTCTCTGCATAGGCATGTTCCAGCCGGGCGCGGTTTATTTTCTCATCGTATTCCCTGTCCAGTTCTTCATGCATATCTGTCAGAAGCTTTCGCATCTCATCATAGTTGATCGGCTTCATAATATATTCCGACACGCCATAGCTAATTGCAAGGCGGGCATATTCAAAATCATCCCATCCGGAAAATAGAATGATCTTCGTATTCATGTAATTTTCATGTATGTTCTTCGCCAGTTCCAGACCATCCATAAACGGCATCTTGATATCACTGATCACCAGATCCGGGTGATATTCTTCCATGAGTTCCAGCGCTTCTTTTCCGTTCTGTGCCGTTCCCGCAACTGAAAATCCAAGTCCCTCCCAGTCAATACCTCTTTCCATTCCATGAAGGATCTGCTGTTCATCATCTGCTAAAATAATTTGAAATGTCCTCATTGTCACACTCCTCATATTCATCTTATATAACCAATGGCTTTTTCCCATATTATAACACAAGACAAGCCGATTTTATCCCTCTAAAATCGACTTGTCTTATTTGTTCACTATGATTATTTTATCTATTCTTCAACCACAGAACCAGTGATCTTTGCTACGACTTTTTTCATAAATTCATCACTTAATTTGTATTTACTCTTAAATACAACATATGCAAGAATAACTCCAATAGTCGGTACAACACACATTAAAATACGGATGGAATTCTGTGTTGCAAATGACTGAACAGCATTCGGAACATATCCTGTAAGTTCCAGAACAAATCCAATTGCCAGTGATGTAAATGCAGCCGTCAGCTTAACGATTAATGTCTGCAGAGAGAATACAACTCCTTCATTTCTGTTTCCGAGCACATACTCGCCATAATCTACGACGTCAGCAAGGAATACAGTTGCACATCCAAGTTCCAGACCAGTTCCTGTCTTAACGATCACACCTGCAATTGCAGTCAGTGGAATATTTGTCGGGCATACAAAGCCAACAACTAACAGAAGAATTAATCCGATCGGCGGAAGTACACATGCCATTAAGAATGCTTTCTTTCTGGATAAAATTTTTGTAACTTTCGGGAAGATCAGAAGACCTACTACCTCGGCAACAGATGCACTGATCATAAATGCAGATAACATTCCTGCATCGTTACATACATAACTGAAATAGTATGTTGCAACTCCCATGATAGCCTGAATTGCTACGTTATATAAGAGGATCAGGAGAACTGCCCATCTTAACTGGTCATTTTTCTTAATGACTGTGAAAATATCTTTGAATTTCATCTTATCTTTCTTATCGACATTATGCTGGATCTTTGGAAGATTCAGTACACATACTGCCATTGTAAAGATAAATGTTGCTGCAATGATTAATGCAAATCTGTGGTATCCTGTGTAATCTCCACCAAGACCTTTGATGATCTGTACGCCAAATCCTGCGATGATCAGTGACTGACCGATACTTGCGAAAATACGTGGTAATACGGATACTTTCTCACGTTCCTGCGGATCAGAAGTCAGGTTCGGAATAACTGACCAGTATGGAATATCCATGATTGTATAAGTCATTCCCCACAGAACGTAAATAACGGATGCGAATACGCAAAGGCTTACACCTGATAAATGGAAGTCTGTAAATACGATCACAAATACGAATGCATTGATCAGAGTTCCGATTACAAGCCACGGTACGAATTTACCGAAACGGCTTCTTGTGTTATCAACGATCATTCCCATGAATAAGTCGTTAAACGCATCCCAGATCTTTGCTACAAAAAACATAGTTCCGATGAATGCCGGTGCTACTTTAATAATATCTGTAAAATAGATCATGGAAAATGTTGCGATCATTCCATAAATCAAATCCTTACCCAATGCCCCAAACGCAAAGGAGTATTTTACTCTTCCAGGAATCTTACCCTGGTAAACTACACTACTTTTACTGTTGTTGTTCTCCATTCCCTTTATCTCCTTCTTGTGCTTTTCTTTACATGCACTTATCTTTAATGTGACTAAAGTTTAACATTCGAAAGGAAATATGAACATTTGATATTCTACTCAAAAAATATGAATTTCTATTTTTCCTCGTTCTTTCCACATGAAACCCGGTATGCTGCAATGCTTTCAAGCAAGTGGGAAAACGGTCTGTTTTCCGCAAACTTATATCTACGGCACAAAGTCTTTATTGAATTATGGCAATCGAAAGGGGATGCGAAAAAACTCGATTGAGTTTTTTCACATCTCCCTTTTTTTAAATCGATAAATATTTTTACATACATGAGAGTTTTCCCCAGGATTGCAAAATCCACTCTTTCTTCGCACATTCGATTGTATATGTCAGCTCTTTCTTGCAGCCGATTTCTCTGCGCCTTTTTTCTTCCTGCATAAATATTTCCTGAATTTTCTCCCACTTCAGATTACCGTCTCCGAGTGCAAGATGCGCATCTCTATCACCATGATTATCATGTACATGAATGTGCGTAAGATAAGGATTTAATCCCTGTGCCCATTCTTCTACCGGCTGGGCTGAATAGCAGTTGGCATGTCCGATATCCAGACACAAGCCAAAATTATCTGCCTCTACCTGATCTGCAACCGCTTTTAACGACTCCCATTTTGGATCTAATACATTTTCCAATGCAACTTCTATGTCTGAACGTCCTTCCAGAAACTGGTTCATAAATTCCGCAACACGCTCTGCCCATCCTTCCAGAAAATAAACCTGTGGATAATAACAACTATGATATACAATCTTCTCTGCGCCCAGCTCTCTTGCAGCTTCATAGGACTGATCGAAGCGAAGTCTTGTCACCTGACGGATCTGGCTGTCATACGCCGCCGGATTCAGATCCAGAAACGGACCATGCAGCGTAAGATGTGCGGTGCCCATTACGTGAAACCTCTCTTTATATTCCGGCAAATGTTCTTCCCAGTGATCCAGAACATCTGCAATGGAAAAATCGATACTCTCCACGCCCATTCCTGTCTGTTCTATTATTTCTTGCATCTCATTATCTGCGATCAGGTGACTTGCGTATATCATAGTTAATCCTTTCTTCTGTTATATTTTTTTGAAAAGTCCCTGCTATTATGATCCCGGCTGATTATTTCGCAGTGTTATTTTACTCTCACAGTTTTCACTTCACTCCATCTGGAATGATATTTTTTCCCTTTGACTGTTTTATAAGTACAGGCTTTCACATAATATTTTCTGCCTTTTTTTAATCCGGTAATTTTCTTTTTTGTTGTCTTATTACTCGGTATCACCAGTTTCTTCTCCGTGCCTTTTGCGAAATTCTTATTTGTGCTATATGCAATCTCATACCCTGTTGTCTGTATACTTTGTTTCTGCACTTTCACTGTAAATGCTTTCTTTCCGGCAGATATTTTCACAATCTTTGTACCTTGCGGCTTAATGATAAAGGACAGTTTCTTCGTGAATCTGTACTTATTATATCCATTCACTTTTACCGTATAAGTACCAACATACTGTCTTCCTGCAGAATATTTTAATTTATAGTCGCTGTCTTTCTCAAGTACTTTTCTCTTTCTGTCTTTTACGATAACTTCCGGTGTAATCTTTTTACCGGTATACACATAATTTTTCTTTTGTAAATATATGGATTTTATAAACGGAATTTTCTGATCTCCTGCACTGTCTACGTAATCTCCACAACCACTGCAATAAATTTCATAACTACATTTTCCATCCTTTTTCAGTGTAGCCATTACAATATCATCCGCAACATAAACTCTTCCCATATACATATGATCGCAAATGACATCCTGTATTACGTCCGGATCAAAAGCTTCTTCATCCACACCCGTAGAAGACATGATGGTTACAAAATCCAGTTTCGGGCAGTTTTTAAATGCATATTTTTCAATTATTCTTACAGATGATGGAATCCATACCCGACTTAAATTTGGCAAATTTTCAAAAGCTCTTGCTCCAATCTTTGTTATATTATCCTTTCCTTTCACTGATTTGATTTCCACTTTCTCAATCTGATCCGCAATTCCATTCCACGGTCTGTCTTCCGGATTTTTATAATCTGGAATCTCTCCTTTCCCGGAAATCACAAGCGCAGTCTCCACCTGTTCCTTTTCATCGACTACATCCTTTTGTTCTTCCAAATACCATTTTAATGTTCCAACTTCTCCACTTATTTTGTCTGATGCATATGCAACCATCCCCAATTTTCCTGACATGAATATCAATACAAGGAACAATGTTGCAGAAAGTATAACTGTAGTTACATGTTGTTTCCAATGTTTCTTTTTCATACGCGTCTCCTTTCTGTTGATTGCTTCTACTCCCCTAGTATATTATCTACAATAAGTATAAAGGATATCTCTCATTCATACAACTATCCAAAGGTCATAAAAACCTCCAGAGTAATATTTCTTACCTTTGCATAGCTTAATGTGTAATCTTCATTTTTGAAAAGATCCTTACCATTTATACAAGCATTAGATATGTAGCGGATGGAATTTTTTATATAACTTAACGCGATCACAAAAATTTGACAATATTCTTCCTGTTCATTTATTAACGATTGTGCTACAATCTTTGTTTGGAAGGTATTTCTATATAAGAAAAATGAAGGAGGTTTTTATTATGACAATACCAGAAAGAATCTCCGCTCTTCGTAAATTAATGGAAGAACGTGGTTACGACGTTTACATGATTCCAACCGATGATTTTCATCAGAGCGAATATGTGGGCGATCATTTTAAAGTAAGGGAATACATGACAGGTTTCACTGGCTCTGCCGGAACTGCCATTTTCACAAAAGACCAGGCTGGTCTGTGGACTGACGGAAGATATTTCCTGCAGGCTGAGCAGCAGTTAAACGGCACAGGTGTGAAGCTTTATAAAATGGGCGAGCCTGGTGTACCGACAGAAGAAGAATTTATCGCTTCGGTACTTCCGGAGAATGGAACACTTGGCTTCGACGGACGTGTTATCGCTATCGAAGAAGGTACTGCACTGGAAGCAGCCGTTGCAGCTAAAAATGGTAAGATCAACTATTCTGAAGATCTGGTAGATAAGGTGTGGACAGACCGTCCGGCACTTTCTGAAAAACCGGCATTTGCTCTTGGCGAAGAATACACCGGTGAGAGCACAGAAAGCAAACTTGCTCGTGTTCGCAAGGCTATGAAAAAAGCCGGCGCTGATGTGCATATCATCGCAGCTCTTGATGATGTATGCTGGATCACAAACCTGCGTGGAGATGACGTAGATTTCTTCCCGCTGCTTCTTTCTTATGCCATTGTAACAATGGATGAGATGAAGCTTTACATTGACGAGCGCAAGCTGAATGATGATATGAAAGCGGCTCTTGCAAAGAATAACATTACACTGCATCCGTACAATGCAATTTATGAGGATATCAAGAACTTAAGCGCTGATTCTACTGTTCTTGTTGATCCAAACAGATTAAACTATGCATTGTTCAACAACATTCCGGACGGAGCAAAAGTTGTACAGCAGGTAAATCCGACAATTGCTATGAAAGCAAAGAAAAATGATGTCGAGATCAAAAATATCATTAATGCACATAAAAAAGATGCCGTAGCCATGACGAAGTTTATGTACTGGCTGAAAACTAACATTGGCAAGATTGAAATCACAGAGTTAAGCGCTGCTGCCAAACTGGAAACTTTCCGTAAAGAGCAGGAAGGTTATCTGTGGCAGAGTTTTGAGCCGATCTGCGCATCCGGCGAACATGGTGCGATCGTGCATTATGAGCCGACTCCGGAAACAGATATCCCGCTTACTGAGAACGGATTATTCCTGACAGATACAGGTGGCGGATACTTAGAAGGATCTACAGATATCAGCCGTACTTTCGCATTTGGTAAACTGACACAACGTATGAAAGAAGATTTTACAACTGTTCTGCAGTGTAACTTCAATCTGGCACATGCCGTATTCCTGGAAGGAACAACCGGTTACAATCTGGATGTTCTGGCAAGAATGCCTGCTTGGAGACGTGGTATCAACTTCAACCACGGAACCGGACATGATGTCGGATACCTAATGAACATCCACGAAGCATCCTGCGGATTCCGCTGTGCAATCCGTGAAAAAGAGCATGCACCTCTGATGGCAGGTCTTGTAATCACAGACGAGCCAGGTATTTATATTGAAGGAAGCCACGGTGTCCGTACTGAAAATGAACTGCTTGTAAGAGAAGGCGAGAAGAACGAATATGGTCAATTCTTATATTTTGAACCAATCACTTACGTTCCGATCGATCTGGATGCCATCATCCCTGAGATGCTGACAGATCAGGAGAGAGAACAGCTCAATGACTATCATAAGAAAGTTTATGAGATTGTTGCTCCGCACCTGAACGACGATGAGCGTGAATGGCTGAAAGAGTACACAAGAGCCATCTAACGTAATAAGACCTTGAGCCACTATGGCTTAATCTAACTAATAGCAACACGCATAAATGCTGCCTCACAATGATATGTTCCCAATTTTCTGAATATATCATAACGAGACAGCATTTTTTATGATAGTGCCTGAGCAGGAAGTTATCCACCACCGGCACACTCTTTCAATATTTCAACTACTTCACAGTCACATTTTTTGCTCCTGCTTTTTTCAGGCGCTTCTGATAGGTTTTCTGATCTGCTTTTTTCGCTTTCAGCTTCATTTTAGAATCCGTTTTGGCAAATGCCTGTTTTCCGAATTTCGCTTTTCCGGATTTAAACTGTACAGATTGCAGATTCTTGCATCCATAAAAAGCTTTATCTCCAACCCGCTTCATATTTGCACCAAATACAACGGATTTCAATTTTTTGTTGGATTTAAATGCTTTTGATGCTACTGCTGTAACTGTGTATTTTTTCTTTGCGATCTTGATCGCTGACGGAATCTTAAGGCTTGTTTTCTTCGCATTTGAAATTCCGATTGCTTTCACAGTTCCGCCTTTTACAGTAACGCTGCTGACTTTGTATGCGATTCCTCCGGATACCACTTTCATTCCCGGCTTCACCTGCTTCTGAGTAGCAGTTCCAACCTTCACTTTACAAACCCGGATAACCGTTCCGCTCTCCTGCATAGTAGAAACAACTGTAATCTGTGCCTCACCGTCCCTAACACCTTTTACGATACATTTATTTCCAAATGTTTCCAGCTCTACTGCCGGATCGTCACAATAATATTCTACGTCAAAGCTCTCTGTAATATCATCCGGATATGGAATTGCATTTAATACCGTATATCCACCTTTTTTCATTTTCACATCCGTTTTGTTCAAATCAAATCCGTTACAATATATCTCATCATCAACCGGCTCTATAATATGTACTTTACAGCTTGCTTTTACTTTACCGTTTTTTGTAGATGCTGTAACTACCGTATCTCCAACACCAAGAATCTGTATCTCGCCATCCCCGGAAATCTTACCGACTTTTGAATTAGAGCACTTCCATACAAGCTCCTCGTTCTCACCACTTCCTCCGATTACATAATATGGAATAGATAATGTATCTGTCTCATCATCATCTACATGATCTGAATCCGTCTGGTAATACGTTTGTGTGATCTTATCATAGCCAAGTATAATCTTAGAGACTGGTTTTATTCTATCAGCACGTGTCCATTTGGCTGTGATTGTCATATCATTGTAAATTTCCATTTTCTTATCTACGCGGTACGTCTCTCCGTCGTCGTTTGCGTACCAGCCACTGAAAACGTAGCCTTTCTTTGTTCCCGTTTTAGGAAACTCAGCACTGTCTCCATCTGCTACATTCTGTATGGAAAGAACTTTTTTACCATCCATAAATTTTACCTGGTGGTATTTTGTCTGTAAGGTATTTATATTTTCATTCACCCATTTGATACGCGCCTGAATCCAGCCTTTAAGCTGATCCACACTCTGCTGGAAAGTTTTATCTTTTTCGTCTACATCATAGTTGCCGCCATACTGATAAGCATTATATTTCATAGAATTGCGGATTTCTTCTGCATACTGATCGATCTGACCGCCGTCTTTGCTGGCTTCCTCCATCACTTTGCGGACCTCTGTCCAACGCGCGATCATTTTATCAGCAAAATCTTTATCCCTAAATAACCGTCCAAACCAGACATTCTCCTTCATTGCCCAGCCTTCACAGTTATATTCATTGTATTCATTATTGCCCCACGCTACATAATCGAAATCCCAGAGCGGTCCCCAGAATAATTTGCCATTCCGTGGTTTGTATAAATAAGTACTTGTACTGCCAAACGCATCACCGTTCATACTGAATTCCTGCATCCAGTAATAATCAATCGCTGCATCGACATCCATATATTCTGCGTAAGATTTTCCGTCCTTTTTGAAATCTTTTCCATATATCGCATCTTCTGTATCCTGCACATATTTAGAAATATAATTATACTGCGCTTCATTTTCATAATCTTCGAAAGAAGGGCTTTCGATCAGATAATCTATGCCTTGTTTTGTATGAATGATCTTTCCATCTTCATCTTTGTATGGAGACATTGAAAGCAGATATCCGCCTGTGATCGTCGGCTCATCTGTTGCAGCTTTGGATTCGTCATCTGCCTCCAGATCATCGATATCTACGCGGGAGTTTCCGACGCGTACCTGTTCAGAGAGCAGATAACTTCCATAATATTGTCCATTCATAACAACATCAACATATACACACTCCGGTGTGTAAGCCATGCCAAGTTTTTTGCCCATCCAGTATGTAATCTTATTACGGATATGGCTCGGATCATAATAATCAGCTAACAGAACCCAGTGCTTGTTTTTACCCATATTAAACAGATTTGCTTTTTTATCCAGCTTGATCTTGTATGGATTCTTCCCGGTGCCCCATGTGGAATTTCCACGTCCACGGATATATTCCATTGAATAGGTTTCAGTCTTCAGATTGTTCGTCTTTCCTTTATCGTTGGCATATTCGCAGGTGTATCCATTCGGGATCTCCACCTTCATATCACCGTAGCACTCTGTATCATGCTGCTGGTCGCCATTCATCGAATCAATGCTTCCTTTTGTCTCATCGATATTAAAATATATGGTCGGGACCGTACTTTTCGTAAATGTAATCGCACGCAGTGCCATTCCGGTTGTTGTCTCATTTTCACCCGGAACAATCTTAAACGATACTTTATGCTTTCCGGTAATTTTCTGCTCGGATACACTTGTTGTCTCGATTTTGGTGTACCATTTTTTTGCACGTTTCTGCTCTGCCGGTTTTACTTCTGCAAATGGAGTTGTATTGTCATCCAGATAAAATTCCAGTTTTGCTTTTGTTCCTTTTACTGACAATGCATCAACATCCACTCTTCCGATCGTTCCGCCGGAGAAATCAAATTCATCCGCAAATGTAAATGTGTTGTCTGCCACATCCGTCGAATTGCCGGACACAAGGAGTCCTTCTGCTGCCCTGCTGTACGCGGCTTTTACCTGTTCCGGATTAGACAAAGTAATCTTCTGTTCATTGTAAAGACCTGAAATATTCTGTATGTCAAATGCGTCTTTCGATTCTGTATCCGCATCAGACACTGTACCATCTGCCGCATCATTACCCGCGTTACTTTCTATGCCTTTTTCATTCTGTCCTGCCTGTGCTGCCACTGGAAGCTCCGTCATAGTCGCGCACAATGCTGCTGCCATTGTTGCTGCCATAAGCCTCTTCACGAATGCGTTGCTCTTTTTCATCGCTTCTCCTCCTCGCTCTTTGTTCAGGATTGTATTTTCATTTACGAACTTAGAATACTGCATCAAAAAAGCGAAAACAATACACCTCAAAGTATCTTAAGAAAGCATTCAAGAAATCTTAATATTTATATTTCGGAAAGCTCCATTATTGTTCAGGATGCTTATCTTCATTCAGATTTTTCCGTCTGTCATATGCTTACAACAGGTAACTGAAAATATCCCAAAAGGAGCCACTGATAACTTTTCATCTATTATCAGTGGCTCCTTTTCAACTCTGTCATCGTTGAAAGCTTTCGCCCAGCGTCCTTATTTTATTTCTGCAAGACAGATGTCTGCTCCTTCTGCCTGTACATTAATGCTGTACTTATCCGGGTAATATCTCGTTGAAAATACATATTCTCCGTCATTTACAAATACTTCTACGGAAGAGACATCCGCAATAACACGGATATTCGTCACTTCATCAGTTTCTACATACCGGCAGTCTCTTCCGGCAGAAACGCAAGTCTTTCTATTGTCTGTAAAACGCATCCTGAATCTGCCATCTGTATATTCCAGAAGCAATTCTTCAGCCAATGCAATACAGAACTGGTTGTTCTGGATTTTATCTATTTTCAGATCATATGCCTTGCAGGAATCTGCCTGCAGTTTATTTTCTGCAATCTTTGTAATCGCTTCTTTGTAATCCAGCTCTCTGATCGGTCTTTGACAGATTTTTCCATCTTTCATATAAATCTCTCTCGGCAGAGTAAAACAATGCTGCCATCCATCTGCGATTGTCAGGTTTGTATACGCTTCGCAGTCCGGCATTCCCATCCAGCTGATGTGAATCCGTCTTCCATCTTCTGTCTCAAAACTCTGCGGTGCGTAATAATCAAATCCATAATCCCAGAGTTTATATTCTCCAAGTTTATAAGAAGATAAAATATCTCCCTCTACTTCAAAATATCCGGACTGATATACGTTACGTTCTTCCCAAATACCGCCTTCTAAGCCTTGTACAGAAGCAGACAGGATTTTCTTATCTCCAATCGTAAAATAATCCGGGCATTCCCACATATATCCAAATGGTTCCTTCGATTCAATTCTGCTCTTAAACTTCCAGTTTACTTTATCTTTAGATGTAAAAATGAGTATCTGCCCTACATCTTCTTTCGTACGCGCTCCCTGCACCATATAGTAAGTGTCCTGCTCTTTCCAGACTTTTGGATCACGCACATGACAGGTCAGATCATCCGGATAATCTGTATTTCTCATCAATTGCTTTTTATGTCCGAAATGGATTCCGTCCTCGCTTGATACAAGTACTGTATTTCCTTCTCTTCCGGTTCGGATATAGTCATACTCACCATCTTCCAGTTTCACATTACCTGTGTAATAGAGATACATTTTTCCGTCTTCCACAAGCGCACTTCCAGAATACACTCCATGACAGTCGAACGGCTGATCCGGATACAATGCAACTCCCTGATATTTCCAGTCCAACATATTGTCACTTATGTAATGTCCCCACATCTTCACGCCGCCTTCTGCGTCAAATGGCGAATACTGGAAAAATGCATGGTACACACCTTCAAACTGGCAGAGTCCGTTCGGATCATTGAGCCAGCCCACTGGCGGCATCAGGTGGAAATGTTCCCGGAATAAAAGCTTTTCTTCCTTTTCAGCCCCCTGTGTTTCTGCGATATCTGTTAATTTTATAAGATCTCTTGTTAATGCGTTCATCTACGTTTATCTCCATCTTATCTATGTCTGAATCTGATCGCTTTTATCTCTGATTGCGAATCATTCAATTATTATTTAACCAGTCTGCATACTTCATCTGTAGAAGTAACTTCTCCCGGTTCTGCTTTTTCAACTTCGCTGAAATCATCTGCATTCGCCAGGATCATCATTGTCGTTGCCGGATGGCCAGCTTCTTTCACAGCATCCAGATCAACTTCAACCAGCACGTCTCCTGCCTTTACCTGATCTCCGTCTGCAACCTTTTTCACAAAACCGGTTCCGTCCATCTTCACTGTGTCGATTCCAATATGAATCAGAAGTTCACCACCGGTTTTTGTTGTTAAGCACACAGCATGTCCGGTTTCAAAAATATTGGTGATCTCGCCGTCACACGGTGCTGTCACTTTCCCATCCTCCGGTTCTACTGCAATCGTTGTTCCCAGTAACTCTCCTGCAAATGTTTCGTCTGCCACTTCAGAAAGTGGAACTACTCTTCCTTTTACCGGACTGTATAATACTTCTTCTGATACTGAATCCACAGCATTTTCTGATACTTCTGGGTTTGTTGTATTTTCTGTTTCCATCGAGTCTTCTGCTTTTGCTGTGTCTGCTGCTATGTCTGTATTTTCAATCGCTGTTGCTTCTATATTACCAGTTGTCTGTGTCTCCGCTTTCTTATCTGTATAGATCACAAATGAGATCACAAATGCCACACCGACAGAAATGATCATTTCTATCAGATACTGTAATGGCTGGTTGAGGCAAAGCAGGATTCCGAAAATACCGGTCACTCCTGTTCCTTTCGCGCCAAGATGTGCAAGTGATGCATATAAAGCGCCACATCCTCCACCGATACATCCTGCGATAAATGGTTTGAAAAATCTTAAGTTGACACCGAAAATCGCTGGTTCTGTAATTCCCATAAACGCACTAAGTGAAGATGGAAGTGCAAGAGATTTAATTTTCTTATCTTTGGATTTTACACCAACTGCAAGTGCTGCGGCACCCTGTGCAACGTTTGCTGCACTTGCAAGTGGAAGCCAGTAAGTTACGCCATATTTTGCAAGCTGTCCGATATCGATTGCGGTATACATCTGATGAATACCGGTAACAACTGTCGGTGCATACAGACTTCCCATGAGCAGACTTCCAAGTCCGAGAGGAAGTGTCAGCATCCACTGGATGAGTCCAAGTACTGCATTTTCTGCCCATACGAAAACCGGGCCTACAATAGAAAGTGTTAAATAACCGGTCACAAATACACTGACAAGCGGCGTCACGAAGAGATCCAATATTTCCGGAACTATCTTATGCAGCTTCTTCTCCAGTACGGACAAGATCCATACCGCAATAATTACCGGAATGACATGTCCCTGATAGCCGACCATATCAATATGGAACAGTCCACCAAATACGCTCTGTGTCTGCTTGACACCTTCTGTTGCCACTGTATATGCATTCTGCAGAGACGGATGGATCATGATCATACCGATGACCGCTCCAAGATACTGATTGGCGCCAAATGCCTTCGCAGCCGAAAATGCAATCAGGATCTGCAGAAATGTATAAGCGATATTACTGAATAAATTAGCAAATACATAAATAGAACTGTGTGTATCAATATGCAGAAAGCCATTGCTGTTCATAAAATCAAGTGAATTCATGATTCCCATAAGGAAACCACTCGCTACGATCGCAGGAATGATCGGTACGAAAATATCACCTAATAATTTAATCGCACGCATAAACCAGCTCTGCTTGTCTGTCGCTGCCTGTTTTGCTTCTTCTTTTGTGCTTGCAGTAATCCCGGCGATTTTGATAAATTCATCAAAAACTTTGTTCACGGTTCCCGTGCCGAGAATAATCTGAAGCTGTCCGGATGCCTCAAACACCCCCTTTACTCCTTCTACATTCTCCAGTGCTTCCTTGTTCGTCTTACTGTTATCGGCAATTACAAGCCGAAGTCTTGTTGCACAATGTGCGGCAGATGCAATATTCTTACTTCCGCCAACATGTTCTAAGATTTCTTTTGCCGTCTTATTGTAATCCATCTCTTGCTCTCCTTCCTCATTCATTCCTATAATGTGAAATCGTTTTCATATTTCATGGTTTTATGATAAGAAAAAAAATGCCATTTGTAAAGATGGCATTTTTACTGATATTTCTGATTCAATTTTGTACACTTCTACCTATAAAGCCTGTCTCTGGCAACCAGTCCTTCCTTAAAACCTGCCCCTGACAGCTACTCCTTATCGTCCGGCAGCTCATCCAGACCGATCAGGCGGAATCCCAGTTTCATTTCCACGGATACATTTTCATCCTGTTCAATCCGGTCAAGCAACAGTTCCGCACCTCTTATGCCACTTGTCATATAGCCGAAATGCACCGTTGGAATTCCTCCTGTAACCGCTTTCAGCAACTGGTTATCACCAAACCCTGTCACAAGGATTTCTTTATCCGGACAGACACTTTTCACTGCCTGGATCGCTCCTGCAGCAATCGTATCTGTCGCGCATGATATGATATCGATATCATGTTTTTCTTTTAATAATTTCACACTCTCCTCATATCCGGATTCCGTTGTAAATTTTGCCGTCCTCCGGTACACACTTTCAGGTTCCCTGCCTGCCGCTTTCATGCCTGCCATGAATCCGTCTTCTCTCGCAGCTCCGGCCGACTTATCTTCTCTCGTTACTCCGATGTATCCGATCCGTTCCCGGCTTCTTAACGCAACTGCATGCCCCATTGCCTTTCCGGCACCATAGTCGTCATGATAAATGCAGTTAGCATACTTCGTATACTGTCCGACTACAACAACCGGAACTCTTGCTTCTTTAAAAAAACGCCGGTGTTCTGCTGTGATCACTGTTCCTATAAGAATAATGCCATCCACCGGATAATTCTCGAATAAACGCATATAGGATACTTCTTTTGACGGCGTATTGTCTGTTCCTGCGAGGAGCATCTGGTAATTCCGTTCTGATAAAATCTTCTCAATTCCTGCCGTAGCACGGCTGATCGACTCCGAATTAATCTTCGGAACGACAACCCCCACAAGACTTGCTTTTTTCGTCCGCAGGATTCTCGCCTGCGCAGAAGGCTGATATCCCGTCTTTTCTATCACACTGCGTATCTGTTCTTTTTTCTCTTCACTGACATAGCCTCCGTTCAGATATCTGGATACGGCCGCACTTGATACGCCTGCCAGTTTTGCTATTTCTTTAATTGTCAACGGGATATCCTCCTTTTATCTCAGTAATTTTCTCTTGATTATTCTTTCTGCTTCATCGAATCTTAGTAATTTTCTGCATGTACTTCAAAATATGCCTGTGGATGTGCACATACCGGACAGACTTCCGGTGCCTTTTCGCCAACTACAATGTGTCCACAGTTGCGGCACTCCCATACTTTTACTTCGCTCTTCGCAAATACTTCCTGTGCTTCCACATTATGAAGCAGTGCACGGTAGCGCTCTTCATGCGCTTTCTCGATCGCTGCAACCATGCGGAATTTCTCAGCCAGCTCCGGAAATCCTTCTGCTTCTGCAGTCTTGGCAAATCCATCATACATATCTGTCCACTCGTAGTTTTCTCCTTCTGCAGCCGCTGCCAGGTTCTCTGCTGTATTTCCGATTCCTTCTAATTCTTTGAACCACATTTTTGCATGTTCTTTTTCGTTATCTGCTGTTTTTAAAAACAGGGAAGAAATCTGCTCAAAGCCTTCTTTCTTTGCTTTCGATGCGAAATATGTGTATTTATTTCTTGCCTGTGACTCACCTGAAAATGCTTCCATCAAGTTCTTTTCTGTCTGTGTTCCTGCATATTTGTTTCCCATTTTAAAACCCTCCGTCTCTTAAAATATTTGTCTGGAAATGCCGTTCCCTCATTTCCGATACTATCTATATTATACATCTTTTTCCAAAATATAAACAAAATTTCTTTACAACAAATATGTTTCGATCTTTTCTTTCTGAAGATTCTCACCGATCACAATAAGCACTTCCTGCCCTTCCGCGACATCCGCTGTCAGCATATGGTCTCTCGTTGCATTAATCTGTTTCCAACCGTCTTCTTTTGCAAATCCTTTGATGCGGAAAACATGTCCGCATGCCGGATCTGCCAAAATCTGTCTGGCAGCTTCACCCAGTTCCTGCACATTTTTATGAAGTTCCAGAAAATACAAAGACGTGAAATCTTCTTCTGTTGCATCCATCTTACGGTAACTTGCCTGTTTATATCCCACTGCCATGATCCGCTCAAAGTCCGCATCTGTCATACTGTCCGCTGTCTTTTCCAGTATCTCGTCTCCCTCCAGCACTCTCTTACACCCAATACCGGCAAGCGCATGGTTCAGATGTGCGATCGTATTTCTCTTATCTTCTTCATTCGCCAGATCTGTCTTGCTTAAAATGACACAGCCAGCACTGGAAACCTCCGACGCAAGCAAATAATCTGCTTCTGCTGATAAATGTTCCTCCAGAGTCGCATCTGCCACTGCAATAACACTTCCGATCTCATACCAACGGTCCAGGGGATCGTCCCGCAAAACATCAAAGAATTCATCTACATCATAGATGCCCGACGGTTCCACGATCACCCGGTCATATCCACACATTCCCATGGAAATTAACTTTGTGCGGAACCGTCTGCGGTGCGTCTCTTTATCGCAGCCACCGGAAACCATCTCCAGTTCACATTTTTCTCCCATCAGATCCTGAAGCAGCATCATATCAACGTTGACAGCTCCATAATCATTTTCCAGAATCCCGATATTCATCCCCTGTCCGATCAGATACTCTGCATATTTTTTTATAAATGTTGTCTTCCCGGAGCCTAAAAATCCGGTAATCAGATCTATTTTTACCATTCTATGTCTCTCCTGCTATTATTTTCCTATAATTATCTCAGGTTTCATTCTTTACAAATTCTCTGTTTGCTTAATATAACATATATAAAATTCTCAATGATTTACACGAACGCATATGCTCGGTAGTCATTTGCATTTTCTTGATTCTAACATAAAATCTCTCTCACCGCTATATCCGCATATGATCAGCAAAGAAAAATGGTGCCGGAAATCCCGACACCATTTTCCCGTAAGGTATATAAAGAGAGTCTGCCAAGAAGGCATTCTATGTTATTGCTTTACGAACTTGCATTTCTTAAGTCCGTAAGCGCATAACAGCTTTTTGTACGTTGTATATCTGCTCCTTGGCACATATACTTTTGCATTCTTCACATTAATAAATACATGTGGCTTCTCCAACCTCATCCGTTTTGTTCCTTTAAATACAATCTTTTTCAACTTCTTATTCTGACAAAACGCATGTGCAAACATTTTTGTTACATTCTTTCCAACTGTAAGTTTCTTAAGATTCGAACACCTGTAAAATGCTTTGTATCCAACTTTTTCGATAGAATCCGGAAGTACAACCGTTTTGATTTTCTTATTTGCTTCAAACGCACGCTTTCCAATCGCTGTTACATTATATTTGACCGAATTCCATGAAATGCTCTTTGGAATCGACACATTTTTACTGCTGCATTTTTTGGCAAATCCGATAACTTCCACTTTTCCTGTTCCGTCTGTTTTCGAATTTGTCACCCTATAACGATATATCCCTTTCGTAATAACATCACCTTTGCGTATGTTCCGCTTTCCTGTTACATTTACTTTGATCATGGCTGTGGCGTCAAGTTCTGAATTTTTCACAGTTACAGTACTGTTCAGACTTTTATATTTGTCTTCATCAATAATATATTTTAAGTAAACTGTTTCTTTTTTATCACTGTTAAGACTACCCGCCTTCAATACTTTTTTCTCTGTCGCTTTATTTTTTTCTATAGATGCCACTTTACTTTTTTTCAGCTCTTTGCCTTTACTGTCTGTAAGAGCCCAGTGCCCATGGGCTTGATTAAATCCATAGTAATCTACGCCATTTTTATTTGTTCCTTTTACTGTAATCTTTTCCAGTGCAAATTGATCTCCACTTCGCATGTTCAACGTCTTCACACCATTTGTAACAACCACTTTTTTAAGAGGATACAGTGGGATGAGCCCTTTGACATCCGAATGCGTACTATTTGCATCATAACGGAGCACTCCACCGGTTACTGCCATCGGACAATGGGACGACAGCCATGCTATCTTATCTTTCAATGTTACTTTTTCACTGCCTGCTGACTGAGTCATTGTACCGGAAGAGACATTCTCTTTCGCCTTCTTCACGATATTTTTACTATCATCCGTACTCTGTGTTCCATAGAGAGAGGTATCTTCTGTATAATAAAAATTCACACTGTTAATCGATTGGAGCATATAATTCTCTATTCCTGCAGCCTCTAGTGCTTCTTTGTCTGCCTTTCCGATCGGCTGTATCCATTTCCTGTATACTCCGGAATTTTCATCATAGCTCCATTCATTTTCAACTTCTTCTCCGTTGCTGTTCTTCACAACTTTATCATATAAGTAATACGTCTTATTTCTAAGTTTATATATACCGCTTGCTGTCATCTCAGTCTCATAAGAAACCGGACGTTCTTCTTCCAGATCCTCTACGTCAAATGTACTCTGGATTTCTCCGTCGTCATTTACAAGGATCCTGTTCACACGTACTGCTGCCGTCTCTGTTCCGACCTCATCCTCGTTGATCGTTCCGTTTAAGATTCCTGTCCAGTCCAGGCTATTTACTTTATCTGCCGGTCTTTCATCATTTCTTTTCTCAGACCAGCCAACAGTCTGACCATAAGTCTCTTCATAATTTTGTGTGTTTACATATTTTACTGCACGATTATACAGATTATCCATTGCTGTCGTGCCGCCTTTTTCTGAATCTGTTCCAAAAATCGTACTGAAATGCCCCTGCCGATATCCAGATGTATGGAACATCTGCACTTTATCGTTATCATCATACACCACGCCCGATAACGAGAAAATTGCTGTTTTAAATGTCACTGCCACGGGACAGTCATAACCTAATTTTACATTCGTTGCAACGCCTGAAGATTCTACTCCGGCTGCTGTCTGTGCCGGAAGCGTTATATTGGTGGAAACTTTATTTTCCTTTAACAGACTATACTCCTTCTCCCCGGAATAAGCGGTAGGCAATGCCTCTCCGCATGTAACTTCCAGTCCCGACTTTTTTTCTATCTCGCCCAAAAGCGGAATCCCCGTTGAAAGTCCGATATCCGGGTTGATCATCTCACTGTAAGAATACTTCTTTCCTGCCTCTAAAGTGTTGGACGTTGTAAGTGAATGAGATTGTTTTAACTCCATTCCCACATTTTTTGCCTTTGTTGATTCATTTTTATAATAACTGAGTTCCGGATCTTTCTTACTACTTGTTTGAATAGATACCCCGCCGGCATTATTTTCTGCCGCTTGCTGCAGCGACTCATACTCCTGTGCTTTTGTAATATATTCCAGTCCGTCTCCGGCAAGCACCGCTAACTTAAAATCATAAAATGCAATTCCAAATGTATTATAGTTATACTTAAATGTTCTGCCTGCGCGGTCCACACACGTAACAAGCGAAAATACTACATCCTGTCCGGTATCATCATTTAACTGTTTTAATGTATTTTCTGCACTCTCGGTCTCTTGTAGCACATCACTTCCTTTGATCTTATGATGAATCGCATCTGCGATTTCATCTGCAGCAAGTTGTCGTACCTCTTTCAGACTGGTCGTACAGGAAAGCCCACTCCACTTTGTATAATCCTTTCCTTTTGTTCCATTCACATGTTCTTCCGGCTGTGCAAGCGCATCGGAAATATCTGCATATCCTGCTTTGTTCCGTGTATTTTCTGTAGTAAAATTATTCTCAAATCCGCCGTTTGCATTTACTCTTGCCGCAACTTTACTATGCGTTCCATAAATCTGCTCTGCAAGAGACGACCACTGACTGATCACACTATCTGTGCCACCATCCATATCTTTTCCACTTTGCAGAACCGCTTTAAATAAAGCCTTCTGATCTGCCAGATTCAAGCGCTTTTCCGGATCTCCATCATGGATATCATAATATATCTTGTTATCTATATTCACCGAACGAATCCCTGTCCGGTCTTTTACCGGGCCGCTTTCCGCATTGTTTTTATACCGATATGTCACACTGGCGTCAGACGCCGCTTTCACCGGCAAAGGAACGGATAATCCGAGTACAGACGACATAGCCAGTACTACTGCGAGGGTCCCTGCCAACATTTTTCTTTTTCTGTAATTCATCCTCTGCACCTCTTGTATTTATATTGATTATTTATTCACTGTAAATATTGTTTGCCTTCTTTTTCCGAAACCGCATACAGATAACGGTGACAACCACACCTGCCACAAAAGCAGCAAGACCGATCAGTACATAAATATCTGCTCCGTTGCGCAGGAGAACAGATCCGTAGCCGGATGCTACCGTCGCAACTCCAGATATGTGTGTCATACGAAACATCCTCCCCATACATACAGCCAGTACAATAGCTATCGCTATTAATCCTGAAATAATCCGCCTGTCATACCGGCAGCGCAAAAACAGACTCCGGCGACGGATCTTACATTTTCTGATCTCCTTCTGATCCATTTTCCGACCTCCTTTCTCGATTTTATATACTTTTTTCACTCTCTATCTATACGAAAGACACAATAAAAAAAATCCTTTCACTTATTTTTCCTAAGTGAAAGAATTTTTTTCTTCTTTTAATTTTATTATGCTCTTCCATCCGGCAAACAGCCCAAGTATCATGACTGTCGGGAACAGATATCCAAATGCTCTCCAGTTCCCTTCTGCAGAAACAAGAAGATTATAAATTGCATGAAATACACTGCACGCTCCAAGAAGTCCGACCATTCCGGTTATTGCAAGAGTACGTCTCCGGAAAATATAAGTAATCCCGAATCCCATAAGAATCCCACACAGGATATGCAACGCACCGGAAGCAAATCCACGGACTACAAGGATCTCAAAATCTGCTGCTCCGTTCTCTGTCAGATAGCATATATTTTCAAATGTTGCAAATCCAACCGCAAGCGCAATCGCGGTTCTTGGTATTTCTTCTTTCTTCGGTTCAAAAATCAGAATGTAAAACAGAAGCGGAAATAATTTCATCACTTCTTCGCAGACCGGCGTAATCTCAATTGCCGCCTGTACTGCATCTGCTCCATAATAATTCATAAAAAAGCTGTTCACATATGCCGACAGCATACACATTCCCATTCCGGTTGTAACAAAAAACGTATATTTTCTCGCCTCACCCGGTATAAACAGAAGTGACAACAACATCGGTACTGCAATACAGATGAAAATATTTTCAATGTACATCATGTTTCTTCACCTCCGAAACTGTACACGGCAGCAGACCGGCGACTGAAAAAGTCAGTACAAAATCAATCAGGAAATACAGATTAAATTTTGTATAATCATTGAAAAAATGCGAGCTTATGTATAGAACAAGCTGAAGGATCACACAGATCAGCGGCCACACATCTGTCAACCGGATGTCGTCTCCATACTGCATATGAAATACCGCTATATACGTGATTGCTCCGACTGTCACTGCAAATGCTCCTGTAGACAGAATTGCCGGACCGAATATCTCACTTCTCATTGCGACTATAAAAATCACAGCCGCGCAGACTGCAGGGACAGGCGCAAAACGGGATTTTTCCCCGTCTCTGCGCACAATCTGATAAGTATGCAGAAAGAGATAGCTGGAAATCCATGAAATCTCTGCTACATAAAAAATCTGCGGAACGTCACCGCGAATGAAGAGGTATAACACATAATACAAAGTCCCCATCATAAAACAACCATGTTCCAGCGCCAGAATAATATAGATCCGGTCTTTTTGCCGGAACCAGAAAATAATATCTGCCACTGCCGCCACAAGCATTACACCGACCTGCATAAAATTGTCAATCAACTCAAAATTCATCTGTATGCTCCCTGCTTCTACTCTTCATCCTTTTTCGCCTGTTCCGCACTCTTTTCATATTGTTTCTTCTCCTGCCGATGCTCCTCTGCACGTTTCATCCGATATAACAACACTGTCACACACACACCAAGTGCAAATGCCAGTATTCCCATACATATATATCCGAGCGCATCATACTGTCCGAGCATGCTTGCCATTCCGGGACTGTAATTCATCTTACCTGCAGCGTTCTGCTTCATAACACTCGGAAGATACATTCCCAGACCGACTACAGCGATCAGACATGCGGCAATACTTATTCCACTGAGCATATACTGTCTTTTCTTACGCTCTTCTATCTTAATCTCCTGCGTTCTTTTATGAATCAACTGCTGACGCTCTTTATTCGTCCGCATATACAAATCCCTCCTGTTCCAGAATGATTTTCAGACTTTTTTCCCTCTATGTACCAGATTCGTAATCTGCTGTTCGCTCTTTCCGAGAATCTTTCCTGCTTCCCGGTAACTCATTCCTTCCAGACTCACAAGATACAATGCTTCCCGATACTCTGTTTTTAACTTTGCCATCGCTTCATAAAGCTGACGTTCTCTCTCCGTCTGTCGAAGTTTTGTATCTACCAGTTCCTCACTCGGCAGATCAAAAGTCAGATCATCCAGATGCAAAAACCACAGTTTATGCTTCTGGTTATGCCGGATTGTCAGATTCCTTGCTGTCTTATATAAATAAGCCCTAAAACTTCCATTCCCCTTAATCGGACGCTCCTTTGCAAAAATCTTAGAAAATGCTTCAATCATCAAATCTTCTGATTCATGTATATCATGGATATATCCATGGATGTAATAGGTAAGCGCATCCCCGTATCTATCTACCAGAATGTCGGCACCTTGTTCTATGCCATCCAGATATTGCCAATATGCCTCCTCGTCTGAGATCATACGGGTTCCCCCTTCCTTTTTCTTTTATTGTATCCGAATCGACTTTATTTTTCAATCTTTTCAAAATAGTGCTGACCGCTAATTCCTATTTTTATCTTTAATTTTACATATATTATTTAATTATTATCCTATAATATCCTTTCTTTTTCAGTTTTTGCTTGTTATAATTATGCCACCATTTAAACCTAATCCCTTTTCGGATACTGCGATAAGCTATGGTAATTAAAATGAGACAGAGAACTGTGGTCAAAGCTCTCTGCCTCTTTATAAGATGATACAATTATTAGTGAATTGCCTTTGCTATGAAATATATTTCCTGTAGCGATTATTTGATCTCGTCTGTCTCGATGACGAATTTTACTGCTCCATCCATAGATTTGTCTCTTCCGCTGTATGTCTTGTAAGCACACTTGTCAGAAGTCAGTGCATCGAAACGATCCAGAACATCACCGAGTTCATCCTCGAATGTGCTCTTTAACTTGCCTGTTCCTTCTTTCTGGAACTTATCTGCACCACTTGCAAGCTCTTCTGCGCCTGAACTTAACTTATCAGCTCCTGAACGAAGCTCATCGCTGTTAGAAGAAAGTTTTGCAGATCCTTCACTTAACTGTGAGCCAAGTGTATTAAGACCGGTTGCAAGCTTATTCGTTCCACTCTGCAGTGTGCTTACTCCGGCTACCAGTGTCGGGCTGTTCTTCTTTAATTTCAATGCACCGCCTGTGAGGGCATCATTATAAGAACTGAGCTGTGAAAATCCTTTGTTCAAAGCAGCAATTCCCTGCTGTGCTTTCGGGAAAGCGGCTGAAGTCTTGCCGTCTAACTCGCTGATTCCTCCTGCCAGAGCTACGATACCTTTGTCTAATCCTTCCATTCCAGCATTCAATGCATCAATCTTTGTTGTAAGGTCTTTCACATCATCCTGTGGAAGCGCATCTTTACCAGCTGAAATCTTGTTCAGCTTTCCCTGCATCTCCGGAAGCTGTGTCTGAAGTGCCGTAGCTGTTTTTTCGAATGTTGCACCCTGTTTCTGAATATCAGCTGCGATTTTCTGAATGTTTGTTGGATCAACTGTCGGCATTGTAATATTTACATTTTCCTGTTTCTTTAATGCATCGATATCTTTTGTTGCGTCTTTCGCATCTTTTAATGCATCGATGGACTCATTCAGCTCTTTCTTCTCTGCGGCTGTTGCATTTTCTTTCTGTTTCTCTAATGCTGCAACAGAGCTGTCGATCTGCTTCTTGCTCTTCTCGGAAGCTGTCTGTGCTTTATCTACCGCATCATTGTAATCTGTAATGGATTTATTTAATTCTGTAACTTTTGCTTCGCAGGCTTTCTGTAAATTACCAAGCTGCGTATTGATTGTACCTAATTCTTTCTGTAAGCTTTCAAGATCTGTACCAATCTGCTGTACCGGTGCAGCAATTCCTGTATTCATTGCTGTCTGCAGGCTTTCTGTCTCTGCGATCATCTCCTTACCGGTTTTTACCATTCCGTCAACCTGACCAAGTAATGCCTGTACTTCTGCACTGCCAAGAGCTTTCTTTAACTGCGCTGTTCCGGCTGCAAGCTGTGCGGAAGCAACCGTTAAGTCTTCTTTTGCTTCTCCCTTACCGTCTGTAGAAGCTTTCATTTTGTCGATCGCTCCCTGGATCTTTGTAAGGCCATCGCTCAATGTTGTAAGTTGTTTTGCTCCTTTGGCAAGCTTCTTCTCGCCACCTACATAAGATGTAACTCCATTTGCAAGAGTTGTTGTTCCTTTCGCGTAGTCATTGACACCTTTTACAACTTTGTTGACACCATTTACATACTCTGTAACACTGCCGCTTAATTCTCCGTCTTTGCTTAAATATTTCTGGATTGCATCATTTAACGTATCTGCACCTTCTGTGTAGCTGTCCACTCCGTCTGCAAGTGTCTTTGTTCCATCGGAAAGTGTGTTCGACCCGCTTACAAGCTCCAGTGCCGCATCATCAAGCTCGTCAAGTGCATTCTGAAGGGAATCCATATCTGCAATATTATCAAGATCTAAGTCCTTTGTAAGGTCACTCAAGCCTACTGTAAATGTAGAAGACATCTCGAAATCGGTTACGTCTGCTTCCACTTCCAGGCTTTCCGGGATTGTAAGATCATCTGCATCCTTGATATCATCCAGGTTCAGGCTTTCTTTTAATCCCGGCATACCAAATCCAACAACAATACTTCTGTTTCCATCAGAAATAACTTTTCCGTTATCGATCGTAACATTTGTGAAGTTGTCATTTGGAAGAATCATACCCGTCATCATTACGAAAGCTGTATACATGTTTTCTGTCTTGCCATTTACTTCCACATTCTTCTTGGATTTATTTTCATAGTTTACTTTAATTTTCAGATGTCCGCTTTTACCTTTCAACTTGTTCGGCTGAATCTCTTTGCCATCCAGGTAATAAGTGAGTTTTACGGATACCGGAAGTTCTTTGTCGGTTGTTCCCTGATAATAAATGTCTTTTCCGTCTGTATTCCATGTAATTTTGTCACCGTCTGCTGTATATTTCTCATCACCTTTGACATTCTTAATGTCATTCAGTGTACTCTTGTCTGTAAGTTTTCCGGAAACATCACCGGAATTTTTCAGCCAGTTGGATACAGTAATTTCATCTGTATTACCGGATGCATCTGCATTTACATACACAGTTTCTTCTTTATATAATTTGTCATCGTTATCTTTTTTATCAGAGCTTGCAGCATATACCGGCATCGCACCTACCATAACCGACATTCCTACAGCAAGAGAAGTTGTGAGTCCACGTTTGATCAATTTACTATTTCTATTCATGCTTCTTACTTCCTTTCTACCTTACTTCGCCTCTGCGGCATACACATCATTTCCTACCATTTTCTTATCATCAAGGAAACCAATGGATGTCTTGCAGATTACTTTGTCAAAAATCATAAACATTGCCGGCAGTACAAAAAGTACGACTATCATACTGATGATAGCGCCTCGCGCTAACAGTGTACAGATAGATCCGATCATCTCAACCTTTGAGTAACATGCAACACCAAATGTTGCTGCGAAGAAACTCAGTCCACTACTGATGATAGATTCCATACTTGTCTTGTGCGCAATACTGATTGCTTCCATCTTCTGCTTGCCGTGCTGTCGTTCACGCTGATAACGGGTTGTCATCAGAATCGCGTAATCAACGGTTGCTCCTAACTGGATCGCTCCGATAACGATGCTGGCAACGAACGGAAGGCTGATTCCCTGATAATACGGAATCGCCATATTTACCATAATTGCAAATTCAATAACAGATACCAGGATGATCGGCAACGAAATGGATTTGAAAATCACCATAATAATGATGAAAATGGCTGCAATGGAAATTGCATTTACTCTTACAAGGTCTGTATCTGTAACATCCTGTAAGTCTTTCATCAGCGGTGCTTCGCCAATCACCATTCCTGATTTATCATATTTCTTAACGATCTTATCAACCTTTTTGATCTGTGCATTTACCTGATCGGTTGCTGATTCATATTCAGAACCTACGAATGCAAGTTCGTAATTATCACTCTTAAGCATCTTCTTAATGTCCTTCGGGATCATAGAATCCGGAACGCTTGGTCCGATCAAGGAGTTCATGCTGATTGTCCATTTAACACCCTTGACCTTATCGATCTCATCAAACATCTTCTGCTTATCCAGTGAATCCATGTTCTTATCCATCATGACGATATGCATATTGCTCATATCAAAGTCTTTCTTAAGCTCTGCATTCGCTACGTTACTGTCCAGTGTAGACGGCAGTGAATCAGCAATGTTGTAATAAATCTTTGTATGATTGTTACCATAAATAGCCGGAAGCAATAATACAAGGAAGATTACAATCCATGCTTTGTAATGCTTGGTAATAAATGCGGACGGCTTATCCATATGCGCCAGCAGCAGCTTGTGCTGTGTCTTATCGATCGCCTTATCAAAGAACAATACGAGTGACGGAAGCACAGTTACACAACAGATAACTCCGATCACAACACCCTTTGCCATAACGATTCCGAGGTCACGTCCAAGTGCAAATGTCATAACACAAAGTGCAACAAATCCGGCTACGGTTGTAACAGAACTTCCCGCTACAGACTTGAATGTGTTGGAAATGGCATGCCCCATGGCACGTTCTTTCTCACCAGGGAACCTCTTTTTATTTTCTTCGTAACTGTTCAGCAGGAAGATAGAATAGTCCATCGTAACTCCAAGTTGCAGTACCGCTGTCAATGCCTGCGTAATATAGGAAGTTTCTCCGAGGATAATATTACTTCCCAGGTTATACAAAATCGCAAGTCCGATACTGAGCAAGAATAAAACAGGAACGACAAAAGATCCACATGTCAGCTCCAGAACAATCAGACTCAGAACTGCTGCAATGACCACATATACTGGCAGTTCCTGCATTGCTATGTTCTTAATATCTGTAACAATTCCTGTCATACCGCTGATGAAGCACTGCTTATTCGCCACATGACGAAGCTGTGTCAATGCATCCATCGCATCATCTGAGGATGTTGTATTATCGAATAATACCAACATCATTGTTGCATCGCCTTTGAAAAATGACTCTCTTAAATCCTTCGGGATCATCTCTACCGGAAGGCTAATATCTGCAACATCATCATACCATAACACGTCCTTTACGTGTTTGACCTTACTGAATTTTTCTTTCATTTGCTGGACGTCTTTCAATTCCATGTCCTTCACAACTACCATGGAGAACGCTCCCATGCCATATTCATCTACGAGAATATCCTGGCCTTTTACCGTCTCCAGATGTTCCGGAAGATAACTCAGCAGATCATAATTAACTCTCGTCTTCACTACTCCGATTGCTGACGGGATTGTCAGCAACAATGCGAGAATCAGCACAATTACTCGGTGCTTTGCAATCCACTTTCCTACCTTAACCATTGTCGTATCATCTCCTTAATACTCTTCATAAATCTCTTTCGTAGTATAGTATACACTAAAATGACTTTTAGTCAATCTTTTTTATAGAAAAAATGAAAAAAAGTCATTTTTCTTGACAAGCAAGTAAAAATAACCTACCATATAAATGTAAAGCTTACATAAAAGGACAAACAATTCCTATTAATATATGTAATTAGGATAAGAAGGAATGATTATGGGAAAAGTAGACGATAATAAAAAGCAAAAAAAACATACTCTGTTGCGGGCAGCTTTTCAGTTATTTACAGAAAAAGGATTTTCCAAGACAACTGTCGCTGACATCGTAGATCGCGCCGGGCTTGCCAAAGGTACTTTTTATCTGTACTTCAAAGACAAGTTTGACCTGCGCGATAAACTGATCGCATACAAAGCTACGCAGCTTTTCAACGATGCGCACTTAGAGTTGGATAAAGCAAATGTGCCAACATTTGAAGACGAAGTATTATTTATGACAGATTACATTATAGGAAGATTTATGACCGATGAACCGTTGATCCAGTTCGTTGCGAAGAATCTATCCTGGGGAATTTTCCAGGCAGAAGTATCGAACGGTGCCAGCGTACTGCCACAGGCATTTTTTGATCATTACTTAGAATCACTGGAACGTTATCATGTCAACTGTACGTCACCAAGCCTTATGCTCTATACGATCATTGAGCTGATCGGCTCCACAAGTTACAGCTGCATCTTAAAACAGACACCGGTATCGATGGAAGAATATATGCCATATCTTCACGAGACATTAAAGAAGATCATCGAAGTATTTACTGTAAAAGAAGATGCCGAATAACACACCAAATGTAAAAATCGCTTAGACCTTTTTTCTCAGGCCTAAGCGATTTTTCTTTGGTAGCTTCTTTGCAAGTGCCGAAGTTGGCCAATGATATGTCTGATGGTTTGCCTTCCGCAATCCTGTCTCTGACTATCTCAACTTATCTTCGAAAATCTCTACGATCGTCTTCTCTGTCGCTACCATTCCCGGCGATGCAATAAGTCCCATGTTGCGCATCGTCTCTTCCGGTGTCGTCCCGTTGATACCATGAGCCTTGTCGATATGAACGCCTTCAAGTGCAAATTCTACTGATCGAAATGCTGTGTCACAGGCAGCCACACCTTTCATCGTACAGCCCTGGTTTCCGCCATCGCAGATCATGCCGGTAATGGAAGATGCCATATTGTTGAGGGTATATTCCAGTTCCTTTAATCTGCCACCCTTCATGTAGCAGACTCCGCAAGCCATACCAGATCCTGCCGCGATCGCGCATCCGCAAAATGCAGACAATCTTCCGGAGTACTCTTTAATATAAGTGCAGACAAGATAGCTCAACATTGTCGCACGATACAAAATTTCTTCACTCAAGTGGTTAATCTTGTACACACCATAGAGTGGCATTGTAGCGATAATTCCATGTGCGCCGGAACCGGTAATACTCATTGCCGGTTTGTCGAGTCCGATCACGCGTGCCTCGATGGCTGCATTGCAAAGAAGAGACGCTGTATTCTTCTCATCGTCGGAAATCTCTTTGCCACCGTTCATTGCAAGAAGCGTTCTTGCAAATGTCGTGCGTGGATTTTCAAGTCCTTCGTGGAATAATTCCAGGTTTACTTTGTAAGCTTCTTTTACAAATTCAATCTCTTCCACCGGCACCGTTTCTACATATTCTAAGATTTCCTTCAATGTGTAGCCGTGAATAGAATGTACCGCTTCCTTTGCGTCCGCCTCTGTCGTGTCTGCGGCATGCTCTGCCTCACTCTCCTCCAGCACCTCACCATTTACTTCAATCTTCGTAATATTCGTGTGAGAATCACGGATCGTAACTATTGCCTTATCGCTTTCCGTCTCCACTGTTGCCTGGATAAAGATACGACTTGTAATACCGCTTAACTCGACGGTGATCTTACCTTCGTCAATGAGCTTTTGTGCGGTAACATTGTCTTCTGGTTTTACATCTGCCAGCGATTCCAATCCTTTTTCTGCATTTCCAGCCACGTAGCCGAGTGCTGCAGCAAACACATTGCCCACTTCATTGGAATTCGGAATTCCACACGTAAATGCATTCTTATACATTCCACTGTTCATTGCAACATTTACATGTTTTAATTCTCCTTTTGTGTAGGAACGTGCCTTCGCTACACTGAATGCGATCGCTCCCGGCTCCGTCACACCAAGTGCCGGAAGCATGTCCGCTTTGATTAATTTTGTCAGTTCATTCATTTTAAAATTTACCTCCTTTGCATTTGAAAACTGCTCTCTTATTTATTCGGATTCTTTTTTGCTTCGATATACTCTCCATTTCTTCCTTCGAATGCTCTTCCCTTTCCGGTAATGCAGCTTATAAGCATCACTGCCCAGATTGCCCAGCTGTAAAACGTCGTAGTAATCATGTCTCCCGCGCCAAGCTTCGGAAGAAATGCATATGCATCTGTCTGCGAAGAGATTCCACCAAGCAAAAGTAATACACATCCGCCGAATGGAAGGAAAAATGGAAATGAGCAAATGGTTGTCGCAAGTATATTTGCTCTTCTATATGGATGAATGTCATTTTTCTTACCGATCGCATTGATAAATGGAGCTACACATATATTTGCAATTGTGTTGATTGCAGCAATCAGAATACCAAACACGGTAGACAGGCAGAACATTGAAATTTCCGCGCCTCTTTCTGTTTTAATGACTGAATTGTTCAGCCAATCTACAACTGCCTCCATGCATCCGGATGCTATAAGTAGCTCTCCCATAGATACAACGATCATTAGCAGGATCGATACATTAAACATACCTGACACTCCACTTGTGATCGTTCCGCTGATTGCGCCGTCTTTGATGCAGATCAGATCGGTCGGTTTGAAAAGCTTTGCTCCCAATCCGATCACAATAGCCAGAATGCTGCCCGTTCCGAGACTGGCAAATATATTTACTCCTTTTACAGCCAGAATAATAACTACCAGTGTAGGTATCAGAAGTAACAATCCTTGTGGCATCTGATACTGTTTCAACAGATTTTCCGCTTCTGTCGGATCCAGTGTATTTCCGGAACCGCCAAATACAAAAAACAATACTGCTGCAATGATCGCAGCGATAAAAACATATTTATATCTGCATTTTACGGTGCCTCCGATGCTTGCCGCTCCATTTGTATATTTATACTCCTGAGAGGTTGCTGCAATGATCGTTGTATCCGATACCGGTGCGAAGTTATCACCAAATGCTGCTCCAGATAAGATCGCACCTGCCAGAACCGCCGGGTTGCATCCTAATAAAATACCCGCCGGATATAAAATAAAGCACATCGTTGAAATCGTTCCAAACCCAGATCCTGTTGCCACTGCAAACAATGCCGAGAAAACAAATGCGCATACTGTAAATACGGCTCCGGACACTCCAAGTTTTACGGAAACCCATACAAGTCCTTCTACAATATGTCCACTTTTCAATATGGCTCCATACATTCCCACAACTAACCATAACATCACTGCGGTCATCGCTACTTTCGAACCAAGTCCTTTTAATATAACATCCCAATAACGATCCAGATCTTTGCTGAAAAGCATTCCAATCAAAAGTGCGATCACACCTGCTGCAACCATGGCATTAATATCCTGAAAATTTGCGAAAGATAATCCTATCGTAATAATAATAAATATCGCAAATGGAACCAACGCCATTGCACGCCCCCCACGGAACGTTAATCTTCTTTCTCCCATTTTGCTGTCCTCCTTATATTTTGTGTACAGCTATATCAGCTGTTAGAAAACATACTACTCCACTAAGTTTATCCTGTCTAATACACAAAATTGATAAACTGTAAAAGGTATTTTCTATATAAGAAGGTCCGCTCGTTCAGATTTTATATGTTGAACCATCTCTTAATCGCTTTATGTTCTCCGATTACTAAAATTGTCGCATCCTGCTTCAAAAGCGTATCTGTGGAAAGGGCGATGTTCACCCCGCCTTTATCTTTCACTGCAATGATGTTGATATTATATTTTCTTCGGACATCCAGCTCTCCGATTGTCTTTCCAAGCCACTCCTCCGGCACTTCCGCCTCGAAAATTGCGTGGGATGCGTCAATTTCCATATAATCCAAAATGTGGTCTGCGGTGTATCGGATAGATGCCCACTTGGCTACCTGGCGTTCCGGGTATACGACCTGATCTGCTCCGTTTCTTAAGAGAAATTTCTTCTGAATATCTCGTTCTGCCCGGGAGATAACAATCTTTGCTCCAAGCTCCTTTAATAGCGAAGTCGTCTCCAACGAATTTTCAAAATTTGCCGAAATTGTTACAAAACAAATATCAAAATTTCCAATCCCAAGTGATTTTAAGAAGTTTGCATTTGTGCTGTCTCCAATCTGCGCATTCGTAACATATGGCAGAATTTCATTTACTCTGTCTTCATCATCATCAACTGCCATAACCTCATGGCCGAGCTCATTTAACTCTACAGCGAGATGTCTGCCAAATCTTCCAAGTCCAATAAGTAAAATATTTTTCATATCTATTTCCTCCAAACTATCCAACTGTAATCTGTTCTACCGGGAACTTTGCTTTGCTCTTATTTCTGGATGAAAATACAGCATAGATCAATGTAAGTCCTCCGACTCTTCCAAGATACATTAACACGATAAGGATCACTTGGGACGTCATATGAAGGTGTGGCGTGATTCCAAGTGTAAGTCCCACTGTTCCAACCGCCGAAGCCGTCTCATAAAGGCATTCGGCCAATGGCAGACCTTCATACATGCTGATCGCGATTCCGCCGCCAAAGAAAAGCATCACATACAGCATCAAAAGTGTAGCTGCATCGCGTATTACATGATTATCAATTCGCCTGTGAAATGCACTTACCGTATCTTTACTTCGAAATGTTGCAAATGCATTTAAGAGCAGCACTGCAATTGTCGTTGTCTTCATACCTCCGGCTGTAGAACTCGGCGATCCACCGATCAGCATAAGAATGATAATAAGTGTCTGTGCCGGTTCCGCCATCTTTCCGATATCTACGGTGTTAAACCCGGCAGTTCTCGGTGTCACCGCCTGGAAAAACGATGCAAGCAACCGTTCCTCCATTGCAAGATTTTTAAAATTCCAAAAGAAAAAGAAAAGGCTCGGCAATAAAATAAGCACTGCCGTCGTCACGAGAACGATCTTGCTTTGCAGTCGATAGCGCCGGAAATGATATGTGTTCGTGCACACATCTTCCCATGTAAGAAAACCAATGCCGCCAATAATGATAAGCAGCATAATCACTACATTTACAAGAGCATTTCCCGCATACTGCAGGAGGGACGGAAACGTATTTTTCGTCGTTCCGAGAATGTCAAATCCCGCATTGCAAAATGCAGAAATAGAATGAAAGATTGACATCCAGATTCCCTTCACGCCAAAATCTTTTCCGAAAACCGGCAGCAGTAATACCGCTCCGATAAGCTCTACCAGAAATGTTCCTTTTAATATAAACTTCGTCAGTCGGACAATTCCTCCGATCCTTGGTGCTGCAATGGCATCCTGCATTGTCGTGCGCTGCATAAGAGAAATCTTTTTCCCGGACAACAATGTGACCGAAACCGTAACTGTCACCACGCCAAGCCCACCGATCTGGATCAGTATTAAAATAACAAGCTGTCCAAAGAAAGACCAGTAGCTCCCCGTGTCCAGCACTGCCAGCCCAGTCACGCACACCGCCGAAGTAGAAGTAAATAAAGCCTTGTGAAATGGCGTAAATACTCCCTCCACCGAGGAGATTGGCAACGTCAGCAAAAACGCGCCAAATAAGATAACTGCGGCAAAACCCATCGTGATCAATTGAAACGGTGTAAAATGTCTTCCTATGTTTTTCATCATGTCAAATCCCTAATTTCTTCTATTAATGAGTCAAACAATATCTACGTATAGCTGTAGTATAATACTACACCTGTTTGAAATCAAGATAGCAAAAAAACTGCCACTTTGCGATTGAACCATCGTAAAAGCGACAGCTTTTCAATTTTTCCTATTATCTAGAATAACAACTGAAGTCCCATTGCGATCATCCACATGTAAGCACATGTCTTTGGGATCATCAGCAGACCCACCATTGGTTTTTTCTTGCTGAACAATGTAACCGGGATGTAGCATCCGAAAGAAAGGATGATGGCAGCTACCATTCTTGTCAAATAACATAAATATTTTTTTCATCATCTCACTCCGCATTTCTCTTCAAACATTCATCCGCATTGTTACAAATCTTTTGAAATACCTGGATGCACATGTGCATCTCTTCTTCTGTTAATCCACTCAAAACATTTTTCACAAATTGCTTCTGTGCGTTTTCCCCTGCTTCTATGATCGGAATTGCATCATCTAATAAAACAATCTCTATACGCTTCTTATTATTCGGACTTTGAATCCTGTCGACCAGTCTCTTCGTCTCTAAATCCTTCAGTGAGATCGAAACGTGTGACTTCGTCGACTTGCGGACCTTAACAATATCAGCCGCTGTATTAAACTATCGAAGAAGCACATCAGATCACCATTTTCCTCGTACTTCGGGATGACCTTTCTGTGCTTCCTCAACCAAATATGATATTAAATTTAAATGATGTTATTGTTATCCGTGAACAAAAAAAGTGATTAACTTGTAAAGACCATTAATTCTTTTTTCTCAGCATTAAACTTCTTGTTATTCCGGCAATTGCTACGACCATAAGAACCGCCCATAAAATCGGCTTGGAACTGTCGCCTGTTTTAACCGAAGCATTCTTTTTGCTTTTCACTTGTGTTTTTACAGTTGTTTTCGTCTTGTTTTGTTTATCCTTACCTGTATTCGTATCTGTTCCACCACTTGATGGCTTCTCTGGCTCTGTCGTTTCGCCCGGCTTCTCAGGCTCTGTTGTCTCTCCCGGTTTTTCCGGCTCTGTCGCCTCGCCCGGTTTTTCCGGCTCTGTCGTCTCGCCCGGCTTTTCCGGCTCTGTCGTCTCGCCCGGTGCATTTGCATCTACCGGATATAAAGAAAGGTTCGGCACAGTCAGAATATCTCTCCAATATGTATCATTATCATAATCGATATCATTTACATTTTCTCCATCGATCAGATTTCGATTCGTTGTTCCTGCAAGCTTCACATTATCACCCAATGCTTTTCCCGGTGTACTTGATTTGGAAACAGAAGCGCCACCTTCTAAGTATGCATTTGCTACGGAAATCATTCCCGTACCGCTCACTGCATTTCCACCTTCTCCAAAATGTCCATCGCCACCGACGCAGATGAGTTTTCCTTCTCCGGTAATGGTTCCACCATTTAGCTCAACTGCTGTTCCGCCATTTGATGTAGTTGCATCTTTTCCACCGCCAAAGACAGCAAGTACGGCATCTTTTTCCAAAGTAAGTGTGCCATTAACCTTCAGTCCCCTCTGGCCGGTATAGCTTTTTCCTGTAGCAGCATCTGTTCCGGTAGGTGCCTCGTCGCCGCGCACGAATACCTTTCCTTTCAATGAAACATTTCCATTTACGACAACGACCGGTTCTGTATTGTGACGTGCACTTGATCCATTTGCAATGTTGTTCGTATTTGAGTAAATTTTTGCATTTTCCAATGTGGCACCATCCTGCAAGATCAGTTGACCATTAATGGACGCTCCGTTCAGAAACTCGCCTTCTCCATAGTCGTTATAATTCATGGAAAATATTCCGCCATTTTGTACTTCTACAACTCCCTGAATGACAGAATCTCGAAGTGTGAGCTTCGCACCGTCCCCAACAATAATTTTCACACTGGATAAAATATCCATATTTACCAATGTCAGATTGCATCCTTTTGGCAAGATCAATGTCTGCTTCTGTGCAGTGCCCTCTGATACAGCGTATCCAAGTTCTCCATATGTGCCACTTGTGTGAGAGCCATACCACGCTTTTACATCTGCCGGAACAGTGACACTCTGATCACCGGAAGCATCTGTAAAGTTTTTAATTGCCCACGGCTCCATATCATACATATATTTTCCATCTGCCGTTTTCGTGCAGTTCGATAATACAAGCTGCTCTTTTAATGTTTCTTCTCCACCGAAAATGCGAAACGGCAGGCTGTTACTTGTTGCAGTATGTCCGTCTTCATCTGTGATCGATACGCTGATATCATACGTTCCTGCATTCGCAGGAGTTCCGGCTAACGTAAGAGAACCATCGTGAACGGAATACACACCCGCCATCCCAGAATCATTTCCTTTGGACGCATCGTCGTGATTTACAATTATCACCGAAGACTCTTTGGATTTTATACGAATATCGCTTTCGCTTAAAAGCTTCCAATCATCTTTTGTCGGTTCCTGATCTGCATTTACAAGTGCAACCTCTACACTTGCATCACTGTTTTTATTTTGCGTCACATTCGTAGATGCACCACTGATTGCATCGTATCCTTTTTGATTTACAAGTGCCGACTCAAAGCTTCCGACTAGTCGCACGTAAAGCTTCATGTTATCGCCTGGCTTTGTATCCTGCGAAATTGTAAGCTTTCCATCCGCGATAGCAACTTTGAAAGCTAATGTTTTGTATCCGGTTGCCGTAATTGAAATCACATCACCATTTTTCAACGCTGCGGTCTGACTGTAGCTTTTCTGTGCAAATTCAACGGCGCCGTACCGGATGCGATATTTTCCACCCATAGAAGGTGTGAAACTATACGCTTCCCAGTCCGTGTCATTGACAGAGATTTTCGTGATCGCATCCGTATAATTTGCATCCGCAAATTTCAATTGCCATAATCCGTTGAACGAATCCTGCTTTACGGAAATGCTGTCAATGGTAATCTCTTTCTCTGCTGCCGATACGTTTACTTCACCTATTATCACACCTGTGATTAGCAATAATACTGCCAGCAGAAGTGTTTTGCATTTTCTCCTCATTCTCTTCAATAGTCTTTCCTCCATATATTTAGTTAGTCAATGCTAATCACAGATTAACATCATGTAGAGTTAGTGTCAACTAATTATTTTCTCAATAACGGTACGCGTACTCAAAAAGGAGCCCGTACCGCTCACGATACAGGCTCCCTTAATCTCCTGCCGCCATTGCCTCCGTCCCTGGCACCAATAACATTGATAGCACCATCGCCATACTTAATAAGATACTTATAAATTTCTTATTCATATTCATTTCTTCTTTCGGAAACAATTTGTAAACCTTAACATGCGTCCTTTAAGGTTTGTTTACTATACAAAAATGATAGCATATGCCCTTTGAATAATCACTTCAAATCAAACGTCTGTAAGACTTGGCGCGTGATGTTTCTTACGTTCTTTTTTATATTGATACATATCCTGATCTGCTCTGTCTTTGACAACTGCAATATCTTCATCTGAAAATGGAGCTGACCCGTAAGAAACGGTCGGGAAAAATGTGAACTTTCTTCGTTTCTCTGTCCACCGCCGCAGAAATTCCTGTTTGCATTCCTCTTCTTTCGCTCCGTTTTTCAGTAATACACAAAACTCATCCCCACCTATCCGATAACAATATCCAAAGTCTGCATATGCTTTTTTGATACATTCCGCAATATCTGCAAGGCAAAGATCACCTTTCACGTGACCATGACAGTCATTGACCTGTTTGAAATCATCCGCGTCAAACACCACCAGCACTCCTTTGTTGTATTTTACCTCCCTGGTCTGTTTCAAATAGCTGTTCTGATTCAAAAGTCCTGTGAGTGCATCCAACTGATTCCACATTTCATTGCAATAGATAAAATATAATACAGAAAGCAACGTAATACATAACCATGTTACATGAAGTTCAGGCAGTGCAATCTGAATGACTGTTTCCGCCATCACAAAAAGAATCAATGGATAGATCAGCATCCTGCTGCGATTCTGAAATTCTCTGGCTGTGACGATCGTAGATATCGAAAGATACAAAATTGCCCCAAAATACATGATGACATATATGTAAAAATGCGGACCACGTGAATAAATATTATCCACACTCACGGAGAATACCATTCCATATGGAATAGAAATCAACAAAAACATAAGATATGCGAGCTCACAACACACTGCAATTCTGATCTTTCGTCGGAGAGCTGTTTTTCTGTCCAATACATACACAAGACAGATAGACACCGCCGGCGACAGGCCAAACCCCAGATAATTAGACACAATATTCAGCCATCGGTATCCGGACGGCAAGCCATCCACAACCACTGTTATGACCTCCAGCACTGAAATTCCTGCGATCATAAGATAGGCCAGAAAAAAGCCACGCTTTTGTTTTTCGCTAAGCGATTCACTCAGATATGTGAGTATGCACATAAAGCATAAAACAAAAAGATCAATTGTAGTTAATACATAAAAATATCCATCCATTACAAAACTTCCCATTTTTTCATCTATCACTGCTTTTTCACAAATATTTGCTTTGTTTAACTGCAGCAAAAGATTCTGTTTTCGAATTCATAAACCCTAAACTATATTCTAACAAACTATGCATGAAAAAGATATACACTTTCACATCTACATGCAAAATCCATTGTCAAAAAAATAGATGCATAAGATTGTTCTTTTCTCATGCATCTACTTCATAACAGGAGCATTCATCGTATTCTGCCGTCACAACAGACATTGAATGTTACCTTTTTTATATCTCTTCAGCTTTCACTAACGTAATGGTCCCGTTATCCAGGCATTCCACAAATTTGTAGACCAGATCCGGGTCAAATTGTTTTCCTGCGTCCTGAAGAAGTTTCTCTCTTGCTACACTCAACGAAAAGGCCTTCTTATAACAACGTTTGGACGTCATGGCATCAAAGGAATCTGCCACACACAGGATACGTGCTGTCAGAGGTATATCCTCTCCTGCGATCCGTCGTGGATATCCTTTGCCATCATAACGTTCATGATGACCGATAACAGCCGGAATAACATAATCCAGAGAAGGCAGATGACGGATAATATCGATAGACGATTCCACATGTCCCTTGATTATTTCATACTCGTCGTCTGTCAGTTTGCCGGCCTTATTTAATACATACTCCGGGATACCAATCTTACCAACATCATGTAAAAGGGCTGCCTGGCGAATGATCTCCACCATATCTTCATTCATGCCAAGTGCTGTTGCAAGCGCTGTTGCATAATAGGCCACATTTGTGGAATGGCTGAATGTATAATGATCTTTTGCATCGATTGCTGCTGTCAGTGCATAGATGGTTGATTCATATTCCTGATAAATATGTGCCCGGTTTGTTGACACTATATTCTTGTTGGCATTGCGGAACATGGTATCAAAGACCTGGATCCCGTTCTTTCCACTGTGTTTCACATGGTAAACTGCAAGATCCACATTCTCCAGCAGTTCCTTCACATTTTTTGCCGCATAAGGTGCCGCACTGATTCCCGCACTGACCGTAATTGCTTTTAGCTTCATGTCTGTCCTGCGATTATTCATAACAGAAATCTGCTTTTCAATGGATTCCACCAGATTTCTGGCTGAGAAAAGATCATATCCCGGCAACAAAACAGCATATTCTTTTCCACCGTAACGGGCAGCATATCCGTTTTCTCCCACACTGCTCTGGATGATTTTTGCAATGCGCTGGAGACACAGATCACCTTCTTTTAAACCATACAGCTGATTATATAACTTAAAATCATCTACATTGATAATTGCAAGTGCCAACGAGGCATCTTTATTCTTTTCAAATTCTTCATAAAGTACTTCATGGAAATATTTTCGATTCAACAAACCGGTCATCTCATCCGTTCTTGCCTCGATACAAGCTTTTTCGTACATTCTTGCATTTTTAATAGCAATAGAAGCCACCGATGTGATGTTTGAGATCAGTTCCACTTCATCATAGACCAATCTCTTTTTCCCGGAATCTGCCGTGATCAATATCACCCCTGCCAAAGTATCACCGTCTTTTAATCCGGCACAGTAGCGCGTGTGCTTCTTATCCAGATGATGTTTTTCTTCCTCCCACATGGACTTATATTCTACAGAATAGCGAAAATCCCTGTAAACCAGCGGCTCTTCATGATCTTTCAGCCATTGTATCATCGGATTTTCTTCTTCCAGAGAAAATGCCAGATCATTAAGAGGCTGGTCACTTGCAACTCCACAGTAAGTCTCTCCGGGTGCTTTCTGCATACATATATAGATATTGCCCACATCCATCAATTCTTTCATCACCCGGATGGTTCGATCCAGAATTTCCTGAAGATCCAGGGTTTTTGAAATTGCTGAATTAAATTCCCTTAACTTCTCCGCTTGATGATTCTCTTCCTTTACAAATACACTGCGGATCAAAAGCTTCCACAGATAAGTAAAGATTGCATAGGTAATCAGAAAAACAATGGCAAATACAAGGGTGTACATGGTGATATTCTTATCCGGCTGCATATGGAGAATTTTTTGCAGAAACGGCATGATATTTAAAAATACAAAAATAGAAAACAGCAATCCTACACCATAACATAAACTGGGAGATGCCAGCATCTGGAGGCGGAATAATCGTCTTCGAATCAGTGCATAAAACAGTAAAAATACATTTACTACACCACTTAAAATATCGATCGGAAAGCCGCTGAAAAAAGGAATTCCAAGAAATGCATTGCCAAGAAACAGTGCAAGCACTCCCATCATCACCGGTTCATACTGAACTTTCATGGTAGGATTTTCTTTACAGATCCGTACAAGAATTACGAAAAGATGAATCAGAAAAAATCCTGCCGGGATGAAAAATGCAATAATAGATGGCTTAATCTCATATACAAAGCTTTGTACCCCTCTTTTTTCTACCATCTCAGGGGCTTCCAGAAAAGCTCCAAATTGAGCATTCACCCAAAAGCAGATCAGCATGATTACCAGGTATATTCTACCGGTGGATCCGTTCCTGACTCCGCCAAAGGCAAGAATAAAACGGTAATACGCATATGGCAGTAATAAAATTCCCAACAGGGAAACCTGATACCAGAATTCGTATCCCGGCCAGAACTGTGCACGCATAAAGGCAGAACCTCCGGTCCAGAAAAGTAATCCCGTCAATACCACCAGAAAACTGTTTATTATTTTATTTTTCTTTGCTGTCAAAAACATCAACAGCAGAAAGCCATAGCACAGCATGGCTATAATTGATATATATCCGTAGGTTTCCATAAATTTCCCTTATCCCATTCTTTGCTTCACTCATAACTGTTCCATGCCTGCACAGTTATCTTACTTTATTTAGATATTCCTGCACATCCAGTAATTCCTTCATATCGTAATGAGAAGGATTCATCTGATGTATCTTTTTGCCTGTCTTTTTCTCATAGGCTTCAAAGGTTCCGCAGGTGAAAATTGTCACCTGTAATGGATCCATACCCAGAATCTTTTTCAGATCCCGATAATCCTGATCAATATATTTGAAATATGTACTCAGTAAATCCTTTAAAATATTGGCACTCATGGCATTGCTAAGAAGTGCCTCCTGTTCCAGTTCCACATACATGTGAAGATACGGTCGATTCTGTTCATTGTATTCTTTCGTTGCCACCCAGTTGGTGATTGGAAGTTTGGAAAGGCTGATTACACTTCGAATTCCATTTTCCGAAATTCTGGTAAATCCTGCGATATCAATGATCCAGGGTACCCGGTCCACATATTCAAAACGGGGGATCCTGGTCTCATCTTCCCGGTTTTCCAATCCCACACAGCGATACATATCTCCACAACGATAACGGGCAAACGCACCGCCCTTCAGAATCGTAAATACCAGCTCATACTTTTCACCAGGTCTCACCTCATCCATCAGATAGGTAGGCGGAATATAAGAAGGATCGTCATAATTCCTCATCATATCCTTCTCTGTGATAAACTCATAGAACGCAGTATCCGGGAAGAAATACATTCCCTTTCTTGTCCATGTCTCTGTACCCATAATGGAAGGCTCCGTACCGGCGAACAATTCCATGGGACGAATGCCCCAAAGTTCTTCCAGATCATCTTTATAACACAGGTTATCCGTACCTGCCACCATAAATCCTTTTAGATGAAACAGATCCTTTGGGAGAAATGTTCTGTTTTCTCTCTTACACCGGCGCTTTGCCTGGATCATACGTAAGATCATATGAGGCTTGCATTTCATAAGGCTTGATAGTTTAATGCCGCCACCTCCGCCACTGGTCAAAGAAGAAAGACTCAGACTCACTGCATAAGCCACACTTCCAAGGCCAAAGAAAAAACCAAGATCCTTCTGCATGGCCATCTTAAATCCCAGTTTATTTCTTTCGCTGAAGCTCATATTTACTGCTTCATCAACTGCCGGTAAAAATTCAATACCGATCTCCTCACCCAATGCCAACGGAAAAAGTCCGGTTGCAAAAGGCAACGGTGCCAGGGCATACAAAAATTTGTCTGTAGCTGCCACATCAAAAGAGCCCTTTTCTTTACTGGTAGAAAGAATCAGACATGCTGTCACGTTGTTGCGATAGGTATCCAGCATGCTTCTGGTATAGGGCGCCACCTTAATGGGATGCTTTCCACCCTCCCAGGTCGTCTGGATCCAGATAACCGGATTGCCCGGAAGCATATCCGGCTGTTTGGTAAGCAGCACATCTGCATAGTCTTCATAGGTTGTCAATGGTACCATTTTTCGAAATTCATCCAGATTGCTCGGATGCTTTCCCTTCAAAATAGACTGTCCCAGACCACAGTTACTCCATAACCGGATCTGCTCCTCCATCAATCGCCGTTGAATTTTCATATATCCATCCATGGACAAATCAAGGAATCCACAGTACTGCTGCCAGATTTCTTTATACTGTTGTTTCTTTAATTTTTCTTCTAAATTCATAGTCTGTCCGCTCCAGATCGATCATTGTTTTCTGACACTATAGAAACATGCCTGTATGCTTTCTTTATTTGGTATTAAAAAAGGTGTATGTTTCTGATATTCTCTATAATTAAAAAATGTCTGCGGAAAAGTCCACAGATCCTGAAAAATGATATACAGATAATTCCAAAAAATCATAAGTAAAAAATAGATTCCCTGTTTCCATCCGCCAACCATTCCCCACATACAAAGATATGCACCTGCAAACCACAAAACACCGGGATGCCGACACAATCCATACACCCCTTCTGTGTATGCAGCCCGTAACCTGTTTTCTTCACAATAGGTTTCCTCAAAAGGAAGGGCGAAAAACAAGGTGTATATGAGAAGTGCCAAAAAGCACATCGCTCCGATTCCGAATCCAATCATTCTTCCAAGCCTGTGACTGCACTGTCCCCATGCAAGCCAAAGTTCCATGAACAGTGACAAAACAACCAGAATAGTGCCCACTGCGAAAAATTTTTGTAAATGTCTGTTCTGTTTTCTAACACTATTTATATCGTAAATAAAGTACAGAAGAAATCCTGCACTGCCTAAAATAATCTGCTGCATGTCCATTCTCCGAATTTTGTGCACAATAATATACAGACGCATAACCACGCACTTTTAATTACAATAAAAGTCACTATAAATAGCAAGAATAATTTGGCTTTGGTGTACAAAGGAGATTTTATTTTCCATACATATACTATGCATAATGCATAATCCCATTACTGTTTTGTTGGTCAGCTTGTAGCTGTCACCGCTTAATTAATGTTATTACAAAAGCACTATAAATCGTGATCAGCAAACGATTTCAGTGCTTTTTTACGTGTTATTCTATTAAATTTTACCTATTAGCTTATATTTCAACTTTAACTATGGTGTTGTGAAGTTCAATCAACTTTCAGCATCCGATACCCCACGCCAATGTGTGTTTGGATATATTGTGGAGAGTTCGGTTCTTTCTCGATTTTTTTACGAAGTGTTGCCATAAACACACGAAGGGAAGCAATATCATTATCCCAGCTACTTCCCCAAATGCTTTGCGTAAGGAAAGTATGGGTCAGAACTTTTCCTATATTTCTTGTCAACAGGCAAAGCAACTTATATTCAATAGGTGTTAAATGCAACTCTTCTTCATTCAAATAAGCACAACCTGCAGCATAATCTACACGAAGTTTTCCGTTTACAAAAACAACCGCTTCGGCAGGGGATACTTTTTGCATCATCGATAACCTTCTTTGCGTGACTCGTAGTCTGGCAAGCAGTTCCTCAACAGAAAATGGCTTTGTTAAATAATCATCTGCGCCAGCATCCAACGCATCAATTTTATCGGTATCTTCACTGCGAGCACTGATTACGATAATTGGCATGTTTGACCAAGTACGGATTTTTTTAATAATCTCAACACCATCTATATCAGGAAGTCCTAAATCAAGTAAAACAATGTCAGGATTGTGTGAAGATGTTTCTAAAATTGCCGATTGACCATCGGGTGCCGTCAGATATCGGTATTCGTGCGCTTTTAAGGTTGTTGTAATTAAATTTCTGACAGATGTGTCATCTTCTACAACTAATATTAGTGACTTATTCATATACTTTGACCTCCCCTGCCGGTAATGTAAATGTAAATACTGTTCCGTGCGGCAGATTATCTGAAACAGTAAGTTCTCCGCCGTGGGCGTTAATAATGGACTTGCACAAAGATAATCCGAGTCCTAAACTTCGGCGGCTGTCTGCAATTTGATTTGCACCGCTATAGAACATGTCGAATATCCGTGGCTTTATTTCGTCAGCAATTCCGTTTCCATCATCCGATATAGATACGATTGCTTGTTTTCCCCTCTTTTCTGTCCGAATAACAATATGAGAGTTTTTAGGTGTGTATTTGATAGCATTATCAACAATATTGATGATTACCTGAACAATAAGCTTTGCATCCATTTTTGCAAGAAGAAATTCTTCTTTGCTTTCAACGGAAATATGATGTTCTTCACTCTTTCGGTTAATATGATGTAACGCTTCTGTAATCACGTCATCCATCAAATCTTCCGTCATACGGAGATTCAACCGTCCTTCTTCAATCCGGGTTACAGCCAGCAAGTTTTCTACAAGGTTAATCAGCCACATGGAATCATCATATATATCCATGTACAGCTGCTTTTTTGTATCATTATCAATGGAATCGCCGTTGGACAAAAGATTGCTAGCATTACCGGAAATGGATGTCAGCGGTGTCCTCAAATCATGTGAAATAGCACGCAACAGGTTCGCTCGCAACTGTTCATTTTTTGCAAGAATGGCCGCCTCCTGTTTCTCACGGGCATTTTTCTCATTTTCCAAAGCCAGGGCACATTCTCCGAGAATGGATAGTAGAATACTGTTTTCAAATGGATCAAGAGGTATTTCTCCCATCACAATTCCAATAACTCCATATACCATACTGCTGCTGCGAACAGCATGGTACAGGCATTTTGCATTGGAAAGCGTTCCTGTTGTAGCTCCGGCACGTTTATTGTTTTTCAATACCCAGCCGGCAACGGCCTTTTCATTTTCGGAAATACACGATTCCAAATTTTCTTCAGTTACAGAAAAAATATGCGGCGTATCCAACACTTCTCCATCAGCTAAATAAAAAACGATATCTTTTCCCAAGAGTTTAATGAGCTGATTTGAGGTTGCAGATACAATTTCATTTTTATCTTTTGCCTGTTGCAATAGCTGGTTTGTATCAAATAACACTTTGGTACGGTAAGCAGATTGTGCCGCCTGTTTTGCTTGGTTTTTAATCCGTATAGCAAGAGAACCGGTTAAAAATGCCGCCAAAAACATGATAATAAAGGTAACAGGATAACCCTGATCATACGCCTTCAAGGTAAATTGAGGTTCCGTAAACAAGAAATTAAAGACCAAAACACTTACAATCGAGAAAATTAGGCTGTATATCTGATGTTTCGTGATGACAGCGGTGACAAGAACACCTAAAACAAAAACAGTAATGATATTTGCTTTGTCAAATCCAAATTTCTGGAAAATCATTCCGACTAAACTGGATAAAATCAGAATCGCAGTAGATTTTAATGTATCAGTGACAGAGAATACGATATGGTTCTTTTTCCTGCCCCCTCTTAACTGATACACTGCCGCATTAGAAACCGTATCCGGAATAATATGCACATCCAGGTTAGGGGCATAATCAATCAATTTTTCTGTCAGGGTCGGTTTGCTGAACAAATGCCGTTTTGTAGCAGAACTACGTCCGATCACAATCTTTGACACACCGGACAAACGAGCAAATTCCGCAATCTGAAACGGAACATCTTCTCCGTAAACTATTTCTATTTTTGCCCCAAGCTGCTCAGCAAGACGAATATTTGAACGCAGGCGTTTTACATTTTCCTCGCTCATCACCGAAAAATCTGGGGTTTCTACAAACAGAGCCGTAAACTCCCCTTTAAAAACAGAAGCCATTTTTGCGGCTGTACGGATAATTTTCGCATTGGATGGAGAAGAGGATAGACATACAAGAATATGTTCGCCTGTGTGATAATCTCCATGATTTTTTATGCGGGTATTTTCTGTGAGGATATTCACCCGATCCGCACATCGCCGCAGTGAAATCTCCCGGAGAGCTGTCAAATTTTCTATTGTAAAAAAATTTTCTACTGCCTGTTTTGCCTGTGTCTGTCTGTATACATTTTCTGTATTCAAACGGTTGATCAAATCCTGTGGTTCAATATCTATTAATTCAACCTGATCTGCATTATCAAAAATAGAATCCGGGATGCGTTCCCGCACAACAATTTTCGTAATGGATGCAACTGTATCACAAAGGCTTTCAATATGCTGAACATTAACAGTCGTATAGACATCAATCCCTGCATTCAACAGTTCCTTAATGTCCTGATACCGTTTTGCATGACGGCATCCTTCAGCATTCGTATGCGCAAGTTCATCTACAAGGATAAGCTGTGGTTTTCTTTTCAACGCCATGCCAATGTCGAATTCGTCCAGTATCATACCATTATAAAAAACTTCTCTTGTAGGGAGAACTTCTAAGCCATTCAAAAGAGCTGCTGTTTTGGGACGTGCGTGGGGTTCTACATAACCGGCCACCACGTCAATTCCCTGCTGTTTTTCCATATGAGCTGCTTCTAACATGGCGTAGGTTTTACCCACACCAGCTGCATATCCGAAAAAGATTTTCAAATGTCCTTTATTACGTTTTTCTTCATCAGCTTGGATTTCCTTTAATAACTGATCCGGATTGTGTCTGCTTTCACTCATACGGTCATCTCCTTGTACAAAAACATTATATAGAATAATACGTAAATTTCAGAAAAGCATTTTAGCACTGACATTAAAATCGCATAAAGATTATACCACCTTTTCTTCTTTTTTTCCATTCGGGCGTATAGCCGAAAGCAGAAAACGCTCCAAAAAATCATGCAATTTTTCGACAAATAGACTCTTCATACAATTAATGTCATTTTGCCATATCACTCTCGCTGGTTTCTCAATCGTGTTGATGGGATGTACCGCAATGTCTATAGAGCCTGGAGTAATGCCACTTTGCTTTATTTGAAAGGATAAGGAACAATACTCATCTTTCAAAATATCGTTGGAATTTTCTATGATAAAGCCAAAATCAAGTTTATTATTTTCCAGCCCATTTATTATTTCACTTACAGAACCGTAGAACAGGTTCAGCTCATAGTTTGGGTATTCGCTTGAAAATTGTTCTAATAGATCTGCAATAGAATCTATGATTGCAGGTGTTTCAAATCCAATCCTAAGCTTAGAATCTGAAATAAGTTTTTGGGATTGATTTCCCTTGAGAAATTTATCCAGCTTTTCCATAAGAAAATAACCATAAATAAATGCTGCCAATACCACTATAAGTAAAACAAAGTCTTTCATATCACCAACTTCTTTCAAAAATTAAATATGAAAACATTTTTGAATATGTTTCGTCTCCCCAAGAACAAGCATGGTACTGTCCTTTAACAACTGCGTATCGGAACTTATTTTCAAATTCATAATATCATTTGTTTTCAGCGCCATAATATTGATGTTATATTTTTTTCGTATATCCAACTGACCGATTGTTTTTCCTATCCATTCTCCCGGTATAGATATTTCAAAGATTGCATGTTCTTCATCTAGTTCTATGTAATCGAAAATATGATCAGCACTATAACGGATCGCAACCATATCGGCAACCTGCCTTTCGGGATAAACAATTTCATCTGCGCCGTTTCGTAAAAGAAATTTTGCATGAACATCACGAGCGGCACGAGACACCACCATTCTTGCACCGAGTTCCTTCAAAAGAGACGTTACTTCCAATGAATTCTGAAAGTCATCTCCGATAGCCACAATACAAACATCAAAATTTCCAACACCAAGCGAACTTAAAAAATCCTCATTAGTCGCATCCCCAATCTGAGCGTTGGTTACAAAGGGGAGTACAGCATCAACTCGAGTATCTTTTTTATCTACCGCCATCACCTGATGATGCAATTCATCTAATTTTATAGCAATATGCCGTCCGAATCTTCCCAGACCGATAAGTAATATTGATTTCATTTTTTTATTCTCCTTAACCTACTGTAATTTTTTCCTGAGGATATTTTGAACCGTTAGGCTTTTTTTCAGAAACGGTGGCAAAAATCAAGGTCAATCCTCCCACTCTGCCAAAAAACATCAAGCAAATCAAGATTATATGGGAAAAACCCCCCAGGTCAGGAGTTATTCCCAGCGATAACCCTACCGTCCCAATTGCCGACGCCGTTTCAAACAAAGCGGTCATAAGTGGAATATCTTCTGTTCTGCAAATTACCATTCCTCCGACAAGGAATAAAACGATATACATTAAAAAAATCGTAGCTGCATTTCTGATAGTGCCATCCGGAATTTGTCTGCCGAAAAAATGGGTGTGTTCCTTTTTTCTAAATACAGATAATGCCGATGAAACGAGAACTGCAAGAGTTGTCGTTTTCATACCACCTGCAGTGGAACCGGGCGAGCCACCGATGAGCATCAGCATAATGATAAGCATTTGCCCAACTTCACTGAGTAAAGTCAAATCTGCCGTATTGAATCCTGCTGTTCTCGGCGTAACGGATTGAAACAAAGAAACCCATACTCTTTCTGTAAGAGGCACATTTGAAAACTCAAAATAAAAAAAGTAAAGAGCCGGTAAGAATATCAATATTCCTGTTACCATAAAAATCACCTTGCTTTGCATCCGGTATTTTTTAAAATGCCATTTATGATTCTTTATATCCTCCCAGGTAAGAAATCCAATACCTCCTGCAATAATCAGCATCATAATTACAAGATTTACAATCGGCTGTACAGAATAAGAGGTCAACGAGGAAAAAGGGGCTCTTATACCGATTAAATCAAATCCTGCATTGCAAAAAGCAGAAATAGAATGGAACAGTGAATACCATATTCCTTTCCAAAACCCAAAGTCCCTGCAAAAAACAGGGGCTAAAAGAACCGCACCAATGATTTCGATAAGAATAGTAGTCCGAATAATAAATTGCGTTCTCCGCACAATACCACCCACCGTTGGAGCCGAAATTGCCTCTTGCATGGTACTTCGCTGCATCAACCCGATTTTGCGTCCGGAAACAACAGCAATCGCAATAGCAATCGTAATAATTCCCATACCTCCGATTTGAATCAGCAGTAAAATAACTCCTTGGCCAAATAAAGACCAGTAGGTTGCCGTATCATGAACAACCAGTCCCGTCACACAAACCGCAGAAGTTGCGGTAAACAAAGCATCCAAAAAGGAGGTACACTGACCGCTTTTTGTAGCAATCGGCAGCATCAAAAGCAGACTGCCTAAGAGAATCACGGATAAAAACCCTAAACTAATCACTTGAAATGATGTTATATGTCGATGTCTTGATCTGTTTGTCTGTTGCATAACTATATCCTCATAATCTTAATTTCTTTTTTATATTGCTTTATTCTATCTTTATTTGTATTAAATGGGCGTAAATAAGTTTGTTTTGAAATTAAGATTGTATAAAGATGAGCAAATGCCATTGCAATATCGCTATGTGCATAAGTTCCTCCACCATATCTGCCTGCTTTTGACACTATTCCAATAGCATTGGTCTGTTCAATCCATTTGGTTGGCGTCATAACAAACCTGTTTAATCCTGCCTCACTTCTAACCGCCTCGAATTGCACACGGTTAAAATCTGGATTATGAAGTTCTTCCCAAACAGCCAAAAACTCAACTGTATTTCTGTTTCGCATCCAGTTCTGAATGACAAATCTGGGATCATTATCATTTCTATATTTTGCAATATCTGTCAACGAAATATATTCATTTTCAAAATCTTTCGTGTAAATCCCAATATCAATTCCTTTTGCGTGAATAATTTCCCTAACTATTTTATTTGCCATCTCTATTCCTCCACCATGTTCTCCATCTGTTCCAACTTCTGCAAGGCTTTCATATACGCCATCAATCTTTTATACTGCGCATCTCCAAGGCTGTGAATCTGCTTTAAAATCTTAATATCCGACCTGGTAACTTCATAATCCATATCTGCATCTTTATATTCCGGATCAATTCCTTTTCCAGTCAAAAGCTGTTCGGGAGTAATCTCCAATGCATCACATATAGACAACAGACAGTCCGCTTTGGGATTCGTCTTTTTCTTCTTCCAGTCACTGATGTTACTTGTTGCAATCCCGGTCCTTCTTGAGAGTTCCAACTGCGTTATGTTCTTCTGCTCCATCACACAAAAAATTCTTTCACTGATAATCATGATTTTTCCTCCATCAACATTCCGTACATATCCGTATTTATAAATTTATTCATCCGTCTATACGGTTATAGTATCATGCTGCAACTTTTCTTTCAATTGAGATTTTTGTATTTCTGAACTTTGTTATATTCTTCTCTTTATATAGCTCCGTGTACAACTGTCTTATTCTTTCCCTACGAAGATAAAAATCCGGATCAGGCAAATTATCCAAGTCCATTGCTTCCGCATACTTTGCTACCATTTCTCCAATAAAATTTGCTAAATTGCTCCATACATCTCTTTCTTTTAAAACCACTTTATTCTTAACCATAATTAAAATCCCTTCTGACATTGTCATTGAAATCCATCGTATCCCATCCATAGTGATGTTTCTTCACTTCCTGATAGGATAAGATAGATATTATTAAAATTAGTATTGTTATTATTAGTCTTATTAGATTTTGATTTTACGGTATGGCTATTTCTCAAAACATTTTCTTAAGGTACAGCTTGTTAGGTCTTCCCAATCCCTGTCTCTTCCGTTCAAGTGCTCCCACCTTTTCCAATTCATCCAATAACTTGCATGCCTTTTGAGTTCCACAATTCAAATCCTCGCAAATATTTTTTATTGAATAATAGATAAACACCCTCCCTTGGTTGTCAATCCATCCATTTTTTATTGACAATGAACCTCGATCTAAAAAGAATGCGGATGCGCTATATAATAGTGCTGGTCCTGGTACATGTGTCAACTGCGGTAAAACTGTAAAAAAAAAATCAGTCCTGATCATGTCGGCCCATTAGCCTGCGGTTTTCAACAGAATTCTTTCTTCGAACCACTTTGCGGTAGATGCAATTCTGCCAAAAACAGGCGTTTTTCCAGTAACAAAATATCAATAGTTTTTTTAATTACTTTTTCAAAAAAGGCAAAAAAATAAAGCGTATAGTTTATTTCCATACGCTCTATCTCGCCTTTTATATTAAATTTTGAATTCTGCCAACTGAAATTTTCATGTGCTCAACAAATTGAATTTGCCGCTATCTCCATTATACCATAATATAATAGCCGTTCGCTTTAGGAAAGCTGCAGATTATCCGGCGTAGTGGAGCAGGACGATGTTCATGTCTTTCGGCCGCCATTGTGGGTTATGCGATTGCCTTGAGGTAAATGAAAAGGGATAGGATCGCGGTAATCGCTTCCGTGATCCAAAACGCATTCCAGACACCAACTGCTCCGAAAAGCCTGCTGAGTAAAAGTGCAACCGGAATGATAAGCACTACATACCGACAAAGGGAAATCAATAATGAAGGTGTGCCTTTTCCTAGTCCCTCCAATGCGCCGGAAGATGTAACGGAAACCGCAGAAACGATAAACCCAGCACCGATGATACGCAGGGCCGTTTCCCCGGCTTGAATCGTTGCTTCTGTGTGGGTAAACAGCCCCATAAGCTGGCTGGGGATCAGAAGGCATATCACTGTTCCAAGTACCATAATGATACCGCTCATGCACAAGACGATCTTATAAATCTGACTGACCCTTTTGTTCTCGCCTGCGCCGTAGTTATAGCCGATCAGGGGGCGCATTCCCTGTACAACGCCATTCGCCGGCAGATAGATGAAAGTCTGTAATTTGTAATAGATTCCCAAAACCAAAATATACACTTCAGAATATGCTGCTAAAATAGCATTGAGCGCCGAAATCAAAAGAGACGGAAGCGCAAGATTCAAGGTGGCAGGAATGCCGATTGAATATAGCTTCCATACCATTCCTTTTCCGGGCAGAATGTGCTGTCTGCGAATATGTACGCGGATTGGCCGCACAAAATAAACAACCAGATAAATTGCCAGCGTCAGAGCTTGCCCGATGCCGGTTGCCAGCGCAGCACCTTCGATTCCCATTGCCGGGAATGGGCCATAGCCAAAAATCAGAATGGGGTCGAAGACAATGTTTGTAATGCACCCACACATCAGGCTTATCATGGTTGTTTTCATGTTTCCTACTGCCTGGAATATTTTCTCGAATGTTACACCAACAATGATAACCAATGTAAAAGCGAATGCAACAACACAATAGCGAACGCCAAGTTCAATCACTGTCTCGGATGAAGTGAACATCCCTAAAAAAGCTGGCATCATTGCGATACAGCAGACTGTCATGACAACGCCATGAATCACGGCAAGCACAAGCCCCTGCGTAGCAGCCCGATCCGCTTCCCTGTTATCTCCAGCACCCAGATAGAAGGCGATGACTGCGTTTATTCCAATGCCAAATCCAATTCCGACAGCATTGATGACATTTTGAACCGGGTAAACCAGGGATAATGCCGTCATAGCTTCCTCGCTGATCTGCGAGACGAAAAAGCTGTCGATAATGTTGTATAGGGAATTGACCATCATGGAAAGCACCATGGGTAGTGCCATAGACAGCATCAGCGGCAGTACCGGCTTTTCTTTCATAAAAGTTTCATTCATTCGTGATTGCCTCCAGTGTTTCTTTTTTTCTGCCTGCTCGAAAGATCAGAAGCGCCAGAACGAATGTTGCCGTTTCTGTCACAGGGAAGGACAGCCAGATTCCTGTTATCTTCAGAAGTTTTTCCAGGCCCCGCATGAATGGAATGAGCAGCAGAAACTGCCGCAGCAGCTGGATCAGCATACTTGGAATGACCTGTTCTGTGGCCTGGAGATAGGTGGAGATCATGGTAGACCATCCGCAGAATAGGTAACTGACCGACATAATCCGCATTGCGGATATTCCAAAGGAGCGCATGGCTTCCGACGCCGTAAAGAATCCCAAAAGCTGCGCCGGAAAGAGAATTATGGTCAATGTTCCCAGTATCATCATACCGGAGACCAAAACGGTTCCGTGTCGGAAGGCGGAGTGCAGCCTCTCTCTGTTGCCCGCACCGTAGTTAAACCGCATAATAGGCAAACAGCCCTGGATTAAGCCGTTCACCGTCATAACGATCAACTGCTGTACCTTAAAATACGCACCAAAGAAAGCGATTACCGTATTGGAATAGGCGACCAAAAAAAAGTTTACAAAAGTCACCATAAAAGAACTAAGGGCATTCATAATGAAAGACGGTAGTCCAAGAGCGAAAATACGGCCAATCAGCCACTTTTGCAAATGAAATCCTTTGATCTTGATCTGCACTTTCTGCTTCTTGCCCAGCAGCAAGGCAAATGCCAAAATCATGGATAACAAATAGCCCGCAACAGTAGCCACTGCAGCACCACGGATTCCCATAGCCGGAAAAACACCAATACCAAAAATTAGAAGTGGGTCGAATATAAAATTAACGACCACTCCTGCAATCTGGAACCACATGGGAGCAACCATGTTCCCGGTAGCCTGTATCATCTTCTGGATTGCGATATGCACCATATTGGGAATTTGCATGAACGAACATACGCTCATATAGGCAATACTCAGCTGATAAATTTCTTCATTATTGGTGAATGCCCCAAAGTAGGATTTCATAATCAATAATGACAGAAAATTGAACAAAGCACCAATTCCAAAGGCCAGTAACAATCCATGTGTGACGGTGGTATTTGCCTCATCCTGCTTTTTCTCCCCAAGATACCCTGCAATCAGTACATTCACGCCGACACCGATCCAGATAGACGCCGCATTCATCAGTGTTGTAATCGGGAATGACAGAGAGACAGCTGTTAGTGCATTCTCACTCAACAGCGCTATAAACGCACTGTCTATCAGATTATAGGAATATTGCAGGAACATGGAGATTAGCGGCGGCATCGACATTTGCCAAATGAGCCTTCCAACAGGAGCAACCGCCATTTTATTATTGGTCTGCATACTTTCCCTCCTCTCCACAAATTGTCCGGTGCAAAAAAAATGCGCCGGACAGCGGGACATTACATCCGAACAATATCGTTTTGTTTGCGTGCTGCGGGCTGACCGGCTTCCTGGGCCGGATACCCCAATGCAATCGCCCCGACGCTAAGCCCGTACACTATGGCGCGTCTTGATAAGAGACAAAAAAATATTTTCCATACAGATATAGTCCGCCATTCTGCTAACACTTCCGAGATACGGACAACAAAAAAAGCCACACAACTATCACAAAATAGCTGTGTGGCAAAAAGATGACCGAATCCGGAAAAGTCCACCAAAATTTTACGCTAAATATTATAACAAACTTGAAGTAGACTGTCAAGCATCAATAATTCTTGAGTTTCCGCATTTTTAAACTTCTGTTTTCTCTACCGATATCTCTCTGGTTAATGCCTAAAATTGTCTGATACAGGCTTATTTCGACTTCTTACTAACCATGGATTTGTTTTTAATACTTTTCCTGCCCAGTCACCACAGCTTGTCATTTGCTCAATCATCGGTTTTTGCATATCTGTATGATGGTCAAGCAAAATCAAAGAAATTTTCTGTTTAATCAATGTCGTCATGATGCCTGTTACATAGTGATAATTTCCAGAATCCCAAAAATGAATTTCATGAATGCCATAGGGCGCAATTCTCGCTCTGATTTCTTCTGCACGTTTGGAACAATATAAATCACATTCCGTAATATCAGAACAGTCCATCCAATGCACTTTATCATTCTTTGGAATCTTCTCGTCACAATATACATGTGAAAAATCTAAAATCAGATGATTTGTTGTCATATTTCATTTCCCCTTGACTTCATCTCACAATCTAATGTTTCAAGCTATCGTTTTACAGATCCGTGTATTCCATTTCTCTTTTTTTCGTTCGCATTCCCATTCTCTCATAAAATCTCTCTGCTGAAGTATTTCCTGTCCATACATTCAATGTCACTTCATAGCACCCCCGTTGCTTTGCTTCGTTTTTTACATATTCAAACAGCCTTTCACCAATATGCTGCCCCCGCACTTCTTGATCAACACATAAATCATCGATATAGAACGACTTAAACGGCACCATATTATTTGAAACAGGCTGCTCCTGTAATTGGCAAAATGCATACCCTACACAAACATCGGCTTCATCCACCGCAACATATATTGGCTTTTCTTCATTTTTTAAAAGCTCTCTCAATTCGTCTATCGTATATTTTGTTGTACCTGGGATAAAAATATCAGGTCTTATATCTGCATGAATTTGCAGTACCTGTTCTAATAACTTTAAAATTCTCGGAATATCTTTTTCTTTTGCGTCTCTGATCATCATTTTCTCTCCTCCATCAACATCTCCTGATACCTGGCAGTCTCATACGCTTTAATTCTTTCCACCACCGGTTTCAATCTATCATCTGTAATCCGCTCCAATATCCTCATCCGCTTCGGCGATATACCTTCCTCTGACTTACACTTCTCATAATCTTCCGTTTCCATATGCCAGTAATGAAATTCTCCTTTATAATACCGTGATAGCTTCTGTGCAATCAGTATACCTTCCGGATCCAGATCTACTGATTTCACGAAATTTGCACTCCATTTGGTCTTTTCAACTGCCCACAAAGCCTTTATTCATGGGCTTTTTCTGCAATTTTTCAAACTACTCAAACTCGGCAAGCTCAAAGAATAAGTTTGACAACATTTATTTTGAGAACACTGCATCATTTCTGGAAAGAAGATACACACAATACTGATTCATACTGATACCTTCTCTCTGAGAATGTTCTGTCAGTGATCTGTGCAGGCTTCTCGGAATTCTCAATTTAAACTGTCCAGAATAGTTTTCCAGACTGTCTGGCTCATGAATCTCTACACCATTCTCTAATGCAGCTTCAATCCATGCTTTTTTTGCATCCTGTGCATTTGCTACCGCACTCTCCACTGTCTCACCACAAGTAATGCAACCAGGCAAATCCGGATAAGAAACTACAAATCCGCCTTCATCCTTGTCTTCCACAATTTCCATACGATAGGACATTGCCATATAATCATTCAGCATCTTCATCATTCTTCGCCTCGCTTTCTACAATCTGCCTTACCATTTCTACATATACTTTCTTGATTGGTTCATGCTTTGGTATTGTAATTGGCATACACCCTTGCTTTCTGAAAGTGTAATGACTGCTTCCACTTCTTGGTGCATTCATTTCGTATCCGTAGCTTTCCAATACCTCCCATTTGCATTATATATGGTGTCATATATGGTGTCAATATTCTATTGTTCATTCCAAAATATTTCATTTTACTTCTATTTCATAACCATCTAAAAACTGTCTGCAAAATCCAGTGCTGCATCCATATCAGTTTCTTTCTCCCAGTCCAGATTATCTTCTACGATCTCTCCATCCGTTTTCTCCATTGTTAGTGTTCTGTCCGGCAGATTACTTTCTCCTACCGATTCTTTTACAAACGGTACAAGCATTTCCATATTCTCATAATCATACCTCATACTTTCTTGACTTTTATTTTTGACTTTGTCCCAAATTCGGAAAAAACTTATATCTGTATCAGCTAAAATGTTGATACATAAAAAAGGGCAGTCAGTGTAAAAAAAGCAAAATTTTATGTACTCTGGCAGCTAGCTTTGTTATTTCTCCTGCTCTGGTAACATTTCTTTTTGCTTATTTTGCCCTAAATGCCCTTAATTCCCTGCTTCATATTTAATTTTAACTGTTTATAATCTATATCTGTTTCTTCAAAAGGTATTCTTTCTTCTGAATCTACAAGACAAAAATCTTCTTCCTCCTGTTATCTATTCCACTGCCAAGTCTGGCTCATAGAATCGAGTGGCTTAAACTGCGGTCGGCTCTGATAACAATTTCAGTGCCACAACCTATGACATCTAATCCACAGCCTAAACCCTACCGCATTTTTTCGACCATCCACTTTTTCTCCAGTCAGACTAAAAAGTAGATATGTTTCCATACAAGAAAACCGAGCTTTCCGCAAGGCTTCTCTGATGATACTAACCTCGCAAAAAGCCCGGAAATACGCCACTTTTCAGCTCTTATTTATCTTTTCTTGACAGCGAACAGACCGTCTCCACATGTATCGGTATCGGCTGGGGAACACATTTTCCCAACCACGTTACCGTCTGATGAGCACATTTTTTCAGTTACATTTTCATTCAATCGCTCTGCCTTATTCTGCTCCATTTATGACACCTTTTTCCCTTTCTGATTTGCTCTGTAGTCTGCTTTCGCATTATCTACCTTTAATGTCTGATTGCACTTAAGTACAAATGTCAGTTTATATGGTGTTGGATTACCTTCCGCATCATATCCACCGACAATTACCTTTTCTACAATGCTTTCAAACACGATTCTGTCAAATTCATCCAAGGCATTTTCATTTTCCAGTGTCTGCCGAAGCTGTGACATGCGCTTGCTTATATTTTTCTGCTGTCCGATATTCTCTTCCAGATAAGCCTTTTCTTCCGTAATCTGATGAAATTTCCGCTGAAAACTCAGTTTCTTTTCATCATAATCTTCCTGTTCTATTTTACCATCAATCAGCAGATCTGTTAACCTGCTTTTTTTGATTCAATAGTGGAAATGTCTTTCCAAGAAGCACATCACCTTTATACTTCTCATTTTTAATCATTCCCATAACTCCATGATCATGCCATTCCACCGTGCCACGCTTATTTTTAATCCCGAGTTCTACCAGCCTTTTGGCAATCGTACCACTGCCAATTCCCTGCAAATACATATCATATATGAGTCGGACTGTTTCTGCTTCTGTTTCATTTACAGTAATTGTCTTTGTATCCTGATGATAATCATAACCAAAACAACCATTAAAGCCTACCAGTTCTCCACGTTTCATTTTCATCTGTAATCCCATTTTCACGTTACCGGAAAGAGATTCCACTCCGGGATACATGGGGTGTTCTGATGAGGAGAGATTCCTCTATAATAATGAGGTCGCATTCCACGACCTCATCACCTTCCTTTAAATCCAGATATTTGCTGTGAATTCCTTCTCTTTCAAGCATATCCAGACTTGCCTTCATAACTGTAACCGGTGTCCTGACTTTCATACTCCTCGAATTTTTTACTATGGAAAAACCATCTATAATTAATATTTTTATCATAGTCTGTTTACGTTTCAAATCTCCATTTCGTAATTTTCCTACATTTACTATACTATCTATTTAAAAACTTGATAAGAATAAAATTATTCCTGTTTTGTTCTACACGAAAGACTTGTGCCATTCTACCCCACTTCCTTTCCAGACAAAAAAGACGCAAGCCACATTTCTATGACTCACGCCTTTCTGCATAACTTGTTTTACTATTATAAATACTGACTAAATTCCACTTTTTCCTTATTTGGTCCTTCAATCGTAAAGAATTTAACTCCGTTTTCCCAGAAAGGCAGGAAATGTACGGTATCTTTCGTTGTATTTAAACCAGCCTCACTGATCATTTCATACACTTTCTCAATATCTTTTACATCGATTGCAATATGGTCAATCGCACCGTCTTCCATTTTAGCAGCCTTATTCTCATATGTCTCGATTACAAGTGTATTCAATTTTAAGAAAGCTACCTTCTCGTCTGCCCCTTCATTTACTGTCTGGAAGGCAACCTCAAATCCCAGTGTCTCATAAAAACGAATGGTTTTTTCAATATCATTTGTTGGAATTCCAACATGCTGAATTCCATTCAACTGTTCTTTTAACTTCATTTCCATTTTGAATCCTCCAATCTCTCTTCTACCTGTGAAAGCTTCGGCATAGCCGGGATTGCCCCTTTTTTCTCCACGCAAAGACTCGCCACTGCATTTCCAAACAGGGCATACTCTGCTAGTTCTTTCTGAGTCAGTTCATCTAATTGTTTATCCGACTGACTGATCTTATATAAGAAGCCACCCCAGAACGAATCACCTGCTCCATTGGTATCAGCCACATGCTCTACCGTAAATCCCGGGACCATACATCCGCCTTCTTTATTGTAAATATAAGCTCCATTTCCACCAAGAGTAACAGCTATGATTTTTACACCCTGACGATACAATTCCTCAACTGCTTCCATCATATTCTGATATCCTGTCAAAAGTTCTATTTCTTCATCAGAGATTTTCATGATATCGACATATGGAATCAGACTTCTCATATTCTCTATCGCTGTTTCTTCATTTTCCCACAGAGATGCCCTGTAATTTGGATCATAGGAAATAATGCTTCCCTTATTCTTTGCTCTTTTTACCGCATAGAATGTGGTATCTCTCGCTGGCTGTTCTGTAAGTGACAACGAACCCACATGGAAAATATACGTCTGATCCAGAATATCAATATCCAACTCCTCTTTCTGAATCTTTGTATCTGCTCCCGGTTTTCTTGCAAAAGCAAATGTACGCTCACCGCTTTCACTCACTTCCACAAACGCCAGTGTCGTAAAATACTTATCATCCATAAGCATGCCTTTTATATCAACATTTTCTTTCTCTAATACAGAGCGCAGAAATTTCCCTTGCATATCATTTCCGGCTTTTCCGATAAATGCAGTATGTGCTCCCAGTCTTCCTGCCGCCACCGCTACATTTGCCGGTGCTCCTCCCGGGTTTCTCGCATACAGCATCTGTCCATCCTCATTTTTTCCCTGAGATGTAAAATCAATCAGAATCTCCCCAAAAGTTGTGATGTCATAGATTGACCGACAAACTGCATCGTTCGTATCCATCAGAAGTCCTGCCTCTAACAGTTTAAACAGAATCTCTTCACATTCCTTAGCATTATCTGTATGAACATGAAGTTCGCCCGTTTCAAAATCCGGCATACTCAAAACACCAAGCATAGATTTTGCATTTACCACATAACGTCCAGCGCATAATTCCGCATCATATGGAATTGCTTCCACAATGCTTACCAGCTTTCTTGCATTCTGCATTGTTCCCAAAACTACTTTTGCAATCATCTGTCTCCCCCTAAGCAAACAGGCTGATCACAATTGCACAGATCAGACCTGTAAGTCCTATAATCGTTTCCATCATTGTCCATGATTTCAATGTTGTCTTTTCATCTATCTCCAGCAGAGAACTTACCAGCCAGAAGCCAGAATCATTGACATGGCTGAATGCCGTAGCACCGCCGTTAATCGCACAGACCATAGCCGCCAGATAAACCGGAGATAATCCTGCAACTCCCGGCATAGCCGCCATAATTCCCGCTGCCATCGTCATAGCTACTACCGCCGCACCTACAGAGGCACGAATCAAGGCCGCAATCAGAAAAGCTACAAGTATCAGTGGAAGTCCACTTTTCTCAAGTGCAGGTCCAATGATATCGCCCATGCCACAATCCTGTAAAATCCAGCGGATAATTCCTCCTCCAGTGATAACCAGAAGAATCTGACCTGTAGGACGAAGTGACCGGTCCATGATCTTCTTTAACTGTTCTCCATCATATCCCTGTCTTTTTCCAAGAAAATACATTGCAAATAATACTGCAATAATCAAGGCTACAAAAGGTGTTCCGAGGAATTCCAATACCGGACGTACTGCATCAATTCCCGGAACATAAGTGGAAATGGTACTCAGAAGGATCAAAACCAGCGGAACAAGAATGATACATAATACTGTAGAAAATGCCGGAAGATTTGCCTCCTCTTCCACCCTGACTTCCTGAATATTTGATGGAAGTCCTGTGCTAATACGACTGCCGATAAAATTTGACCACAAAATTCCGGCAAAGAGCAGGGAAAGGATTCCTACAGGTACACCTACTGCGATCATAACTCCCAGGTCAACATTCAGCATATTTGCAACAAGTACAGACCCGGCTGATGGCGGGATAAATGCAAAGCCTGTTGCAAGACCTGCCAGCAACGGAATTACATAACATAAGGTAGATTTCTTTGTTTTCTTTGCAAGCCCAAATGCCAGCGGAATCAAAATCACAACGCCTGCCTCAAAAAATACCGTAGTGCCAACTACCAGTCCTGTGATTCCAAGTGCGATTCCTGCCTTCTTTTCGCTGAATTTATTTACCAGTGTCTGTGCAACACACTGCGCACCACCCGATACTTCCAGAATTCCGCCAAACAAAGAACCCAGACCAATCAGTAACACGATTCCCTGCAGTGTTTCACCGGCACCCTTTTCTACTGTGCTGACCAGAATTGGAACTGGCATTCCGGCTCCGAGCCCAATAAACAAAGCTGAAATCAGCAGGGATAATACCGGGTGAATTTTAAATTTGATAATAAGCAGCAATAATAATACTATTCCGACTGCTGCCGCAATCAACAGCCTTGATGGCTCCGCCACAAATACCGCTTCTGTCATTTTCTTTTTCCTCCTGAACCTCTACTTCTATTACATTTTATATTCAAAAGTTTCTCAATCACTTCGAGTCCTCGGCATACTTACATAATTTTGTAAGACGCCGATTTTTTCATTATCACTATACCTGCAATTAGCCAACATATTTATGTATTGTTGCTCTTACAGCCCCAGGTCCTGCGAGCATTTCGCGGAACATTTCTTCAATCTTTTCACCAACTCCATCTTTGTAAAGGTCAGTGAAGAACAGACGCTCATTGGAAAGGATCGGTTTGAGCTGATCTTTGAATGTCTCCGTTTTTCCTACTACGATATCCTTAAACTGTTCCTGAAGTTCCTCGTTCATTGGGTCTGGTGCAAGTTCAAATTTATTTCCTTCATCATCCACACCAAGCATATATCTAAGCCATCCTGCGATTCCCAAAGGAATAGCTGTCAGTCTGGAGGCGTCTCCGAATTTCGCTACATATGCTTTAATTGTCTCACCGAATCGGATACCAACCATCTGAGATACATCTACGGCCAGACGAAGGTTTGTATCTCCCAGATACTCATTCGGGAAACGCTCATTAAAAAGTTCATCCACAAATGCCTGCGGAGAAAGGATTCCCGGGTTTGCGACTACCGGAAGACCTTCATCATAAGCAATCATACGCGCCATCTTCATCATATCTTCGTTTGTGTTCAGCATATGCGCAAACAGATCATATCCAAGAACCACACCCAGCGGACCTGTTGCAGAATGTACAGGGTTCAGACATACTGTTACTTTCATACGCTCAGAAAGGTTAACCGTATTTCTGTCAGCCATATATACACCGAAACCTTTCTCCAGAGCCGGACGGCCGTTCGGGAAGTTATCTTCAATTACGAGATACTGCGGTTTCTCTGCATTAACAAATGGTGCAATATATGTTTTCTTACTTGTGATAACCGGCTGCATATTCTCAACGCCAAGATTCTCAAGGTCCGCTGCGATCTGCTCGCTTGGACGAGGTGTGATCTTATCGATCATCGTCCATGGGAACGCAACAATTTTCTCATCACTTACATAATTTACGAATCCTTCATCTACGAATCCGACTTTCTTCCACTCTTCTGTCATAGTCAGTACAGATTCACGAAGTTTCGCACCATTCTGTGAGCAGTTATCCATGGAAACCAGAGCAATTAGATATCTGCCTGCTTTATATCTTTCATAAAGCATCGCAACCAGAACTGCCATTGCACCTGTTGCTTTATCCGGACCATTTTTGATATCAGCTTCTACAAACGGAAACCATGTCCCGTCAGCTTTTTGTAATGCGTAACCTTTCTCTGTGATTGTAAAGGAAACCATCTGCAGGGATTTGCTGGTAAAGATTTCTTTCAGCCGATTCCAGTGTGCCGGGTCTGAAGACTGTGCTTTTACTGCTTCTGCAAGAGCTCCTATTACTTTGTATTCACGTGTTCCATCACCATGCAGGATTACGCTTAATCCCAGGTTGTCATATGGATTATAAATCTTGTCTACTACATCATAATCAAAAGTCTCTATACATGTAATGCCACGGTTAAGCACGCCCTCTTCCAGAAGGCCGTCAGCAATACCACCGATAAATACACGGAAAATATTTCCGATTCCGAAATGTACCCAACCAGGTTCTTTCTTCGCTTTCTCAGAAACAGCCTCTACGTCATAACCTGGCAGAGTGATTCCGGCCTTTTCCCATGCTTCCTGTTCTTTGATTCCATTCAGTGATAATTTCATGATATATCCTCCTTGTTTTCTTTTTGTTATGTTTTAAACTTACGTTTATATCTTAACTGTAAGTCGAGTATATATCCTCCCTATCTAAAAGTCTATTGACAAAAAGTATAATTTTTTCAATCTTATTTTGTGTATTTTTACCAGTTATATTGACCATTACTGTTCTTATTATCGTTATTGCATTTTCACTTTCTATATACTACAATATACATAAAGTTAGAACTTAACTCTATCTATAACAATTCAGGAAATAATATAATCCAGAAAATCTGGCAAGTTTTTGCGCTCTGCCAGACTATATCAAATATATAATTTATAAAACAGCTACAATAACAGAATCAGGAGAATCTTATGAGTGAAAAAGGTTTAACCAATATCAGCGTAAAAAAAATAAACAGATCAAAAGTTTATCAATACATCTACAGAAAAAAAACAACATCCAAGCGCCAGATCGTTCAGGATTTACAGATGGGATTGTCCACCGTAAGCCAGAATCTGAACCTGTTAGAGCAGGATGGCTTAATAGAAAAAAATGGATATTTCGAATCCACCGGCGGAAGAAAAGCAAATGCGATTCAGATTGTATCTGACTTCAGAATTTCCATTGGCATTGGTATTTTAAAGAATATGTTCCATATCACTGCCGTTGACCTGTACGGAAATGCACTCTATACCAATACCATTCCATTTCCATATTCCAACACGCCGGATTACTATAAGCAGGTCACCGATAAAATCAAAGAATTCATTGCCACAAATCAGTATGATGAAGAAAAGATACTTGGTGTTTCCATCGCTACACAAGGAATCACCTCCCCTGATCACTCTACTGTGCTGTATGGAAATATCATGAACAATACAGGCATGATACTGGAGGACTTTTCCCGTTATCTGCCTTATCCATGTTATTTGGAACATGATTCAAAGTCTGCTGCCTTTCTGGAATTATGGAAACACCCGGAACTTGACAGCGCCGTTGTCTTTCTACTGAATCGTAATCTCGGAGGCGCTATCATCACAAACCACCAGATTCATCAGGGAAGTTCTATGCACAGCGGCACGATCGAACATATCTGTATTAATCCAGATGGACCGCTCTGTTATTGCGGAAACCGCGGCTGTCTGGAAACTTACTGTTCCGCCAACGCTCTGGAACAGGCTGCCGGTATGAATATAAAAGACTTTTTCTCTCTTTTACGCGAAAAAAAATCTCCCCAGCTTACACAAATCTGGAAAGATTATCTCCATCACCTGGCCTTTGCCATGAAAAACCTTAATTTAATTATTGATGCGCCTATTATCATCAGTGGTTATCTGGCACCATATTTTTTAGAGGACGACATTGCCTACCTGACTAAACATATCAATGTTTCCTCACCATTCGCATTAAACAAAGAGCACATTTTTGTTGGCACAAATGGACAATACACTCCTGCTATCGGGGCTGCATTGTTCTATGTAAATCAATTTATACATTCAATATAATAAATATTACGCTGCATAATCTTATTCGTATACCGTCAGTTCTTTATGAACATTACCGAATTGTTAGTTGAAAATGATATTCTCTCCGTGGATATCACATGGCTAAAGTCACATGCTCCTCGGTCGCTTTAAGCGACAAGGCTAAATATCGGCGGATACGCCTGTAACTTAGGATATGTGCAGTCATGCGCCTTTTTCCATGCCAGATATGGCAGATTCCCACACCACAGGTAGTCCACTGTATATCTGCCTGTGTTTATGCTACTCTTAAGAGTTCCATTTCTGAAAATAGTTCTTTTAAGTCGGTATTGAAACGTTTTTTAGGTTCCGTGATCACTGCCAGTTCATCCCATGTCTGGGCATAGATCTCAATCAGGCAGCTGACCGCAGAACGATAAATATCCAGTGTCTGACGGATCGGGATATTCTGTTTTCGCAGTTCTACGTCATAACTGGATATAATCTTCATATCTGCTTCTTAACCTTCCTATACTCATACTGACATAAGTTTACTGTTATTTTTCTTCAGAATTAAACAGTTCACTTAAGGTTTCCGCATCTTCCTGCAGTACCTTCAACACATACTTGTCAAAGTATCTCGCATCCTGTGTCGAAGAACCAAATTCATAGGTTTCCTGCCCATAATCCATAACATCAACCCCCGGAGTTGCTTTACTGGCTCCTGTTGTTTCTGTGGCAGTTCCGTTTTCTGTCTGAGTCTGCGCTGCTGCTTTTGTTACTTCCGCAGCTCCTTCCACATATTGTCCATACATTTCATCAACATAAAGTGTCAGTGATTCCCCAAAAATTTCAGATGGAACATGTCCACCATCCCACTGCCATTCCAGTCTGACATCTGTTCCGCTGTTAAGCCATGCAATCTGCATGTTCATAGAAGCAAATAGCGACATATCACCTTCGGATGCACCCATTACAATTCTGGTCCATGTCGAGCTTTCTGTATCTTCATCTCCAATATAGTTGATTGGATTATACAGGTCTACAATATTATTTCCGTATTTGTCACCATCCTCGATAGAGGTGATATCACTTTCATAAGATTCCAGCATTTCGTTTCCATCCGGACCATTTCCATCTGGCATTCCGCCTCCTGGACCTGCATTTTGTCCGGATTCTCCTTTTGCATATCGTCCTTCCAGAAATGCCTGAGCTTTAATCAACCTGCAGCGACCGGATACCAACTCTCCGGTCGCTGTTTTTCTTATTTCTACTATCGTTATAGGATGAACCCCAGGGTTCATTTTCTCTTGTTATCTATCCCCTAGTGTCAACCCTGCATTATGGACCAGTTTCCACAAAGTCATTACTTCACATAAAAAGAAAGGCTTTCCAGTAACTAATCGTACTCACTAACGATAGCTCTCTGAAAAGCCTTTAATTTACCACATTATTCTTACTTGCCTGGGTTCACCTTTGACATCAATACAACCGTCTCCACATGAAATGACAGGCTTGGATTGATGTCTTGTGTTTTGATATGTTTCCTTTAAACTTTCAAAGTGCAATTCTTGCACTTTGAATTGCACTTTATATTTTGCCCAAGGTTGCTCCATAAGTTATCCCTACAACCAATCCACAGCCTCACCTGACCGTGAGGCGTGATTGGATGTCAAAAATGGATATAGGGAAGTGCCGTTATAGGGAATATATCTATGTAATTTTTAGGTTAGGGGGGAATAAGTCGAAGGGTAAGTATTTCCCTCTCCTTCAAGCATCGCCTGCATATCCCCATTTATGGCAATGAAATTATCTATGACATTTCTGAGACTTTTTCTATGACATTTTTCATTGGCATAGTTTTCCATGAGCACTCCACCTTATGGTATAAGCACTCGAGATTGGCGCGGATACAACAACTAACTCGAATATCTCAAGTGTTATCGGTTCATGCTTGTACCCAGCTTGTTCCTGGCTTGTACCCCAGCTTGTTCACTCAGTCTGAGCCCTAGCTTGAGCCCAACTTGAGCACTAACCTGTGTCCTAACTTGTGTCCTGCAATAATCTTCGGCACTCTTCATGCGCGGTATCATGCGTGGTATCATGCGCGGTCACCACGCATGATAATTTTCCTATCAAATAATCTGCTGTTTTTTTCGCTGATTATTCTGCTGATTTTATTTTAATCTTCAGTAGCTAAACGGTATTTTCTATTTTTATTTGCACCTTCAACCACAACATCTGTCATATCAGATAGAAGCGCTCTTGTTCTAGCTGGACTCAATTCTATATATTCCGCAATTTCACTCGTTTTTGACAAGCCGTTCTGACGTAAGTATTCTCTAATTAATTCCTCTTTTTCCTGAGTTTTTCGTAGTTTATTTTTATCGCTTGTTTTTATCGCTTGTTTTTTATCGCTTGTTTTTATCGCTTGTTTCTTTGAAAATTCAAGCGATAAACGAGTTCTATCTGGATTATAACTTTCCTCTACAACCGGCATTGGCCATCCTTCATTTTCCCAAACTTGATAAATATCTGGGATGCCACTTCCGGCTCTTTCTCCAATACCAATCATGTTAAACATCTTCATTAATGTTTTATTTCTCGGATCTGAAATGCCACCACGAAGCATCTGCTTTTTACCGGTGCGGATACTGCCAGGATTCTCAATAACTAGCTTATCATCTTCCTTTTTGATCACCACTCCACAAGGTAAGAAATAATCCGTATTGACCAAGCAATTAACTAATGCTTCTCGAACTGCCTTATGAACTGGAGTATCATCAATTCTTGTAATGCCTTCCAACTTAAAAGGCTTCTTAATATCCTTTGCAATTTTGTTATTTACTCTAAAGAAGAAATCAAATACATTACCGCTCCAATCGCCAGAACTAGACTGTAAACGGTCTGTCCAACGTATTGTAGGGTCAAGCATTTCTCTGTAATCTAAGAAATACTCCGGAAACTCTCTGACAATATGATATTCCTCACCAAACATAAGCAAACCTGCTGTAGTAGGATGTAATTTACCATCCTCACCATATCCGGCTGCACCTATTCGCTCCAAGTACTCTTCATCCGGTAAATTGTTAAATACATGCTCTGGACGATAGCTTTTATGATGATTTCTGAATCCCTTTAAAGACTCTGTATCAATTGCAGAAATATCAAACTGTTCAACAATCTTCATATCCTCTGTTTCATCAGCAGCATCACGAAGCATACCTTTAATCTCTGCTTTAGAACAGTGATAATCACCTTCCCAATCTCTACGATAGCACCCACCGAATAAATCATTGTTAATATAAACCGGCTTCTGCTCTCGCTTAGCTCTTGGCACATAGATAACCAATATGGTATCTCCATTAACCTCGTAAGATTCCACATTTTTATCAGATAACAAATTAATGCTTACTTTCTTGGTATCATGAATTGTATTCCAAAAGTTTCTCTTTAACTTGTCTGCATTCTTTAATCCGGTAGTATACCAAGTTCCATCTTGGCGTTCACCAACACCAAGAATAATTACTCCACCATTAGAATTAGCAAATGAGGAATATGACTCCCATAATGCTATAGGCAATCCACCTTCTGCCTTTTTTACTTCTCGGCAGTTATCTTCTTTATATTTATCAAAGTTCGACAAATCAAATAAATCTGACATATGAGATTTTCAACTCCTTTCCTCTATACACATAAACGAATAGTCAACTATTATCAATTCAATTTTTCAGACCATTCCGCTTCCTTAAAACCAACTAGCACAGTATCGCCATTTACAATAAGTGGACGCTTTACCAACATTCCATTTGTTGCAAGCAATTGTAACTGTTCCTCTTCACTCATTGTAGAAAGCTTATCCTTAAGCTGCATTTCTTTATAAAGAAGTCCACTGGTATTAAAAAACTTCTTAAGAGGAAGTCCGCTCTTTCCATACCATTCTTTCAATTCATCATATGTAGGATTCGCATCTACAATATGACGCTCAGTATATTTAATATTATGCTCATCTAGCCACTTTTTAGCCTTCTGGCAGGTTGAACATTTTGGGTAACATATAAATAGCATTTCTTCATCTCCAATCAAATCCGAGTCATCTTCAATCCCATATTCTTCAAGCATATTTTTTAACCATTCCATATCATATTCTGGTGATTCATTTTGGCTAGTTTCTATAACATTTGCATGCGGACAATTATCACACAACGGATTGCTAACTCTGTTATAACTACCATGTCCACCATCATTCCGTATCTCTTTTATAATCTGACCATCTTTAATTTCAAAATGCAAAGATGTTTCATCTGCATATCCTGTTTCGGGAATAAGCCTTTCTGCAAAAGCAAAATATTTAATACAATGTGATTTGGCATATTTATCAAAGTAGTCTTTACGGATAAAAGCTGTTCCACCAATTGGATCTCTATAATATGAATTCCTATTGTTGTTACATAATATAATCTTTTCTTTATCTTCTGTTTCCCATGACAGGTCAGAAACATTCAATCGCAAATCAAAAAATTTTATAATTTCTGATGGTGGCAATACTAGTGATGTTTCTTCAAAAATATCAGATTGACTTGCTATATTCTTAACACTTTTGCATAACCACGGCTTTTCTTTATTTTCTGGATATGCCTTAAGTTCCCCTAAATATTCCTCTAATTCAATAGTAAGATACCTTGCATTGCCATCATCATCTATTGCCTCTTTATCAGAAGAACAACACCATATATCGTACGTATCTCGCCATTTTGTATCGTGTTTTCCTTCTTCGTGCAATGATATTCTTCCTGCAATCATCACCCACTCTTGTTTCTTTACTTTGACTGTTTCCATAAGATGCAAAATGTTTCGTCTCGTCAATTCAACATCTTTCACCCAATTTATATCTCTAGGTATCGGTTGCTCTAAGGCATTGATTACATAATCTCCAAGTCTTTCTATATAATCTTGGAATGTTGGAATTGGTGCTGTAATTATAACCTCTTCACCATATTCCAATGGGTCATATACTTCATACCCTATGCTATTCTGATAATTATTATATGTTGCAAACTGATTAGTATAATGATTACACATCAAACTTCCATAATATAAACCTGTTGCAATATCCACACACTTCATATAAACAGAATGAATAAAATCTTCTTCTCGCATATTCATTGATTTTCTATCAGCCGAAGTTTCATAATATTCAAAGACATATCTAAAAACTTGCTCAAAACACTGCAAAAAAGAAGTCATATCAACCGTTTCAATCTCTGCCATAGGTTCTATTTCCGGTATAATTCTATTTTCGAATGCCATCCATCCACTGCATTCACCACCACAAACACAAGCATATTTATTGCTGAGATAATCATTTATTCTTTTGATTTCAAACTTCTCATTGGCGAGAAATTTCGTATACATATCAATATGGTCTTTTCCCCAATATCTAAATGGTAGAAAATCTTTATTCATCAAATCCACAGAAAATAATATGTCACTCAAATAATCTGAAACTTGTGCATTTTTATTATACTTATATAAGTCTTTTCTATTCCATGTAATAAATGCATATGGTTTCCCCAGATATGTAGCTATTCTACGAATACTTTTTGCTGACAAATCTTCATGTGAACTAATAATATCATTATAGAAAGCTATAATTGTTTCATTACCTTGATGCATCTGGCTGAGTACATAAATAACAGATTCCTGAATATATAAATCTAAAATCTTATCGTATTCAGAAATAAGTTTATCAATATATCCATCATTTTTTGATGCCACTTCATAAAGAAGTTTCGTTGCTAAACATCTAACATCTTTATTCGGTGCAGCGCAACATAGCAATGCAAAATAAAAAGCCTCTTCATCTCTCCTGTCATCTCTGTCATTCAATGTTGTAAAATACAAAACATTTTTCAACCTATTCTTTATTTCATTTTGAAAATGATATCCCGCTAATACATGGGAAAGCTCTGTTATCCTTCCACGTTCCTCGCAATAGTAATCAAATAAGTAGTTACAACTATTAAACGGTTTATCTGTAAATCCACCCATTGCTATTAGCAATTCACTATGCTCAACGGGTCTAAAGTTTTCTTGAAATAATTTAATATTATTTTGCTTAAAATGGGCCTTAACTAATGTCCTAAAACCAAGGCTCCCTATCAATTCTGTATCCACTAAAAGCTTTTTAATCTCCCTGTAATCCGGTGACATATTATCAAATATTGCAATTATCAAAGCTTCATCAAGACTGTACAGTGTGTCCATTTTAGTTTTAATAGTATCAACTTGCTTCTGATAATCTTTTCCGCTAATATCTTCAAACAAAGATCTGGCAATTAAAAAATCCGTTAATGAATCAATCACAAAATAATATCTTTTTTCACCATTCCTCTCATAACCATCCATGAACCCCATCTGTATCATAGAAGGGAGATAATTGTCTCCCGTATTTATCACCGATAGCAAGCTTTTCTCATCAATTTGTTTCTCGCCATTCATATACATCCATTTAGCAACTCTTTTGGTATCTTTCCAAATGTCTATACCCTGACAGGATATATTATTCTTGAAAACCTTACCTATGGTCGTCTTTATGTAATGCTCCAAAATGAATGTAACAGATGCTACTCCATTTTCAGTTTCATCAACAATTTTCTCTGATGACAAAACATCACACAGCATACTCAACAATAATGCGTTATTGGAGTACAATATATCTTCATATAAATATACGTCTGGAACAGACAATTTAAGTATTTCATCAAGAGCAGACTCAAATGAAACTCCAGGAAATTTATATTCATACTCCGATAATTCTTGATATTGCTGAAGAATCATTTCGTCCATTGAATTTGTTCTATATGTTATTACAATTCGTATTCTGGGATTATTCTTTAATTGTTTTAATATATTCAGTAAACTTTGCTGTCCAGCCTCTGACATCTCATTAATTGCGTCACAAATAAAAACGAATCCCTTTTCACTAGCATTGATGATCTCATTGATATCAATTCTTGATGTATCTTTTTCAAATTTTCCATATAAGCACAAATGCTCTATACAGTTTTTTTCTAGTTTTTCTTCAAAGCATTTTATGAAAAAACTTTTACCAATTCCTCCCTCACCAGAAATCAAACAAAAATCATGTATTTTTAAATACCGTTCTATTTCATATATATTTAATCCATACCAAGAATCATTTTTTTCCTGGATTAACGCAATTATATTCTTTATTTCGTTAAGAAATTTTTCCTTTTGAGATAGGAAAGAGTCATATGTTGACATTACCCTTTCAAGCTTAATTAATTCACCTGCAACGTCCTTATCTTCTTGAGTTTTTCTTATTCTAGGAAGTCCTCCTAACAAGTAACCCATGAATTCTGGATTTTCCCATTCCATAGTATAGGAATGTGAACTAATTTGTTTCATTCTATCTTTTTGATTCTTGTTCAATTCTTTATATTTCATACGGACCTCCTTTCCAAATAGTATTTATTTTTCTACTCCATCAACTCCAAAGCCTTGATAGACTCTTGTTCCACCTTACAGTTTTTATCAAGCATAAACTGAAGTACATCTACATATGCAGCAAGCTTTGTATTCTTTTTTTCTTCAATTACTTTTACATCTGATACCGTCAATTCTTTATAAAGCCCGGCCTTATAAAATCGTTCAATTGTCGCAACATCCATCATAAGTGGTCTAAATGGAATACCTGTTTTCTCCTTCAAATTCTCCAATATCAAAAATCCATAAACGTCCAAATCACCCTTATGGAAATAATCTCTAGATTTATTATCAGCATAAATCTTCTCAAGTAATAACTGCTTTGAATAGTTATGATATCCACCAAGATAGATATGAACAGCATCATCTTCATCTGAATCATGATATGTTGTCAGATTTTCTACGGTTATGACCTTATTCGCTTTTACCGTAACAGCCCTGATTTTTTCAAGCGAAGCATTTGACAATGCAATTCCATCTGGCATCTCTGAAACATCAATTACAGATGTATCAAGCTGTATAACAACATTTCCCTTTACCATTACATATGTTGGATTTTCATATAAATTATAAAATCCAAGAATATCATCTTTTTCTACAACCTCATCGGTGTAGTCAAACAAAATAGTTTCAACGGTACTACGAAATTCTTTTTGAAATCTTTTGGAATCCTTAAACAGTGCTGTAGAAAAATTACGGATATAAGTTTCACTATTTAACTTGGATACCGCTTGCAATACTCGAATTATCTCGCTTGCCCGTTTACCATCATACTTCAAGTCATATGGTAACTTTTTATATTCTTCCAAACACTGGCACCAATCTTTTATAACCGCCTGAACTATCTGTGACTCACTATTTCGATACTCTGTAAGACTCTTTTTTACTTTTTCACACTGTTCTGGAATGCTTGTTCTTTTTAATTTTCTATAACATTCCGAAACACCGGCAATATTTAGTCTTACTTTTGAATATTGACCAGCACTGTTTTTCTCAGCAAAAACAAATTCTTCTACGCAAAGTTTTTCTATTGCAACATTGATATCTTTATAAGCTTCATGATTGTAACGATCCACATATGCTGGATAAACTTTCTTTACTTCAATCTGGATGGCACGCAAAGAGGACGCATCTTTATCAAATGCACCTCTTCTTTCATACATATCTATTAGTCGATTTAGTATGTCTTTGCCGTAATCCATTCAGTTCCATCCTTTCATATTCACAGTTTTCCAATCATCTTTATATCTTCTCGAATGACCGTATAGCATTTCGATTACCTGATTTTACAATCGAGTATGTAATATCACAGTATGGCAAAATAGATGTTGCTTTCTCAGCAGTTGCTATGAGTACCAATTGAAGATTTAATTTCTTAAACATATTCATCATTGGTTCAATTCGATCACTTGTCATATTATTAAAGGCTTCATCAAGCAAGATAAGTCTCATACAGCCATCTGGGTTCTGTTCATATATCTGCAAAAGTGAAGCACATATGGCAACATAAAACGGTGCTTGGTTCTCACCACCACTTCCTTCACCACTTACTTTAGAAAGAGGTACTTCAATGTCTGTAACAGAATTTTTAACAATAATGTCATAATCCAGATATGTTCTGTAATCAACATACATACCCATGCTCTTTGCTCCAGAACGTGTGCCTGTCAGATTCTCTTTTGCATGTTCTTCAACATCCATCATGATTCTGCTCATAAAATCTTCAATCTGACTTTCAAAAATCTCTGATTTATTAGCCTCTGCTAAAAATGCCATAATCTCATTATCTTGGTCTATCTGCTGATTATCTTTATCCATAATAATGTCATAGAAAATCCCAAGTTCTTTATCTTTACTCTTATCAATTCCAAATCGATAGCACTCTTCACCATATTCTAGATTTTCCATAACACGATTAATCTGCTTAAATTGCTGTCTAGCGCGAAGAATATCATCCTTCATTCTAAACAACACTTCCTTACGAAATCTATCCTTACAACGTACCTGTGCCTGAGCTAATTCTTCTTTGTGACGTTCCAATTCAATATTTTGTAAAGACAGATATTCCTGCTGATATCTACTAGCTCCATCAATACCTTCAGGGTAATCACAAGTATATGTTGCTGTATATTTTTGCTGCAACGGTATCAATTGCTGGTTCAAGTAATTATCGAATGCAATAGTATCCTGAGTCGCACGGTTGCCAAAATTATATGCTATGGATGATGCCTTTTTAGTTCTTCTCTCATCCTGATACTTCTTTTCAACATCACTTGCATGTTCAGGATATTCTCTTACAATATTTTCATATGCCATTTTCAGCTCATCAATAGTAGTTTCAAGCTTAGCAATCTCCTGCTCCGCCTCCTTTACTCCAGTTTCAAGATTTTGCTTTTTAGCTTTAATATCCGTAATTTCACCTTGTATCTCGACAACACTCTTCTCACATTCACTCACGCGATCATACATAGCAAGTAAAATTGGATTCTTCTTAAATTCCAAAATCTGTGTATTTATCTCATCAATTCTTATACCTATCGCTTTTGCTTGACGTCCCGAATCTATATATTTTTCTAAAAAAGCAAAATTATTTCCTGCAGTGAATTTATTATATTCACCATACATTTCATCAAAAGATTTTTTCTCATCATCCATCTCATTTAGTTGTTTTTGAATGCTAACAAGTTCTTTTCTGGCGCTAATCAATTGTTTTTCTATAGCATCAACGCCGATAAAATGTTCTTTCTTTCCCATTCTCTGTAAACAGAAATTCTGAAAACGCAAGCGGTCTTTTGTAACACTTTTCTGATGTTGTTCAAGAGAATCTGGCGTTTCACAACACACTACATCTCGCATAACAAATCTTGCATAACGTTTTGCATAAATATTTTCGGACTCAACCTTATCTCCAAGAAAGCTTACTCCATCTTCACAATAATGAATGTCTCCAATTTTTCTTGTGTCAATAAGTCCAATACCTTTTACTTTATCTCCCAAAGAAATAAAAACCTTCTTTGCAACAAGATAATTATCTGGTGCGACAATAATATTAAATCTCTGAGTATTAAGATAACTTTCAACAGCGTCCTGCCAGCTATCATCTGTCATATAGAGCAGCTCACACAAAAGTTTGGCATCCGCTTTCTTACTCTGCTCCCCTAATTCCTCATTAATCTTATTTCTAACAAAGGTTGCCTCTTCTGGATAGCACATTACACCAGCTTCCAGACTCTTAATTTTATCCTCAAGTAATTTAGCCTTATTCGATAGAGTTGTTATTTCCGTTCTTATCTTTGCATCATGATTTTTTATTATCTCTTCTAGGTCGGCTAGTATTCCCGCAGCTTTTTTAATTTCTAAAATACGCTCGTCAACATTTTTTTCCAAAGTTTCATCGCCTAGATTTAAGACACAAGAAAAACCAATGCGGTTTAATTTCTTTTTAAGGGATAACAGTTTTTCTGAAATCTCTGTAAATATAGCCGCTTCGTTTTTTAATCTCTCGTATTCTTTTTCATTTTCTTTGTTCTCTTGCTCTAGAGAAAGCATCTCTTTATTTTCAGTATTATCCTCAGCAGCTCTTCTTGCCTCATATAATAAATCTGATGCTTTTCTTTCCTTTTCAGACAATTCAACCAATTTATCTGTTAAGATATCGATACTAGCAGTCCATTCCGATATAAGACGCTTCTTCTCCTGTTGTTCTTCAACATTTCCTTGATAATTAGCATATGCAACAAGTATCTCATTAACTTTAACTTTAAATAAGCGTGCTTTTGCCTCTATAATTCTTTCATTAATCTCTGCAAGCAGCACTTCTCTATCCTGTGCTTCCTGCAAAATCTCCTGCAGTCTTTCAAGTTCACGCATGTCTTTCTGCAAGAAATCTATATTCACCTCGGGTTCCGGCAAAATGTATGTATAGATGAATTCACGAATGTCTTTTATATCCTCAAGGCTAGTACCCATATGAAATACTTCATTGAACTTTTTACCAATTGGTGAATCTGCTTCTCCAATACCCAGCATACGACAGATTCTTCTTCTAGCATCAGCCTGATTCGAAGCCCTATCCATTCCCTTATTTTCAAGTTTAAAAGCATCCCTTGATGTGGGTTTTCTTCCACCTTTCACCTGTGTAAAAAATGGAATATCCTCAAGTGAATATCCTGGTTTTGTAATATACCAGTCCTGGTATACACCTTTTAAATCCTGCTTTGGCGTTTCAGATTCCACACGAACTGTAATTACAAAATTTTTATTTATATTTTCATCTAAAAACTCAATTCCAATATATGAAACTGTATGCCCTGGACGCAGATAACTATCCTCTGCTCTCTGCTTCTGATGAACAGATCCCAATAATGTTCTGCCGCTCTTTTTATTACCGGCTGTATTAAAATCCTTATTAGTTGTAAGACAATATCTTATAGCATCCATAATCGTTGTCTTGCCCACAGCATTTACACCCAATAAATAAGTTATATTCTTAAAGTCAATAATATCATCCTGGAAATTATGCCAGTTTATCAGATGGAGTCTGGTCATTCTAATCATCGTTTTCTTCCTCCTCATCTGAATTTACATATTGCGCTAACAACTTGCTCGTCTGCTCATATGCTGTAGAAATAGTTGTGTCTGGCATAGCAAGCATTACAGATGCATATATCTGTATTTTTGCATCCATATCAAGCAATTTATCTAAGGGCTGCACAAGATTATATCTTTTAATATTTCTAAGTGAGTCTTCCAATAACACTTTGTCAAATTTTCTTGGAAGATTTAATTTCTCGTATTCATTTTTTATTTCTTCAACAGTTACAACTACTTTATCTTCACTTGTAGACGGACTTTCCCTTTTTTCCACATACAAAAGTCTAAATATAAGGAGCATAATGCTTTCATATTTCTTAATCGCCAATCTACCTGTCCCATGATTATTAATAAGCTGAACCACTCGCAGATTTCTATGAATAACCAATGTATAACCAATTGGCTGAAATAATTGCCTAAAACTTTCCTCATGGTTAATAACGTAATAATATTTTTCTCTGGTCGAATCCACATTTCCGATTAGGAAGCAGTTATTCAACAAATAATTAGCGATTTCTTCTTTGATATCAATAGCCATCTTTAACCCTTCCTTTCTTCAACAATAAATTCTTTAAATCGAACGCCATTACACTCTACAAATGTGTCCTTTAGCCTGATTTCATATTCTCGCTCTGGTGTTTGTGAATATGTATACAAGCCAATGACTTTTGTTAATATTTCCGGATTATCCTTAAATACACTACTAATAGAAATTGCTGTCTTTCCTTGTAAAATATCTTTCGCAAAAGAATTCACATTTTCCGACGTTAACGCATTTCTTATATAATCCATCATCTTACGATTTTTCTCTTCTACTAATTCCATATCAAGTTCATCTATAACAGACATAAGTTCAATCGGTGATGAACATCTCTTTTTCACCGGTGTTGCAAGCGATGCACTATCAAAGAAATTTTGTCCAAATATCTGAAATACATTTTGACAGACGGTTTCATCATCCTCGTACAAATCTTCTTTTGTTTTTATCTGACTAGCATAATACTGAAGCATATTATTAATTTTGCTTTTAACGCTTCCATCAGATAATAATAAGAATTGCGCTCTTTGTACTGCTCTGGTTCTATATATAATGTGCCTATCGTCAATGGTTCTCATGATAGCTTCCATCTCTTCAATATCCATGCGAACCTTGGTAATCAATTCTTTTATTTTTACAGTAGCCTCCGCTTTATCTACTCGCTCTGCATCCATATAATCAGTTACAAGTGCATCCATCAAAGCGCCTTCACATTTATCAAGACTCTCATACAGGCTGGTTCTGTAATAGAAAAGATTATCGTTTGTCTTAAACCTATGATAGGAACCTACTACAATCTTTTCCTCATACTTTTCAAAAAACTCTAATACTTCTTCTGGCTTTTTACCTTGTGTAAGATTATTAATATGATCCTCAATAGATGCAGAAAGGATTCTAAGTGCCTGATTTAAATTATCAAAATCCTCCGAAGCTTCCTTTAATACGCCTTCATAAGGACTTCCCTGTTCAGAAATATGTTCAAACATGGAATAAATCTTAAACAATTTACCCTTATATGTAATGATTGTCGGACTAATAATCTCTTGAAATGATTTAAGTAGTGGCACCACCTTATAGTTAATGGCCAACTTGGATTCCTCTTCGTACTCGCCTTCCTTTTCAGTGAGCCAACCTGTCTCCTTAAGCCTTCTAATAAATCCACCTGCGATTACACGTGTATCTGCAATATTACCATCTGTTTCTGCTTGTTCTTCTAAATCAAGTTCCACCTGTTCATCAAGTCCATAGAAATAGTCCTCAACCATATCAAAGGTTGTACTTTTCTCTATGGCATACATTGGCATGCGTTTACACTTATCCCAAATGAGAGTAAGAATATCAACATATTTTCTTTTATTTATTCCTGTTAATGGGCGAAATAAATTCTCGTCCACTTCATCAAAAATGTTCATGTTCTCACTCCTTTCATTCCTTCCAACAATTATGACATTTGCTGTATAAACTGATTCAAATTGGATTTTAACCAATTAATCTGCATCATTTGAATTTTATCCCAATCATTTTCTTCATTACATTTTTCTTCAACAAGTCCAAGTAACTGTTTCATCGCTTCGATATCTTTCTCATCAAACTCACTTTTTACTGCATATCGATATACCGCAAATAATATACCTCTAAAATCACCTAATTGTTCAGAAGAAGATTTTGCCAACATCTCTATAATTTTATCCGGTTCATACTTACTCAAAAAACGATGCCCTATAGTGTATTTGTCTGTATTTCTACATACATCATTATATAATTCTTCAATGTCTTGAGGATTATAATCAAATTCCTTTTGTTTGGTGTCAAAAGAAAGTGCATCTGATAGCTTGCCAATAAATTCTTCGTATTCTTGTTTAAGCGCAGGCTCTTCTATGCTATATGTATGTGAAAAATAGATTTCTGCATCTGTATTAGTCCTCGTTCCAACACCCTTTGCATTTTTTATCATTAATTCACAGGACTTTTTGTAATCAAATCCCACGACTGAACCAAGATAAATCATATAATATGCTAATTTACAATAAGCATGAATTCCTATTGCATCGGCTGTATGCAGTTTTTTCTCAATATTAACTAACGCGGAATATACATGTTCTTCTGTCTCTTCCGCATAATTACCTAATATTCTTAAATCTGGGTCTTTATATTCAGCATGCCTTTCAAAGAAGCGAAAATCTTTATATGCTTCATATGTCTTTTCGACTAATTGAGCATCAAATGTCTGCCATCTCGTATAGTCATATGCAAAACGCATCAATGGCATATCATTAGAGCCTAGCTTTGTTGAAAGGTAATCGTTACCCTCCCATTTAGGGAACTCATCAGCTTTTATATTTGCAGATAGACAAATCACTCCCTTTAATAGACATTCATAAAAATCGTCCTCGTATTCATTTGCGTTCATTTTATCTATAATATCTGTTGTCTTCTGTATCGCAAATATAAAAGTCCGCAGATTTTTCTTGCAAATATTACAAACAATTCCGGATAAATTCCTATACTCCTCCTCGTTTCGTTCAAAAATGTTATTAAGCTTGCAATTATCAAATTCTCTAATTATTTGAATTACTGCCTGTTCATAATCACTATTAAACTGAATTGTATCGCTTATTGTTTTCTCTTTTATTCGAAGATACTTTTTCACCTCTTCTGGAACTTTGATTTCCTGTTTCTTTTCATCCTTTTTTTCATGAACTTTGGCAAAGTCAAAATTGAATTTATTATCATTTTTTCTCAGAATTTCATTTTCATTAGCAACTAGTAAAACCTTTACTCCGTCTCTTTCTACTAAACCATTCACATAACCAAGTAAATTGGTGATATTGATATTACTTCTTTCAACATCCTCTAGAATGAGCAATTTATCTTTTAGATTAACCGATTCATACAATTCACTTAAATCATCGTCAGATAATCCCAAGTTAATACCAGCTAGACCTGTGATATTTTTTATTACATTTTTTGCAATCACTTTTCCTGTAGTCACCGTTTCCGAATGTTTTCCACCTAAAGTATGCATTCTTAACTCCATGTATATACTTTTACTAATCATGGAAATATCATCTAGCCCATATAGTGACACTACAACAGAAGTTGCATTATGCTCCTTCAAAAAAGGAACCAATTTATTTTCAATATAGTAGGTCTTCCCAGATCCCCATTCACCAGTAAGCATAATGGCGGTCCCAGTCTTATCTTTTAATAAATAGTGTAATATATAATTATTTAACCCATTAATTGTCATATTCCCACCTTACCTTTATAACTTCCTAAAGCAAAAACTAAATTAATTGCAATAATTCTTCGATGCGAGCAGCTATACGTTTTTGTTCGGCAATTGGTGGCAACGGAATCACAGCTGACGCAACCTTATCTTTATTAAGATTGTCTACAGTAGCACCAGACGCTTTTTGTGAAAACTGGTCAAATGCATATTTTGATGATAATAACCAATATAAGTAATCTAAATCAAAAACTTCTTTTGTATTCCTGAGTAGTAACCAACCATCGTGTATGCAACCTTCAATTTGTGATATATATGGTCTACCAAAACTCATAGAATTAGTTAACAAAAAATCTCCTGGATATACTTTTCTGCTTTTTCTTTCCCCTTCAGGTTTGATTTTTTCCTTTGTTTGTACTATATATTTTCCATCCTTAGCAACATCACCTATTTTAATCCAGTTTATGCCGTCTTCTGCATCAGTTAAAAATGCCTTTATTGGTCTTGGCGACCCTCCCCGCTCGATTTCCATAGCCCATCCTAATCTAATCCATCTCCAATTTTTAGGAATGGATAAAGTTTTTTCTTTATCCGTTATTTTTTCATCCCCAACTAATTCTTCTGCAATTCCATCTTCTGGTAACTGTGATGTTAATTTACCTTGAATTCCTTCATCAATTATTTTGTTTCTAAACAATTCACAATCTGATATAAGTTTTTCTTGTAATTGTTTTATTGAAACCGAATACACATTTTCACTAAATTGATTGTTTATCAAAGCCTTTCTGATTACCGATACAGCTTCTACTATCCCCTCTGATTCTTCTTGGATATCTTCTAGCACTTCAGTTATATTCCTTTCATCTTTTTCTTCAAGATTTATCCACTTAAAATCAAGATTGCTCGCAGCTTTTATTTCTTTTTCTGAAAAGCATCTCCACCTTCCATTTGGATTTGTAACCTCATCGTATGAAGCAACTCTATCATTTTCATGTCCAGAGCAATAAGAATCCACGAAATCTTGCAAATGAGCCCTAGTCATAGGTTTTGTCACTAATGTATGTTTAACTCCTGTTCTATAGTCATATACCCAAATATCTTTTGTGGGCTCACCTTTCTCAAAAAATAACACATTAGTTTTTACACCATTTGCATAAAAAATTCCTGTTGGCAATCTAAGAATAGTATGTAAATTAAAATCTTTAAGAAGCTTTTCTCTTACTTTTTCAGTTGCATTTCCATCTGCTAAAACACTATCCGGCAGAACCACTCCCACTCGTCCACCTGTTTTTACTATCGACATGATATGTTGCAAAAAATTAACCTGATTATCTGGTGTTTTCACAAAATCCGGACGATTTGTTGACACCTCAACACTACCCTGTGGTCTTGTTCCAAATGGTGGATTAGCCAGAATAACCTGGTACATCTTATCTGATGTATCGATAAGCGAATCCTGATATGCGATAGGGCTCTTATTTACACCGATGTCATGAAGATACAGATTCATAGATGCAAGTGTTACAACTAATGCTGTATTATCCGCACCGAATAAAGCATGATTCTTTAGGAACTTCTGTTTTTCCATATCCTTGCTCTGACCTTTCATATGGTCATATGCAGCAAGAAGGAAACCACCAGTTCCACAAGCAGGATCTGCTACTGTCTCATCAATTTTTGGATCTACCACTTCGACAATCGCTTGAATAAGTGCTCTTGGTGTAAAATACTGTCCAGCACCGCTCTTCTTATCCTGTCCATTTTTCTCTAAAATAGATTCATAGATTGCACCCTTTAAGTCGCCTTCCATCATGTACCAGTCTTCACCAGCCACCATTTCGATAACCTTTGCAAGCATAACCGGTCTATCAATCTTATTACTTGCTCTTGTGAAGATAGTTCCAATAAGACCTTCGTCCTTTGAAAGTTCATCAAGAATTTCCTCATATTTGTCAACAAGGTCTGTACCACTTAAGTCACACAAATCTTTCCATTTGTAGCCTTCCGGGATTGAACTTCCAAGTCCTAATTCTTCTTTTTCGTTATCCATTTTCAGGAATAAAATATATGTAAGCTGTGTGATATAGTCTGTGAATCCAACACCTGCTGCCGCCATAACATTTGCTATATCTCCAACCTTTTTAATTAATGCTGCTTCGCTTTTTTGATTTGCCATACTATGCCACCTTTAATATAAATTTTGAAAGCGTCTGAATCTCACTAGCCAATGTAGCACCACCAAAACTCTTAACTGCTCTCTTCCATAATTCTGTATCAGTTTCATTAAGTTCCATAACAGTAATTGCACCATCATTAATGATGTATTCTGCAATTTGCTGCATAATATCCTTCTGGTCTTCTGTAAGTACACGCTGCGCGCGACCACAATACAAGCTGAATCTCTGTGCATATCCATTGATAAGACTTGTGAGTTTCTGATTTTTCTTATACGCATAACGCACTATCTGAATAAGATTTGTAAGTGCATTTACATTAGCCTTGCCATCAAGTGCTTCTACATCTCCTTGTTCATCCAGAAGCTTATAGTTCTTCCATATCTGATATGCTCCATACTGTCTGCTTTCAGCTAACAACCTATCCTGCAATTCCATAAGCATTTCATGTGTGATAAGCGTATCCTCTGAATTATAAATAATACGTAGAGCTTCAATACTATCTTTATTATCATCAAGGTATTTTTCAAAATTCTCGATATATGTCTTTGCAGATTCCTTTGAGAAACCAGCATAAAGTACCTTGTCATCATCACCAGATTCCACCATATAACCACGCTGCATTTCAAGTAACTTATTTCTCGCCTGAAGATTTCCAATCAAACAATAGATAAGTGCCATTCTTGCAGTATTGTCATGGGATGGACTAATATACTCAACCAATGTTCCCTCTGCAAATGCAGTATTAATATCATTTGCAAGCTTTCTTGGTGCGAAACCATAACTTGTAATAAAGTAATCAAGGTGTCTTCCAAAGAGAACGCTTTCTTCATAACGTCTGTTAATAGTTGAACAATAATCCCTAAGAAGCATAAGGTTATCATCGCTTACTTCGTTGTGTGCAAGTCTTTCTAATAAGTGTTCCAATGATAAGGGTCTCTTTGGTCCAGGTCCTACTCCCGGCTTTGGAATATGCTTTTCAGACTCCGTTACTCCTACTGCATCCACTATGTAATAGCATTCCTTCGTATCTGCATTTGGAGTAACTTCCTTTAACTTATCATCGCTGATAATACGGCATCCTCTACCCTTCATCTGTGTATAAAGAACATCAGAATGAACATCCTTCATAAAGAGAACCACTTCCAAAGGCTTAACATCTGTACCGGTTGCAACCAATGTAACGGTAACTGCAATTCGGAAATCCTTTGTAGTTCTTAAATCCGTTATCAATGCATCTGAATCCCCTGCTGTATATGTGATTTTCTGAACATAATTCTTAGGCAAGGTATTGTTCTCAAATTCCGTCTTAAATACATCCTCTGCAATCTCTACAATTTCAGCTGCGTGGTTATCATCCTTCGCAAATATAAGAGTTTTAGGTATGAATTCCCACTTCTTGTCACGCTCTGGATATAAATCTTCATAAATAGCCTTTTTATAAGCGAGTAATACTTCTCTAATCTGATTTTTATTAACTACAGACCTATCAAGTTCTGATGAACCATATTCAACTGTAATTGGAGCTGCATGTGTTTCTGATTTTCCAGTTCTTTTCGCTGTTTCAACAACTTTAGCTCCCTGTTCAATCGTTCCACCATGTGCGGTAACATCCGTAATAATTCTATAAATTCTCGATGGCACATTGACACCATCTACGATAGAATCTTCATACTTATAATTTTCGATAATATTGTTATTGAAGAATGCATATGCCTCTGGTGTAGGAGTTGCTGTAAGACCTAATACCGTTGCTCCTGAAAAATAATCTAATACTTTTTTCCACTTTCCATAAATGGATCTGTGACATTCATCCACGATAATGAGTTGAAAATAATCTGGAGGAAGTTTCAAATCATTACAAAGTTCTACAACTTCTTTACTTTCTTTTTCCTCATTCTTCTTTGCAAGCTCATCCTCTTCATCTTCATTGCCATCTTGAATTGCCTGACCTGTGAGTACTGCAAAAAGTTTTTGAATTGTTGAAATCACTATATCTGCGTTTACATCATTTTCTTTTCTTAATCGTTTGATAGTATACAGGTTGCCCATTTGCTGCATATTTTCAGTTCTGTCAAACAAACTGAATTCTGACAGTGCCTGCTTTGCAAGGTTATTTCTATCCGCTAAAAATAAAATTCTCTTCGTCTGTGTATAATTCAACAATCTATATGAAGCTAAGCAGGCAAGATATGTCTTACCAGACCCCGTAGCTAGTACCGCCAAATTCTTTTTATTACCCAGTTTCAAGGATTCTTCCAACTTAGTCTCAGCCTTATACTGGCAGTCACGAAGTCCTCGCTTCTCAAGTAGTGGAAGTGCTCCGTACTCAGACTTCTTTCCAATTATCTGAAGCATCTTCTTTGGAGAGTGCATCTGTGACAGTTCTTCATATTCGCTATCTTCCACAAGCATATTTTTGAAATATATTTTATTTCCGTTGGCCATATATACTAATGGAATTAATTTTTCAAACCACAGCGCATACCAAGACTGTGGTGATACCGCATAATCCTCAGCCTGTTTCTTTACTTCATCACCTAACGGATTTTCTTCTCTTTTTGCCTCTACAACTGCAATTGCTTTTCCATCAACAAACAGAAGATAATCACTTTCCGTATTACCAACCATCAAAGCTTCCTTTACAGCAGTCGTACTGTTAGGCAAATATTCATTTCTTGAAATGATATCCCAGCCGGCGTTTCTTAGCTGTTTATCGATTTTCACACGTGCTTTTTCTTCCGGTAACATAGCATCTTCCTTTCTGGATTTCACTACCACATCTATACTCTATCAGATTAGCTGTCCTTTTTTACGGACTCTATCTGCACAATATCATCAAATCCACAATTTAATTCCACACAAATACGTGCAAGCACACCCATTGATACCTGCTGGTCATTATTCATTTTTGTAAATGTACTTGGTGCAATCTGCGTCTTCTTTCTTAAGTCAGTTTTGCTCATTTCACGATCTATGAGCATCTTCCATAAGGGTTTATATGTTATTTTAATTTGAGTTTCTGACATGTCATTTTCCTCCATATTTCTCACGTCAAAACAGCCTATAATACTGCATTATATTATACACTAGTTCTTTCTAATTTACAATTATAACTTTTGAGTTCTCGAAATTACTTTTGCATAAAAATACCGTCTTGCACCTGGAATTTACTCCTGAATTTACTTCTGCACAAGACGGTTATCACCATGATATATTCTATTCTTCATTCTTTCTTCTTGTGGATATCTTTCCAAAATACACACCGGCTTCAGCCAGCTCATTCTGACTTCTACATCTATTATATTCAGCTCTGATAACTGCCTCCACAGCCTCTCTTCCGAATTGATCAAGTCTTGCATACTTCAGTGCATATTCTGTAAGGTCATCTTCCACCTGTGACAAAGCCAAATCTTCCATAGCCGCTTCATCTATTACAGGCGCAGATGAATCATCTGACTTTCCCATAATATATTCGATACGCTTCTGGAATATATCGCTCATCTTACTTAATGTTTCAAATCCAGGAGTTCTGGTATCGGTCTCCCAAGTAGATACCGTACCCTTTGTTATACCAAGTGCCTCTGCAAGTGCAGTCTGCGTCATGCCATTTTCTTTACGAAGTTCCTTAATTCTTTCACCCATTGTCATGATTTGTCACCTTCCTTCTATATTAAAGTATGCTAATTTCATCACTTTGTCAACAAAAATAATTATTTTTGTAAACTTTTAGTATTGACAGGTAATGAACAGTAATATATACTAGCATCATCAAAGTATGCCAATATCGTTACTTTGATAACGAAATAAAGAAGGAGGAATCATTACATGCAGAAACCAACAATCAGTGTTCCTGAAATGGCAGCGGAGTTAGGAATCGGCTTAACCAAGGCATATCAACTTGTTCACGAGCTTAACTTTCCCACCATTCGAATAGGAACTCGCATCCTTATTCCGGTTGACCGTTTTCACGAATGGTTAACGCAGGAATCCAAGGGAGGTGAAGCCAGTGAAGGAAAACACTAATTTACCTTTCCCTCTTACCATCTACCAGGCAGATTGCTGTGGCGATACAGAAGAAATGACAACTAAATATTATACCGCTACCAACAGGGCAAGGTACAAGTAAACCACAATCGTTTCTTAGGCTATACCAAGGATGCCGAAGGTAATCTTATCATCGACCCAGAACAAGCTGAAACAGTAAAGCGAATCTACCGTGAATACCTTGAAGGCTCTAGTATGGATAAGATTGCAGCCGGACTGGAAGCCGATGGATTACTCACTGGTGCAGGTGGAAAAAGGTGGCATACAAGCACCATAAATAAAATTCTTCAAAATGAAAAATATATGGGCGATGCACTTTTACAGAAAACCATCACAACGGATTTCCTTACCAAAACAAGAATAAAAAATAATGGTTCTGCCCCTCAATACTATGTTGAGAATGACCATGAAGCCATTATTCCAAAAGATATATTCCTATTGGTACAGGAAGAACTTGTAAGAAGACGTGGCATTAAGAAAGACCACAATGGCCGAGCCTGCTCCTACACTTCCAACCATATTTTTTCTAAGATGGTTATCTGTGGAAACTGCGAAGATTTCTTCCGAAGAATTCATTGGAATAACCACGGTTGCAAATCCATCGTATGGCGCTGTTCCAGCCGCCTTGACCGTTCACGAAGCACCATCCCTTGTACGACTAGAACTGTAAACGAAGAAGAATTAAAGAGCATTGTCATCCGGGCTATCAACGAAGTATTTGCTTCAAAAAAGGATTATTTGAAAGTACTGCAAAACCACATTGCACAGGTAGTCAAAGAATCTGCTGCCATTTCGGAAATTGAAATTGATAAGCATCTTCTGGAACTCCAGAAAGAACTCATCAACAAAGCCAACAACAAGGAAGAATACAATTCCATCGCAGAAGAAATCTTCCACTACCGTGAACTTAAGCAAAAGACTCTCACCGACGGTGCTACCCGCGATGACCAGGTTAACAGGCTCAAAGAACTCTATGATTTCATAAAATCACAATCCACTGAACTCACCGAATTTGACGAATCTCTGGTCAAAAGAATGGTCGAGAGAATCGTGGTATATGATGATAAAGTGTGCGTTGAGTTTAAGTCCGGAATGACGGTGGAGGTATAGTTTTCAAATATCAGAGGTGCTATAACTAAAGCACCTCTGAAACTAATTCTATTTTTACAAGTTTTATCTTTTCCTTTGGAGTAATAATATTTCTTTCATGTTGATAATATATATCTTTTCCACAACACTTCTTATATTTTATTCCACTTCCGCAAGGACATTTATCATTTCTTCCCGCAATGCTCTTATTCCTTCTCGTTTCAATTTTACTGTCTATTTCAAACATCTGCAAAAAAGGTAATCCAAGTTTGAGAAATTCATCCAATTTCTTAAACTTTTCGCTTTCCGGTCTATCATCATCTGAAGGCTCAATAATACATCGTTTGTCTTCCGGATGACTAACTAAACAAACTGCTTGAATCGTTTTTATTTCATCAATATGTTCAATCGCTGGTTTTCCCCAATAAAGATTCCCCTTAATATGAGAGCACGCAAGACTTTGCATTGATTCTCCACATATACTGCAATGTGACTTTGAAATAACATACTCACTACTCGCAAACACCTTATAAGGATACATGTTTTCATATTTCAATAGCAACTCCAATATAACTGGCAATTCCAGTCTGTCTTCCGCAAATTTTCCTATATACTGTATGTCATCTATACAGTCTTGTAACCTAGACCAAGAAGACTTATAACTACGCTCTTGTAACAGTGAAAAATACGACATCAGGTGGCAAAACAATAAAAAATAGCATTTAAAAACGTAATTTGAATTTGCCAATTTTTCATTATTTTCATTTTCAGCAATTGTGAAAATCTCTTCAAACGAGACATTGCATAACTCTAATTCTTTTTGGGGATTATCAAAATCATTCAAATATAATCTGTTTTTAACTTCATTCAACTGCTTACATATATAATTCACTTGCTGCAAATCAGCGCGTTCAATAAAATATCTCAGCATTATTTTCCTCACATATCATTTAAATCTATTTTTTCAAAAGATTCCTTAAATGCAACTGCATCACCTTTATAATGTAATGATTTTTCTTTTCCTTTTGATTTTACTATAAATGTTACATCTACTTGAGTTTCTTCCTTCTCACGTCCTTTACGCTTCTCCGCAATATAATTGCATACCATATTAATAGCAAACGGCAATAGTATATTAGATGCCACCCATATCACAGGCATCCATATATCAAAAGAGTGCAACGAACGCACACTAATATCTCCATCTGCCAATACATCATAAGTATGCTCCGCATCATTTAATCGACAATATTTGATAAAATCAATTGTCTCCTGTGCAAAATAATACTCTTTGTCTTGATATTTACTCGGAACAACAAGAAAATCTTTTGTTTCAAATTTCTCTTTTGTTTCATCTGAAGCATTACAAATATCAAAATATTCATTAAAATCAGCTTTAGTATCTTTTATAATCAAATCCATCTTAAAACCTCTCTATTTCTTTCCACTATCCATAAAATTAACACAATCCTCACATTTCAAGCTACACTCTTGCATCTCATATATGTTGGGATTTCTTTGGACTCCAATATATGGAATACCTTTATTATTGCAAAAATCTATTATTTCCTTTCTCTTTTCACTCTGCATACGATTTCCTAAATACACTCTAGTTATAGGAAAGAATTCCACATTACAATTATCACCATTCTTCTCACTTAACGGAAGAAGTAATCTCCATTCATTCTGAAATGCCCAATCAATACTTTTTCTTAATGCACCATTAAAATAAATATCCCATAAATATTCTTTATTCTTATTTCTATCTTTCCACTCTACCAATTCTTTTGTAATATTGGGACGCGTTTTACAATAGACCATTGGAAACAAATTGTAGAATAGGTCTTTATATTTTTCGTCATTTGGAAGTACAGTATATTCGATGCAAAAACCATTATGGCAATCTGCATATTTTCCCCACATTAATTGTGAATATGGCGTTGTTGCGAAACATGATATTCTAAATGTATTTCTCAATTCTTCCATATACTCTTGATATTCTTCCGAAATAATTTTCGAGACAACTTGTCCAATATCTTGATTTTCTGATAATCCTATTTCAATTTTATTTATGAAAATCTCATTAGACATCGATTCTATTTCAGAAGTTGGTGACACTGTAAAAATATGATCAAAATCCTTATTTTTCTCAACAGATTCTTGAATTGCTTTTAACAGCTCTATGCCAATATTTTCTATCGTTTTGCTTTCATCAACAGGTAATCCGCATCTTCTACAGTATTCTAAAAGACGATATTTATGGTAGTCATAATAGTCAATATTAATCTCAGAATCATAAACATCATCAAATAGACTCGGCGATTGCATGTACACTGTATTATTCTTTAATGCAATCATTGAATAATTCACTTTGCTTCCTTCTTTATCATTTTCTGCATTTGAAAAATATTTATATAACCTTAATGGCATATTTATTTTGGATCTATATAAAAACTCATCATATCCCATCTTTTCTACATCTTCCAAGGTCATAAATGCACCATTAATAACACAACACGTAGATGCTAATTGCGGTGCCAACTGTTGTATATTCATTATTAATTCCGATAAATCCATCTTTCTTCACCTCGCATCCAATCCACAGTCTCAGATACCCACTATCCAATCAGCCTACCCAACCATCAATTCTAGCGACATATCCATCCTGCAAAACAAAAATCCGAGCCTTTTCATCAGTTAGGCTTTTCATCCTAACCTCCGAAAAAGCCCGGAAATAAGCCATTTTCTTATTTTTACTTATCTTTCCTTGACATCAAAATCACTGTCTCCACATGCACCGTATGAGGAAACTGATCCACCGCGCGCACCTTCGTAAGCTCGTAGCCCTTCTCGCGCAGGAACTTCACATCCCTTGCGAGTGTTGCGCTGTCGCAGCTGACATACACAACACGCTCCGGCTGCATGTCAACAATCGTCTGAAGCAGCGATTCCTCGCAGCCTTTGCGCGGCGGATCGACAACAATCACATCTGCGTGTGCTTTCTCACCATTGTGCGTCTTCGCATATTCTTCATAATAATCCGGCAAAACTTCCTCGGCTTTTCCGACATAAAATTCAGCATTTTTAATTCCGTTAATCTTAGCATTATTTTTCGCATCATCAATCGCCTGCGGCACGATCTCCACACCGTACACCTGCTTTGCCTTCTGAGCAAGGAACAGGGAAATTGTTCCGATTCCGCAGTACAGATCCCACACCGTTTCCTCACCGGTCAGGTCTGCATAATCCAACGCCAGCTCATATAATTTCTCTGTCTGCACCGGATTCACCTGATAAAATGACAGTGGTGAAATCTGATACTTTACATTTCCGATATAGTCTGTGATAAATGTCTGTCCCCACAGAAGTTTAATCTTATCTCCCATAATAACATTCGTCTTTGCACGATTCACATTAACAGTAATACTTGTCATTCCCGGAATTTTTCGCAGACGCTCCACAAGAACTTCTGCGTGCGGCAGTTCTTCTCCATTTAAGATCAGACAGACCATGATCTCATCGGTTGTGAAGCCGTAACGAATCAGCACATGGCGCACAAGACCGGTATGCTTTTCTTCATTATAAGATAGAATCTTGTATTCTTCCATAAACGCAAGAATACACTCCAGAATCTCTTTATTTATCGGAACACCAAGAATGCAGTCTGTATTTGAAATAATATTGTGCGTTCTTCCGGCATAAAATCCGGCAATCACATGTCCTTCTTTATCTGTGCCGATTGGGAACTGTGCCTTATTCCTGTAACAGAACGGCTGATAGTCCGCTGCACCTGCCTTTTCAGTATCCGCAGCAGCCGCAACTTCTACGGTTTCGCCGCGTTCCATCCCAACAACCGGCTCCATGATCTCATCTAAAAGCTCCGCTGGCACACCACCGATCCGTTCCAGATTACCGCACACTTTTCCCTCTTTAAATGCAAGCTGCGCCGAATATTTCATTTCCTGAATCTGACAGCCACCACATTTTCTCGCCATCGGACATGCCGGTGTCTTCACTCTCGCCTCGGACGACGTCAGGATCTTCTGTAATCTCGCATAGCCATAGTGCTTCTTCGCTTTCATGACTTTCGCTTCGATCACATCTCCGATCATGGCATCTTTAATAAAGAGGGTATAGCCATCAACTTTGCCTATGCCCTCTCCATTTACGCCGATATCTTCAATTGTAACTGTTACAACATTGTTTTTTTGCATATCTTTCTCCACTTAAATTGAATCTTATCGCTGCATCTTTGTAATTTTATTTTCCTACACAATCGTCTTTCTCAGATTGGATTCAAATAACCGGTTGTATCCAAGCCAGTCATTGTTCTTCTTGTCTTTGAAAAGTTCCGTCAGTGTCTGCATCTTCGCATCGGTTGCATCTGCGAAATTCAGTGCCAGTGCCTCTGCCAGCGCAGGTTTCTTCGGTGAACCATACTCTAATTCTCCATGATGCGCAACGATACAGTGCTTTAATTCACTTGCCAGCTGCTCCGGAAATCCCGGAATACTTCTGACTGCATCAGAGATCATCTCCACACCGATCACGATATGTCCAAGCAGCTGTCCATCGTCTGTATAATCATTTGTCGGGAACGGTGACAATTCTTTTGTCTTTCCGATATCGTGACAAATGGCTGCAGCATATAGCAGATCTTTGTTGAGAATCGGATATGCACTCACCATGTATTCGCACATTTTCACGACGCTTAATGTATGTTCCAGAAGTCCTCCGGCAAATCCATGATGAACGGTCTTTGCTGCAGAATGTCCGACAAATGTCTTGATAAATGCTTCATCATTTACAAAATAATACTCTACCGCCTGACGCAGATAGTCATTATCGATCTTCTTCACATATCCGATCAGTTCTTCAAACATACTGTCTGTGCTTTTCTCGGTTGTCGGCATGTAGTCTGCTGCCACATACTCATCTTCATACGCCTTACGGATCTGACGGATATTGAGCTGCAGATTGTTATTATAACTGATCACATCGCCAAATACTTCGATAAAATCCATCTCATCATAGTCTGCGATTCCATTAGAATTCGGATCCCAGACCTTTCCGTCCAGTGTTCCTGTCTTATCCTGCAGGATCAGATTGTCATATGGCTTCCCGTTTCTTGTCTCTGCGCTTCTTTTTCCTTTGCACAGATAAATATTCCGGATGGTTTCGCCTTCTACTAATGTGTTGATATATCTCATATTTTATAGCCTCTTTCTATTATTTATTTCCCACTGTAGCATTAAAATGCACAGCAACATACTGATCTTTCGCACCGCGTCTGTAACCTTTGATCAACAAATGTGTGCCTTCTTTTTCTTCCATCAAAAGTTCATGATACTGTTCAAAATTCTCTATATCTGTTCCTCCGATCGCAGTCAGCACATCCCCGCTCTGGATACCGGCACGCATCGCCGGAGAATCTGCTTCTACTTTATCTACATAGATTCCTCTTGGAATCCTGCGATCTTCCGCTATATTCTCGGACACATCCGTTGCATGGATTCCGATGTACGGAACGCTCTCTCCGTTCGCCAGAAACTGCATAACATCTTTGATGTCTGAAATCGCATATGCATGCATCAGCTCTTCTTTCGCGTCTTCGCCTGCCGCATCACAGATAATTCCAATCACTTCTTCCTGCCGGTTAAACATAATACCACTGCCTCCCGTAAATCCGGCAAGCTCTGCTCCCAGAATATGATATGTGCCATCAGCCCGCTCTGCTTTCTCGGTACTGGATCTCAGCACACCATATCCCACTGCATCTCCCTGCCCGAAAAGCATACCAAGCAATACGGTGGTATCACCCTTCTTCACCTCATAGGAACTGCCAAGCGCTGCAAGCCGGATGCTCTTTGCCGTCTTTTCTTCCAGCTGTGATTCCTTCACTGCGTAAATCGTCAGTTCTAGGTTCGCATCGCTCTTCTTCTCTGTAACCTGATATTTTTTTCCATCACAGAATGTTGCCTGGATCTGCTGTGTTTCTCCCACTTCCATCGTCGGTCCCAGGATCAGAAGTTCCTGCCCGTTGTCTGCGATCAGGACACCGGATACCGACTGACTCTCACTGACAAACTCTTTATTGCCAATCGTTGCACCCGTCAGTACAAGAAGCGATACTACACTTCTCTTTCCTTTCTTCGCGACATCACTTAATGACTTCACAGACTTGCTGTAATTATCTTTCTTTTGTCCGTTTCCATCTTTCCCGGATCTGTCTGCTTCATTTTCTGCAGTCTGCTTCGTGTCTCTTGGAATCGTCACTTCATCCGGATTGCCGGATATTCTGCTCTCTACCCATGGTTTGAACACACTAAAAGTAAAGCAGGCAACCAGTCCGATAAAAATTCCCACGCCTATCTTACGCAGGATTCTCTTCTTCCGCTTTCCTGTGCCACCCACTTCATCTTTGATGACTTCCTGTAAAAAAGAATACTCCGGAGTCTCGTTCATTTCTGATTCTTCTTGCTGTCTTTTTTGCTCATCCATAGGTCCTCGCGTCTCCTTCGCAATCCTTTTTCTAGTATAGCGTATCACCTGCAAATGTTCAATATTTATCCTTTTCTTTATCCTGCAAATAAGGTAGAATATATCCAGGTGAGAATTATGAATAAGAAAACATTAGCAAAACTGGAATATAACAAAATTATCGAACAATTAATAGAACATGCCTCTTCTTTCAGTGGAAAAGAACTGTGCAGAAGACTGAAACCGATGACAGACATTTCTGCCATCAGGAGCGCGCAGGATGAGACTGCGGCCGCTTTTACAAGGATCGTGAAGAAGGGACGCCCGTCTTTTAGCGGCTGCAATCCGGTCAACGATTCCATCCGCCGACTAGAGATCGGCGGCGTGCTCGGAAGCGGGGAACTTCTCCGCATCTGCAAATTATTAGAGACCGCCGGTCGTGCAAGAGCTTATGGCAGACATGACAATGCCGATGAGATGGAAGATTGTCTGGACGGCTATTTTGAACAGCTCAATCCGGTAACCATTCTGGTAAATGAGATCCGCCGCTGCGTTATCGACGAGGATGAAATCAGTGACGATGCCAGTCCGGGATTAAAACATGTCCGCCGGGCAATGAACCAGATCAATGACAAAGTACACGCCACTCTTTCCAATATGGTAAATGGATCTCTCCGCACTTATTTACAGGATCCGATCATTACGATGCGTGGCGACCGCTATTGCATCCCGGTCAAAGCCGAGTACCGCAGCCAGGTTTCCGGTATGATCCACGATCAGTCTGCAACCGGTTCTACACTTTTCATTGAACCGATGGCTGTCGTAAAACTGAATAACGATTTAAAAGAATTATATGGGCAGGAGCAGGAAGAGATTCAGAAGGTTCTAGCACGTCTGAGTGCAGACGCTGCCGAATATACAACGGAAATCCACACCTGTTATACAATCCTGCGTCAGCTTGATTTTATTTTCGCAAAGGGTGCACTTGCACTTGATATGAATGCGAGCCAGCCGATTTTTAACACGGAAGGAAGAATCCACATCCGGGAAGGAAGACATCCCCTTTTAGATAAGAAGAATGTCGTTCCGATCACGCTTACATTGGGGGATACATTTGATCTCCTCATTGTCACCGGACCGAATACCGGTGGTAAGACGGTTTCGCTTAAGACCGTTGGACTTTTTACTCTGATGGGGCAGGCGGGGCTTCACATTCCGGCACTGGACCGTTCCGAGCTTGCCGTATTTCATGATGTATATGCCGATATCGGAGACGAGCAGAGCATTGAGCAAAGCCTCAGTACATTCTCTTCTCATATGACGAATATTGTTTCCTTTTTAAAACAGGTAGACGAACACTCTCTCGTTCTTTTTGATGAACTGGGTGCCGGAACCGATCCGACCGAAGGTGCAGCACTTGCGACTTCTATTTTGAATCATCTTCACAGCCGCGGCATCCGCACGATGGCAACAACGCATTACAGCGAACTGAAAGTCTATGCACTGTCTACGCCGGGCGTGGAAAATGCGTCCTGTGAGTTCGACGTTGAGACGCTCCGCCCGACCTACAGGCTTCTGATCGGCATTCCTGGAAAGAGTAACGCTTTTGCTATCGCTTCCAGACTGGGGATTCCGGATTACATCATCGAAGATGCGAAGACACATCTAACCGAACAGGATGAATCTTTCGAGGACATTCTGACAAATCTGGAGACGAGCCGTAAGACATTGGACAAAGAGCGTGAGACGATCGCTGCTTACAAGCGTGAGATCGAACGTCTGAAAATGGAAACCTCCCAGAAGCAGGAGAAGTTAGAAGCCCAGAGAGACCGTATTTTACGTGAGGCAAATGAAAAAGCACATGCTATTCTGGAAGATGCCAAAGAGACTGCCGATGAGACAATGCGAAATTTCCACAAATTCGGCAAGGCGAATATTTCTGCCGCCGAGATGGAGAAAGAACGTGAACGTCTCCGCAAGAAGATGGCGAAAACCCGTTCCGGCATGACACCAGAACCAGCGAAACCGAAGAAACAATACAAACCGTCAGATTTCAAACTTGGCGAATCGGTTAAGGTTCTGAGCATGAATCTTACCGGTTCGGTTGTATCTCTTCCGGATGCAAAGGGCAATCTGGATGTACAGATGGGAATTTTACGCTCCAAAGTAAACATTTCCGATTTGGAGATCATCGACGAGAAACCGAACTATCTCCAGAAGACAGCGAAGCGTACCGGCAAAGGCAAGATCAAGATGAACAAATCACTTACCGTTGCTACTGAGATCAATTTACTCGGTAAGACAGTCGATGAAGCGGTTGCTGAACTAGACAAATATCTGGATGACGCAAGCCTTGCACATTTAAGCTCTGTCCGCATTGTCCACGGAAAAGGAACCGGTGCACTGCGCCAGGGCATCCACAAATACCTGAAGCGCCAAAAACATGTAAAATCCTTCCGGCTCGGTGCTTTCGGAGAAGGTGACGCCGGAGTTACAATCGCAGAACTCAGATAGAACACTGCGAACGAAGGGAGACTATTTTATATGGTAAATAAACAGAAAATTTTAATCGTAGACGATGATGAAAATATCGCCGAACTGATTTCCTTATATTTAACAAAAGAATGTTTTGACACGATGATGGTCCATGACGGTGAAGAAGCACTTGTCGCATTTGACACTTACCAGCCGAATCTGATGCTTCTGGATCTCATGCTTCCGGGCATTGACGGCTATCAGGTCTGCCGTGAGATCCGTGCAAGATCGAACACACCGATCATTATGCTGTCTGCCAAAGGCGAGGTTTTTGACAAAGTACTTGGGCTGGAAATGGGCGCTGATGATTATATTATGAAACCATTTGATTCCAAAGAAATGGTTGCCCGTGTAAAAGCTGTTCTCCGTCGCTACCAACCGGGGCAGAAGCTGGAATCTCCGGTGGAAGACAAAAGTAAGCGTGTCGAATATCCGGGCATTTCCATTAACCTTACCAACTATTCGGTCATTGTGGATGGTCAGACTGTCGATATGCCGCCAAAGGAACTGGAACTTCTCTATTTCCTTGCTGCTTCTCCGAATCAGGTATTCACAAGAGAGCAGCTTCTGGATCAGATCTGGGGATATGAATACATTGGCGATACCCGTACAGTAGACGTACATATCAAACGTCTCCGCGAGAAGATCAAAGATCATGCTACATGGGGACTTGCTACCGTCTGGGGTATTGGTTACAAATTTGAAGTAAAATAAGAAATAAACCACAGAGGCACTACATGAAAAGTACATTATATTTGAAATTTGTTATTGTATATATCATTTTCGGTTTCCTGAGCCTTTTTACGATCGCAACACTCGGCTCTGGCTTAGTCAGTGATCCGCTGACAGCCAACACCGGTTCATCCGTTCATCAGGAAGCGAATATCATTGCAACGAATTACCTGCCGCAATATTTTTATGGAAATATTACGCTCAACGATGTTCATCTGCAACTGTCCGGTATCGAATCGCATCTGAATGCTGCATGCTGGTTTGTTGACCGCAACGGCAAAGTGCTGACCTCGGCATCCTCCGGTGATTTTCCTTCCGCTCCGACCAGAATTGCGAACTTTGATCCGGCAGAAATTGGCAATAACCAATATGAGGTCAGTGATTACCACGGTTACTTTAATGAAGATGTACTCACGGTCATTGCACCAGTGAACAGTAACTATACTTCTCAGGGATATTTGATCATCCACAAAGACTTGAGCAGTGTTTCCGAGACACAGCATTATCTTCTGAATGCAGCTTATACTTGCTTTCTCGTCATCTACATTCTGTCCTTTATGATTCTGCTGGCGTTCCAGTTTTTCGTTTACCGGCCGCTCAGCAAGATCACGGAAGCCGCCAAGCAGTATGCTTCCGGCAATCTGGATTACGAGATACCTGTCAACACCGAAGACGAGATGGGATACCTTTCCGCATCCCTCAACTATATGTCTTCCCAGCTCCGGGATATGGAAGACTACCAGAAAAAATTTGTTGCAAATGTCTCCCATGATTTCCGTTCTCCGCTGACCTCCATCAAAGGCTATGTGGAAGCGATGGCAGATGGTACGATCCCGCCGGAATTACAGGGAAAATATCTGAAAATCATTTTATTTGAGACAGAGCGTCTGACGGATCTGACACACGATCTTCTGACATTGAATGAATTTGATACGGAACATCTTCTGTTAGATAAAGTGTCATTCGATATTCATGAGATAATCAAAAACGTAGCAGCATCCTTTGAAGGGCGCTGCACCCAGAAAAAGATTTCGATTGAACTTCTTTTCGCAACCAAACATCTCTATATCTTTGCAGACAAGAGGAAGATCCAACAGGTTCTTTATAATCTGATCGATAATGCGATCAAATTCAGTGATCAGGATTCTTCCATTACGATCGAGACAACCGAGCGTGGCGATAAAGTTTACACGTCTGTCAAGGATTACGGTATCGGTATTCCGCGAAATGCACTGAATAAGATCTGGGAACGTTTTTACAAAACGGATCTTTCCCGTGGCAAAGATAAGAAAGGAACCGGACTCGGTCTTGCCATCGTCAAAGAAGCCATACAGGCTCATGGAGAAAATATCAACGTTATCAGCACAGAAGGTGTCGGAACAGAATTTATCTTCTCCCTGCCGAAATCATCTGAAACAAACAAGTAGGCAGAGAAACTGACTTATAAAAACAAGTCAATTTCTCTGCTATTTGTGCCACTCATATCTGTATTCTCCTATATTCTATGTTTAGAAACATGTAAATGCTCCGTCGATCACGAAATCAGATCCTGTTGTAAATGTGCTTGTATCACCTGCCAGATATACGCAGATGGATTCCAGTTCTTCCGGTTTTCCCATTCTTCCAAGCGGTGCCATCTCGTTCCATTTCTCGATCAGCGGAATCAGTGTCGGAGAGTTCAGTGTCAGTTCTGTGCCGATATATCCAGGGCTGATACAGTTCACACGCACACCACGTTTAGCCCACTCGATCGCGAGAGATTTTGTCAACTGGATCACACCTGCTTTAGATGCATTGTATGCACACTGTGGCTGTGGGACATTAACAATATGTGCAGACATGGATGCAGTATTTATGATAGATCCGCCGCCGTGAGCCAGCATATATTTTCCTGCTGCGATATCTGTTAAGAAAATACCGTTCAGGTTGATGTTAATAACCTTTGACCACTGCTCATAAGTCATCTCTTCTGCCGGAGCGTTGATGCAAATACCTGCGTTGTTATGACAGAAATCCAGTCCGCCAAGTTCCTTTACAACTGTCTCTACCATCTCGTCAACCTGCTCTTTGTTCGTGCAGTCTGTCTGGATCGCAATGACTTTTCTTCCTGTCTTCTCAGACAGTTCTGCCGCTGTCTTCTTTGCTTCCTCGATATCAAGGTCAACGATTGCCACATCAGCTCCTGCCTCTGCAAATGCAGTTGCGGTACATTTACCGATTCCTCTTGCTGCTCCTGTTACAAAACCTTTCTTTCCATCCAGTCTCATTTTCTCAATAATTCCCATGATGATTCCTCCTTATTTATAGTGTGTTTTTACGTTTTGAATCATTTTATAATTTTATTTTGTAAAATCATTTTATATAATGTATTTACAGAATAGTCTATTTAAAGAAAATATACAATACTGTAAACTTCACAATCTTTTACCCTCGAATTTGTGAAATACTTACAATCTCAATCTGTCTCTGGACGATTACGCTTTTATTATGTATACTTGTCTTATATCTTTTTATTAATTGATTTTGTAAAATAGCTGCGTAGCTGCGAAAGAACACATTTATGTGTATTTTGCGAATTGCTGGGGTAAAGGGTTTTAAACAGTTGCAGATGAATAGGGGACTAGATTATGGATTTTTTCACACTTACAGATATAAAATTAAAGAATTTGTCGGATGTGTACTCATTTATTTATCAGCATCCGTCCTGTCCGAAACAGATGATTGCAAATGAGCTGTGTATCAGTCTTCCGACGGTATCCCAACATTTGAACACACTTCTGGATGCTTCTCTTATCAAGACATGCGGAAGGCTGGATTCCACGGTCGGACGCCGTGCGGTTGCCTATCAGGTAGAAGCGCTTGCGCGTATTGCGATCGGAATCGAACTACTGCCGCACCGGGCGACGATCGTTGCACTTAATTTATATGGAAAGGTGATTGCACGCGAAAAGATTTCTCTGGATTTCGAACCGACAGATGATTATTTCATCTCTTTAAAAGATGCTGTGCAGAATTTCATGAACACCAATCACTGCGAAGAAGAAAAAGTACTTGGCATCGGACTTGGTGTACAGGGACTGATTTCCCCGGATGGAGAAAGTTTTACTTATGGCGAGATCTTAAACAGTACCGGACTGCGTCTGGATACTTTTGCAAATGCATTTCGCTTTCCATGCAAACTCATTCACGATGCGGAATGTGCCTGCTACAGCGAGTTATGGGAGCGGCGTTCTCTGACTGATGCCATCTACATTTCTCTTGGGCAGCATCTGGGCGGCGCCGTGCTGATTGACGGAAAACTGCAGGTCGGCGCTACCGGAAAGAGCGGTACTTTCGAGCATATGACGCTCGTCCCGGACGGACTTACCTGTTACTGTGGCAAGAAAGGCTGCGCTGAATGTTATTGTTCCGGTCATGCTCTGTTAGGTTCTGATGCCGAAGATATCCATCAGGAACTGGAAACCTTCTTTGAAAAAAAAGTAGCCGGTGATTCCGACTGCCTGACTCGTCTGGATCATTATCTCTCTGACGTTGCCGTGCTCATCAACAACCTGCACATGGTTCTGGAAACGCCGGTGATTCTGGGCGGGCACATTGCATCTTATTTCACAGATGAGGACCTCGATCTGATCCGTGAAAAGGTAGCCGCGCGCTCCACATTCGACAGCAATGTTACTTACATCCTCTCCGGTAAATGTAAAAAAGACGCCGTAGCAATCGGCGCCGCAGTTCCATATATTCAGAGTTTCACCGAGCAGTTTGTCGCTCATTTGAGGCAGGATATTTAAGTGGACTCCCGATAGACGGTTAGTCCAATAATGATTGATTAAAAATAAACGCCTCCGCTGCCAAAATGGTATGCTCCCCGTCAAGAGGACAATAAAAAATAATAAATTTTTGTATCGTCAG